>MDSY01111392.1_pt1 | contig 51709 bp, 43 predicted proteins | sample 811131 | NCBI WGS metagenome assembly MDSY01 (sample SAMN05326643, study PRJNA326480) | marine metagenome | isolation source: seawater | place: Atlantic Ocean: South West | collected 2010 | reverse complement strand
ATCTTTTTCTGAAAAACCGTGCAGATACATATTTTAGAGCTACTCTTATTCTGGAGATTGGAAAAAGCATCAATCATTTGAGTTTCGTGCAAAGGTCTCTTATAGAAATATAGTCACTTCTGGAACGGCAGTAATGCACAAGACAAGAGCAGCTACCTAGCCTGTGCAAAAAACAGACCCACTTCGACAACTACTACCATTACAAGACCATGATACGCAGATGATGCTAACCACGTCTTTACGTTTAATACACCCTAAAGTCTATTAATAATAAAAGCTCCACTATTTTGCACACAACCGCTTACAACGTAATTGACCACAGCTTTATCTTTTTATATAATCACCGTAATATTATAATGATGGAAGCACAATCGTGTTTGAAATTGCATTACAAGATAATGGTCTCGAATTGTCTATTCAAGGTGAAGTAGCTTACTTCAATTACTTTTGGTTGCGGGATAACTGCGAAACATCTTGGGACATTGTCACCCAAGAACGCACTTTTGACATCCTCTCAGAAGCTGATGACTTATACCCTGTTAGTGCTGAGGTGGATGACGATTTTTTAGAGGTTTTATGGTGTGACGGTCATCAAAGCCGCTATGCGCTGCAGTGGCTAAAACGCTGGCACAAGGGCGAAAAACACGGTGATTTAGCTATCCGCACGCGCAAATCTTGGCATGGCGACCACTACGCCAGCATGGCACGGTTTAACTACACCGAGGTCATGTTAGCTGCTTCAAGTGTTGCCGACTGGGCCGAAGCAATGCTGGATGATGGCATCGCTCTAATTCAAGGCATGCCAAATTCAGAAGAGGCCCTGCAGTCCTTGTGTGAAAAGTTTGGGGTAGTGCGCCCTTCCTTTTCTGGCTATGCTTTTGATGTTTACTCCAAAGCCAACCCAGAAAATTTAGCCTATACCAGCAAAGCACTAGAACTGCATACAGACTTGCCAGCAGAAGAACTCGCTCCAGGCATTCAGTTCCTCCATTGCCGCACCAATAATGCAGAAGGGGGCCAAAGTCTGTTTGTGGATGCTAATGCAGTTGCCAATGCTTTGAAACAGCAGTACCCACAATACTTCACAATTTTCTCTGAGTACCAAGTACCTTTTCGCTACACCACCAAACATCAGGACGTACGTGCCAAACAGCCTATTATCGAATTAGACCCTAACAATGGTGAAGTCAGTGGTATCAACTTTAGCCAACACTTAGCCGACATTTTCGATTTTCCTCAGCGCGATATGGACCTGTTTTATCCAGCTTTTCGTAAGTTCGGTAAAATGTTGCAAGACCCTACCTACCTGATGACTTTCCGCCTCAATGCAGGTGAATGCATCGTCTTCGACAATCATCGGATCGCCCATGGCCGGGCGTCCTACATGGAAGGGAGCGGTGCTAGACACTTACGCGGCTGTTATGTGGATCGCGGTGAATTACGCAGTACCTATCGTGTTTTACGGGCCCAACATCCTGTGGTAGTCTGCCCACCCGCATGGGAACAACTCGATACCGATGCACCAGTACTGGCGCAAGTCAGTTAAGGATAGCTGCTATGACATCAGAACAACAACTTCGCATAGACCTAGCTGCAGTATTTCGGCTCGTTCATGAAATGGGTATGCATGAATCGGTGGCTAACCATTTAAGCGCTGCCGTGTCTGCAGATGGCAAAGAGTTTATTATGAACAGGCGCTGGATGCACTTTGCTAACGTCACCGCAAGCAACCTGCAGCTGCTTAATAGCGATGACGATAGCGTTATGGCATCAAATGAAGCCCCAGACGCATCTGCTTGGAGTATCCATGGCAATATTCATCAAGCGCTGCCCGAAGCTAAGGTTGTTTTACACGCGCATCCAACTTACGCCACTGTTCTTTCCACCCTGAAAGACCCACGTATATTACCCATTGATAACAACACTGCGCGCTTTTACGAGCGTATCGCATACGACACCAACTTTGGAGGTATTGCCACCAGTGACCAAGAAGGTAAGCGTATTTTAGACACCTTGGCTGGCAAAAAAGCACTGATGATGGGTAACCACGGTATTACTGTGATTGGTGAAACTGTAGCGGAAGCGTTTGAGGATCTGTACTATCTGGAAAAAGCCTGCAAAACTATGGTGCTGGCCTATTCCACTGGGCAACAGCTCAATGTGCTGCCCCATGGGCTAGCCTTGGAGACTGCCCAAAGCTGGGACCAATTCAGTGGTGCAGCCTTAGCACATTTCGAGCAGCTAAAAGGCCACCTTGAGAATCAGGGTAGCTCTTATCAGCATTGATACCCCCACCCAAGCCTTATTCACCAGCGATTGAACTAAGCTAAGCACTTGGGTAAAAAACTTTAAACGTGTTTATTTTGTTGGCCAATATCGTGGTCAGTATCTGCTGTTATGGGGTTTTAACCAAATAAAAGGTTTATCCAGATACGAAAAGAAATAAGGGCTCATAACTAACTCAGCCAAGATAGATAGCATAGGATCACTTTTGTACTAAGGACATCATCCTGACGTGACAAAGCGATTTAAAGCAAAAATAGCGTACCCAAACCTAGAAAAGCGACAAATCCAACAATATCAGTCACCGTAGTTAATATGACAGAGCCTGATAATGCTGGATCGATTTTCAACCTAACCAAAATCACAGGAATAAAGACACCCGCTACTGCGGCACTAATAATATTAGTGACAATAGCCATACTGATTACTAACCCTAGCATCATGCTGTCAAACCAAAACCCAGTAATTGCGCCAATGACAATGGCCCAAAGTATACCGTTAAGCACACCCACCTTAAATTCTTTGGTGAGTAATGCTTTAAGGTTTGCACTAGAAACCTGTCCTAATGCTAAGCCTCGTATGATGAGAGTTAATGTTTGACTGCCAGCAATACCACCCATGGATGCAACAATTGGCATTAGTACAGCTAAGGCTACAACCTGCTGTATTGTGGCTTCAAAAAAACCAATAAACGCCGACGCTAAGAAAGCGGTGAGTAGGTTTACCCCTAACCAAATGGCTCTGTTTTTAGAGCTTTTTGTAACTGTCGAGAACAGGTCTTCACTTTCATCTAAACCCGCACTTGCCATGAGTTGTGATTCAGCTCGTTCTGATTGCAGTTTGTAAGCCGTACCCATGTCTAAACGACCAATCAATAAACCATCGTCACCAAGCACTGGCAATGCTGACTCACCACTTTGAGCAACCCGATCTGCTGCTGCGTAGATGTCATCCTTAGCATTGAGTGCAGGAAAGTCGTTTTCAGCCAACTCTGAAATGAGCAACAAAGGATCTGCATCCAATAAATTGTTAAGCCTAACTGCACCCTCCCAAAGTCCTTGAGTATCAACCAAAAAAATAGCATTAGCGTAGGTAGGTAGTTTCCTGCGCAACAAGCGGATAACCACTTTAATTTTAGTTTTGCCAGGCACTACTAATGCTTGACGATCGCACCAGTGACCCACTTCTTTGTCGTCAAATTGCTGTGCCGTTGAAAAATGAAGCTTCTGCTCTTCATCCATACGAACTAAAACGTCTTCAACGATGTGATCTGGCAATACATCTTGTAATTCAAGTAACGTATCGGCGCCAATACCTGTAAACAAGGCTATAAGCTGAGCGTCATTTAGCGTTTGGATAATGGTTTGGCTTGCATCAGAGCGCATTTCTACTAACACAGGTACTTTGATGCTGTCAGAAAATTGCTCCCACGCCTCCAAACGTGACACTAGCGGCAACGACTCTAATAATAGGGCCAGTTCCGTTGGTGAATTATCTAGTTCAAATTGTGCCACCACTACTTTCTGGTTTTCAGGGGCCGAGCTTTGATCCATAATTTCACTAACTATGTTATGGAATTCATTATCTTGCATGGCATTACCTTTATTGCATCTACAGCTTTAGTGGGCGCTAGGGTGATCAATATGAGAAAAATATATTATTTTTAAATTAACATAAAGCCCAATCGGGTTCTTTAAACCCAGGTGGCTAAATATTAAGTCAATGTGACATTAAAAAACATTACCACCTCGATAAAGTGGTCTTTTTTCAGATCTTTTAACACAGATCAAAATATAACGTTATGTTGTTTTTAATATGATCGTACACTAGGCTTAATTACACTGCCTTCGAACAGTGAAAAAAAAGGGGCAAATTATGAAAGTAGCAATTTTATCAAGAAATGAAAATTTATACTCAACGCGTCGTTTGAAAGAAGCGGGCGAAGCCAAGGGCCATGAAGTAGACGTCATTGATACATTACATTGTTATATGGATATTACTAGTAGTAATCCAACACTGCGCTATCACGGTGCTGAATTACCAATGTATGACGCTATCATCCCTCGCGTAGGAGCCTCTATTACCTTTTATGGCACTGCGGTAGCACGTCAATTTGAGATGATGGGGACCTTTAATATCAATGAGTCTGTAGCCATTAGCCGTTCTCGGGATAAGCTGCGCTCCTTACAATTATTATCACGTAAGGGCGTAGGCTTGCCACGTACAGGTTTTGCTAGCAAACCAGATAATATTAAAGATTTGATTAAAAATGTAGGTGGTGCGCCTGTTGTTATTAAATTACTAGAAGGCACTCAGGGCATTGGGGTTGTTTTAGCTGATACGGCAAAAGCAGCAGAATCTATCATAGAAGCCTTCATGGGGTTAAAGGCCAACATTCTGGTTCAAGAGTACATCAAAGAAGCTGGGGGTGCTGACATTCGCTGTTTGGTCATAGGTGGTAAGGTGGTTGCGGCCATGAAAAGGCAAGGTGCTGATGGTGAGTTTCGTTCTAACTTGCATCGTGGAGGTTCTGCAGAAGTGGCTAAACTGTCAAAAAAAGAGCGTGAAACCGCAGTTAACGCAGCAAAGATAATGGGCTTAAATCTTTGTGGTGTAGACCTGTTACGTTCTCAAAATGGACCTATGGTAATGGAAGTGAATTCATCACCAAGCCTTGAAGGCATTGAAAAAGCAACCGGTAAAGATGTTGCCGCAATGGTGTTTGATTTTTTAGAGAAGAATGCCAAACCATACAGTAATAAAACCCGTGGTAAAGGTTAACTGCATGGCCAAGTTAACTATTAGTGATTTTGATATATTGCCAGGCGAACAACGCAAGATCGAACTCCCTGTTGCTAAGCTCTATACTGATGCAGACGTATCTTTGCCTGTGCATATTATTCGTGCAAAAAAACCTGGCCCCACTATTTTTATTAGCGCCGCAGTCCATGGTGACGAGTTAAATGGCATTGAGATCATCCGCAGGCTAATTAACCAAAACAAACTAAAGATTATCAAAGGCACAGTCATTGCGGTACCGATGGTCAACGTATATGGCGTAGTTAACCAAAGTCGTTATATGCCTGATCGAAGAGACTTAAATCGCTGTTTTCCAGGTTCTGAAAAAGGCTCTTTAGCTGGCCGAGTGGCGCATATATTTCTGAATGAGATAGTGACTCACTGTGACTATGGGATCGATTTACATACGGGCGCAATTCATCGTTCCAACTTACCTCAGATAAGGTCCAATATGGATGATGAGGAAAGCAAAGTTTTAGCTGAAGTTTTTGGTGTCCCCGTTATTTTAAATTCTTCTCTAGTAGAGGGTTCACTGAGGGAGTCTGCAGTGAAAAATGACACCAAAATACTACTTTATGAGGCTGGAGAGGCACTTCGATTTGATGAGTTCTCAATTCGTGCAGGCATGAAGGGCATACTAAATGTGTTGCAACATTTAGGTATGACACGGAAAATACCTGTTAGTAAGAAAAAAACACAAGCACCCTTTATTGCCAATGGCAGCCAGTGGGTTATTAGGGCCAACGCCAGCGGCATTGTTCATACCATTGTTAACCTTGGTGATCAGATCACAAAAGGGCAATTGTTGGCAGAAATTGGCAGCCCCTATGGCGATGTCATCGATTGTGTCGAGGCTTCACGTTCAGGCATCATAATTGGTAAGCAAAATATCCCCTTAGTGCAAGAAGGTGAGGCCATGTTTCATGTTGCTTATTTTAGCGAAGACGACGAAGATGTTGCCGAACACATTGAAAACATACAAGAACAATTGTTACCAGAAAACATTGATGATTAGGTTACGATATGACACAAAAAAAGACCATTATAGGGCGCTTAGAATCAATTGAATTACCAGAACTTGGTATAAAAAATTTGCAGGCGCGTGTGGATACTGGGGCAGAGACATCTTCATTGCATGTCGACAATATTGAGAAGTTGATCATAAAAGGGCTACAGTGTGTCTCTTTTGATCTTCACCCCGACTCACACAACGTAAAACGAATTGAGAAGTGCCACGCTCCGATCAGCGATATCCTGAGGATAAAGTCATCTAATGGCACCTCAGAACTACGTTATGTGATCGTAACATCAGTGGCACTGGGTAAAGAAAAGTGGTCTATTGAGATAACACTCACCGATCGATCAGACATGAGCTACTTAATGTTGTTTGGACGAGAGGCCATTGGTAGCCGTTTTTTAATTGACCCGTCCCAAGTGTTTTTAGGGTCTAAATCAAACTTAGTAGGCTAATTTACAAACCAATAGAAAAAATAATTCTTAGTCTAAAATGCAGTACCCCATGGGTTGGTGCTTCACGGTAGGCCTAGATACAGGCCTTGAAGACAAGGCCCGTCTTTGATCTTTAAGGTTTGATAGCGTATGGTAATGGTTCACTTACAACCTTAATGAGATTTCATGCCCAACAGCGAACCCACTGCATCTGCACTTACCTTAAGTACTCGAATCATTACCGCCCGCCAAGCTTGTGGCTTTACACAGGGACAGCTAGCCCTGCGAATGGGCATTAAAAAAAGCACTGTCGAAAACTGGGAATCTAGCCGCACAAGCCCTCGCGCTAATAGGTTGATAGAACTAGCTGGCATCTTAAACGTGCCTGTTTTGTGGTTAATTGCTGGGGCTGACTCACCACCAGAGATCACCACACCCGACCTAAGTGAAACAGTAATGCTAGAACAAAAACTAGATAAAGCTGATTTACTAATCAACGAACTATCAGCAATTGTTTCTGACCTGCGTGGCCATACGCGGCGGGTGCAAAGAGACATAGACGAAAGCCACTAACAGGCAGGCTGCTCATACGCCAAAGATAATCACACTAAAATACGATTAAACATGTTTATTTTAGTGTGATACTCGTCATATACAGATTTACTATAAGCCTTGATCCACTATTTTTTCTAAGCTTTGATGTCCTAAAATATAAATGTCAGTAATTAATGGATCATTCCCGTCGATCAAACTAGCTGGTTAAAGCGGGTATTGCAAACAGATCAACACTAACACTGCCAAGAACACAGTTTCTGCTAACATCAGCACCAGTGGCCGCCACCCCATAGCAGCCAACTCTTTGAACGATGACTTCATCCCCAACCCTACCATAGCTACAATCAAGCACCAGCGTGACATCTCTACCATTAATGCTGATGCTGTAGGCATTAAAAAACCACCACTATTGAGGGCAACGATAACAATAAAAGCCATCAAAAAGCCAGGCAGTGGAAATCCCGTAGGTTTAGTGTCCGTGTCGGTCTTTCCCCAACGCGCGGCAAACAAAGAAATAATAAGAACCACCGGCACCAACATGGACACTCGGAGTAACTTTGTAAACGTAGCAATATCACCAATTTCGTCTGCCATCATGTAGCCAGCGCCTACAACTTGAGCAACATCATGGATGGTAGCCCCTAAAAATACGCCACTGGCAACAGGCCCCATATTGAACGCGGTAACAATGAGCGGATAAAGGATCATAGCAATGGTACTAAGTGCCGTAACGCAAACCACAGTGAAAATCAGATTCTTCTCAGCATCCTTGTTATGAGGTAATACTGCGGCAACTGCCAGCGCAGCAGACGCACCACAAATCCCAACCGATGAGGCGCTCAATATGCTCTGAGACCGCCCCAACTTAAGCCAGCGTCCTCCAAAAAATCCGAAGAGGATGGTAGCAGGCACTGCCACCAATACGATCACTATGGGTGTCATGCCCAAACTCATGAGCTGTTCAATTGTAATACGGGCACCCAGCAAGGCAATGCCAAAGCGTAATATTGATTTAGCGCAGAACTGAATACCTGCAATACAGCGTCCTTCGGTGGACAGATAGTTTAAAGCTATCCCCATTAATAGAGCGTAGAGAATAACTGGGCCACCATAGTGTTCAGAGACAAATGTAGCCGACATAGCCACCAACAAACAGAGGAATAACCCAGGCACTAAATCAGTGAAGTGTATCCCCAAAGGTGTGTTTTTGAGAGCGGTAAATTGACGTAAGATAAAAGACATTGAGAAATTCTAAGGTTGATGAATAATACTATTTAGGGGCAATATAAATATACAGCTGGTTATTTAATATAGCCAAAAATAACAGTGTTATAGGCCTTAAAAAAACAACAACAGTGGATCAATGCCTATAATGCTCAGAGCTATTGAGACTGGAATATACTAGAGTATATCAGCCATGAGCCACTTTAAGCGTATACTGGGAGTGTTTATGCATGGCTCAGTAAGCGCTTTGTCATTGCTGGATTAATGCAGGGCCAGTTTTATGATAGCTTTACCAGTGATACCCCTAAGCACGTCCTCTTTTGGGGTAAATAAGTGGCTACTTTTAATAACAACAATATTAAACCCGAAAGCTTCTTTTATGTTGCCGTTAGCACCAGTCTAAGCACCTAGGTCATAGGCCTAAAATTGCCCCATGACTAGGTCTAACCAACGGTAGTTTTTCCATCCCAGCATAATAATGGTTCACATGATCTGCCAATCAAAAAAACCTCCACCCAAACATGAGTCACATCGTAGGTGGCATAGAGTGTAAAAAAACAGTCCAGCAAGGATGTTTTGACTTTTTTAATGGCCACGATTTCTCCACGCACCTATGCTAAACCTTGGGGTCCTCCTTTAAAGGGCATAGATCTATTTCTATAATTATAGACGCTAATCATTGCCCATCTGTGTGACTAGGCATCGGAACTAACCAATTAGCGGCTTAGGTTAGCATAAAATGGAAGCCCCTCAGGGGCTAATAATTGATGGCCCAATCCCAGCCAGATACCCCCTCATGTTGCCACCGATCAAAATCCAACGGATGGCCACGGAGCCAGGTCATGCCATTGATAGAGGAAGATCCCCCAAGTACCCTCCCACGGGGCTGCTCAATAGTGCGATGGTTAAGGTGCTGCTGGGCTTTTGTGTAGTACCACCAGTTATATTTAGAAGTGGGTTTGAATGCAGACCTTAAGCCTGCCGGCATTCTAATAATCCAAGATTTATCGGATGATCCTATTTCCAGCAATAACACGCTTTTTCCTGCATCAGACAAGCGGCGGGCCAAGACACATCCAGCATACCCTGCCCCAGAAACCACATAATCAAAGGTTGTTTGCATTTATGCTGTCCACTCTAGTAACACGAGCAGGACGAATAGTTACAAACGAAACCCCTCTTAACTGCTAATGCTTATTTAGGCAAGCTTACAAACACGTCAAACGGCTAAACCTTGCGACATAAACCTTTTATTTTACCCACTAATATATCGTGCCACCTAATTAAAAGTAGGTGGCACGATATTTACACTAAGCCTAAAAACCTACTGTGTCATAACATTAAGCCAATCACTAACCCATTGCTTGCGGTTTTGATTAATTTGCGCTGTATCTAGCTGCAATACCTGAGTAGGTTTAATCAGCTTACCGTAGGCTTCTGGCATTTCTGCCGGCGTATTCACAGGGTACATGACGTTGCTTAGCGGCAGGTGCTTTTGGAAGTTTTCACTCACCATGAAGTTTAGGAACTCGTCCGCAAGTTGCGAATTTTTAGAGGCCTTTAGTTTAGCCGCTACTTCTACTTGTAGGTAATGGCCTTCTTCAAACGCAGCTGCTTGGTATTGATCTGTTCCTTCTACAGCCATATGGTATGCAGGGGAGGTGCTGTAGCTTAATACCATTGGGGCTTCACCAGCCAAGAATAAACTAAAGTAAGCTTCGCTCCAGCCTTTGGTGGTGGTTAAAATATTGTCAGACAACTTAGCCCAAGCTGCATCAGCTTGATCACCATAAACAGCTTTCATCCATAATAACAAGCCCAAACCTGGAGTGCTTGACCGAGGGTCTTGAATGATGATTTTTAACTCCGGTCCAGCGTTCACAAGTTCATCCAAACTCTTCGGCGGGTTAGGCATAAGCTCGGTGTTGTAAACAAAAGCAAAGTAGCCGTAATCAAAAGGTACAAAGGTGTCGTCTTGCCATTCAATAGGCATTTCTAATTTACTGGTATCTACTATGTGTTTAGCAAACAAACCTGTTTGTTTTGCGTCATCTACTAAATTTAAGTCTAACCCTAGCACTAGGTCAGCCTTGGTAGATGCACCTTCTAGCTTTAAACGTTGCAACATGGCCACAGCGTCGTCCATACCCACTAAGTTTAAAGTACAACCACACTGTTCTTCAAAAGTTGGCTTAATCAGTGGTCCCATACCCCAATCTGATACAAACGAATCATAGGTATAAACTGTGAGTTCTTTTTTGGCAGTATCACTCGCTAAAACCGGCGCTGTGACAATGGATAAACTGAGGGTGGCGGCGGCAAGGTAAGCCGTATATTGAGACATAATTACTCCTAAAAATTAACTAATTAATTTCTATGACGGCTAAAGATAGATCAGCACCGGATTGGTGCCATATTGACTCTACATTGGCTCTATTAGGAGGAGGGAGCAGCGTAAGTGGCTTACGTGGATGCTTTTCCTTGTTCCCTACGCTGGCATTATCCAGATCAGGTACAACGGGATTCACGTTAGTGATCTCAGCCCAATGCGTTAATTAGAAATTAACAGGGCCCCCCGACAAGTCATAGTGGCCGCAATATAGACCAAAGTAAGGCCTGATTGCAAGGCTGTTGGGTATAATTTATAAAATGTGTTTTTTGTGCATCGATACGATGACTTTAGTTAAAGCACTCTTTGCAATTATTTTAATGGCTGCATACGCATATGTTTGGCACGCAGGACCTTTGGTTATTCATCAGCGCAGGTATAGCTCTCAATCTAGTTCCTGGATAAGGTTTTTTTATTACCAGTCGCAGTGCTAGCAAAGGTGTTCAGGCAGTTTCAGTGGCCGCCCTTGGGGTTGGTGCTGGCACATTAGTTCACATAGTTGCTGCTGCTTTTGGTATTTCTGCACTGTTAGCAGCTTCCACCGATGCCTATACAGTAATCAAAATACTGGGCAGCTTGTATTTGCTTTATATCGGGGTATCTATGTTACTTAACCGAACAACGTAGCCACATTTAGTGACAATTTGACCGGCCACATCATCCAACAAAGCCAGGTTTACCACGGTTTGTTAACCAACACCTTAAACCCTAAAGTGGCATTATTGTTCATAGGATTTATGCCCCAGTTCATTGCTACAGGTTCTAACAATATCAGCTTATGGTTTTTTATTTTTGGAGTTTGTGTTTAGTTTTAATAGCCAAGCTTGGTGCTTAATAGTAGCTTGGTTTAGCGCCCGCACTGGCTCTAAATAAAGGCTCGTCATCATCTAACAAACTGGGCTAACGCCGATGCTGGAGGCCTATTCACTTATTTTGGTATTAGCCTTTTATTGAGCTCAAATCACTAAAATATTTCAGCAACGCTGGGGCAAAATAAATAATGTCTTTATACCTAGCCACCGACGGAGGCATAGCACCTATGGCCGATTTTAACTGCGTCAACGCACTAGGCACCTGTGTTAAGCTCATCATCGGATAAACGTAAACTCTTATGGTGAACGCAATCGCATTAGTGCGAGGCAGACGCGTTAGGGTTTGTCTCTCACAGCGGTAATATAAAGGTGTATTTACCGCATGAATGACCTTACCTTCTGGAAACTGGGCTAATTTTTCATTAGCCTGAAGTGACCAGTTAAACCGCTGAACTGGATTTTCCAAAGTTAAATGATCAAAAAAGCGATCTATTTTGGGTGTCAACTTTTCATGAATGGTAGGCACAGGGTCATGAATCCTTGCCATAGGTTGGCCGATTTTTTCCACCAAATGCCAGTTGCTCGGGCTACATAAACTAGCTGCAGTGAGACAATAACTACCTGCCAATTTCTGCATAATAAGTAAATCGTCAGCTACCCATAAAGAAGCCTGCCACAAGGGGTTGGTATTAGCTGAAGCTAAGTTAATGCCATTTGGCAAATAGCTTAATCCCTCTGCAATAGGGCAATATAAATGGCCATGTTGATTTAACAAGTGCCGCTTTAACTCAGAGGCTAGCTCTTTTTGGGCTTCTAATGAGCTAGGTAGTGCATCAAATATATGCTGCTGTTCTAGTGCTTTTAACGCCAGTTTATGTTGTAAAAACTTTGGATAGTGGTCATCAGGCTCTATCCACTTAGCCTTGTCCAAGGGCTCCATACCCATAACGATAGTATCTTTGTGGTGCATATGCGGCAAGTATTTGGGTGCTTTTGTGTGTGTATTAATCATGTTCATGTCCTTGGTTCTTGGCTAACTTATGTTTCTTAAGCAGCCCTCGGAACTGATGGTAGGACAAGCCTAAAGAATTCGCAGTATGGCTTTGGTGGTGTTGATTTTGCGCCAGCGCAGTGTGTAAAAGACCAAATTCATAGCGCTCTACCTGTTGCCTAAAGTCGCTTAGGCCAACCTGTGATGAAGTTTTTATCGAGCCTTTCTTAGAAGCCTGATCCAATTCATACTCTAAAAATTGATCTTGGTCATGCTCTTGAGTTAGGTTCCACGGCTTTGAAAACACATCCAAGAAAACCTCTGGCACAGGTTCATCAGCCTGTCCCCAGCGATAAAGTGACCGTTCAACAACGTTACGCAATTCACGCACGTTACCATACCATGAGTGATTTACTAGCTGTTGTCTGGCCTGCAAAGAAAACCCCAAAAATAGCTGCCAACCCAGTTCGTGGCTCATACGCTGAGCAAAGTGTTGAGCTAGCTCCAAGATATCGCCTTTACGAAGCCTTAAAGGTGGTATATGCACCACATCAAATGCTAGGCGATCGAGCAGGTCATAGCGAAATGTTCCTGCTTTAGCCATTGCTTGCAAGTCTGCACTAGTGGCCCCGATAACACGCACGTCTACTTGCTTAGTTTCATGGCTGCCAAGGGGTTCAAACTCCCCATATTCTAATACTCGTAATAATTTTTCTTGCAGCCGCAAGGACATGTTACCCAACTCATCAAGCATAAGTGTGCCGCCATCGGCTCGCTCAAAACGGCCTTTATGATTTCTTGTAGCTCCAGTAAATGCACCCACTTGGTGGCCAAACAGCTCACTTTCCAACAAATTGTCATTAAGGGCCGCACAATTGACTTTTACAAGGTCTCTTTGCCAGCGAGGGGACAAAAAATGTAAGCGCTGAACAATCAGTTCCTTACCTGTACCGCGCTCACCCAAAACCAGCACTGACCGGTCGATTTCTGCCAATGCCGATACCTGCTCCAATACTTCAGCTAAAGCCAATGAAGAGCCAATAATGGTTTGTTCGCGCATAAATAGTCAAATGTGTTATGTATTTTAGCCATAATTTAGTTTATTTAACCAAACCTGTCAATTACGAAACCTCTTATTTTAACATAATATGTTATAAAACAATTAGTTAATGATGCTGGCACAATACTTGTAATATTAAGTGAATAGTACAAACGCAACCAACACACAATAGCAGGCCTCTGGGGCAACCTAGGCAGCATTCACATAAGGAGTAATATTATGGGTATTTTTTCCCGCATGACCGACATCATCAACTCTAACCTCAGCGCTTTACTAGACCGCGCAGAAGACCCTAAAAAAATGATTCGCCTCATTATTCAAGAAATGGAAGAAACCTTAGTAGAAGTTCGTAGCTCTTCAGCGCGCATTATTGCAGACAAAAAAACTGCTCAACGTAAGCTTGAAAAACTTCAGGGCTACGCCCAGGAATGGGAAGATAAAGCCGCACTAGCCTTAGAAAAAGATCGTGAAGACTTAGCTCGCGCCGCCCTTCAAGAACAAGCAAACCTGTCTGAGGAAGCTTTACACATGAGCGCAGAACTGGAAGCAGCCAATGCACACTTGGCACACTTAGGCGAGGAAGTCAGTCAGCTGCAGGCCAAGCTCAACGATGCCAAAGCTAAACAAAAGGTGCTGATGGTTCGAGAAAAGACAGTGCACAGTCGCATACACGTAAAGCAGCAAACACAACGCAACGCACTAGACAAAGCCTTTGCCAAATTTGAACTCTATGAGCGCCGTATGGATAACCTAGAAGGCCAGTTAGAGTCTATGGATATAGGCCAAGAGGGTGATTTGGCTTCGCAGATTGATGCCCTACAAGAAGACGAGCGTATTAGCGACGCTTTAGCTAAACTAAAGGCTAAACGTCAAACAGCTAGTTTGGTTAACTCTGAAAAACCCTAATTAAGCTCATAAACTAGCACCCAGAGGAACAACTATGTTGGACTTTTTATTTGTACCCACCATTTTATTTATTGTCATTGTGATGCCTATTTGGATCACTCTACACTACCGTAGCGCAGGTAAAGCCCAATCTGGGCTAGACCAAGGTGACAGGGAGCAGCTGGATGACCTACTCTCTAATATAGACAAACTCACACATCGTATTAATACCCTGGAACAAATACTAGACGCCGACCATGGCAGCTGGCGCAGTAAAGACCATCATCAAGAACCAAGGAGCCCATTATGAAACTGAACAATCAATCTGGCCTTAAAAAGGAAAATTTCAAACTACGCCGGAAGCAGGGCTGGGACAAAAACCTATATCGCAGCCGAACTGATAAAAAGTTATCTGGCGTGTGCGGAGGCATTGCAGAACAACTCAACGTAGAGCCTTGGATAATTCGTCTGCTGTTTGCAGGTAGCTTTTTTATCATTGGTGGTTTATCCATAATTTTGTATATCTTCGCCACCTTCGTTATAGCTAAGCGTCCCAAACACCAAACACTGGACATGGAATACGATGAAGAACGCCATGAATACGCAGCTAAAACCATGTTTAAATATAGTGCTAGCACTAGCGCACGCCTGCGCAAGGCCAGTGAAAGAATTGACAATGCTCTAAACCGAGTGGGCTCTATAGAAGGTTATGTAACCTCTAAACAGTACGAGCTTAATAAAGAATTTGCCCGCATGAAAGATTAGCCCAACCATTGTTTAAACATCAGTAATTATTAGCGACTATTAACAACTATCAACAACCATCAACATCCATAGGTGCAGCAAGTCAATAATGCTGCGAGGGTGGCACATCTGTATGCTGCCATTTTCATTTAGGATGCAAATGATACAGTTCATTACTTTTAACGGACTCTATAGTAGTTCGATGTTATTAAAAAGAGCAGTAATTTATGGCTTTTTCTAACACTCAAATTAATAACACCCATTCAAAAAACAGGCACTACAAGTGCAGTTTTTAAGGCGTCTATAGCTAATACTTTACTTAGTTTATGAACATACGCCTACCAACCAAATGTACAGTGGTTGACCAAGATACACACTTTTGGGTAAAAACTAGAGGGGGTGTTTTTAAACCATTAGCCTAATAAAAGAAGCAGCCTATATGTGAAAGTGCAACTCATGACCTTCTATTGACCCTCTAGTGATCCTGTAGAGCTCAGCCACTTTGAAGGGCTATGACCAATATATTGCGGAAACTGAACACGAAACTGCATTTGATAATTACAATATTCCATTGTTTCTTACAGTGATGTGTCGCGGGCCTAGTGGCTATTGATTTTCTAACTAGGTATGCTTCCTTATATTTTTAATTTACAAAAAACGCTATGTGTCCAGCATGTTCTTATAGTGCTTTAAGTCAAAGGAGTTATATATGAGCAATGGTTTCAAGGTTCTCGTTGTTGATGACGACCTAGATAATCAAGCAATAATTAGCGCATTGCTAAATTTTAGTAAAATAGAGTTTGATCTAGCAAACAACGGCCAACAAGCGTTAGAACTTATCGATGGGCATAGCTATAACATTGTTTTAATGGATATTATGATGCCAGTCATGGGCGGTTTAGAGGCGACTGCATGCATTCGAGCAATGGGAGAACCAAAGTCTAGCACCCCTATATTTGCCGTTTCTTACCGTCGTGACTTGGCAGCCAAAGCTCAATGGAAAGCACAAGGTCTTAATGGTTTTCTAACCAAACCTTTTACGTCGGAAAGCTTGTTGAGCTTGTTAGATCGCTACCGCTAAGTACCAAAAGGTGCACTAATATTGGTATATAAGCAGCGACTTGGGCAACGCAATTCATCAGCCTTCCAGCTCACTGATAGCCCAGTCTAAAGCTGGCTGGTACCAATCAGTTAAAGTGGCCTGGAGCTGCCTTAGAGAACTAACTAACTGCGCTTGGTCTGCCATAGAGAAGTTAATGTGGCCAACTTTACGTACAGGCCTCACTTCTTTACCGTACCAAAAAACTTCGGCACCAGGTAACGCTAACCAAGCTAAATTGTAGTCTATGCCAATGAGATTAATCATCACACTGTTGTGTTTGATTATGGCTGGCGCGAGGGGTAAGTCTGCGGTTGCTCTCACATGGTACTCAAACTGACTGATACTAGCGCCAGACTGAGTCCAGTGCCCACTATTATGCACCCGTGGCGCAAGCTCATTAATAAGTAAGCGATCACCTACTCTAAAAAGCTCCATAGCCATAACACCTACATAATTAAGCTCTTCCATAACTTTTCTGAGCATGGTTTCAGCTTCGTTTTGTAGGCCAGATAAACGCTCTAAAGGCGCTAAGGTGACAGTTAAAATGCCATCTTGATGACGGTTTAGGGCCAGCGGATAATAATGACATTCACCAGCGCGATTACGCACGCCAATAACAGACATTTCTTCATCGAAGGCGATGGCTTGTTCAGCAATAACTTTGTTATGCCAACCTTGGGGTATAGCACTGGAGTCATGAGCAGCCACTAACCAATGCTGACCGCGCCCATCAAAGCCACCACTGCGCTGTTTAAGCAATACTCGCGCGCCATATACAGCATGCAGGCTGGCAGCAGTATCATTAGTTTCCACCAGCTTCCAGGGCGCAGTGGCTAAACTTAAGCGATCTAACAACTGCTTTTGAGTAACTCTATCTGCTACCAAGCCAAAGGCGTCTTGGTTTACAAAATTTGGGTGTGCAGCAAGCTGATCTGTGGCCTGGGTAGAGGGCCACTGTTCACGCTCGGCAGTAATTACATCATCTTCTTCTAAGGGCAGGTTAGCATCTAACTCAATATCCACTGGGCGTAGATCAACTCCCAAAGGTTGAGCCGCATTTTTGAGCATGGCGCCTAACTGGCCTGCTCCCAATACCCACACACGTTTAATTGTTGGCTTCATGACGTTTGGCTTAACCTTCTCTTGGGTCGGGATTATCTAATATAGTTTGAGTTTGTTCGGTGCGGAAATTTTCAATACGTTGGGCCAGATCAGCGTCTTGGTTGGCCAATATTTGGCTAGCTAATAAGCCTGCATTAAACGCTCCAGCTGCACCTATGGCCATACACCCCACGGCCACTCCGCGTGGCATTTGCACAATGGAGTAAAGACTATCAATACCACTTAAGGCTTTACTTTGAACTGGCACACCCAAAACAGGCAAGCGTGTTTTGGCAGCCACCATACCTGGTAAGTGAGCAGCACCACCTGCACCAGCAATAATGACTTGAATACCACGACCAGCAGCTTGGGAAGAGAACTCCATAAGTTTGTCTGGCGTGCGATGGGCAGAAACCACTTCTACTTCATAACTCACACCTAAACGGTCCATAATTTGCGTGGCTTCTTGCATACATGGCCAGTCGCTCTTAGACCCCATGATGACGGCAACTTTTGCGCTCATTGGTTATCCTCTAAAAAAAGAAGTGCAATTTTACCACATGGCCCCTTAAGGAAAAACAATGGAAAGTAAAACTAACGCATTTCCTTCAAAGTTTGTTAAATTAGGCGCATGAATGACTCTTTAAACGAACAACGTAAAAATATCCGCGCCAGCAAACACTGGGTTTTTGATATGGATGGCACATTAACCATAGGTGTACACGATTTTGCCATGATGAGAAGCGAGCTAGGTTTAGCCCATGACGCTGATATTCTGGAGAGTGTGCAAGCGCTCCCTCCAGAGCAAGCCGCGCCCATGTGGGATAAAATCAATGCTATGGAATGTCACTTTGCAAGTTTGGCCAAACCTATGCCCGGTGCATTTGAGCTGCTTGAACACCTTCAAAAAAAAGGCGTTAACCTAGGCATACTGACCCGTAATGTGATGCCTGCAACCTTACAAACACTTAAAGCTTGTAACTTAGAACAATTTTTCTGCCCCAGCAATATTTTAGATCGTGCGTCTTGTGAACCCAAGCCCCACCCTGCTGGAATACAGTTATTGCTAGATCAATGGGGTGCCAAAACCAGTGACAGCGTTATGGTAGGAGACTACTTGTTTGATTTAGAAGCTGGCAGAGCAGCCAATGTGGCAACTGTTCATATTAATACTTTATCTCAGTATCCATGGCCCAACATGACAGATTGGGGTATCAATCATCTAAACCAACTCATTGATCATTAAATGAGGTAACACCAGTGACTATATTTGGTTGGCTAAGAGGTCCGTTGTTAAGACAATACTGGCGATGATCTTACGACGCCTATTCTTCTAGCAACTCTTCTAGCAACGACTGCTCTATTCAATTAGTATCTGTTGATTAACTATTTATAACGTCTAGTGACTTGCTTATGACCAATGCTTTGTTATCAAACGCTTTTTTAAATTTTGATGTTGCCTCAAAACAAACCGAAATGAAAAAGTGGGAGACTCTTGCAAAAGGTGAGAGCGATAATTTTTTATATGCTCGAAATACGCCTAGCGAATCTATTTTAGCCTTTGAAAATGCCGTTTCTTTGTTAGAAAAAAGTGATACGGCAATTGCTTTTTCATCAGGCATGGCTGCGATTTACTCAGCATTAATGAGCCAACTTAAGCCCGGTATGAAAGTGGTGGCTTCTGGCAATATTTATGGAGAGAGTTACGCTATTTTAGAGCATTTACTCCCGTCATGGGGTGTTGATGTAATTTTAATAAAACCTGAATCTAAAGAATCATTAGAAGGTATTATCCAGCAAGGCTGTGATTTAGTTTATTTAGAAACACCATCAAACCCGTTACTCAAAATACAAGATATAAAGCACTTAAGTGCACTTGCTCACCGGCAAGGTGCAAAAGTCATAGTAGATAATACAGTTGCAACGCCAATTTCACAGCAGCCAATTACCCTAGGAGCTGACATTGTTGTCCATAGTGCAACAAAATTTTTAAGCGGCCATGCCGACACCATGGGGGGTGTCGTTTGCACATCTCACGCACTCAAACCAAGCATTGTTGCATTTAAAGAACTTTCAGGTGCATGCCTTGATCCTATGGGTGGTTTTTTAATTGCACGAGGTATGCGAACACTTGCGCTACGAATGAGGCAAAGTATGCATAATGCTCAGTATTTAGCTGAATATTTATTGAGCACAGATGCCGTAGATGCAGTCTTTTATCCTGGATTAACTTCGCATCCTGGCCACCATATAGCGAAGCAACAAATGCAGGGTTATGGTGCTTTACTTAGTTTCAATTTAAAAGGGGGAACTGGCGCAGTTGAAGCTTTTGTTAACAGCTTTGAACCCCATCATTTAAGATCAACTCTTGGATCAGTCGATACATTAATTGGCTTACCTTCAACCACGAGTCATGTTGAATGTACTACTGAAGAGCGTATTCAATTAGGTATTCCTGAAGGGTTAATTCGCTGTTCAGCTGGTATTGAAGATACTGAGGAATTAATGCATAAGTTCAAAAAAGCATTACAGGCAATTGATTAATTCAAAACAAAAACTGGCGGCCAGATTGTACGCCCTACCTATGTTAACCAGTGCTTCATTGACGCCCGATATCTGTCAATAAAACCTATCTGTAGGTTTAGACCCCGTGGACTTTCTGCGGCTATTAGATGGAGTCACTTCAAAGTACTGGCGATAACATTTGCTAAAATGTGGGTACGACACAAAGCCGCAAGCAAGTGAAATATCACTCATGCTTAGCTGAGTTTGTGTGAGTAACTGATGGGACCTTTTGAGGCGCAGCTCTAAATAATAGCGTGTGGGTGTAATGCCTAAATAGCGCTGAAACTGCCGTTCTATTTGACGTCGGGTAATGCCGACTAAAGAGGCTATTTCTTCAGCTGACAACATTTCTTCCATGTTGTTTTCCATTAAACCAATAATGTCTTTAAGGTTTTGCGGCAACTGTGTATCTGTCTGATCACTGAGGAATGCTGGTTCCCCTGCATCATTGATACGATCACAGGTAAGAATATCGCAAATGCCTCGCACAAAGGGTTTGCCCCTGGCCTCTAACATGAGTTCTAGCATCATATCCAAAGCACTATTACCGCCAGCGCAGCTAAAACAGTGTTGATCAATAACGTATGCCTTGTCTTTTAAATCTATATTAGCAAAGCTTTCCCTAAAACTGGCCCTATTTTCTCGATGAACTGCACAACTTTTACCATCAATAATGCCCGCATGAGCCAGCGCAAATACGCCGTTCCATAGCGAACCTAAAGCCTTTTTTCGCACCCCAGACTGGCGCAAGAATTTAATCAATTGAGGCGGCGTTTGTAACTCTACTCGTAATCCACCACAAACCACAAAAGCGTCTAAATGATCAAGATTAAGCTCACCAAGGGCTTGGTCAGCCATGGCAGCAAAACCTAAGTCGCTACACACAGAAACGCCATCTAAACTCACCAAACGAAAGGTGTAAAGGTCCTCTTCACTAAGCAAGTTAGCGGTTCTCAAAGCGTCTAAAGCAGAAGTGAGGGCCATCATGGAGAAGTTTTCTAGCAAAAAAAAGGTGAAGTCCCGCAGTTCGCCCGGCTGCTTATAGGTTACTGGGGGGGGGGCTGATTCCAGTGGAAACACCTTTGGATTACCTTTAAAGGGTATTACTTCATTCATGGGCTGATTATATCACCTAACTTGAGGAGGGCCAGCTGTAGTTGAAAATAGGCGCCTACAAAAGTGGTATAATGACTTATAAGTCTTACTGCTTAGCGGCAGGATTCATGCCAAAATGGCCTCATTAGCAAATGCTTGAGTTTTATTTATGAAGTTTATCGGTACCGAAAAATACGTCGCCACCAAAGACTTACAAATGGCCGTTAATGCGGCTGTCACATTACAGCGCCCTTTATTGATTAAAGGCGAACCTGGCACCGGCAAAACTCTACTTGCTGAAGAAGTGGCCGCTGCGTTAGGTATGCCGCTAATGCAGTGGCATGTAAAGTCCACCACCAAGGCCCAGCAAGGCCTTTATGAATACGATGCTGTGTCGCGTTTGCGCGATTCACAACTAGGCAGCGAACAAGTTCACGACATTGGCAACTACATTAAAAAAGGCAGGCTTTTGATGCCGATGAACGTGTGGTTTTATTAATCGATGAAATAGACAAGGCAGATATTGAATTCCCTAATGACTTATTAGTAGAGCTGGACAAGATGGAATTTCATGTTTATGAAACCGGTGAACGGGTTCAAGCTAAGCATCGCCCTGTAGTCATTATCACCAGTAATAACGAAAAAGAACTACCCGACGCCTTTTTACGACGCTGTTTTTTCCATTACATTAACTTCCCAGACAAGCTCACCATGAAGGCTATTGTGGATGTGCACTACCCTGACATTAGCCAGACCCTTGTGGCAGAAGCTATGCAGATGTTTTTTGACGTGCGTGATATTCCTGGCCTGAAGAAGAAACCATCGACCTCTGAATTGATAGACTGGCTTAAGCTGCTGATGGCCGACGAAATTCCTCAAGACATATTAGCTAACCGAGACAGAACCAAAGCCATTCCACCGCTTTATGGCGCTTTGTTGAAAAATGAGCAAGACGTACAATTACTTGAACGGCTAGCTTTTTTATCTCGTAGGGAACAGCGTTAATCCGTTATGTTGGTTAACTTCTTTTACACGTTAAAGCGTGCACAAATCCCTGTTTCCATCAACGAATACTTGGTGTTATTGGAAGCCCTTCAACAACACCTAGCGTTTGCAGATATTGATGATTTTTATCACCTGAGTCGTATCTGTTTAGTTAAAGATGAGGCCAACTTTGATAAGTTTGATCGCGTATTTGGGGCTTATTTTAAGCAACTAGAGAGCCTAGACGATGTGCTTAACGCGCTCATTCCAGAAGAGTGGCTGCGCTCAGAATTCATGAAGCAGCTCAGTGATGAAGAGAAGGCCAAAATCAAGTCGTTAGGTGGCTTAGAAGAACTGTTAGACGCCTTTAAAGAACGCTTTCAGGAGCAAGAAAAACGTCATCAAGGTGGTAGCAAGTGGATTGGTACTGGTGGCACTTCGCCGTTTGGTCACAGTGGTTATCACCCAGAAGGCATTCGTGTAGGCGGTGAAAGCCGCAACAAGAGTGCGGCCAAAGTATGGGAAAAACGCCAATTTAAAGACCTTGATGATAGCGTGCAGCTAGGTACACGCAACATTAAAGTAGCTCTGCGTAAATTGCGCCAATTTGCCCGTGCAGGTGCCGCTGAAGAACTGGATTTAGACCACACCATCAGCGCCACAGCCAAAAACGCAGGCATGCTGGATATTAAGCTTGTGCCCGAGCGCCACAACGCTGTAAAAGTATTGCTCATGCTGGATGTTGGTGGTTCTATGGACCCCTACATCAAAGTATGTGAAGAGTTATTCGCTGCTTGTCGTACCGAGTTTAAGCACTTAGAACATTTTTACTTTCATAACTTTATATACGAAAGCCTTTGGCGTGACAACACGCGCCGACAGAATGAGCGCACCTCTTTATACGATATTATTCATACCTATGGCAGAGATTATAAAGTGATATTTGTTGGTGATGCCTCTATGTCACCCTACGAAATAAGCAGCCCATACGGTAGTGTAGAGGACATGAATCCAGAACCTGGGCAAATTTGGATGCAGCGCCTAATCAACCACTTCGATAAAGTGGCATGGCTAAACCCCGTGGCACAGGAGCATTGGCGTTACACTCACTCTATTGATCTTACTCAGCAGCTGTTAGATGATCGAATGTATCCAATGTCCTTGAGCGGTTTAAGTGATGCTATTAAGGTACTAGCCAAGTGAGCACTAAATCCTGTGCTAACGACAACCCCATTGTTTGCACTTGTTTTGAGATTGACCAAGTTGCTGTAAAAGCGGCCATTGCCCAGGGCCATGATGACTTTCGTAAGTTACGTGCGGTACTTGGGGTAGCCGGCGACTGTGGCAATTGCCACCGGCCTATTAACAAGCTACTTAAAGCGTCCCGGCCAGCTAAAAAATCAACGAAGGAGGCTCTTTTGAGACGACGATTCCCCATGCCATGGCAGCATATGAGCCTAGCAAAACTAGCACAAGAATATTCTCCTAGCTCTTGTGTGGATGATATTATGGTATACATCAATGATTACACCAAACACTCTAAAGAGGCTCAACATAAGCTGAGTTATCGAAGTGATCTAGCGTATAGCGATAACGTAGGCGAATTACTTGATTACTTTCCTGCTCAAAGTGAAGGCCCTTTAATGGTTTATATTCACGGTGGTTATTGGCAGAAACTAGGTAAGGACGATTCTTGTTTAATGGCTCCAGGCCTATTAGAACAAGGTATAAACGTGGCGGTAATAGACTACACTCTTGCCCCACAAGCCAGTATTAATCAGATGATTTCTCAGTGCTGCCGCGCCGTGGCCTGGCTCGTTACCCAAGCGGGCGAGCTGGGGTTTGACGCCAAAAAGGTGGTGATTGCTGGAAGTTCTGCAGGTGGGCACTTATGTGCTTCGGTGTTACAGGCCGCTCAACAAAACCTGCACGGCCTTAGTGCAAAATCGATCTCTGGCGCAGTGTTACTTAGTGGCGTATACGACCTAAGGCCATTGGTTAACACCTATATTAATGACCCTTTGAATCTAACTATAGACAGCGCTAAAGACCTAAGCCCAGGCCTTTATAGCAACCAAGGTTTTGCGCCTTGCATTATTGCCTATGGCAGCAACGAAACCCAAGAGTTTAAGCGCCAAAGCCAAGAGTATCATCAACAACTACTCAGTGATGGGGTGAGTAGTGTCTGCTTTGAGGTGGCAGAGCGCAATCATTTTGATATCGTGTTTGATCTAGCCATTGAGGGTTCTAGCATTAACCAGCAGATGAATCTTTTAATAGCTGAGCTTGCTAATAACTGAACCCTCGTTAGTCACTGAGCCCTTTTTAATAACTGAACTTGGCCTTAAAAGTTAGCAGCTGGGCACCATCAAGTAAGGCATAGGCAGTATTGCCTTTTGCAGTCATAGCAGCGTAGCCTAAGCTACTTTGCCAATGATCGGTGGGTTGCCAGGTAACCTGCGCCGTTAACCCCCTAAGAGATCCGTTAGGCGTGCCAATGTGTATCAGTGACCAGCTGTACTCATTATTATCAAAACTATCATCCACGCCTAGGCTGTACCTTACGTGCGTTTGACCACTGACTAACGGCGGCAGCGCAGGGGTAAGGTAGCTGGACTGATAGTTAAGCCAGTGTTGTGCCATTATGGCAGCGTTCCACTGTCGATCACCATCGTTAAGTTCTAAGCCAAAGGCTGCGTCTAACCGATTAGTTAATATTAAACCGGTAAACCCCAGATTATGTTCCAAGCCTTTTTTGTAGGCGAGATCAAATTTAACCAGGTCATCGCCAATAACCCTATTCCAGCTGTACCCTATGAGCTGGTAGGCTTTTGCCGAAGCTGTTGCTGTGGCTAAATTAACGACCGCACTGTTAGGCACTATGTGGCCAGCATAAATGGCCCAATCGCTGCCAAACCCGGTGTGGTGGTACTTCATGCCCCATTCTTTTGCCACCCTGGTGCTTAACACTGCACTGGGCATTACCACTACGCTGGGGTCTAAACCTACAAATACAGACACTTGCGCCGCTGGCATATAATAACTAGCACTTAATAGCCATTGTGGAGTAAAAGCTGTTGCACCCGCAGTGAGATCTGGTGCTGGGTTAATCACATCCAATACGCCAGCACCTTCTACTTCACCCCAGCTTAGTATGTAGCGGCCAAGTTTAATACTGGTTTCAGCTAAGCTGTACTGCAACATTAACTGTTCAGCCTCCAACAAACTAAAGTGCCCTGTAAGCGGTTTTTTTAGGTCGCCTTGCCAATATTGCATGGCTTTTAGTTCTACCTGTGCATAACCCAATAAGCCAACAGAGGTCTCACTGGACAAGCGTAGATCGGTAGTGTGGTTGCTGCGCTGATAATTAGCTTTAGGGTTAACTGCAAAAGTGTGCTCAACACTAAGCTGTACCAGTTTATTTTGGGCGACGATAATGCTCGGTGCCGAAAAGTTTTCATCAGCAAAAAAATCTGCGCCACCATCAAATTCTTGTGCTAATAAATCGTCGACTATAAGGTCTTCTGCTGCAACTGGCGAAACAACAACCATGCTCGATAACCACAAGGCCAAAAGCCTATTTAGCACTTTTATACCCATTTCTATTGCGCCTGCTCCCTAAGGGTTCGTAGGTGCCTTTGCCTAAAGGCTTGGTCTGTTAACGCCCGTTGCGTTAAAAAACCTTTTTCTATATTAAGCCCAAAGGTGATGGCCTTTATTTTCATATTAGTTAAGCGCCGACTCACCAGGTTTTTAAAGGTCATATTTCTGGCTAACCAAATATCATTAATTTTCTCAACTTGTGCCACAGACACCTGCTTAATAGCATTACCGCGTTTATCAAACATTTGCATTTTTAAACTTATAAAACGCTCAGTATCAACCCATGTTCTTACTTTACCATAGCGCGTGTGGCTCAAACGCTTTGGAGTGGGTACAGACTCTATTACTGCTACTGGCCTACCCTTGAATTCTCCGCGCTGCAACACCCTATAGGTGTAGTCATCCAACTTACCAGTTTCTTGATCTTCTGTGCTTATCTCTGAACCAAACAGACTGGTAGGTTCGGTCTCCTCATCATCGCTGCCCGAAGCAATACGTTTGACCTTGCCAAGGGCCGACAAGTAAAGCCAAGTTTCGTTATTTTTATGGCTAGCATCGTAGGTATAAGTCAACATGCCAATACCCCTTTCGCTGGCAGGCTCCATAATAATAGCAATGGATTTACTATCTTTATTATTACGACCACTATTAATTTGGGCACTTTCTAATACTTTAATGCGGGGTTTTTCTACACACTTAAGCTTGCCCTCTTTGGTGCCATATTTACAGGTAGTCAGCTGAATTAGGTTAAACGATGAATCGGTAGTTTTTAGCTGGTTATCGTCCATTTTTTGCACTAGTTCACGGGCCGTCATTTGCGCTTGAACGACACCTGCCAGCAATAAGCTAAGACCCAGCATTACTATGTCATTGGTTAAACGCATTAGTTTGCTCCTTTAAAATCTAAATTATCAGTAACATTTTGTTGGCCAAATTTAGGTTTAAACACCATAATTAAAGCAGGAAAAAAAAGTAGGTCACACAATAAGGCCACAAAAATAGCCAACGAACCAAAAGCACCCACCTTAGCTAGGCCTAGGTAATTGCTAAAACTCAGCATAAAGAAGCCACAACCTAACACTAGGCTGGTAAAGGTGACCGCCTGCCCTACTTCTTTAATGGTGTCTATCAAGGCTAACCGCATGTCGCTGTGTATAGCCAAGGCCATTCTATAGTGCGTAATAAAGTGAATGGTATCGTCTACAGCGATGCCTATGATCAACGGGGCAATCATTAAAGTGTCAGTATCTAAAGGGATTTCCAGCAACCCCATAAGGCCAAAAGCCAAAGTTGCAGGGATCATATTAGGGATAATGGACATCAGTCCTGCCTGCACGGAACCCAAAGTAAGCACTAACAAACAAGATATGATCACCATCGCTAAGGCTAAGCTTTTAAACTGGTTATTACTCATGTCGTCCATCAGCCTCATGAGCATCGCTAAAGTGCCCGTAACATGCACATCCATATTGGGATATTGTTCCTCGTAAGCAGCAAAGGCCTGCTTAATATCGATTTGTACCAATTCAAAAAACTCTGCATATTCACTAGAACCTGCGTTTCGAAGTTGCACACTAATGTGACTCTGACTGTAATCATCATTCACCAAGGCACGCCGTTCTGCTGGGTTTGAACTATTAAATAAATACAACAGCTGAGCAACCGCTAAGTTATTATCAGGAATGGTTTTATAAATATCGCTGCCATCTTGCATGATGGCATGGGTGTCTTTAACAAGGTCAGCTAAGGAGTGTGTGCGGATAATGTGCTGGCTGTATTTTTGTTCTATGTGCCGCTGGAGACGATCCATAGTTTGTAATATACCCGCCTGCATTAAGGCGTCTGATTGCTGCATATCCACTAATATTTCCAAACTACCAGTACCCATCATATGCTCATCCACAATGGTGTACGCTGTTCTTAATGGCGATCCTTCACGATAGAGTTCGGCAATATTGGAATCTACCTTTACCTGTGTTGCACCATACAAACACACTAAAAACAAAGTCACAAAAGCAATATTGACTGGGTGTTTATGGTGCTGCACAAAGGCTGGTATTTTATCCAACAAATCCTGTAACCAAATACCGCTAAGCAACCATTGCATGCCACTGCGTCGCAACATAATACACACAGGCCATAATAATAACCAAAGCAGCTTAAACAAAAGTACCACAGGCCATATTAAATAAGACCACCACAAACGCCAGCCAAGTTTGGGCGCAGATGTCTTCTTGTTAGCCATATTAGGCGTGGGATGCCATAAGTCCATTAGTACCGGCAGTAAAAAAATGGTGTATAAAAACGCCAAAAATACGCCAGCAGCAGAAGTAACACCAAACATGACAAACTGCGCCATACCAGTAATAGTTAATGCCCCCATGCCCGCCATAGTGGTGATGGTAGTAAGTAATATAGGTAACCCCGTTTTACCATAGGCTTTGGATAGTGCAGGTTTATGCTCGTGGCCATTACGTCTAAAATAGACGTAGCTACTCATGACGTGGACACAGTCAGCTACACCTACGGCCACGATTAACATCACTGTTAAGCTGATCAGTGTGCTAGATTCTAGACCTAACCACCCCAGCGTGCCTACAACGAATAAGGCACTGATACCGATAGCAATTTGTGGCCATAACACAGCACTGGCAGATTGAAATAACGTCCACAATAAGACATTGATCACCAACACCATACCTAACAGCAACAGGCCTGCCTGCAATAAGTCATCTACGGCAAGCTCTACCATAGAGGCATTACCAATAGGGTAAAAGTTAAACTGTTGGGCAAATTCTGGTTGTTTGTATAAGCGGCTTACAGCTTCCATAAACGTAAGATAAAGCCCTGAATCCATGTCTTCAAAACGCACCTGGGATTGGTTGGCGCTGGCGTCGAAGCTAGTAGATAAATCACCATCAAAATTGCCCTCCAACTCGAGTTCATTATCTGCCATCAAATCACTCGTATTGATTTCAAAGCTCTGGTCCAATGAACTATTTAACGACTTCGCTATTGGAATGGCGCCAAAATCTGTAGTCACCATAATGGCGCCATAGCGGTAATTTTTAGAGAACAAAAATAATGGTAAGTTGCTTTGAGCCATAGCAATGGCCTTAATTTTTTGAGCCTCAATCTTACCCATAGCCAAATTTTGGATCAATCGGGGCGAACTTAACGTGTCGCCATTATTCACTTGTATACGCACGTTGGTGAGTGACTGCACACGTTTAATGTGATCAAGTTCAAGGGCTAGTTTGGGAGCAATGCCCGCTGCTTTTAAGGTGCTTTGAGGAATATCCTGCCAGCGACTAAGGCTATTGGTGAGCTGGTCTATTAAACGTAACGAGGTGGGCGAAAACACATCGCCATCTTTGGCTTCGTATACAATGAATAAACCGTCATTACTGCCAAATTGATCACGAAACTCATCTAGGCTCTGCAGTACTGGATCGTCTTCACTAAACCAAGAGTCTACAGTGATATCAATAACAAACTTGGTACTCCCCACCGCCATGAAAATGGTGCTCACTAATGCAAAAGTAATGATGGTCCAACGCCAAGGCCTCACCCTATCGGGTAGGTGTTCAAAGTAATCACTGATTGCTAACAAAAGGTTTTTCACGATACAACTCCAAACGAGACGGCAGACTTTGGCATAGCAACCCAGACAAGAACACATAATACGTGATTTTTGTACTAAGCTTTAATAATGATAAAAAGGAATTTACTAATATCAGCCTTGATCATGCTACCGTGGTTTTCTGCGTGCAGCATTGACTCCACAATGAAACCTGAGCAACAACAATTAGCTGCAGACATTTACGCTCAGTTGGCTTTAGGTTACATGGAAAGTGGCTATTTAGCTCTTGCTGAAAAACGCTTAAATAGCGCTTTGGAACTGATGCCAAATAGCAGCCTCACCCTTAAGGCCGCTAAGCAATGGCAAACTATACAATTAACTCGGCCTAATGGGCCTTATGTGCCTAATGTGCAGTAAGGCATACAGTAATTGTGGCAATAACAGGTAATTTGCTGTTTTCGCAGACTAGCTTGGTTATACTCAACCCTATTACGTAAAGCAGATCCGTTAAAAGGACTTTGAGTCATGTTGAATCAATCGATTAAAGTTGCAAGCATAGTACTTGGGCTACTATTTATAAGTGCTTGCACTCTTCCGGCAACCACCATTCCAACCAAGCCAGACAACACCATAGCCGGTGATAGCCCAGCAGTGGCTAATTCTTATGCAGACATCCCTGTTTCTGCTAATGACCGATTAGCAGTGGACCAATCTTTGTTGCTTAATACTGGGGAACAGTGGACTGGTCGCGCTGTATTGAAATCTAAATTAGACACAGTGCAAGCCTTTGAATATTATTTGACCAACATGCCAAACCATGGCTGGATCAACATAACGTCTGTGCAGTCAGAGGTGTCTGTACTGACCTATGAAAAAGGTAGCCGCGTAGCTACCATTCAAATTGAACAAGGCACTTTAGGTGGCAGTAAAATATCGGTTACGGTATCGCCCAGGGACGCCTCGGCAAGTGCTATGGCCAAAAAGGGCCAACATACACAAACACTTGATGCAGACTTGGCATCTTTAACCAGGCGTTACGGGTTGCGTTTGTACTTTGCTTACCGCATTCAACCAACCATTATATAATTGATCTCGAGTTGGCTTAGCCATGGTAGCGGTGAAGCTTTGCTCACACTGCCACATCTGGCTAAGTTCGTCTAATGAGGCATACACCTTGGCCTGTAAACCCGCTAAATAAGCCACTCCCAAAGCACTGCTCTCTAAACAGGTAGGCCGATCAACTCGGGCATCTAGCACATTTGATAAGTGGGTCAAAAACCAATCATTAACCACCATGCCGCCATCCACCCTTAATGTATCAAGGCGTACGCCATCTTTTTCCATGGCTTTTTGTAGGTCTTTGGTTTGATAACAAACCGACAACACTCCGGCACTCACAATTTCTTCAATACCAGTGTCACGGGTCAATCCAAAAATAGCACCTCTTGCCTGCGGGTCCCAATAGGGCGCGCCTAGGCCGGTAAATGCTGGCACCATGTAAACTCCATGATCAGTTGCTACAGAAGCCGCTAGGGCTTCTACCTCACTGGCACTAGTGATTATCTTTAAACCGTCTCTTAGCCACTGAATAGCCGCTCCAGCTACAAAAATACTGCCTTCTAAAGCATACATAGGTTTACCGTTAAGGCGGTAGGCCATGGTGGTTAATAAACGGCTGGACGACACTAACGGTTTATCACCGGTATTAAGCATCAAAAAACAACCTGTGCCGTAGGTGCTTTTGGCCATGCCTGGTTCAAAACAAACTTGACCGAATAACGCCGCATGTTGATCTCCAGCCACACCACAGATAGGCAGCGGATGCCCAAGGATACTTGTGTCTATTAGACCGTAGTCATCTGCACTATCTTTAACCTGCGGCAACATAATGTGAGGGATGTTAAATAACCCTAACAGGTCGTTATCCCATGTTTGAGTATGAATGTTGAAGAGCATGGTGCGCGAGGCATTGGTAGCATCTGTGGCATGAATACGGCCACCACTTAAGTGCCACATCAGGTAACTATCAACAGTACCAAATAATAGCTCACCCTGTGCAGCAAGTTTATGCGCACCAGCCACGTTATCTAATATCCAGCTCAGTTTAGTGGCGGAAAAGTAGGGGTCTAACAATAATCCTGTGCGAGCGGTAACCATCTCTTCATGGCCTGCTTGCTTTAGCGTATTGCACAGATCCGCAGTGCGACGGTCTTGCCATACAATGGCAGGATAGATAGTTTGGCCTGTGTGCTTATTCCACACTAAGGTGGTTTCGCGCTGATTAGTAATGCCTATAGCAGCAATTTGGTGGGCTTTTAGACCACTGTCAGCAAGGCTTTTACGGCACGCTTGAATAACAGTGTCTAAAATTTCTTGAGGGTTATGTTCTACCCAGCCATTGTTTGGGTAATGCTGTTCAAACTCATACTGCACGGAACTTACTAAGGTGCCATCGGCAGCAAAAATAATACATCTAGAGCTAGTAGTGCCCTGATCGATAGTGAGAATATATGCGTTATTAATCAATTTTTATCTACAGGGTCAGCAGTGTTAAAAATGCCTAATTCATCCCAAAGCTCATCCACACGTTGTTTAACAGATTCGTCCATAGCAATGGTTCGACACCATTCACGCGTAGTTTCACCTTCCCATTTATTAGTGGCATCCATACCCATCTTAGAGCCTAAACCAGAAACAGGTGAGGCAAAATCTAAATAGTCTATGGGTGTATTTTCTACCAGCATAGTGTCTCTTACCGGGTCCATGCGGGTGGTAATAGCCCAGATCACATCTTTCCAATCTCGAGCGTTTACATCATCATCGGTAACAATAACAAACTTGGTGTACATAAACTGTCGCAAGAATGACCAAACCCCCATCATCACGCGTTTGGCGTGGCCTGGGTACTGCTTCTTTATGGTCACTATAGCCATACGATAAGAACAGCCCTCTGGCGGCAGGTAAAAATCTGTGATTTCTGGAAACTGCTTTTGCAACAAGGGAATAAATACTTCGTTTAGTGCCACACCCAATATGGCTGGTTCATCTGGCGGACGACCGGTGAAGGTGCTGTGATAAATCGGGTCTTTACGGTGGGTAATACGGGTCACAGTGAATACTGGAAAGCTATCCACTTCATTGTAATAGCCCGTATGATCACCAAAAGGTCCCTCATCTGCCATGTCATCTGGGGCTATGTGACCTTCTAATATATATTCAGCACTGGCAGGCACTTGCAAGTCATTCGTTAGGCATTTGGCTACTTCTGTTTTGCTACCACGTAACAGCCCCGCAAAGGCGTACTCACTCAGACTGTCTGGCACAGGCGTTACCGCACCTAAGATGGTGGCTGGGTCTGCACCTAGAGCTACAGAGACAGGAAAGTTTTCACCAGGGTGAGCAATTTTCCACTCACGAAAATCTAAAGCACCACCACGATGAGATAACCAGCGCATGATCAGTCGGTTTTTACCAATCACTTGTTGGCGATAAATACCCAGATTTTGGCGTTGCTTATTTGGCCCACGAGTAATCACTAAAGGCCAGGTAATTAACGGCGCTGCGTCTTGCGGCCAACAGGTTTGAATGGGTAATTTGGAAAGGTCTACTTCATCACCGCTCATAACGTATTGTTGGCAGGGCGGCTTACTAATGAGCTTGGGGCTCATGTTAAGCACTTGCTTATACAAAGGCAGCTTACCTAGGGCATCCTTGAAACCTTTGGGTGGCTCTGGTTCTTTCAAGGTGGCCAATAGATGACCCACATCACGCAGACTTGCGACACTGTCGGCACCCATGCCAAGCGCCACTCGTTTGGGGGTACCAAACAGGTTAGCTAATACTGGGGTATCATAGCCTTTGGGGTTTTCAAATAATAACGCTGGACCTTCTACACGCAAAGTACGATCGCAGATTTCGGTCATTTCAAGGTGTGGGTCCACCTCTGTACTAATTCGCTTGAGCTCTCCTCGAGCTTCTAACATAGCAATAAAATCGCGTAAGTCTTTGTATTTCATTATTATAACCTACGCGGTGTGATTGTATGTTACTGACGCTTCATCGACATAAAGAACTCTTCATTGGTCTTGGCACCTTTAAGCTTGTCCAATAGAAACTCAGTAGCTTGGCCATCTTCCATTGGGTCTAAAAGCTTACGTAAAATCCACATACGCTGCAGTTCTTCATCGCGGGTTAATAACTCTTCACGTCGCGTAGATGACTTACGGATATTAATGGCAGGAAATACACGACGCTCGGCAATCTTACGATCCAAATGAACTTCTGAGTTACCAGTACCCTTAAATTCCTCAAAGATCACTTCGTCCATCTTAGAACCCGTTTCAGTTAAGGCTGTGGCAATAATAGTTAAGCTGCCACCTTCTTCAATGTTACGTGCAGCACCAAAGAAACGTTTAGGGCGTTCTAGTGCATGGGCGTCAACACCACCTGTTAATACCTTGCCAGAAGAAGGGATGACCGTGTTATAAGCACGAGCCAAACGAGTAATGGAGTCTAACAAAATAACCACGTCTTTCTTGTGCTCTACCAAACGCTTGGCTTTTTCTACTACCATTTCTGCCACTTGAACATGGCGTGAAGGCGGCTCATCAAACGTACTAGCAACCACTTCGCCACGCACCGAGCGTTTCATGTCTGTCACTTCTTCTGGACGTTCGTCGATTAGCAATACGATTAAATGACAATCTGGATTATTTCGAGTAATTGAGTGCGCGATGTTTTGCAACATCAAGGTTTTACCAGCTTTTGGCGGTGATACAATCAAGGCCCGTTGACCTTTACCCATTGGCGCTGTTAGGTCAATCACACGGGCGGTTAAATCTTCCTTAGAGCCGTTGCCTAGCTCCATGGTTAAACGTTCTGTCGGGAATAAAGGCGTTAAGTTTTCGAACAGCATCTTATGTTTAGCTTGTTCTGGCGGCCCATAGTTAATGCTGCTTACTTTAAGCAAAGCAAAATAACGTTCGCCGTCTTTAGGTGGGCGAATCTTGCCATCGATGCTGTCACCTGTGCGTAGGCTAAAACGACGAATCTGGCTTGGCGACACATAAATGTCATCTGGGCCTGCTAAATAAGAAGCATCTGCTGAGCGCAAAAAGCCGAAGCCATCTTGCAAAATTTCCAATACCCCCTGGCCAAAGATGTCTTCGCCACTTTTAGCATGACGCTTAAGAATGCTAAAAATGCAGTCTTGTTTACGAGAGCGCGCAATATTGTCGAGACCCATATTTTGGGCTATCTCCACAAGTTCTGGCATGGTTTTAGTTTTTAATTCAGTTAGATTCATAGGTAGAGGGGCGTCAGTGTGCGCAAGGGCGATAAGTAAGTTTATTGGGGTCGTTAGGCTAAGTTAGCCGAGTTCGTGCCCAGGTGATTAGACAGAAGGTCTTGCTGGATTGGGGACAGTCTGTATCAAGCAGGCGCTAGTGTCAACTTTAAAATACACTGGCTTGACGATAATGCTCAATGGCAACCTCAATATGCCCCATTTTATGCTGTAAACGGGCCATCTCGGCATGCGCTTCTTTACTTGCCTGAAGCGTGATGCTTGCTTGGAGGTAGTCTTGTGCTTTACCCCACAGTTCCAAGTGCCTGCATAGGCGACCTAAAGTGAGCTGCAGGGCCGCACTTTGCTGCGCATTAGCTTGCCAAGCTTCAGCCTTTATTAAGCTTTTTTGCAAATCTGTTAACGGCAAATGAGCATACTCTAGCACTAGCTCGTCTATCCAATGTAGTTTAAGAGTTTGTTCTATAAAGGCTTCAGTATTAGTAACAGAATCACCTTCAATACGCGCCATAGCCTTGGCATAACCAATAATACTTGGGCCATGACCAGTAATGTTTTTGGGAGCTTTGTTCCACAGTGCTTGTAGTTGGTCTAGACTACTTTTAGCCGCACTACCCTCTTGCCTGCGGCTTGCACTAAAGGCTCGGCCATAGGCTAATTGCTGCTGTTGCGCTAATTGCTCTGTACTAAGCTGGTTATAGCTACCTACCTTCTGCAATAGATCAATAAGTTGTGGCCACATTTGTAGGCGCTGCAATAAATCTAACAACATTTGATTAGCTTCTGCATGCTGAGGATTAAGCTGGTGAAGGCTTTGCAACGCTTTAAGTGCTGCCTGATCATCACCTTGATACAGAGAAATTTCAGCCAGCTTCAAGTGCACAAGCTGTTGCGCACCTGGAAATTCTACTACCAGTTTATTTAACACTTCCTGTGCTTCAGCTATTTTACCTTGCCTACCCATAGCAGTTGCCAGTGCAGGCAGCACCACAATAGGTTGTGTTGTAGTGGGGGCAAGTTCTGCAAACTTCTTTTCTGCACGCACGTTTTGGCCGTCTGCCAAAGCCAACAGACCGTGCCTGGTTTGCAGCTGCATACGCTTTATTCGACTTGTTTCTTGCCAACTGCCAAGCACTCGAAAGGGTAGGTTTAATGCAATAATAAATCGTATAGTCAGGGACATTGCTGCAAACACCAAAACAATGATTAACAATAACACCCAAACACTCATTTCTACGCTAGTATCACCCCATGCAAGTAATACATAACCTGGGTCTACGTTGATTAGCGTACCTATGCCAGCACCCCCTAGTAATACCAACAAAACGACAAGAATTAACAAGCGCATAGTCTATTCTCCCAACAATGGCTGCGCTGGGGTCTCGTGCAAGGTGGCGATGAAGCCTTGCAAAGCCACCAGAGAACCACTGATATTAGGCATATTAGCTAACACTTTTACCTCGTCAAGGGTGTCAATTTGGGCATGCATCGCTTGGGCAACTCCATCGCTAGAACGGTAATATTGAGTTAACAGCTGCTTCACACCCACCAAAGACTGGTCGTAGATGATTTGTTGGCGCCGCAAAAGAGCCACTTGTGTTTGGCTTAATGCCATTTCAATACGCATACGTACTAACAGCTCTGCTGCTGGCGTGAGCAGCTTTTGACCTTGTTCTTGACTACGAGACTGCACCTTAACTAACTGCTTTAACTCCCCCCATACATTTGCTCCCACATGTTTAGTACCTTGCCAGAGTGATAGCCCCCAACTTACGACATCTGCCGGCATTGCCTCAGGGCTCACTTCACTGGTAACTTTAGGCGCTGGATCAGCTTCCATAGGCTTAGTGCGGGGTGGAATAAAGGTAAGCTTAGCCGCCAAACCAGAAAGTGCAGAAAGCTTAGCATATACGCCTTCTACATCCACACTAGGCACAGCCGTTAGGGCTGCTAAATCTACAGCGATTGCTCGCCTAATGCCGTAAGTGCCTACTTGCTCACTATCTCGAATAATAATGTCGGCAGCCTTTAACAAGGCAATTGAAGACGCACTTGCTTGCTCCATAGCTAAGCGTTGGTTAGCTAAACGCAATAAATATTCGGCTTCTGCCAACTGCCACTGGGGTAATACCTTACCCTGATCCAATTGGGTTTTAGCCATGGTTTCTAAAGCCTTAACCAAGGCTTTATCCATACGTGCTTGACTGTTTTTTAAGTCAGTTTGCTGAGCATTAATACTCAGTTGCGCTGCTTTATTCGTAACCATTAAATCATCTATTTTTTGTGCCAATGATTGCTGCTGTAACTGCCAGCGCTGTAAGTTTTTAGATTGACCAGTTTGGTCAGTTGTAAGAGTTGCAGTTTGAGTTTGTGCCTGCCATTGCCAATAACCTAAGCCTACTACCGCAGCCATTAATAACAATACAGCGAATAACAATAGCCACACTAAGTTTTGTTTGGTTTGCGCTGCCTTACTTTGGCTTGGCTTAGCTGCACTAGCGCGGTCTACAGATGTAGAAACCTTGGTCGCTTTAGTGGAGGCTAATTTACCGGCAGACTCTTTAGTGCCGTTTGACTCAGTCGTCGAAGACTTTTCGTTAAGCGCACTTTCAGGCTTCTTAGTGTTGGTTGTGTTGCTGTCTTGTGTCACTGCGTTCGCATCCTTTTTTAAAGGCCTATATAGGCCTAGCACTACTAGGCTTTATAACCAATAGTTAGGGTTTATTAAGTCGTTTTTTCTGCACTTTCTGCAGCAAAGTATCGCACATAGATTGATTGCTAGCACTACCACTAGTAAGTAATGCTTGATAGCCCAATATTTTAGCCTGCGCTGCTACTCTTGCACTGGGCAATACTAATATTGTGTGTTGTTTGTTACACCAATCCTGCCCACTTAATAATAGATTAAAATTTTCTAACGTTTCACCACTTTGCAAAATTACCACTTGAGGAAAAAATGTAGCTACACTCAACAGCTTCTCCAAGCTAATAGTGGGAACCTGACGCTGGTAACATTGGGCATAAGTGACCTTAGCACCAACGGCTGCCAACGCATCAGATAACGTTTCTCTACCGCCACAACCGCGCACAATAAGCACTTTCTGATGGTTTTTAATTAACGGCAATAAATCATTCAGCAGCGCTTCGCTTGTATCACCTGTATTAGGCCTGTCCGCCTCAATACCTGCAGCTTTTAAGTGAGCTTGGGTAGATTCACCCATGGCCCACCAATGAACACCCACTGGATACTGGGGCCAATAATCTTGTACTAGATCTAGCCAATACTGCGCAGCATTGGTGCTGATCACAATCACATGATCAAAGGTGTCTAGATCCATGGCCCACTGCTTACTGTGTAAGCCATCGTTAGACTGAGGATCTACCGGCACAATGGCTAAACAGGGCTGATGATGCACCTCAAATCCATTATTACACAATAGCTCTATCATCGCCGTTGCTTGCTCGGCAGGCCTGGTAACCAACACCTTCATGTTTGTTGCTGCCTTGTTATTGGTTTATCACGAGTCATTTTCTAGGCTATTTGCTAGGCTACTTAGCTGAACAACTTACTGTTTACTTTACGCTGTAAATGGCCTGCAGAATGTCACCAGCACCTTGTGCCAATAAATCTTCTGCAGCCGCTATGCCTAGGTTTTCTGCCTGCCCACGCGGGCCTCTAATTTCTGTGGTGAGCACACGGCTACCATCCACTTCGCCTACCAAACCGCGCAACCATAATTGATCACCTTCTAGTTCGGCGAAACAGGCAATAGGCACCTGGCAACCACCTTCTAAACGCTTATTTAATGCCCGTTCAGCCATGACTCGGTCAGCCGTGTCGACATGATGCAACGGTGCCAATAAAGCCATAGTGGCAGTGTCTGACAAACGACACTCCACTCCCACTGCGCCCTGCCCTCCGGCCGGCAAGCATTGCGCATCTGTTAAGCGAGACTGAATACGGTGATGAAATTCTAGGCGCATTAAACCCGCGCTAGCAAGGATAATGGCATCATATTGGCCAGCATCTAACTTGGCTAAACGGGTATTTACGTTACCGCGCAAGTCTAATAATTGAAGGTCTGGCCTTAGGGCTTTGATCTGTAGCTGACGACGCAAGCTAGATGTGCCAACCTTAGCTCCCACTGGCAGCTGGTCTAAGTTAGCGAAGTGATTACTCACAAACGCATCACTTGGGTCTTCGCGCTCACAGATTACCGACAAGCCCAATCCTTCTGGAAACTCCATCGGCACATCTTTCATGGAATGCACGGCAATGTCTGCGCGGTCTTCTAGCATCGCCTGTTCTAGCTCTTTAACAAACAAGCCCTTACCACCCACTTTTGCTAACGGCACATCAAGAATTTTGTCACCTTTAGTCTTTATTCCTAAAATCTCTACAATAAGACCCGGATGATAACGCTCTAGTTCTGCTTTAATAAAATAAGCCTGCCAAAGGGCAAGTTTGCTTTCACGAGTGGCGATGCGAAGGGTGGTCATAGGCTTCAATAACTTTTAGATAGCTAGGTGAACTGTAATAGGGGCCTAGTGTATCAAATTGCTTTACTGCGTGTGTGAGAGATAGACAAAGATACACACCATCTTGATGCTGATTTATTGATCAGTAATAGGTAACATAGCCACTAAGCTGTTCCATATTTATTAAGACTTGTTTTTATGCCTTCTGATATACCTGCTGATACCCTTTTAAGTTTAACCTCAAAAACTACTGATGTTGAAAACCCTCGCCGCATTCGTAGTTTCGTAAAACGTGCTGGCCGCATGACGCCCTCTCAAGAACACGCCATAGAACACTACTGGGCGCGCTATGGCTTAGAGCTTAATCAGGGCCCTTTAGAATTTTCAGACATATTTGGTAATGACCATCCAGTAATTATGGAAATTGGTTTTGGTATGGGCGATTCACTTTCTACCATGGCTGCCACTATGCCTGAAAACAACTACATCGGCATAGAAGTCCATCGCCCAGGAGTTGGCCGCTTACTTAACAACCTATCGACTCAAGAATTAGGCAACGTGCGGGTATTTTGTGATGACGCTATTGAGGTAATGGCTCAATGCATTCAAGACGATAGCTTAGCTGGCGTACAGCTGTTTTTCCCAGACCCATGGCACAAAAAGAAACACAATAAGCGCCGTATAGTACAGCCAAGGTTTGCCCAAGATATTCGCCAAAAACTTTGCACAGGTGGTGTATTTCACATGGCTACAGACTGGCAACCCTACGCAGAACAGATGATGGAAGTCATGGAACCTGCACCAGGTTATAGCAACCAGGCAGGGGCCAACCAATTCTCACCACAACCAGAGTTTCGCCCCAGCACCAAGTTCCAACGCCGCGGCGAAGGTAAAGGGCATGGTGTGTGGGATTTAATGTATAAAAAAGAGGCGTAGTTTCTGCCTATTAAGTGCTTGGTGATTTTTGACGGGGGCCTTTTCAGTAACGTGGTTTGACCAACATTGGTGGTTATGACGCCAATATTAACAGAACCCAACTATACACTTTGCTGGCACCCTATTAGCATGCCACATCCATTAACCCCCGTTATAGTTAATTCATAACCGCAGTGGTTGCACAAGAGCGTAAACCAAGGCAATAACTTTCATAAATCACGCTTAGGTATATTAGGCCGCTGCTGGGGGGCACTGATACCAACGGCAAACAATTTGACGAACTTTCTAAAAGGTACAGGATGCTGAGTTTAAGGCACCCCTTAGGATATTAATATAGCATTATTATCAGTCATTATTCCAATCTTTATATGATGCTCGTTCCAAGCATTGTATCCAGGACGACCTCCCGTGCCTGTGCCGATCCAAACTGAGGCACCTCGCCCGCCCGATGCCCCTTCAGCGCTCCGGACAAAGCACGATAAACCACCACCAAATTCGAAGGCTTTATAACCGTTTACAGTCATAATATCGTACGATCACCAATTATGAACCAAATAATTGGTGTCTTTTATAGCGCCGTTCCCTCTGCCTATAATGTCACTAGAGTCGTTGCCGACGAGCACAATAGTATCATCGGTCCCGTGTAGAAGGTTATCTGTGGGGTTGATTGTCAACGTGTTGGCGCTGACGTATAAATTGGGCCCACCGCTGCTGGGTAAATAGTTCATCGAATTCGTGCCATCAGACACGGTGATTGTTCCCCATCTGCCCAACTGAATGTTTTCGTTGAAGGTGATGGTGATATCGCTATCTAGTGCTACGTTAGTCTCATTATATACCGGTAAAAAGGTAGCAACTTCGGGTGCTGTGGTATCACCCGTTACCGTAAAGTCGGTAGTATCGACGTCAGTTAACAGACCAATGATTAAGCCTGCGTCATCCACTGCCCTAGTGAAGTTGGCAGTAGGTGCTAGAGTGTCTAAGGTCACCGTTTGTTTTACTGCAGTGCTCGCATTACCAACGCTATCAAATACAGCCGCGAGGGTGTTGTCAGTGGTGGTGGGGGGAGTAGGGGGTGAATGTCCATTATTACCCGCTGCAGTAGTGGCATCTGACCAATTTGCACCGTTATCCAATAAGATTCTTAGGGTTTTATTGGTCTCAATAGTACCCGTGTAAGTACCATTGATCGTTTTTAAGACAGTGCTATAGGTACTGCTGGCGCCTGTATCATCAGACAATGACGCGATGCTGGCCACCGCAGTGGGTGCTGTGGCCAGCACACCAATGAGGCTTGTACTGTCAAGAATGGCGCCATCTGTCAAGGACTTAATGGTGGTGCAGCTAACTCGACATAGAAAACTGCCTTGCACGGCTAAACTTGAATACAACATCAACATCCGCACTGTTTGTGATGTGTTGTCTGTTAGTTCGACTTGTTAATTTTACAAGTCCGTATTGGCAGATGAGAATACTGAAATAAAGGACTGGTGGCAGCGTCTCACTCAAGCACACAAGCGATGGGGTTTGGGGCTGTGCTTTTCCTTTTTGCGCAACACGAAAGAATTTAAGTGGAACCATCAGCGTGGGTAACGTATTTACCATGAACTAGAGTTAAAGCTAAGAATAAAGCTCAGATCCCATACAAAACGTAACACCACAGAAGCGCTAGTTGTGTCATCTGAAATCAAGCAAATGTGATCGATGGGTTTTATGAGCGACTCCCTTAATAATGGAAGATTGCTGTGCAAGTTTAATATGTTTGATGACTTTAGTCGTGACAGTTTAGCTATTGATGTTTAGCTATTGATGTTGATCTATCATCACCAGCACAGAAGGTCTTTGCAGCAAATTATTGAGTTGATCCACAATAACTTTGGTATAGATAAGCTGTTAAATAAAGGTCCTCCAAAGGTACTATGGACCAGAATTTATTAGCCATGAGCTTATTGATCACGCGACACAAGAGCAAATCACTTTGCTCTATATTAAACCAACGAAGGTCACTCAAAATGTCTCATTGAGTGCTTTAATCGAACGGCAAAGCAGGAACGGCTGAAGCATTATGTCAAGCGAGTGGGCTTATAGTTTGGCAGCTTGACCGTCTGGGACACTCAATGAACAACTGACGAGAAAGGACAAAGTCAACCACGAATGTACTCGCCACTATGAACAAGGAGCGGCACACGATCTGCAAAGCTCTGGTTGCCAGTCTTAGTCCATTGATCACGGAGCATATTCGACGATTTGGGCCCTATGGTGTGGATATGCGTTTGCATTCACCAGATCTAGGGCGGGTGGCAATCTCGATCAATAGAGATGTGCCTAATTGTTATAAGCATTGTTAGCGGGCCCCAAATTGACACAGTTCATATGATCAGAAAGGTTAATTCACTAATAACTAATAACTAATAACTAATAATCAACAACCAATCACCAGCATGACTATATTTGACCAATGATGTCTTTATATTTTTACAAATATTGGCGACAGCACCCTCTTTTTTTAGGGACTTGGGGCTTCTTTGCACCTGCATATATGGGCGAGAGAACAGTGATAATAACCCATCGATTAACGCTCACCAAACGACTCTATCAGTGTCTTGCGCAGCGGTTTGAGCAGATAATCCATCAAGGTGCGATCACCTGTACGAATATCCACCTGAGCAGTCATGCCCGGCAGTATTTCTAAAACTTTGCCTGTGGTTGTAGTCACTGGGTTGGATGATGATGACACATGCACACGGTAATAGATCTCTTCCCCTTGGCCTGTTTCTTCTTTTAGGGTATCCGCACTGACATACAGCACCTTGCCGGTAACACCACCAAAGATGGTGTAATCAAATGGGTCAAAGCGGATGTTGGCCACTAAACCTGGACGGATATAGGCAATGTCTGTGGGCTTGATTTTGGCCTCAATAATTAAATCATCATCCACTGGCACAATTTGCATAATTTCCTCACCAGCGCGTAATACCCCGCCCACGGTGGTCACCCTAATGTTTTTTACAATACCATTGACGTTGGAAGTAAATATACTGTCGCTGAGTTCTTGTTGGTAGCGCATGAGCACTTGACTATTCTGGGCTATTTCATCCTCTACCTTAGAAAGATCAATGCGGGCCTCTTCCATAAAAGAGTTCTGGGCGTTCACTAATCTAGCATCGGCATCATTAACAGCGCGCTCCCCTTGTATTACTTCCATACCACTGATGTCACCAGAACTTAGCAATTGTTGATTGAGCTCAAGTTCTTTTTGGGCTAAATAGACAGCCACTCGTAGTGTGCGCATCTCTTCATTAAAGCCAATTCGCCTTTGTTTGAATAGGGCACGTTCAATGTCTTGCCTTTCACGCAAGGCCATGCGTTCCTCTGTAGGGAAGTTAACAGTCTCTGCACCAGTGACTTCTGCACGTAAACGAAGGGCTTTGGCTGTTAAGCCAAAAAGACGTGCATCCACTTCGCCTACCTTGGCACCCACCCTCGTATGATCCAAACGTGCCAGCACCTGACCAGCAACAACACGATCACCTTCTGCCACCATAAGTTGTGACAACACGCCACCGTCTACCGCCTGTATAACCTGTACCCGACTACTAGCGATCACTTCGCCAGTGGCTCTGGTCACCTCGTCAATGCGAAAAGTCATCGCCCAGGCACCAAAGCCAAAAAAACCTGTTAATAGCACTACCAATAACCAACTATGGTTTTTACGATGAAAGTTCTCTAGCCGTGCCACACGATTTTTTCTAGTGAGATCATATTCATTGTCATATTCAGTATTACCACCATTAAATAACATCGCGGGCACCTCCTATTTGAGCGCGCGGAGAGGCCAGTTTCAGTGTTTCCGCCTTACTCGTCGATGTATTTGCCATCCATTGTGGCACTATGTTTTCTGGTGACCCGTCCTTCACAACCTCTCCTTGTTGCATCACAATAACCCGATTGGCCAGCTTCATAGCCTGCATAGGTCGGTGCGTTGCAATAATCACAATGTCGTTGGGCGCTACGTGGTCTGCGAGCACTGCCCATACTTTAGCTTCGCTTTCAACATCTAGTGAAGCGGTAGGTTCGTCCAATAACCAGATCCGCGGTTGATCTATAACTAGGCGCGCCAACGCTACTAACTGACGCTGACCACCAGACAGGCCTTCACCGCCTTCGCTGATAACCAAGTCCATACCTAATGGATGACTAGCGGCAATAGCATCTATACCTAGGTCACGAGTCACTTTAAGTAAGCGTGAATCACCTGCTGAGCCAGACATTGAAAGGTTGCTACGCAAGGTGCCTTTAAATAAATGTATTGCCTGCGGCAGATATCCCATCTGACTGGCCACTAGTTGTGGGTCTATTTCCCATAGGTCGGCATCACCTAAACGAATACGCCCTTCGCTGGGGCAGTACATGCCAGCCATCACCTTAAGTAGGGTAGATTTACCACAACCAATGGGGCCCACTAACAACACACGTTCGCCGGCATTAAAGGTGAGCTTAGAAATGTTCACTTGCTGCACAGGTGACTCTGGGTAAGCAAAGCGAATTTTATCTAAGTCGATGGTTTCTGGAGGGTGTTCAGGTAACAGCAACGTTTGATTAGGACGGCGTTCCAGGTCTAAAACTAATATCTGGTTCACCATCTGCAATGATTGGCTAACGCCTTGCCATTGGGTTAAATATTGTACCCCTTGGGCAATAGGCGCAATTACGCGCCCACCAAGAATACTACAGGCAATAAGACCACCCATGGTTAATAAGCCGGCCTCTATCTGCAATACCCCCACTACTATTGCAGACACATAAGCGATACTAGACAAACTGCCTGTTGACACAGTAGAAAAGCTATTAATTGCTTTTTGTTGAATATTATAACCATCAATAGAAGCAGTAATCGCCTGCCATTCTTCTGAAAAGCGCCAGGTTGCATTACAGGCGCGAATAGACTCTGCACCACGAATGGCATCCACCAATATACCTTGCCTCTCGTTTACCCGTATCAATTGTGTACGCATCAATTCACGCAGGCGCCTTTGTGTCACCAAGCCCAAAACTAAAGCAACGGGCAATATAAGGGCATATACATAGGCCACTTTGCCACCTATAACACCAATAAAAGCTATAAACATAATTACAAAGGGCAGATCAATCAGCCCAAACACAACACCAGCAGAGAAAAACTGGCGTACAGAGTCTAACCCACCCACCTGAGCGGCCAGTGTACCTAGGCTCTTAGGTTGAATGTCTAATCTAAGATGCAACAGGTGATCAAATACCTGCTGTGAAATACGTTTGTCTACAGTCACTGCCACACTATCAACAATGCGCGCACGTAGTATTTTTAGTAGCCAGTCAATAATAATGATAATACCCATGCCCACAACTAGAGTAGTAAAAGTGGCATAAGACAATGTAGGCACCACCCGGTCATAAACCTGCATGGCAAACAACGAAGTAGCTATGGCGAGTACATTCACGATTAATGTAGCAATAACCACCTTGGCTATCCAGCTGGGTTCACGCAGCAGTTCACGCAGCACCATGCGCGCTGCTAGATTACCTTTGAAACCGGGTACTTGAAATTTTGAACGCTGCACTGCGCCACGCAGCCATAGCACTTGGGCATTCTGTAATTCGATATTACTAACCGCTTGATGGCTGCCATCGGCACTGAGTAGGTTAATGGTATCCACATCACCTAGTTGTGCCAGATACCAGGTATCCTCGTGCAATACCAAAGCTGGCAGGCGACGCAGATCAAACCGACGCCAGACTAGCTGCACTGCTTGTACCCCTTTTAACTGGGCATGGGTGAGAATATAACGTGCTTGATCCACAGGTTGGATACTAGGTAGGTTTGCTTGCGCTTTAGTGCAGGCCTGTTGTAAGTCATTCAGTTGGGCAGGTACATCTAGCTGTTTTAACAGCTGATATAGCAATTGGGCAGGAATCATTAATGGTGTTTGGGCTGTGCCGCTATCTAAATTGGCGGCTTTGGCTTCAGCTTCCATGTCAACATCAGTCATTATTCGGATTCTCTACTAAATTTATCGGGGCGGCTAGAAAGCGCATCCAAATTACCAGTCAATGTAGCCAGTCTAAGCGTATAAACAAGCCAGTTGTTGTTGGCTTGAACCAGCTGCAAGCGTTGCTCAGCCAATTCGCGCTGCATATTGAGCACTTCCAGCCAAGACTTCTTACCAGCGACATATTGACGCTGGTAAGAAGCTAGAATTTCTGTCAACGCTTGCACAGATTCCTGCTGTGAGTTAATTAAATTGTTCTGTGCATATCGGTTAGCAATATGAGCGTTGACCATACGACTAAATTCATTACTGGTGGTGTTAAGATCAAACATAGCAGCCTGCAGCGTTGCAGCTGCTGCTTTGTTAGCCCCTATAGCGGCAAACCCCATGCTGTCCAAGTCGGCGGCTAGCTTGATGCTCACAGTGGTGCCACTTAAAAATGCATTACTACTATTGTCCCTGTGAACTGCCTGCAGGTATAGAGTGGGCATGGCAGAAAATTTTTCTCGCTCCACATTAGCACGTGCTAATGAAATAGCTTGGGTCTTTACTGATACCTCAGCACTTTGTGCCAACGCTAAGGCTAGGATTTGTGCTGTGATGGGCAATAGCTTAAGTGTTTCAGGCACAGCCTGAGTAGCGTCTACGGGGTACTGCGTCAGTGCTACTAGCTCATTCTCGACAACCATCAAATTGCCGTCAAGTTCATTCTTTTTCGCTTGCGCCTGCAACAAACGGGTCCAGGCTAATTTAACATCAGCCAATGAAGCCCTTTGCCCTACCTCGCGGCGCTTGATTTGCTGATATAGTTGTTCAAAACTAGCAATATTAGCCAGCGTCACCTTAAGGCTATGATGCACCCGTAAAACGCGCGCATAGGCTACTGCAGTCTGCTCTATTAGGTCTCTTTTTATCTGCAGTAGTTCAGCACTTTCTACAATAATATCAGCATCGGCGTAGGCGATTGCACTATCGATACGACCAAATGCCCATAACGGCTGCACAGCCGTTAAAGAGAATACATCAGCGTTAGTGTCATCGCTAGATAGCTCTGCACTCAAGCTGGGATAGCGCAGCGCTCTTGCAGCTTCAGCAGCATAACCCTTGGCATCTACTTCCGCAGTTTTGCCCTTAAGAGCAGGGTGATTATTAAGCGTTGCCTGCAGTGCAGCTTCAAAGCCAATTGCACCTTCTGCAAGGGTCTGTGGCGCCCACGCAGAGCAAACAACAATAAGCCCTAGCAGCAGTTTATTATATAAGTGTGTATTGTCCAAAATCTAAGTCCACCTTGTTAGTTACTGATTGCTATTAATACCATGAATCCAAAACAACACCTATTTAATTTTAACCCTGTGCATTATCATCTAGTGCCCACTGATTGTTATCTATTGTCCATTGGCCCTCTGCTGACCCATCATCCTTTGGTGCAGGTACTGATTGGCTAGGTCCTGTGGGTTGATGTTTTAACGCTTGCGCTTTTTCCAGTTCACCAGCCATCTCGTAAGCTTGAATCAAATCTTTTCGCCAATTGGCATTCCAAGGACAGGCTTTATGGGCTTTTTCCATCAGGTCAATACCATCTGTTAGGTAGCCTTTGCGAAAGTAAATAAGCCCAACCATTGCATTAGCAGCAGCATGTTCTGGTAGATGATGCAGAAGTTTTTTAAAGCTGTGTTCCGCTTCATCTAGATTATTATTATGGTAATGCGCCACGCCATCGGTTAGCCAGCCCGGTTGCGGCAGTGTCACCATATCAATAGGGTCAAAGTCTATGTTTCTATTGGTGCCAGCGATTAGTGGCGCCAAATGCTCGCTATAACGTTTCCACTTAGCGGTAGAAGTTTTGTAAATGGGCTGCCGTACTTGCCAAACACTGGCTGTTTTTACTGGGCGATCTAGCTCATTAAATGCCAACACCTGTGGTTCCCATGCCACACCCACGTAATCTAGCATTTTGCGCGCTGCACCTTGCGTGTCGCTGACCACATCTTCGTAATTAATTTCTAGAATTTCACCAGGAAAAATGCTGTGCCAGTGATGCATTATCAGGTTGTGATCAGCTAACTGCTCACCTACCCAGTCTAGGTCATAGGCAAAACCCATACCACCATGTTTGGCCTGATAATCGGTAAAGTAGTTGGAGATAGCAATGTCACGTGGATCACGCCGTACTGATATTATTTTAGCGTTGGGGAATAAAAACTTAATCAGCCCAATGTTTTCAAAATTGTGTGGTAGTTTATCTATTATATGGCAGGCTTTTGGGTCGTATTCTTGTAACTCCTTAAGGATAGTATTGGCAATGCCAGTGACCACATGCGGCGTCAAGTCATCAATACAATCAGGATAGCTACGGCCAGAGCCTACATGCCTTTCCCAGCGGTTTAAACCTTGGATACGAGTTGGGATCACGCCTAATTCGCCAGCGCCAAAAATCTGGCTATGGCCAGCCAGAATCTGCTCCACTAGGGTAGTGCCAGAACGTGGCATGCCAAGCACATACACAGGCAGGCTACTCGCCACACCACAATCTTTACGATGCTCAAATAACGACTGGCCAAACGCATGGCGTATGCGTGCTGCGTGTTGGCGATGTTGTTTTGGGTTGTAGGTTAATTTTTTTTTGCTGGACTCATTCGCCTCTACTGCTAGTACAAAGGCTTTGTCGTAATCTTTATGTTTCTCCCAGGACTTGGCCACTTGTAGCATCAGGTCACCTTGTACTTGGCCCCGTAAGCTAGCTTGGCGGGCGGCTTTCTCCATGTTTTCAAGCGTGACTAAATCTTCGGGAAACTGGCGGGCATTAATCAGTTCTGAAAAACCCTTGGCTGGGTCTATGGCTTTAACCCGCTCAAACAAAGTAATGGCTTGATCAATATTACCACGCAGCATTTGCTGCTGCCCCAAGCCTTGTAACGCTGGCATAAAATAGGCATTGTCGGTTAATAATTCGTTAAATAGGGTCTCAGCGATGTCAAAGTTCTGCTCTTGGCTTTCTACCTGAGCCATGGCCTGTTTAGACTGCATGCGAAACATCTCTATCATTGCCCACGGGGTGGCCTCATTTTCGGTCATAGCCGCGCTAAGTTTGGTGGCTTTTTCGGCAGCTATGCGTGCTTGTGCCTCAGAATCACGTAAACAAGCTGCAGATAAACGCAGCCAATAGGCTACTTCGGGTTTGTCTTGGCGTTTAGCAAGGGCTATTAAACGGCGCAACAGGTGTATGGCCTGTGGGGTGCGGCCTCGTATTTGTGCCAACTCTGCCAATTCAGAAATAACCGCAAAGCTCTCTGGAAAATGCTTAAGCGCACCACGCAGGGCTTCTTCAGCAGCGTCATGGCAGTCTTTCCCTGCTAGCAACGTGCTGTAAACCAGCATTAAACCAATCCAATCGTCTTCTTCCAGTGTTTCGCGGCGGGCTTCTAGCCATTCTTCGGCTTCTACTATTCGCTCGGTTGTTAGCCAAATTTGCAGCTGTATAGCCCGGAACTGGGCAGTGAATTGGTGTATTACATGGGATTGTAAATTATCATACGCCAAATCAAACTGGGTAATGGCACTGTCGAGTGCTTGCTGGGCGGCTAGGGAATCGTTGGCTTCTAAACACAGGTATGCCAGCGCACTCCATACCGGCAAACGGGCTGGCATCAGCTGTGCAGAGCGTTGGTACAGGTTGCGGGCTACGTCTAGCTCACCCAATTGCATCTTGCACCAAGCTAGCCGAGCCATAGCCAGTGCATGGTCATTTTTATGCTCTGGCGCATTATTAGTATGCAAATTAACCACAGGTTCAAGCAAAGCCACGGCGTCAGTAATACGGTGCAGCATGCAGTACACGGCGGCCAAATCTACTTGAGCATCAACGCCCAGGTTAGCCAATTGTGCTTCGGCTTGTATGAGCGCAGCTTCTGCTTGCTTGCGTTCATTTAAATGAACATGTGCCAAGGCAATCAATGGCAGCACTTGCATCTCGGCGCTTTGCGCCCAGTAGAGCAAAGCATTGGCTTTTAAGGTGGTAAACTGCAGCTGATCAACTAACTTTCGCAGTGTGTGCACGTATGACAAAATTACTTTCCAAATTAAGTGTTGCTGTTGATGTAGCGATTAATAAACGCGTTAACAGCTAGTCTTCCTTGCGCTAGCCAATTGACTGGCCCATGGGCAGGCTGTACGAGAGTCGTAAAGGGTGCCCACCCATTACCCAAGTTGGGCACTTACGCTGCCACTAGCCTACCCTATTGCCACGCATCCATAATAACTTCAAATCAGGGCAAGGTTCTTTGCCTATGCACACTGGCACCGAGGGTAATGGCGAAGAGATTGCCTTGTGGAATGCGGCGGATGCGTTATCTACGATTTATAGGCTACTTGAGTATATTTACTCAGCCACGTTAGCAGCTAAAGTGTGTGATGGCGGCTATGCATCAGTAGTTTGCCGCTGCCGGCTAACAACAGCTCCCAGATAAACATTTTTCGCCAGCCTAGGCCATGGTGTCAACCGGCTGGGTTACCATTTTAATGACTAGGATGTTTGTGGTCGGGCGACAAGTACCTATACAAGCACCTACAAATGGACCAACATCCAACTGCACGAGCTTTTAGAACAATCCTGGCACCTCCCCACTAACAAGCAAGAGGTGCTATGACATCGCGGAAGGTGTTGTAAATCGTTGGTAGCATTGCAGCACTGGTTAAATGCCCCAACTACCCACGACAAATAATTTGTCGATCATTGTGAAAGGCAAAAGGTGCAAAATGCTAAGCTTAAGCTAGCCCTTGGGATATTAATATAGCACTATGTTCAGTCATTGTTCCGATCAGTATATCATTGCTGTTCCAACCATCGTAATCAAGGTTTTTATACTTCCACATGCCGCAATCACTGAAATCGCGACGGTAGCTCCGCAAAAAGCCCGAGTTGCCAGGATTCCATTTCAGTGCCCATCCAGTTTGGTCAGTTTTAATCACGTATTCCCCCCCATTACCAGTACTGTATCCCAAATAACCGTTTGCTTGAACCTTACCGCCGTTTCTGCCTACAATAGTACCATTTTCGGTGACAAACACAATTTTATCACCGGCACCCAACTGATCAGCGCCGCCCCACCTTTCAAAAGCGGCACTTGTGTTGACCAAACCAGTTACTGATATGTCATTCATATCCTTACTACCTCCATCGATGCGAACATATATGGTATAATCTATACCGTCCTTAAAGTTCCTGCCTGAATGGTTCGAACTAACACCATTGACCATATCGAAAACAACAATAGTTTTGTCTACTTGACCACCAGCGTTAGCATCGTTGTAAGCGTAATGCGTAGTAAAAGCAGTGTCCGCTAGTTCATTACCAGCCGCGTCGATTACAGCACCACCTTTTATCAGTACAGTGTAGAGCGACCCCTCTCCCAAAAAGGAGGGAACGATCGTAATTGTATTGTCGTTATTCCACGTAATTTGGCTGGCGTCTGGGGTATATTCAAACGACTGTCCAGTACTACCTCCTAGCCTAGGGGCAGTAGTCACAGAAACTCTGATTGCTCCACTACTACCTTTATATATATATTCGTTAAAGGTAACTATGATCTCAGCAGGAACCCCTGTACCGCTACTATTATCTATTGCCGCAGTGCTGTCAAAAGTGGGGGCTTCTTTATCGAGTGTCACATCCTGGGAGACTAGGGCGCTCGAATTACCAGCTAGATCAAATACGGCCACTTGGACTGGAGTAACCGTAGT
>MDSY01054122.1_pt1 | contig 51758 bp, 46 predicted proteins | sample 811131 | NCBI WGS metagenome assembly MDSY01 (sample SAMN05326643, study PRJNA326480) | marine metagenome | isolation source: seawater | place: Atlantic Ocean: South West | collected 2010 | reverse complement strand
TTAACTGCAGCTTTTTCTTTAACTGCTGGTTTTTCTTTAACTGCTGGTTTTTCTTTAACTGCTGGTTTTGCTTTAACTGCTGGTTTTTCTTTGACTGCTGGTTTTTCTTTGACTGCTCGTTTTTCTTTGACTAATACTTTTTCTTTTGGTGAAGCTTTAGCTTCTGATTTTCCTGCTACTTCTAATGTTTCTTCAGCTACCATTGCCTCCTCTTCCACATCACCAGTTGCCACGGATGCTCGTCCTTCTATAATCGCATCTGCCACACTAATAGTATAGAGTTTGATAGCACGCATTGAGTCATCATTCCCTGGAATAACATAATCAACACCATCGGGGTTACTGTTACTATCAACAATAGCTACAACAGGAATACCAAGATTATTCGCTTCCTTGATTGCAATACGTTCGTGATCAACGTCAATTACAAATAAGGCGTCGGGCAAACCACCCATTTTTCTGATACCGCCAATACTTTTTTCTAGCTTTTCTTGTTCCCGTGTCAGAGTCAAAATCTCTTTCTTTTTGAGGCCTTCCAATTGACCCGATTCAATCATTACTTGAATTGCGTCTAATCGCTTGATTGATTGGCGGACTGTCTGGTAGTTAGTTAACATTCCCCCTAACCAGCGACGGTTAACGTAAGGCATACCTGCACGCTCCGCATCTTCACGAATAGCATCTTGCGCCGCACGTTTTGTGCCAACGAAAAGGACCCGCCCTTTCTTAGATGCTAATTTCCCAATGAAGTTTAATGCATCATTAAACATGGGTAAGCTTTGCTCTAAATTTATAATGTGTATGTTATTGCGCTTGCCAAAAATGAACGGGCTCATTTTTGGGTTCCAATAACGTGTTTGGTGACCAAAGTGAACGCCTGCTTCTAGCATTTGGCGCATTGTTGTTTTTGCCATTTTTATAAAACCTTTATTAGTAAATCGGGGTTAAACCTCCACACACCCCAAGTATCGACTAGCGTAAACTGGCGCCAGCACCCCGAAACTTGTGTCGGTGCATGTGTGATTTTTGCCTAAATAGGCGCGAATTTTATACCATAAATAAGGTCTAAACACAACTTATATCTGTCTCTACGCGATCATTTAGTCATGTTGGTTAGATTCGAGAATGTCTTTAAAAATCAATTTCTGGTTGTTTGGACTATTTTACGGCAAAATAAAGGTTAATTAATCAAATTTATACACTAGGAAATATTCAATCATGGCTGTTAGCATCAAAACTCCAAGTGAAATCGAAAAAATGCGTGTAGCCGGGGCTCTTGCTGCTGATGTCCTTGTCATGATTGGACCTTATGTTAAGGCTGGTATTACCACCGATGAACTAGATAAGATATGCCACGCTTATATTGTCAACGTTCAACAAGCAATTCCTGCCCCTCTGAACTACCATGGGTTTCCAAAATCAATTTGTACATCCGTTAATCACGTCATTTGCCACGGTATACCTAGTGCAAAAGTCCTCAAAGATGGTGACATTATTAACATCGACATTACTGTAATTAAAAACGGTTACCACGGTGACACCAGTAAAATGTTTCATGTCGGCAAGACATCAATTTTGGCACAGCGTCTAGTCGAAAATACCAGAGAAGCAATGTTACTTGGCATTTCATTAGTCAAACCCGGGGCTCGCTTAGGTGATATTGGCCATGCTATCCAGCAGCATGGCGAAAAAGCACGGTTTTCTATTGTTCGCGAATATTGTGGTCATGGTATTGGCCTTGTCTTCCACGAAGATCCCCAAGTCCTTCACTACGGTAGTCCTGACAGTGGTTTAGCACTAGAAGCTGGAATGACATTCACTATTGAGCCCATGATCAATGCAGGTAAGCGTGATGTTAAACAGTTAGCAGATGGCTGGACAGTCGTAACAAAAGATCGCTCCTTATCAGCACAATGGGAACATACTATTTTGGTTACCAATACAGGCTATGAAATTCTCACACTTCGTGAAGAAGAAGTTATTTGATAAAAAAATAATGACTCTTCTATCACTTACAGATTTAGTTTCTCACAGTAGCTCCAAATCCTACATAGATAGCACAGTTCTGCGCGATAGCTTGGAGCAGGCTAATAACTACCTTCAAGAACAATTTAAAGAAAATAAGGACATTGTCCAGCTAATTAAGCAACGAGCTACTTTCGTTGATGAAGCTATTGAAACTTTGTGGATTCAAAATATTGATATTCATCAGCCTATTAGTTTGATAGCTGTAGGAGGATATGGCCGGGGTGAACTTCACCCCTATTCAGATGTTGATTTGTTAATACTTATTGATGACTCCTTATCAGGACAGCCAGCAGAAGCGATTTCTCTTTTTTTAACCCAGTTATGGGACGTAGGTCTAGATGTTGGTCATAGTGTTAGAACAGTTACGCAATGCAGAGATTTAGCTGAGAAGGACATCACGATTGCAACCAATCTTCTAGAGACGCGTCTTTTATCAGGCGGAACAGCTCTTTTTGAAGAATTACAAAACCTCACAGTAACAAATAGGACTTGGAATGAACAACATTTTTATCAACAGAAAATGGCAGAACAGAAACAGCGACACAGTAAATATAATAATACTGCTAATAATTTAGAGCCTAATATCAAAGAGTCTCCTGGCGGACTGAGGGATCTCCACACAATCAGTTGGATCGCGCAACAACATTTTTCAGTTAATGACGTCCACGGACTAAATCAAAGAGGGTTCATAGAGAATAATGAATATCTAGCTATAGAAAAAGCACAACGCTTTTTATGGCGTGTTCGTTTTGGCTTACACACCATCGCCGGTCGTAAACAAGAAAAACTGATGATAGATCTCCAACGAGAGCTCGCCATTATGCTTGGGTATTACGATGATGATAAAAGGCTTGCTGTTGAACATTTCATGAAAGATTATTATCTGTGTGCACGTCATGTTCAACAGATGAATGAATTACTAATTCAAGTGTTTGAAGAAAATATTATTTTAGCTGAAAAAGAGCAAAAAATTGCACCCATTAACAGGCGCTTTCGAATTAATAGTGGCTACTTAGAGACTATTAATTCAGGAATTTTTGCTTTTTATCCTTATTCAATGCTTGAATTGTTCCTTATCCTTCAGCAAAACCCTGAAATAAAAGGTATTAGGGCCGACACAATACGTCAATTACACGCACACATACACCTTATCGATAACATATTCAGAGCCGATAATAAGAATCGTAGTTTATTTATGGATGTTATTCGTCAAGGAACAGGCCTTACTCATGCACTTCATAAAATGAATGAAATTGGAATTTTAGGCGCATACATCCCGGAGTTTGGTGTAGTTGTGGGCCAAATGCAGCATGATTTATTTCATACTTATACTGTTGATCAGCACACTTTATTTTTAGTGCGTAATCTACGGCGATTTGCTTGTGAAGAATATAAAGATGAATTTCCTTTATGTTCAGAAGTTTTTAAGGAGATTTCAAAACCAGAAATACTCTATATTGCTGGACTATTTCATGATATTGCTAAAGGTCGGGGTGGTGACCATAGTAAATTGGGAGTTGTTGATGCTACTCGCTTTTGCGAAAATCACAGTTTAAGTAATTATGATACTGACCTCATCGCTTTTCTGGTGAGACACCACCTCACTATGTCTGCCACTGCGCAACGTTCAGATATTCATGATCCAAATGTCTTAAAAAAGTTTTCTAGAACTATACAATCCGTAGAGCGACTCAATTATCTCTATTTACTAACAGTGGCAGACATCCGGGCTACCAACGAAAACTTATGGAATGGTTGGAGAGATTCTCTACTCAAACAGCTATATCACGCGGCTCGACAGTACTTGGAAGACAGTGAGAATGCAGCTAAAAATATGCTAGAAAAAAGTCAACAACAACGTGAGATTTCATTATCCGTACTCGTCGAATCCATATGGAATGAAAATGAAGTTTTAAACTTATGGCAATATTATGATGATGATTATTTCTTACGCCATAGTGTTGATGAAATCATTCGACAAACAGAACAGAGACTCAAGAATCCTGAAGTAGATACTTTAATCAAAACGAGAGCTTTTGATGATGAAGGGACCATAGAAATTTTTGTGCTCACAAAAGAGAAGCCTGGTATTTTTTCTGCTATTGCTGCTGCACTTGAGCACCTACAACTTAATATCTTAGATGCTAAAATTAATACGGCATCTAATGGTGATCTATTAAATACCTATATTGTAAATGGCCCCGAGCGTGGGGCGGAAGAAATTATCAGTGGTATTACAAGTCAATTGTTCCACATAGATAAAGTCGATTTAAGTAATGTATACGTACCTAGAAAAATGACCTTATTTAAAACAGCACCTGTCATAAACTTTCAAAATAATGTTCAAAAAAAATATACCATTATTGAAATTTATACTCATGATAGACCGGGGTTGATTTCAACTGTTGCACAAGTATTTATTGATTGTAAAATACATTTAATTAATGCCAAACTTGTGACTTTGGTTGATCAGGTGGAAGATGTTTTTTTCATCACTACACTAGACCATGAGCCATTGACTTCCCGTCGTAAATTACAATTGAAACAAGCTCTTGTTCAAGCATTGACAGAAATAGAATCCCTGTAGTGAATTGAACTGTAAGCCGGCTATACTCAAGTCCTATAGCGTCTAATTTCACCACACTCATGAGTTCATAAGTCAGTCTTATGTAATTAGTAATCTCGAATTTTTAAGCTCTTAGAAGTAAATCTAATACCCTTCAGCCAATGCCAGATTCATTACTTTAAAATATTTTCGCTTGTAATGGCGCTAATGGCTAATATTATCTTTACCTATAACTTTTAAATAAGTCAGCCATAATATTTTTAAATCAAAAATAAAAGACTGATTAAGCATATACTCTTCATCGAAACTTACTTTGTCATATATGGATAGTTCATCGCGCCCATTTACCTGCGCCCATCCAGTTATGCCAGGTACCATACGATCGATCGATTTCTCAGTCCTCAAAGCAATAAGATCTGCCTGATTAAATAATGCGGGCCTTGGGCCTACAAAACTCATATCCCCTTGAAGAATGTTCCAGATCTGTGGTATCTCATCTATGCTCCACTGACGTAAATGACGCCCGATAGGTGTCAGTGCTTTTTTAGGATCTTCTAATAAGTGAGTTCCTACAATGGGCGTTCCAAGCTTCATACTTCTAAATTTTAACATTTTAAAAAGACGATTAGCTTTACCCACTCTATTGGAACTAAAGAATACTGGGCCATCAGAACTTAATCTAATAACTATCGCTACTATAAAAAACGGTACGCTCAAAATGACGATAAGTATAATTGCCAAAAGTAAATCAAAAGTTCTCTTCATTGTTTATATACTTCTTGTTTTAAATAATATCTTATGTCTTTGCATTCACACTATAAATATATCGTTATTGATAATAGTGTGCGATGCAATCAATTCAACATTCATACCTAACCATTCGTTTGTAGGATCAGTTAAAACTAGACTAAACGTTTCATTTGTTTCTGCAACGGTATCCCCATAAATTGTAATTCCAATGGCTATCTCTGTCTCATAGGGCAGTAGCTCTACCCAACCCTGAGCTTCTTCATAGTCTATACCTGATGTGGCGGTACCATCTCTTGTAACATAGCTAAACCTTATTGTTTTTGAACTTACGACTGATGTAGATAATAAAAAATAATTAATCACACTTGAAGAAAAAGGCTCAGCTACACTAGTAATAACATTGCTCGCTATATCTGGTATTGAATAAGTTGGATTGCCCTCAGTGATGTAGGTGATCCAGGGAATATACGGTTCCACAAGTGTCGCAATACCGAGCTCACCAAAACTTGAGTCAAAAGTAGAATTCACATCATAAAGTGAATCTCTATAAATGTAGCTTGAGATTGCTGCTATTTGATTATTAACTAACAATCCCCCTCCAGAATCTCCAAACTTAGCTAACGTTTCATGACTAGTCGGTGTTGCACTACTATTTATATTAAATATATTTTTACTACTGTTTTGATGTTCTAATCCATTATCATAGTCATATACAACTTGTGTTCCACTAACAATATCTTTATTGAAAATATTAAAAAGGGAGGCGTCACCATCAAATATATTTGTACCAGTATGTAGGGAGCCTGCATTGCCAAAACCGGTAAGTGTAAAGGTCAAACCCTCGTATGTCTCAGTGGAGCGTAACGGTAAACCTAAACTTGAGGACGCCGATGATAATTTAATTATTGCTATGTCGTTATTATAGTCAGTATCTGCTGAATCCCAACTATGATGAATAAAAACCTCTGAATCGTTTAATACAGTTCCATTGGCTGAGATTATATCAATTGACTCCCCACTAATATAATCATCAAAAAGATGAGCTACAGTTAGCACGTAAAGCCCAGAAGAAAAAAGAACACCAGAACCACGCGTAATAGAATCATAATGTGTTATGGATATAGACAGAACAGAGTCGAGCGGCACTTCTGGTGTTATTTCTGCCATCTCTAGAGCTCCTGTTATAAATATTTACAATTAAATTAAGCTAAAGTTGGTTTCAATTTTTTCTTTTACAACACTGTTATTTAGCTTCAACTTCATGATATCAATCTTTTCATGCTAGCTGATATATTTATGTTCTATATAATAAAAGCCATGATACATCTCTGTACAGTTTCTTATCTTTACAGCACTCACTCATCAGTAGGTTCTATTTCACTTGGTAAGTCTGCTTGTAAAGCTTGAATGTAGGCATTTCGAGCTGTTTCTGCTAAGGCTTGTTGAACCTGTAAATGCTGAATTTCTGCTTCTGCCACTTTAATACCTTTTAATTGGCCTAAAGCATTCTCTGATAGATCATCATATAGATATTCACTATCATTAAATTTTACGATCCTAGGCTTATCTTCTTTTCCAGCCATGTCTTCCCCTTCTGGGTTTAAGTTTAAATTTTACTTCTTTTAACATTAATAGTAATACCTTCATTAATAAAAGTATTACTGTTCTATAAACCTAAATTAGTGCTTTGCTTTTTCTTCAATCCCATCAGGCAGTCCTAAGTGCGCTCTTATTGTTGCACTATATGCGTTTCTAGCTGTTGCAAATGTTGCTAATAAATAATTCAATCTCACAATCTCATCAGCACAAAACGTCAATGACTCTATCTCATTTCTAACTTCTTCTGATATATCAGCTATTTTGAATTCAACACCATCAATCGTCATTGTTGCATCATTTTCTTTTTCAACTTCCATTATTTTTTCCTCTAAAGTTTAGTTATTAGCATTTATGCTAACTAGGTATATGGGGATGAACTATTTAATTACTAGCCCATTATCATAAAAAAACCCTAGTTCATTTCTGAACTAGGGTTTTTCATTTTTTTTCAGTACCTTAAATCAGATACCCAGGCTACTTATATTTCAATGTTCGCCTTAATACTTTTAGCTATTGCTTACTGAATACCTAAGTTACCATCAACAGATGCCATTGTACCTGTATTGATTTTAATAGAACCAAGGAGTCCTGTTAGCTCAACAACACTATTAGCAGTACCAGACTCACCGTTATTAAAGACAATTGTTGAATCAGCAGCACCATCATTATTAGAATCGTATATGAATGCTAATACATCTAGGTCGGCCGTATTCGCATTTGCGTATCCAATAACATCCGCTAGGTTACTAGCGTTAATTATGAGTGCTGTTCCGAATGCAGCTGCATCATCGAACGTTGCAATACCAGTTGTAATGGCATGCGACTTGATGACACCAAAGTCAGTTGAACTAGCCAATGTAGCTGTAGCTGAAGTACCATCAAAAGTGATGTAATCAGAGAATCTAGATGCGTTATCAGAATCAGTGAAACCTGTAATCTTATCGCGTGTAGCAAGAACTGAATCACCAGCTTGTACGATAAAATTCATGGCATTGAACTCAGTGTCCGCGCCTGAAATTGAAGACAAAGTGATTACATCTGCACCAGTACCAGCATCAATTGAACCAAGACGGTTAGCACTCGCATGTATCACCGTACCAACTATCACCGCAATGATATCATTACCAGCACCAGTATTAATCGTGATTGTACCACCAGTAGTTGCGTGCCCTACGAATGTAGCATCACCATTAAATTTAACAGTATCGTTACCTGTACCGGTAGTAATAGTGGCATCTTCAGCAGCTAAGTTACCATCTAATAAAGACGCATTAACTATAATTGATGTATCAACAGTCGAGTTACCATACGCGTATACAAAGACTGAGTTAACAGCCAATGTTCCACCTGTGTATGTCAGACCATTTGCAAAGGCTGCGTTCATAGCAGCAGAACCCGTAATAGAATGACTACCCGTACCTGTTGTTTGCAATTTTTCCATGCCAGTTACGTTAAGGAAGTTATCATCTGCTACAGCTGTCACTGCACCTGTAAGGATTAATGTATCAGTCCCAGTACCAGCATCCATATGTAAGTCAGTAGTACCGTCAGCAAGTGATAAAGCAACAGTTGTTGAGAAAATATCGTTACCTGCACCACCTGTGAAGGTTGCACCTTCAGCAGCAATTGTGAAGCTATCGATAAAATCAGTACCGATTACAGTACTACCTGTAATCATAGTACCAGCAGTTGTTAGACCAAGAGCTGCAGTAAGACCTGAACCTGTCAAAGCTGAACCATCAACTGCAACAGCAACAATAGTTGCTAAGTCTGCAAAGGTAAACGCTTTACCGAACAAGTTAATAGTATTTAACGTTGCACCTGTGAAAGCATGTGAAAAGTCTGAAGTACTACCAGTAGCACCAGCTGCAGCAGTTGAGCCACCGTTAGTAGTTAGGTTAAGGATCTCAAAACCAGTAACGACTAAAGCAGCCGTATAATCCACCGCCTCACCAGTACCCGTACCACCACCACCCATTTTAAGGTTCAATGTATCAGTAGTACCAGTTGCAGTTTTAAGTGCAAATGTCGCAGCAGCTGAATCAGCAAGTAATGTAACGTCTGAAGCTTGTGTAGCAGTCATATTCGTAATTGCATCACCAGCACCAACACGGATAGATGTTACACCACTACCCGCAAGGTTCATGTTCATATCACCGTCAAACTGTAGAATTTCCACTCCAGTGAATTTAGCTGCAAGTGATGCTGTGTTGAATTGGTTAACGTTACCAAGTATTAGTTTATCAGTACCAGCACCCATTGCAACTGAACCAGTTGTCAAGATTGCACCTGATGTGTATGTATCGTTACCTGAACCAAATGTACCTGTAAACGTTACAAGATCAGAACCAGCTATGAAAGCACCACCTGTTTGTGTACCAGCTGCAACAGTTTTAACACCGTTATCAATAGCGCCAGTGATTTTAAAAGCACCTGCACCAGTAATAGTCATAACTGTTGTTGTAGCAGTTGTTATGAAGTCAGCATATGTTGTTTTACCAGATGCATTAAGATTTACTGTTGTTGCGCCTGCAGCAGTTAAGTCACCCGTTGTAAGTACTGCAGTATTAATAGTAAGCGATGTTGAAGTAGCTGCTGCTGTAATTGCACCAGTTACGTTCGTTGCGCCTGTTGCATTAATAGTTGTTGATAAAACAGCAGTACCTGTTAAGACGATTGCACCCGCCGTTGAACTTTTAATATTCAACGTTTGAGCTACACCAGTCGTAGCAGCCATACCAAAGTTACTAGCACCGTTTGTCAAAACACCGTTACCAGTAATAATAGCAGTACTACCTACCGCCATATTAGTGACGGTTACAACACCAGCAGAAAGGTTAGCGTTGACAGTCGTAAGACCAACAAGTGCTGACGAATCTAATGAGCCTGTACCACCTGTTGAACGAATGTTGATAATTTCAATACCTGAAATCAACGCTCCATCTAGTACGTCTGTATTGGTGGCTGTGTTTGTAGTATTTAATGTATCAATACCAGCACCACCAGAAATAGTATCAAGTACAGATAATGTATCCGTTGCAACAGTTGTTGATGCTCTGTTTATACCAGTGAAGGTATCATCTAATGCTGTACCAGTAATCACATCGGCGCCAGCAGTTAGGACGTATGATGTACCCGTACCTGCTGAAACAGCTGTAAGAGCATTTACAGCAGTTTGTGCTGCTGTGTTACCTGAAGTAACTGTTGATGCTGTAGCAGTTACGCCAGTTAGTACGGCTTTAGCAGCAGCTATTGCTGTTACACCCTCGTACGCTTTACTTCCTGTTGTTACTGCAGTCGTGTATGTATTTGCTACAGTAACCTTATATGTTACTGCAGTGGCATCAGTACCTGATGCGCCGTTAAGAATCTGTACCATCGCCAATTCTTTAGTTGTAGTACCGGCAGTGATAGCATCAGTCCAGAACGTACCATCAGTAGCTGATGCGTACGCGCGGCCGAATGCTTGCAAATAAACTGCTGATACGTAAGCACTAGTTGATAGCGCTACTGTAGTAGCTGCTTCAGTTGAAGAACCGAAGCTAGTTGCAATTGCTGATACCGTTGTGGTGCCTGCATCCAACGCATCAGCGTAAAACGCTAAACCCGCTGCATCTGCCGGACGACCAAAATAGGCAATATATAGTTTTTGCACACTTGTTGTAGAGGCTGTTGTAGCCATATCCAATCTCCTAAATTAATAATGTTCGAGTCAAAAATAAAAAAAAGTTCGTAATGCTCACCAAATAAAGCCCTTTAGCAAAATGCTACCAGGCCTGGCAAAGCTTTTTTAAGAGCTCTATTAAGAAGCACTAGCTTCTTTATAATGTGACTCAGCTCGATATCAAGTTTCAATAATCCAAAACTCACATTGAATTTTATGTGAAGAACCCCATGTAGTCAAGGCTAATAACACTTATTTGCATCCTTAACAGACAGTTAAAACAAGAAAAGCTTTTAACCTATTGTTTTTATACGCTTTTATTATAGTAAGCATTAATGAAGTCCTGTACGCATATTAACACAATATAGTTCAAAAAGCCTACAAATAGACAAGATCACTCCTTTATATATACGTAGTACTCCCGAGTAGTGGCCTTTTCGACTAGTTTTTTATGCTTTTAATAGTGATTTTGGGCTCAAGCCTACAAATTCCTTCAAAATAATTATTACTCGCTACTATCACATTAAACTCTAACACCTCGTCGTGCCAATTAAGTACGTAGTCTGGCATCGTTGGAATATTATGAACCGCTGCACTAATCGTATACTTCCCTACACCGATATTCATATCCAGTTCAAACTCAATCAATGTCGTGGATGATTTGGTGAGTGTTAAGATTTGTTCATGGTGGAAGGTATTAGTGCCGAATATATCTTGTCCGTAACTATCTCTTATGGCTATACCACAGGTCAGATTTGTCATATCAACCTGAGATTCTATTTCTACCATTACAGATGCATGCTGCCCAGACTCTAGCGTTGGCCTTGTATTATCACCATTAATTGAAATTTGTTTAATTACAGTTTCTAGGGTTCCATAGGACTTTGGCTTACCTTCTTCCACATGAAATTCAATTTTATTATGACTTTTTGAAGTTAGGAGCTGTTTATATTTATTTACTATCATGTTTGGTAAGCCACTAGCATCTATCTGTCCGTGATTTAATAAAATTGCATGATCACACAATTGTTTAATGGCATTCATATCATGAGATACAAAAATGATCGCCCCACCTTGTTCTTTAAACTCTGCGATCCTGCCCATACATTTTTGCTGAAAACCCGCATCACCCACAGACAAAGCTTCATCTATAACGAAACAATTCGGATCTGCATTTATTGCTATGGCAAATGCAAGCCTCATGACCATACCCGATGAATATGTTGATAATGGTTCATCGATAAAAATACCAAGTTCCGCAAAATCTATAATTATCGGTTCTTTCAGCTCGACCTCTTCATTCGTCATACCCAATAACAATCCATTCATTGCTATATTTTGTCGACCCGTTAACAGTGGATTAAAACCAGTTCCCAATTCTAGTAGACCGGTAATTCGGCCATTAACTTGGATATCACCTTCATCAGGTAATAAGATCCCCGTAATCATCTTAAGTAATGTTGATTTACCAGCACCATTAGGGCCTACGATCCCCAATGTTTCTCCTCCGGACACATGAAAAGAAACATTATTTAAAGCTTCAAAAACCTTATGATATTTTTTTCGAAAAATAATTTCTTTCAAACGGTGTGCAGGTGAGCTATATAGTTTAAATGTTTTGCTTATATTCTTGGCAGTGATCACCCGAGTAGCCCCCCGTAGTAGCTAAAAAGCATAAAAACAGAAAGAAAATATAATCCACTTATAATGATGACGAATACTGCTCTATTCTTCCAAAAACTTAAACGAATGACACCGTATACAAGAGCCATCGCTACTATTGTTGTAAGACTCAATAACATTACTAATGTAATCATAAAAAGTCTCTAATATCTTTTTCTAAGATACGGTACATTAAAAAGGTGGCTACTAATAATGCGTGGGCAGCGATCGTAATCACAATTATTCCTGTCATGTCTGGGATCGTTTGATATACGAATACTTGGTGCCAAATATTAATAATTTGATAAACCGGATTATAAACGATGATCTCAGCCAATGAACTTGGCACGATTGAGACAACATAAACAATTGGAGTAAACCAAAACCATAACTGCATTAATATCGCAGTAAACTCTTTTAAATCGCGGATAAATACAGTGAGCTGTGCTAACAAGAAACCTAATGCAAAGGCAAGTATTTGCTGAACGACATATACAAATGGCAATATTAACATTGCAGTCGATAGCTTTTGACCTGTTACTATAAAAAAACCTAAAAAGATGAACATGGTAATTAAAAAAGTGATGCTTTCTGATAAGACAATAAACAGTGGTAGCCTAAATAAAGAGATATTTATTTTGCTTATAATATGTTTCTTGTCTAAATATATAGTGCTGATCCTGGAAACTGTATTAGAAAATGCCATCCATGGTATCAGTCCACTTATAAGGTAAATACTATAGCTATAACCGCCGTCCTCACCCGTTGCCCCAGGCAACCTTGCATTCATAATTTGGGAAAATATAAGTATATAGATCATGATATTCACAAGAGGTGAAATAAAGCTCCACCCGACACCCAAGATCGATCCAGAATATCGCTCGGTAAAATCTCGTTTTGTAAATTCAGCTAATAGATTTAAGTTCATAAATTACTATGTATCAACAAGTGTTAATTGGAAGTATTATCGACGGGATGATAGCATACAGCCTGTCATAACCTATACTTTATCATCAAGGAGTCTTAAACTATCATGACTGATACATCCTCTTTCAAACAATGGTTATTGACACATCCTATTTTAGGAGGCGTATCTAGAGTTTTAGCCGCTATCAAAAATAGCAATGACACTCGAGAGAGAGTACTCGAGCTAGAACAGCGTTTTGAACAGTTAAATAATAATTTAAATGAGCGTCAACAAAACCTTAAAGTCAATATTGCCAGAGCCTTAGCAAAAAAACAAAATATTGATAGCCATGTTTTGGAGAGCCAAGAACAGCAACCCCTAAATGATGCTCTTGATGATCTATATATCGCGTTTGAAAATCAATTCCGCGGCACCGCTGAAGAAATTAAACAACAACAATCTAAATACATACCTTTCTTATCTGCTATTGCTCAAAACATTTCAGAGCCATTAAAGGTACTAGATATCGGTTGTGGACGAGGTGAATGGTTACGTTTGTTATCTCAACACAATTACGAGGCTCATGGCGTTGATCTAAGCCACACCATGGTTGACCTTTGCCGCCTAGAGGGCTTTCGAGCTTCTCAAGGTGATGCTGTAGCTTACCTAAAAAGTCAGGACGATAATTCTCTTCATGTTATCACCGCTTTCCATGTTGTTGAACATTTGCCTTTTGCTCATATGGTAAGTTTGTTTGACCAATGTCTTCGCGTGTTAAAACCTGGTGGTAAGATCATTTTCGAAACACCCAATCCGGAGAACTTAACTGTTGGCGGTTACTCTTTTTACCTCGATCCTACTCACAAAAATCCTATCCCACCGATAACACTAGAGTTTATCGCCAGACAACGTGGCTTTAGTCAGATCGATATCTATCGCTATAACCCTCGGGAAGAAGTTGGTGATATCACTCCTCTAATAGAAAACTGGTTCAATAATCCTGTTGATTTTGCCGTGATTGCAGAAAAATAAATGCGTATTGCCATTGCCACAACTCAAACTCCATATGTCACTGGTGGTGCTGAACACTTAGCAAACAACCTACTTCACGCATGTCAGAAAAATGGTCATCAGGTAGAAATAATTACGCATCCTTTTAGTGATCTAACCCCTACAACTGTTAAAAAAAGCATAGCTAAATGGTCACAGGATGATTTGTCCTTATGGGGCAATAAACAACCTGACCTAGTAATTTGTTTGAAGTTTCCCGCTTTCTATATTCCACATGATTGTAAAATCATGTGGACACTGCACCAACATCGTTCTATGTATGACTTATGGGACCATATGGAAGAACAGGGACATCAACACTCGGCTGAAGAGAAAACATTACGCCGTAAAGTAGTAGCGTTAGATAACGAAAATTTTGATACTGCATTACAAAATTTCACTATTTCTAAAACAGTCAGTAATCGTCTACTTCATTACAACAACATTGCCTCAACACCTCTTTATCACCCACCAGCCTTAGCAGATCTGTTTCATCAAAATAACAACTCTGCTGAGATTGGAGACTTTATTTTTGCTCCTAGTAGATATGAGCCACTAAAGAGGCAGCATTTACTATTAGAGGCTTTAAGGATCACCACCCAACCGGTGAAAGCTGTGTTATCAGGACAAGGTAGTAATGAACAACACCTACGTAACTTTATTATTCATCATGGCTTAGGGGATCGCGTTGTCATCCATAATCAATTAAGTCAAACTGAGATGGTTGCTCATTATAAAAACTCATTGGCTGTATTTTTTGCACCGTATGATGAGGATTACGGGTATGTGACCCTAGAGGCAATGTTAGCTAAAAAGGCAACCATTACCTGTTATGATTCAGGTGGAACTAACGAATTTGTCGTTCATGAACAAACGGGATTTATTGAATCACCTAGCCCTGAATTACTCGCCGCTAGACTAGATGAATTATACCTTGATAAAAACCGTGCTAAGTCTATGGGAGAAAATGCCTATCAACACTATCGCTCATTCTCACTTAACTGGGATAATGTAATAAACAATTTATTGTATTAATGGCTAATCAACAGCAAAACGCTTCTATTGCGATCCTCCTTAATAATCAAATTAATGACTCATTAATTTGTATGAAGAAAAGTTTGCAGTCAGTCTATTGTAAAGTAGATATTGTTGCTCTATCAACATTAGACAAAGTGGTCAGTCTTGCTCCTATCAAACTGCTTAACTCCTCATCAGAACTTCAAGATTATGACCTAATAATTTATCAATACGGCTGTTGCTTTTTTACTATATCTTCATGGCTAAATGATTACGATGGCAAAGTCTTGATTCAATATAGTGTTGATGATATGGCCTTATCAAACTTAAGAGCTTATCATCACGCCACTTCACTTGTTCACCAAGTCGAGTTAGAAAGACAATACTTTTCTGAGTGGGTTCAGACTAATTGCTTACGGGTTTATTGGCTTGCTGACTCACCTAGTGCCGCCAGTTACCTCAAAGGCTGGGGGGTTAGAAACTCTATCGACAACATAGCTGTTATTTCTCCTTTTCTAGAGTTTGAGGATGGGAAATATGCAAGTGAAAATCAGAGAGAAAAAACAGCTTCTCTCTCTATCTTGGTTACTGGTCCCTTTATACCTGACACAGGTCATATCATGATGGTTGATATTATTAAGGACTATCAGAAATCTATTTCACAAAATATTCACTTACGATTTATAGGAAAAATCTATGCTGAATTAAGTGTTTATGTAGAAGAAGTTAAAAGCTATATTAAGCAATCTGATCTTGAGTCCAATATCTATTTAGAGTTTAATGATGAGCATGTCGAGTTAGCATCATTCATGAATGCTGATATTATGTTGTCTATGAGCAATAATCAGCAACCTTCACCTGAGCAACTTCAAGCACAAGCAATGGGGTTACCTATTGTTGATTTCAAATCTACTCAAGAGCCTCATATCGTTGCAAAATTACTCGACCAAGCAATGAATGTTCAAAGCATAAGAGATGCGTTGATCTTAAGGGGCTATCGCAATATTAGTGAAAACTATACTTTTTCTCATGTTGAGCAAACCTTTTTAACAAGTGTCATTTCGGCTCTTAGGCTGTAAGCGTTTAGTATATGAGGATCGGTATAGCTACAGTTCAAGTTCCCTTCATAACAGGTGGTGCCGAGATCCATGTTCGATTATTAAAAGAGCAGCTAGAACACAGAGGGCATGTAGTTGATCTCATTACTATACCGTTCAAATGGTATCCTCCTCAGGTACTCCTAAATAGTATAAAAGCCGTCGAATATTTAGACTTAACAGAAGTAAATGGTCAAAAAATTGATCTTCTGATCACAATGAAGTTCCCCATGTATTATGTAAACCACGCAAATAAAGTAGCTTGGATCTTACATCAGCATCGACAAGCCTATGAGTTATATGAAACTGAACATAGTGACTTGCATTTGACAGATGAAGGACGTAAGGCAGCTCATCAAATACGTAATTTAGATACACAAATGTTATCTTCACATAAGAAGTTATTTACTAACTCCAAAAACGTTGCTAATCGTCTTTGGCTCCATAACCGACTTCATGCCGAGCCCTTGTATCATCCTCCTGAAGATCACGAGCAATTGTTTTGCGAAACCTATGGAGACTATATTCTAGTCCCCGGGCGTCTAGATGCAATCAAACGCCAGTCATTAATCGTTGAAGCACTAGCTCATCACACGACGCATAAATTAATATTAATTGGCAATGCTGATACGCCTTATGGTGACACTCTGCGTAAACGAATTAAATTCTTGGGGATAGAAGATCGCGTCTTAGTCAAAGGTTTTGTATCTCGTGAAGAGAAGGTAAACCTCTACGCTAATGCTCTAGCTGTATATAACGGGGCATATGATGAAGATTATGGTTATGTCACTTTAGAAAGTTTCTTCTCAAGTAAGCCTGTCATTACACATACCGATTCAGGGGGTCCGTTAGAGTTTGTGATTGATCAGGAAAATGGTTTCATTGTTTCTCCATCCCCTACTTCTATAGCCACTGTTTTGGATGATTTAACAATAAAAAAAGCTCAAGAACTTGGTAATTCAGGTCGGAAAAATATTCTTGATCTTGACTTAAACTGGGATTTTATTATTGATGCACTTATTCTAGATCAGGATCAAGCCTTCTGATGATTGCTTATATTTCCCCTCTCGTCCCAAAACGAACAGGCATTGCACTCTATAGCCATCATTTAATCAAAGCACTGCAGTTAGCTTTAGCCGAAACTGATGACAGTTTAGTTGTTTTTGATGATGATATTATCGACACTAATTTGTATCAATCTGAATACAAAGCAAGGGAAATACTCCCTCTGATCTTTGAAAAGAAACAACGAGAAAAGTACAGTCAGTTCATTTATCACTTCGGAAACAATCCGTTATTTCACCAGCCAATGCTTCATTTGTTACAACGCAAAAGAGGGATCGTTGTTTTACATGATACTGTGTTGTATTACTTAATTGCAGGCCAAGGTGCTGGCGGGATTTGGAAAGCATTAACACAGCAATCCTCCCCCAATGCTCATGAGCAAGTTAATGACATAATCAGTGGGAGCCCGGAAAGCAATGTTCTCCGCTATCCCTCACCTGCTAATTATCCATTTCTTCAAGAGGTCCTTCACCAAGCAACTGCCGTGATCGTTCATAGCAAAATAGCAAAGGATTATGTTAAGAAAGCCAACTATAGTGGCCCTGTGTATCAAGTTCCCCTTATTGATTATCTACAGACTGAAACTACTGACACTCCAATATTAGAAAATGATTCACTTATAAACTTAGTTAAACACAAAAGTGAATCAAACATATTCATCATCGGAGTGTTTGGTTTTGCAGGTGAAACTAAACGTGTTCATAGTATATTCCAAGCTTTGTCTCAACTAAGTGAAGATAGCAAGAACCGGGTTAAATTGATGGTCATCGGTAATGATCAATATCAGTCTGAAATTAAGTCTATGAATCTATCCGACATGGTCATTAACCTCGGATATGTGAATGATAATGACTATAACTATAGTATGAAAATTTGTGACTTAATTATTAATCTACGTTACCCCTCCATGGGTGAAACATCAGCCGTTCAAATTCAAGCTATGAGCGCCGAAAAAGCTACGATCGTGAGTGACAACGGTTGGTTTAGTGAACTAGACAATAATTCTGTTCATAAAATCACTACTAGTGGGCAAGAAATTGTAGAACTAAACGAGGCTATTATTAAAATGATGGGGGATGACAAATATAGATCATCCATGGCCCGTAAAGCTAAGCAATATGTCACAAAATATCATTCTCCACAAAACGTTGCCCAACAATGGTTAAAGCTCATTTCTGAAACCAAGGCATTACTATAATAATGCGCTGATACGCTGTACCTCATTAATTAACTTTTCAGTACTTCTTTTCCACGTAAACTCCTCAAAATCAAAGTTCTCATTCTGTTTTAGTAAGCGATTACCAGCCTCTATTTCTGAAATTTTATTCGTTAGATCTGTAGTATCGTTAATATCAAAGTAAATAATATTTTCCTTTCCAATTTCTCTATGAATAGAAGTATCACTAGCTAATACTGGCAAATGGTAATGTTGTGCCTCGATAATAGGTAAGCCAAAACCTTCTACATAAGATGGAAATACTAGTGCTTTACTATTTTTGTAACAATAAACAAGTTCAGCATCATCTAAATCATTCCATATAAAAAGTTGTTTATTAAACTGGGGATGCCCCTCCATCTTTTTTATTAACTCGCGAACTTTCCAGCCTACTCGCCCGACAATATGCAGTTTTACATGCTCTCCTTTTGCCCACAATTTAGTAAAAACATCAAAAAGGTACTGATGATTTTTCCTTGGTTCTATTGTGCTTACAATTAAGTACGAGTCTTCTTTAGATATAGTGTTTTTTAATTCGACTCGAGCCCTCTCTTCTACTTCAGAAATATCCGCACCCAAATAAAAATAGCCAAACTTCTCATGCTCTATAATTTCATTCTTTGATATTAAATAATCCTGGACACTTCTCATTACTGTTTGTGAGATTGCAATATACCCATCAACATTTGTTTTACCTTTTTCAAACCATATATTGAATACTTTACATAATGCTTGTTCACAAAACTGTGGGTGAGTGATTGGAATAAGGTCATAAATAACAGCAATAATGCCAGCCCCATTCTTTTTTGCTTCTTTAATGGCTCCCCATGCCGGTAAATGCCACGATGAATCAAGTAATAAGATGACGTCACCCTCTACAAAAACAATTGCAGAGGAGGCATTGGCGCCCTCAGGGTCAATAACTTTATTAAGCAATGCTTTTATTTTTTTATATACTCCAATAAGAGAAAGCATATAAATAATAGCGTACAAGCCAAACTCATTCTTAGGTGCAATAAGAAAGTTATTTAATGGCTTCCATTTGACTTTACACGCTAAATCTTGCCGTTTATCTCTTGCTAACTTAAGTAGCTTTGATTTAAATGTAAGAGAGGGTAAAACCTCTGCTTTACCTGTTTCTTGCTCAACCTTTAAACCTGTTCCTAGAGAATCTAATGAATAAAACATCCCGTTATCAATTTTAATTAAAGTAATCGGAGTATTCTCAGATAACTGCTCACCAAGTTCCTCAACTACTTTTCGCACAACTCGCTGTATCCCTGTTTTAAGCTCTGATCCTGATGTATGTGTGCATTCTATATACAGGTGCTTTAACATTATGATTTGACCATCCAATTCAGCGTCTCTTTAAATGCTATTGGAGACGATAAGTTAGGTAGCAATTCAAATATCTTGTCATTGTTACCACATTGTCGTTTGATATCAGCTTGCCTCACTAACTTATTGTCTGTTTGTACCTTTATTTTGTGACCTGTTATTTCTTCAAGAGTATCAATGATATCTCGAATACCTATTAATTTACCCGAGCATAAGTTCACTTTAGTCAGGCCATAGGATGGCGTTGCTAATAACTTAGTATATGCTTCAGCGATCCATCTAACATCTGAAAAGTCTCGCCAGACGTCAATGTTGCCTAATTTTAAGGTAGATGCATTTTGCTTGAAGTGCTCAACAATTTTAGGCACTAAGAATTTAGAGGCTTGGCCTGTGCCTGTATAGTTAAATGGCCTAGCTATGGTGATATTCAAATCCTTTGAATATGTCTGGGCTATTTGCTCCATTGACCACTTACTACATCCATAATGATTTAAAGGATTTGGCATACAGTCCTCACTAACCTGTTCTTTTTGCTGTACCCCATAAATATTGGCACTGCTTGCTAAAATAATTTTATGAGGAGGCCGCGGAAGATTTAAACAAGCGGATAATATGTTTTGCGGACCGAAAGTATTGACAGCATAGATTAATTCATCATCACCGTCAGGAACAAAACTGATTGCGGCAAGATTAATAATGTAATCAGGCTGGATCTCAAGCACTGCACTCTCAACTTGGTTTACATCTGTAATATCAACTTCTTGAGTATTAATATCGTAATTATCTTTTTCCAGATAAGAAAGAAGATGAGTACCTGTAAAGCTATCTGCGCCTATCAACCAAACCTTTCGTGAATTTGACATCTCTAAAACGCTAACCCTGCCTTAACCTTTTCCAGATCACTTTTAACCATCATTGTACAAAGTGACTCGATATCTGTTTGAGGTTTCCAACCTAATATTTTTTCGGCCTTACTATAATCACCTATCAATAGCTCAACTTCAGCAGGACGGTAAAATTTAGGCTCGATCTTAACTAGCAACTGACCGGTTTTGGTGTGGTGGCCTTGTTCATTTTCTTTAGAGCCAGTCCATGTAATTGCCATATCAACAGCAGCAAATGCGAGTTCAACAAATTGACGAACTGTATATGCCTCATTAGTTGCTAACACAAAAGTATCCGCATTATCGTGCTGAAGCATACGATACATACCATCTACATATTCTTTAGCAAAGCCCCAGTCACGCTTAGCATCGATGTTACCCAATTCTAAAGGCCTTTTTTCACCTAATGCAATTCTGGCCACTCTATCGGTGATCTTTCGGGTTACAAATTCGCGACCGCGCAAAGGGGATTCATGGTTAAATAAAATTCCACTACTTGCAAATATGCCATATGATTCACGATAATTAACTACTGACCAATGTGCAAATAATTTAGCAACTGCATAAGGACTACGAGGATAAAAAGGCGTGTTTTCCGTTTGAGGTACAGCTTGGACTTTACCATAAAGTTCAGATGTACTCGCTTGATAGAACCGGATACTTTTATCTACAATTCTGATTGCTTCTAAAAGGTTTAATACACCAAGACCAGTAATCTGTGCCGTTGTTTGAGGTTGTTCAAAAGATACTCCTACAAAGCTTTGGGCAGCCAAATTATATATTTCATCCGGCTTATTATCTTGGATCAATCGAATACTGTTGCCAAGATCTGTCAGATCATATTCCACTAATTCCAAATTTGGGTGCTGAGCAACACCTAATGATTCTAGCCTCCAGAAATTGACTGAGCTAGTTCTTCGATATGTGCCAATAACTTTATAATTTTTTTCTAGTAACAATTCAGTAAGGTAAGCCCCATCCTGGCCTGTAACACCCGTAATAATTGCTGTCTTCACTTGTTAATTCCTAATGTAATTGCTAAAAAATGAATATTAATTAAACGTAACATTCTACCCATATAAAGATCCTACCAGAAATTAATTCTTGTAATTAATACAATCTCAATCATTTACTAATGTGGGGAGATTAAAATAGACAGCGTTAACCCTAGCATATTAGCTTGTATATCATACCAACAAAACCCGCTTCCATAATAGTGGTCATGTACTTCTTTTAGTAACCCAATAAGGGAAACTAAAATAATCGAGTATAACAAACCTATAGCAGGTAAAAAAAACAAGCCTAATCCAAGACATATTTTAAGGTGCTGTTGTTTATCTCGCTGTTTCAATAATTGACGTAGGGTTAAAAAACCCATATTAGTACTATTAGTCACAACATCGACTTATAGATATTAGCAGTCTTTTCTGCTGTAGCCCGCCAAGAAAAGCTCTTTACTCGTTCTTGTCCAAGTTTACTCAGTTTAGTATGTAAAGCTTTATCTGTTGCAATATTTAACATGGCTTGTGCAATATCATCAGTCGAGTATGGATCGATTAAAATAGCGGCTTCAGCAGCCACTTCAGGTAATGAGGTGATATTTGAAGTTATAACAGGAATATCTGATGCAAAAGCCTCTAATATTGGTAAGCCAAAACCCTCATAAAGTGACGGTAAAACCATCGCCAAACTAGACTGTAGTAGTGCATATTTATCTGTAAAGGAGACATAGTCTAACCAAAATACTCGCTTGCTTCCTTTTAATTTATTTAGTCTCTCAACGAGAGATTCAGAATTCCAACCATTGCGTCCAATAATAACTAAAGGATGTTTAAATTGAACCTCATCAGGTAATTGAAGAAAGGCATCTAATAATCGATTAACATTCTTTCGTGGTTGTAGGGTTCCAATATAAACAAAATATTCTGATGCTAAATGGTATCTTGAAAGTACTTCATTTTTTTTCTGGTTCGAAATCCGATTAAAACATTCCTCATCAACGCCCAGTGGAATAACTGAAATTTTTGAACGAGGAATAGAGAAATGTTCCTGTATTTCCTGAGCAGAATATTCTGATATCGTGATTATATGATCAGTCCATTGCCCCATTCTTTTAAAGAGAACTTTCTTTAAGCCTTGATAACTTCCTGAAACCCATTCAGGGTGGGAAAGAGGTATTGGATCCATAATCGTTGCTACAACAGCGATATTTTTTAATTTTGGTATTAGGTGATCTGTTGCGTGAAACAGTCGCACATTCTTCTCTATTTTCCTTGAAGAATAAAATGGTGATCCCGTTATGGAACTAATTATAGCTTGAGGAGAAAACTTACCAAGTGATATAACATTTTCATCTAAATGCTTTTCAATGAAGCCAAAACGGCTAACTTCAATTCCTATGGCAGGAAGGTGCTCTAGTAAGTGTCTTGTATAAAGTCCAATTCCATCAATTTGACCTGATGCCTTTCCTCTTGACAGAACAGTTGTACCTAGTGCTACTTTCATATTAGTGAAGAATAAAGTTCTGCATAGCATTTACCCATTCTTTCTGCTGTAAAATGATTATCAAATCGTTTTTTTGCCGCTATAGACATCAATTTAACCATCTCCGCATCCTCTGCCATATCTTGCATCGCAGCTGCTAACTGAGCTGAACTTTTTGCTGGTACAACTAAACCAGTCTCATTATGAGCGTTGATATAACTAGTTCCAGACCCTAGCTCTGTTGATATCATTGGCGTTCCCTGTCTAGCAGCTTCTAAAAGTACCATACCATAAGCTTCAGAGCGTTCTGAGGATGGTAAAATTAAGGCTGTTGAGAGATCTATCAGTGCATGTTTTTGCTGCTCACTTACATAACCCAAAAAATGTACGTTTGTTAAGTCGTGTTCTTGCACATATTGATACAACTTCTCAGCTTCCGGTCCGTGTCCTCCAATAACTACATCTAAACCTGTTTGTTGAGCTGCTTTTAATAAATAATTTAAGCCTTTGTAATAACGAAAAACACCCAAGAATAAAAAAAAATTCTGACCATAAATTTTTTCATACTCTTCTTTTTCTAATTGGTATGAAGCAGGGTTAAGTTCTTTAGCAATCCCATTAGGAATAAATACTGGATGCTGCTCTATATTACTCAGCACGGTGCTACTTGAAATGTAATTTTGTGACGTAGCGACTACTGAAGCAGCTTTATCCAAAAACGTATTCATTAACGGCCGATAAAGTTTGTTTAATACATTTTGCCTGATAATGTCTGACTGGTAGCTTACGATATATGGCTTAGAACTTGACTGACGCGTTAAGGCTAGAAGATCTGCAAATGGCCAAGGAAACTGATAATGAATCACATCGGCCCATGTTGATAACTTTTTAAAGTCGCGCCATAAAGACCACGAGAAACTACACGATGCAATTTCAAAAGACATTGGGTAGCAATAAATCATCGCATCTGGTGTCGAAATTATTTCTTTCTTTTTACATCTTTTGCTAATGCAAACTACTTTGTTATTAACTCCAAGCTTTGTCGTTGCCCGACAAAGTTGAAGAATCACTTCTTCTATCCCGCCCTGAGTATATGGAAGGCTTGTCTTGTAGACATGCAACACATTAATTTTCAATAGCTAAAGCAACCACTTACTTATTTTATTAATAGTATCATCATTTAATTTTCCAGAAATTTCCAACAATTTAGCTTTATTCGTAATGTAGGAATATTTAGCTTTCTGGTAATCTCGTTTAGATTTAGAATAGACCTGTTGCGCATCTAGCACTTGTGACACGTGTGCTATACCTAATTCAAAACTTCTGTTCACTGCTTGATATGATTTTTCAGCTGATTCCACTGATTTGCTCGTTGCTTCAATCCTGCGAGCTAACGCATTAACAATTAAAAATGTATCTCTTGACACTTTAATTATTCTTCTTTTTTGAACCTCGTATCGAGCTCTAGCCAACTCTAACTTTTGTGTTGCTTCATAGACACGCCCAGAGGTTCGTCCACCCGTAAATAATGGTAATACAAAGTCTAATGAGGCAACCTCGGTTATGATTGATGGTGCGGCTGAGAATTCGTAACCAATATTACTTTTTTGTTTACTTAGGTTTAGTTCTAATACCGGAAGGTGACCCGCTGATTCTTTAGAAACACCACTTTGTGCAGCAATAATAACCTTTTGTAACGCAACCAATTCATAATTTGCTGGTATCGCTTTTTCGCTCCAATCGTCAATATTTTCGACTCGCTGAATAAAATCAAGAGTTTCACTCAGTGGCGAAATATTGCCAATTGGGCTGTTTGTCAACTCCCTTAGATCCTCTTTAGCAAGATCTACAGCTTGCATTCCATCAATTTCTGATGATGCTAGTACATCTAAACGAGCCCTGCTTTCATAAAATTCTGTAATTTTAACGCGTTGCAATTTATATAACGCATCAATAACCTCTACTTTTTTTTCAATTGCTGCCTTTTCTTCTTGAATTAGCACCAACTCATCTATAGCATCGAGTAACCGGAAATAACGCTCTATCGTATCTAACCTAACCTTTGAATCCGTCGCTTTCTGTTCTGATAGCATTTGTTCATATGCATTTTCTGTTTTCTTCCAAGCATAATATGCTGGCATATTATATATGGACTGCTTCAAGGACAAGGTGTGACGTTCGCCCGAAAAACTCTCTTGAGATGACCCTTCTGCTAACCGTTCATTTTCAGTCCAGTTACTACGAAAGCTAACCTGCGGTAACAAAGCACCGAAGGCCTGTTTTTCCCTAGCTACATTGACTTCAACAGCTAGCTTATCTATCCTCAGTCTTGGGTCTGATTGTAAAACTTGTTGATAAATCTCTTCTAGGTCCTGCCCAGAAACAGATGTTGACAGCACTATCATAAGGGAAAAGAAGTAGAGCTTCAGCATAGTTAGCATACTATTAATCCTGTAAGAATGAACGTTCGAATGCATCTGTAATTGGTTTGGATAAATATTGTAATACTGTCCGATCACCTGTTTTAATCAATACATCTGCAGGCATCCCCGGTAACAATTCCAGCTCGGCTAAATCTATTATACTTTCAGCCTCCAACTCTAACTCTGCTTCAAAGTAAGCCATCCCAGTATGCTGATCAACTAATTTATCAGCAGATATATAAATTACCTTACCGTAAACCTTCGGTGTTGTAGATGAACTGAACGCACTAAACAGCACTTCCGTACTCAGCCCAATATGCACTCGATCAATATCTACAGGTGCCACATTAGCCTTAATAGTTAAAGCTTGTCCATCAGGAACAATTCTCAGAAGTGATGAGCCAGGTTGAATAACTCCGCCCTCAGTATGCACTTCAAGTCCGAGCACACTACCGCTAACAGGAGCTCTGACAAGGGTACGCTCTAAAATATCTTCCTGAACTATTATTGTTTCTGACACTGACCCTAATTCACCTTTAGTTTTAGCCAGATTTCCTATGACAGCCATGTGTTCTCGCTGAAGACGCCTTAATTGAATTTTATCGACAAAACCTTCTTCTAATAAGATTTTTAATTCATCAATCTCTTCAGAAAATGAAGTGGCCATCTCTTGAGCACTTTCTTCCACAGCTTGAAGCGCTAAATATTGATTATTTAACTTTTCAAGTACCGCCTTTACCTGCTTACTCTCAAGCTCTATTAAGATATCTCCAGCTTTCACTTTCGTACCTTCTTGAACTAGTATTCGTTTAATAAGTCCACCTTCAAGATGTTGAACCATTTTGCTATTAAATTTTACTGAAACCGTACCCGGTGCAATAACGGCACTGTCGATAGGAGCCACGGAAGACCATATCCCGAGGAACCCGAAAGTGAAAAGTAAAACCATGTGTCCTATCCACCTGATCGGCTCATCGTTCTGACTTGCTTGCTTTTTATTGAGTTCTTCTTCTATCTGAGACATATATAATCTTCTTTAAAACTTAAATGTTTGGGGTAACAGTGACGGAACCAGTCCCTACTGTTTTAGCCTTCTCTTTGGCAATCTTTTGACTTGCTCTCTTCAGTACTTCATCACGAGGACCATAATCGACCATATGACCATTATTCATGAGCAATAACTTATCAACCACCCCTAACACTCCTGACCGATGAGTAATAATAATGACTGTCGTATTTTTCTTTCGTAAGGCCTCAAGTGCCCCGGATAGGGCCAATTCTCCTTGCTCATCCAAGTTCGAATTGGGTTCATCAAGTAACACCATTTTAGGTTCATCATATACTGCTCGGGCGAGTCCAATACGTTGTCGCTGACCGCCAGACAATACGCCTGCAGAAGCTCCAATAGCAGTATCGTACCCATCTGGTAAGGCTAAGATCATTTCATGTACATCTGATAGTTTAGCTGCTGCAACAACTTTAGCTGGATCTATCTCACCAAAACGAGAAATATTTTGACTTATTGTTCCTTCAAACAATTCGATATCTTGGGGTAAGTAACCAATAAACGGCCCGAGTTCTTCTCTATTCCAGCTAAAAATATCAACCCCATCTAGACGAACTTTTCCCTGTAAAGCAGGCCATATCCCAAGCAATGCTCTTGCCAAAGTAGACTTACCGGCAGCACTAGGGCCAATAATACCCATTGATTCTCCTGGCGCTAAAGAAAAGCTAACACCTTTCACAATAGGCTCCCTCCCTCCAGGCGCTGTGACAAGTAAATTATCAACGATAATTTCACCATCAGGAGACGGTAATGCCATTTTTGGCAATTCTCCAGGTACTCTTAATAACAAAGCATTTAAACGTTCGTATTGACCTCTAGCAGAAATAAAACCTTTCCATGTTCCTATCATCATGTCGATTGGTGCTAAAGCACGACCCAGCAAAATAGAACCTGCAATCATCAGTCCCGGTGTGATTTCTTGCAAAAGAACTAAATACGCTCCTAGACCAAGAATCAGGGATTGAGACATCAGCCTGATTGTTTTAGATAAGGCTTGAATTGTTCCTGCTCTTACACTAGCTTTAGCTTGTAAAAAAAGAACTTTATTGACTCCCTCGAGCCAAATCTCACGAATTGCCCCTAGCATTCCCATCGACTCGACTACTTCAGCATTTCTCAAGTTTTTATTAACCAAGCCTCTTCCAGCCATAGCACTATTATTTGCAGTTTTTAATGTGTCGGCAGTTAGCTTCTCATTCGTATATGCAAGGACTATTAAAATAAGAGCAGTCCCTACAGCCATCCAACCGAACCACTCATGAAACATAAACATAACCGCAAGGTAGATGGGCAACCATGGAGCATCAAAAAAGGCAAAAAGGCCGTTCCCCGTCAAAAATTGTCGCAAACCTGTCAAATCCTCTAGAGGCTGACTGCCCATTCCGTTACCAGCTAGAGCTGATTTAAATGTCACGCCGAATAATCGCACATTAAGTAACGATTCAAGTCGAGTACTAGTACGAATTAGAATCATTGTACGAACCCATTCTAGCGCTCCCATTGTCAAAAACAATAGAACCATTATTAGAGTCAACATAACGAGAGTTGATTCACTTGAACTTGTGAGCACTCGATCGTATAACTGCAACATGTAGATCGCAGGAACAAGCATCAAAAAGTTAATGAACAAACTGAAAAAACCTGCTGTTGCAAATGATGTTTGACACAAGGATATAGCTTTTTGCAAATCCGACTTTACTTCTTTTTCCACAGTAATCTACCTTCCACCAGTTTCATGAGTCAAACTTTAATATTATACACGCGAGTGCATCTTCACACCTACAATATGGGTCTGATAATCTTCATTTCAAGTCGAGTGTGCTCGTTTAACCAAACAAACCTTGTTTTCTACAAACTTATTTTCTAGAAACAAAGACCTAATGTTTATTTTGCTGACTCTAATATTAGAGATATTTCTAGTACTCTTCTACGTAATAGCTCGGGGTCTGCTCTCGTTTCAACATTTAACCTCAGTAACGGTTCAGTATTAGAAACACGTATATTTGCTCGCCACGAGGTAAAGTCTAAGCTCACTCCATCTGTGTAATCAACAACTGGGTTTAGTTCAGCAAAGTAGTCTTGTATTTTCGTCAAGGTAGCTTCGCTATCCTTTACAGTCGTATTAATTTCACCGCTACAAGGATAAGCATCGATGCGCTCTCTTACCAATTCAGATAACTTTTTTCCCTTGACACTTATCAATTCTACAATTAAAACCCAGGGGATCATGCCACTATCACAGTAAGCAAAGTCACGAAAATAGTGATGCGCGCTCATTTCACCACCATAAATAGCATTTTCAATTCTCATCCGTTCTTTTATAAAAGCATGACCCGTTTTACTTTGAATAGGTTCGCCCCCGGATTTTTTTACAATCTCGATAGTATTCCATGTTAGTCGAGGATCATGAATTATTTTCTCACCTGGATTTTTTGTAAGGAAAGCTTCAGCAAGTAAGCCAACTATATAATAGCCTTCAATAAACTCACCATTTTCATCAAATAAAAAACATCGATCAAAATCGCCATCCCAAGCAATTCCAAAATCAGCCTTATGTTCACGAACTGCTTGTGCTGTGGCTTCACGATTTTCAGGTAATAAAGGATTAGGGATCCCATTAGGAAATGTGCCATCAGGAACATGGTGAATCTTTACAAATTCTACAGATACCTTAGCTTTGTTAAATGTTTCTTCAATAGCATCAATAACATGTCCAGCTGCACCATTACCAGCATTAACAACCAGCTTTAGCGGCTTAATATTCGATAAGTTTATATAACTAAGTATATGATTAATATAGCTGTCTTGTGTTGAGTGTTGTTCAACACTCCCTCTTTTTGTTGGGGCAGAAAAGTTATTTTCTTCCGCAAGACGTTGAATTTCATTCAAACCACTATCACCACTAATAGGTCTTGCCCCTCGACCAACTAACTTCATACCATTAAAATTAATTGGATTGTGACTAGCAGTTACCTCAATGCCACCGTCAACATCAAGATGGAAACTGGCAAAATAGATTTCTTCTGTGCCAGTCATACCCAGATCTAGTACATCTACACCAGAATCCATTAGCCCTCTAGCTAAGGCTTGTTTTAATGACTCTGTAGAAAGTCGAATATCACCACCAATGACAACTTGTTTAGCATCAAGAAACTGAGCATAGGCTCGCCCAATTCGATATGCGATGTCTTCATTAAGTTCTACACCTAGCTGCCCTCTGATATCGTAAGCTTTAAAACATGTCAAAGACAAAATTATATCCGCCCATATTCATCTTCAAAACGCACGATATCGTCTTCGCCTAAATATTCACCAGTTTGAACTTCAATCATAATTAGCATAACCACGCCAGGGTTTGATAATCGATGCTTATTCCCAGCTACAATATAAGTTGATTCATTCTGGTTCAACAAATATGTATCTCCATTATTAATGACTTCCGCAGTTCCACTCACAACGATCCAATGCTCATTTCGATGATGATGCAACTGCAATGAGATGCTTGCACCAGGCTTAACTTCAATTCGCTTGATCTTATGGTGCTTCGAATCTTCAAGTATTGTATAGACACCCCATGGTCGATGCACTTCCAGATGAGAAGTGTCGTAACCCGTACCATTGGCTTTAAGTTTATTCACAATCTGCTTTACATCTTGGCTACGATCTTTATCAGCAATAAGTAAAGCATCTGGTGTATCTACGATAATTAGATTCTTTACGCCTAACAGACCAATCGTACGGTTCGACTTATGAATATAGCAATTGGTAACATCTATCAATAGTGAATCACCCACAGATGTATTACCATTCTCATCTGCTTTCTCAAGTTCACTAACGGCAACCCAAGATCCAATATCACTCCAACCAATATCACAGGAAACAACAGCAACATTATTTGACTTCTCCATGACTGCATAATCAATAGAAATATCTGGCATCTTGCTGAAATTATCATTATCTGTTCGAGTTAGTTCCATGAGAGCATCTTTGTTATCACAAGCTACTAAACATGTTTCAGCAATCCTTAGAATGTCAGGAGCATGCTCCTCGAATTCAGATAAAATTGTACTGGCTTTAAAACAAAAGATGCCAGAATTCCAGAAGTAATTACTACTAGAACAATACTCCTTAGCCTTTTCAATCTTCGGTTTTTCTACAAACCTCTTCACAAGGTGACAGCTTTTATCAGCACTAAAATTAGCCTTAGTTGGGTCTGACTCGATATACCCATAGCCCGTTTCTGGATATTTAGGCTCGATCCCAAAGGTCACTAAATAACCTTGCTCAGCTAATATAGTCGCTTTTGAAGTAGCATTCTGAAAAGATTCTTGATCTTGAATTAAATGATCTGCCGATAGCACTAACATTACAGCATCATTGCCGTGTTTTTGTGATATCTGAAGGGCTGCTATCGCGATTGCTGGTGCAGTATTACGCCCCTCTGATTCCAATATAAAGGAAGTTGGCATCTTACTAGTATTTACAGATAAATAATCATCTTTAGTTTTAAAAAAAAGATTGTGATTTGTTACTGTCACAACTTCTTTAACATTAGGGAGAGCCACTGACCTGAGAAACGTTTTTTGTAGAAGACTTTCACCATCCTCCATTTTCATGAACGGTTTAGGGTGCATCTCTCGTGATACAGGCCATAGACGACTTCCGATGCCCCCAGATAAAATTACGGGAATTATTTCCATAAAAAATTTTCCATAATCCTATTTTTCAAAATTTAATATCCGTGTAGGTGATCATATTATTATGTGATTATTTCTTGTAGAAATTTTTTCATCTGTTATCACTACTGTACAGTAACTGAACAGGGGTGTGGGTATGGAAGTTTGATCAAAGATGCCAAACTTTTTTCTCATTTATTCTACCGTGACAGACTTTGCCAAATTCCTCGGCTGATCCACATCAGTCCCTTTAATCAAGGCCACGTGATAACTAAGTAATTGCAATAATATATTATATGTTATTGGCGCTGTTATTCGTCCAACATTAATAGTTGCCTTTATGACTTTGAATCCTGGCTCTGAACTAATATCTGATTGCTCATCTTCAAACACTATCATTTGCCCACCGCGAGCTTTTACTTCATGTAAGTTTGACTTTAATTTTTCTAACAAGTCATCCAAAGGGGCAATAGCAACCACAGGCATATTTTCATCTATTAATGCTAATGGCCCATGCTTTAATTCCCCTGCAGGATGAGCTTCTGCATGAATATAACTAATTTCTTTTAATTTCAGTGCCCCTTCCATTGCAATGGGGTACATCGTTCCCCTGCCCAAGAAAAGTGCATGCTGTTTATCTGCAAATAGCTCTGCCAAGCTTTCTATTTCATGTTCCTGAGCAAGTGCATTTGCTATTAGGTTTGGTAATTTTTGCAAACCACTAACGATCAATGCCTCACGATCAGCATTAAGTGTTTCCTTCACTTTTCCTATACTGGTGATAAGTAGAGCTAAAACAACTAATTGCGTGGTAAATGCTTTTGTTGATGCCACACCAATTTCGGGCCCTGCATAAGTTAGGTAACATAGATCTGATTCTCTAGTTAAGCTACTTTCCGCTACGTTACAGATGGCTAGCGTTGGGGCATTTATGCAGCCATACCGAACTGATGCTTTACCTTTGATGTTATTACTTTGCTCGGCCTCCTTAGAGTTCCCGCCAGTTCTTCGAAATGATTTTATTTGTTGTAAGGCCGCTAAGCTATCAGCGGTTTCACCTGATTGGCTGATAGTCACAAAAAGAGTGTTGTTTTGAATAACAGGGTTACGGTATCTAAATTCACTCGCCACTTCAACTTGACATGGTAGCCCTATAATATCTTCTGCCCAGTATTTAGCGACTAAACCGGCATGATAGCTAGTTCCACAGGCAATAATATAAACTTGCTCAATATTGCTGAAAATAGTTTCAGCTTGAGGTCCAAAGCTAGATACCAATACTTTATCTTGGGTGATCCGTCCCTCTAAAGTATCGATGACAGCCTGAGGTTGCTCAAAAATCTCTTTATGCATGTAATGGCGGTGCTTACCTAACTCCACAGAACTCATGCTAAGGCTTGACTCTATAACTGGCCTTTCAACTTGCACGCCATTGATATCATAAATTTCGACTGATTCACGTGTTAGTTTCGCAATATCACCTTCTTCAAGATATATAAAGTTTTGAGTAACGGGAAGTAATGCTGATACATCTGAAGCGATAAAATGCTCGCCTATACCAACACCAATGACTAATGGGCTACCTTTCCTAGCGGCAATCAGTGTACCTGGATCATTAATAGCTATGACACCCAGGGCGTAGGCCCCCTCAAACTCTATTGTTGCTTGTCTTACAGCCTTTAATAAATCATCGGTAGCATTTAACTGTTCGTGAATTGCATGAGCGACCACCTCGGTGTCCGTTTCTGATGTAAACCTATAACCGCTAGCGAGTTGATCTTTTTTTAATTCTCGGTAGTTTTCAATAATACCGTTATGGACGACAGCAACTTTATTATTGCACACCTGCGGATGGGAGTTGTTTTCAGAAGGGACTCCATGTGTTGCCCAGCGTGTGTGAGCAATACCAATATTTCCTGATAAAACTTTTTGTGCTTGCTCAACTTTTGTTTCGAGCTCTTTTATCTTACCCATCGCACGGATACGCTGGATAGTATGGCTCGCATCCAGCAACGCAATACCAGAAGAGTCATAACCTCGATATTCCAAACGTCTAAGGCCTTCTAATAAAATAGGCATTACACTTCTTTCAGCAATACATCCAACAATTCCGCACATATTTTAGCTTAGCCTGTAATGTCAATTAGTGGATTATACACGAGGGTGAGCATGAAAGTATAAGTCCAAGAGGAGGTGTAATAGTCAGCCTGATTGAATAATTACTCACTGTAATATCAAAGCTGCTCAGTCATACTTCCAACATATTTCTCTTTAGATATGAGTAAAAATTCTCGTGGTCATTTCACTCACATCAGATTAATACGTGCTGACTTGATTAGTCTTTTATCCAATCTTGAGTATCACACTGTGGCTTAAACCCATCAACATAATCCAATAAGATAGCTCTGACTTCTTCGGTATTATTCTGGTCATTAGCATTTTGTAATCGCGGTAAAATATTATTTATCTTTGACCATAATATAACCTTTTCTTCTGCCCTCATAATTTTGCTATGATTCGTATCAGTAACATTCTCACCAATCAACAGTTCTTCATACAATTTCTCACCTGGGCGTAGGCCCGTATAAATGATCTCAATATCACCTTCAGGATGCTCTTGATCTTTTTCAATATACCCACTTAAGTGAATCATTCGTTTAGCGAGGTCAACAATACGTAGAGGATCACCCATATCTAATACAAACACGTCACCGCCTTTTCCCATAGCACCGGCCTGAATAACAAGTTCTGCCGCTTCAGCTACACTCATAAAATAACGAATAATACGAGGATCCGTAACTGTTATCGGACCACCACTAGCAATTTGTTCACGAAATAAAGGCACAACAGAGCCTGAGGAGCCCAATACATTTCCAAAACGGACCATGATTAACCGCGTATCATTTTGTTCTCCAGCGAGCCCTTGCAAAACAAGTTCAGCAAAGCGTTTTGTTGCCCCCATCATGTTAGTCGGCCTTACTGCCTTATCCGTTGAAATTAAGACAAACGTTTCCACCTTCCTCGCAATTGCTGCTTTCACGCATGATAATGTACCAAACACATTATTTCTAACGCCTTCACTTGAATTTTTTTCAACCATCGGAACATGCTTGTAGGCCGCGGTATGATAGATTGTATTAATTTTAAAACGTGAACATGTTGATTCAATTCTTTTTTGGTCTTGTACATTACCTAGTAAAGCAAAAATAGGCACAGCAGTATCCAGTAATTCCAACTCCCTTTCAATCGCATACAAGCTAAATTCATTAAGTTCATACAGTACCAATGATGATGGTTTTAGCCTTATAATTGTCCGGCACAACTCACTTCCTATTGACCCACCCGCACCTGTGACCATTACTACCTTGTTAGTAATATTAGCTTGCAATAAATTTTTTATAGGTACAATTGCCTCGCGACCTAACAAATCTGCAATATCAACTTCTTGAATATCAGAAACATTGACTTTACCATCAGCCAAATCTATTAAACTTGGTAGAGTTCTTACATGAAGTGAGTATGGTTCGAGCAATCTAATGAGCTCATTTCGCCGAGCTCTAGATACTGAAGGTAATGCCAACAAAAGGTCAGTAACACCATGCAGCTCAATCAAATGACTCAACTGCACAAATGGAAATACGGTCAGGCCATTAATCTGGTGGTTGTGAAACTCAACAGCATCGTCTATAAAAGCTACGGGGCGATATTGATACGATTGTTTTAATGCTTCAGCTAATTGCATACCTGAAGAACCAGCACCATAAATAATCACTGGCGGAATTAACTTTTTATTCCTAGTTAGGTGGTTAAAACCATTTTGCATACTGTTTATCCACCAACGAGCTATCAGCCTGGACCCTCCTATAATGACTAATAATAGTATGGCTTGTATAGCATATATAGTTTGCGGAACACCTTGTACATTGGACATTAACACAACGACAGCAAACAATATTTCATAGAGCACCGTCGCTTTAACAACAGTCCAGATAGCCTGCATACCTAAATAGCGAATAATCGCTCGATATAAACCAAATTTGATAAAGACTGGAACAGCTATCGCAGGAGCAGCCAAAAATATCCACCATACAGATGGAGTGGGAATGTAGATTTCACTGTAGCGTAATGAAAATGCAAGCCACAATGAAAACACAACCACTAAAAAATCAAAAGATACAGTGATGATTCTTTTTATGCTTCTTGGACTTGCCAATATCCTATCAATCGTTTTCCTTAACATAATGATATGGTTATACCTTTTGCATCGTTTTACATAACTATACCGTTTTCTCACCCTAGTGAAAACTGTCAGCATTTATCTTAGCTTTAGAAGAATTATTTCTTGTGGACTCTAATACTCTGAGGGAAGTAACCGACAGCTGTCCCTTAAGAGAAAATAGAGACAAAGAATGCAGATGGAATTGGTGCGCCCGACAGGACTCGAACCTGTTACCCTCGGCTTAGAAGGCCGATGCTCTATCCAGATGAGCTACGGGCGCATGATAGATTCTAATTAAGGGAGCGTGAGTTTTTTGAAGTGGTCGGGGCAGAGAGATTCGAACTCCCGACCCTCTGGTCCCAAACCAGATGCGCTACCAGACTGCGCTATGCCCCGACATATCGAAGAACAGACATCCCCGAAGAAAGGCGAAATAATACGCTGATGGGCCACAACAGTCAATTCATTAATTGATATTTTTTGCTGTTGTGAACCTAACATGAGACCATAACTTCTTTTGATTGTCCGGACCTCTTTATGACAGCCCAATTACTTGATGGAAAGGCCATTGCTAAATCATTAAAGCAAGATTTAAAACGAGCTACTGACTTGCGAATGAAAGTAGGGAAACGCCCCCCTGGCCTTGCGGTTATATTATTGGGTTCCGATCCGGCTTCCGAAGTTTACGTAGGCAGTAAACGTCGCGGCTGCGAAGAAATCGGCTTTAAATCTAGCTCCTATAATCTTCCAATAACTACAACTGAAACAGAGTTATTAATTCTTATCGAGACCCTTAATCATAATGCTGAAATTGATGGTATTTTAGTACAACTTCCATTACCTGCTCATATCGATACAGATAATATCATTGAACATATATCACCTCACAAAGATGTCGATGGGTTTCATCCATACAATATAGGCCGCCTAGCACAACGTAACCCACAGCTTCGTCCATGCACACCCAAAGGCATGATCACTATGCTAAATAAAACAGGTATTGATTTAAGAGGCCAAGAAGCTGTTGTTATTGGTGCATCAAATATTGTTGGGCGCCCAATGAGCATGGAACTATTATTAGCGGGATGTACCACCACTATTTGCCATCGGATGACAAGAAACCTTGAAATCCATGTCCGCCGAGCCGATATTTTAGTAGTGGCTGTTGGTAAACCAAACTTTATACCCGGTGAGTGGGTTAAACATGGTGCAATTGTTCTGGATGTCGGTATTAACAGACTCCAAGATGGGTCTTTAGTTGGTGATGTTGAATTTGATGTTGCTAAAGAAAAAGCCGCTTGGATCAGCCCTGTCCCTGGTGGAGTTGGTCCGATGACAGTAGCAACCTTATTAGAAAATACACTTTTTGCTGCCGAGGAGTTAGCACAAAACTAATCGAGTATTAATAAATACCTGTGATTCCTTTTTATATTCGCCGCCAACTTGTTTTACCCGCTGCGTCTTCAAGGGCAACCCCTTTTGCTTTCAGTTCATCCCGAACTTGATCGGCCTTGGCCCAATCTTTATCGTCTCTTGCTTTATTTCGTGCAGCGATTAAAGCTTTTATAATCTCGACATCATCACCCTTAATGCTATCAAAAAAGGCTTCGGTATCTTGCTGAAAAAGCCCTAGAACATCACCAAAAGAATGTAATAGCCCTGCTAAATAACTTTGTTGCTCCAGTTCACCTTGTTCTGAGACTTTATTCAACGCTTGTCTAACATCTGTCATAACTGATAAGGCTAATGCAGTATTAAAATCATCATCCATTGCTGCTTTAAAGCGTGAGCCATATTCTGCATTATTCTGCCAAATAATACTTTCATCTGCTTTAGCATCACGCAAAGCACTGTAAAATTTGGTAAGTGACTTTTTAGCTTGCTCTAATTGTTCATCTGAGTAATTGAGTGGGCTCCGATACTGGCTCGTTAAAATAAAATAACGTACAACTTCTGCCTGATATTGCTTTAACACCTCACGCACCGTGAAAAAATTACCCAATGATTTAGACATTTTTTCATCATCAATACGAACAAAACCATTATGCATCCAATAATTGACGGATTGACATCCATGAGCTCCTTCTGACTGCGCTATTTCATTTTCATGATGAGGAAACTGTAGATCCATACCTCCACCATGAATATCAAAGTGCTCACCAAGACAATGGGCTGACATCGCTGAACATTCAATATGCCAGCCCGGTCGTCCTTTACCCCATGGTGACTCCCACGCAGGCTCACCTGGCTTAGCTGCTTTCCACAATACGAAATCCATCGGATCATTTTTAGCTTCATTCACCGCAACCCGCTCGCCGGCCCTAAGTTCTTCAATATTGCGACCAGATAATTTGCCATAATTTGGGAATTCACTGACATCAAAGTACACATCGCCATTTACAGCGTTATAGGCTAAGCCTTTGCCTATCAGCGTTTCTATCATGACCAACATTTCTGCTATCGATTCAGTTGCTTTTGGTTCTGCATCGGGACGAAGGGCACCCAAAGCGTCTGCATCTTGATGCATCTCATAAACAAATCTCTCTGTTAGCTCCTGAATAGTTTCATTTCTTTCATTAGCTCGGGCGATAATCTTATCGTCAATATCTGTGATATTACGAATATAATTAACCTCATATCCACTCGCTTTAAGATAACGAGTCACTACGTCGAAGACAACCATGACTCTGGCATGCCCGACATGACAGAAATCATAAACCGTCATTCCGCATACATAAAGTTTCACTTTACCAGGTACGATAGAGGTGAATAGCTCTTTTTGTTTAGTCAAACTGTTATGAATATGTAACATAGGGATTATTTTACGTGATGTCGGACATGAAAAGTAATATAAATATTCCACTTCTCAGCTTATTTGCACTATGATATTGCTTACTCAATAAATCATCGGATAAACTTCAAAATGAAACCATTTTTTCAATCTTTGGCAGCATTGTTGTTCGCCATTTCATCATTTATTGCCCATGCCGAAGGAGGCATTGTTTTGCCAAAAGTTAAATTAACTACATCTCATGGTGATATTGTCATCGAACTTAATGCTGACAAGGCACCCAATACAGTCGCCAACTTTATTTCCTATGTGGAAAGTGGCTTTTATACTGATACTATTTTTCACCGCGTCATTAAGGACTTCATGATCCAAGGTGGAGGCTTTGATAAAGAATTCACTCAAAAAAAAGTTAATAAGCCCATTAAAAATGAGGCTAATAACGGCTTAACCAATGTGAAAGGTTCGGTTGCTATGGCAAGAACAGGCGACCCACACTCAGCCACTGCTCAATTTTTTATCAATACTGTAGATAATGATTTCCTTAATTTTCGTGGTGAAAATGACGCTGCATGGGGTTATGCTGTCTTCGGGCAGGTAATTGAAGGTCATGATGTGGTCGAAGTCATTCGCGCTCTCAGTATCAATAATCGTGGACATCATCAGAATGTTCCAGATGACAACGTGGTAATTCTTAGCGCTAGTGTCCTCAAATAAACTTCTGATGAAATTTTCAAATAATAACCGAGCACTTCTTGCCGGTTCACTTTACCAGCTCCTAGGCTTTGAGTAAGCTTATGTCCACACTGTTCATTTCAGACCTACACTTAAGTCCTTCACATCCGAAACTCATTAAAACCACTGTCGACTTTTTGGCACAGCAAGCCTCGAAAATCGATCAACTATATATATTAGGAGACTTATTTAATACCTGGCTAGGTGATGATATTGTACCTGATGAATTTCAGCCATTAATAGAGCAGCTAACAAAACTCAAACAAGTAGGTATCAAAAGTTACTTAATGGTTGGTAACCGTGACTTCATGTTGGGTAAGACTTTTGCGGACTATAGTGGAATGACCATACTGCAAGAGCCCACCCTAATTAAACTTGGCCAGTGTAAGGTTCTCTTAATGCATGGTGATAGTTTATGTATTGATGATATTAGCTATCAACGTTATCGTCGCTGGAGCCGTAACCGCTTTTTACAATATTGTTTTTTAATGCTGCCAGCAAGCTATCGTGAGGGCATCTCTGACAAAATAAAGCAAAAAAGTCGTCAACAAAAGCAGCATAAATCAGCTGAAATTATGGATGTTAACCATAATGAAGTAGATAGGGTAATGGCTCAATTTAGAGTGGATTATTTATTACACGGACATACTCATAGGCCAGCTATCCATGAGCTAGGGCACGAACAGTATCGTATTGTTTTGGGGGACTGGCAAAAAGAGCCAAGCTTTATCGTCTTTGATGGCTACCAATTGCAATTATTTGACCCCCGAGTTCCTAAGGAAAGTATTGCTTCAATTCTCAGCTTATCTTAAACAACCCACGTCACCTCAAACTTGTTCATCCAGAATTTGCTTTAACCGCATGGGTGGGATGTATCCTGGCAATAACTGCCCTGACTCTAAAAATAAAGCTGGAGTACCCGTGACTCCCAATCGCCGACCTGCTTCAAAATGCTCCATTATAGGATGATCACAGTTCTTAACCACTATCTTTGATCCCGCTTTTGAATCTGTCATCGCTTGTTTACGGTCATCAGCACACCAGACATTGACTGCTTTATCAAATGATTCAGAACCCAAGCCCGACCTTGGAAATGCCATATAACGAATTTTAATGCCGAGAGCATTATATTCCGACATTTGCTGATGTAGCTTGCGACAGTAGCCACAATCTATATCAGTAAATACAGTGAGCATATGCTTTGTTTTTTCAGGCTCAAATATAATCATATCAGCTTCATTGAACGAGGCTATTACTTCTTTTTTTAAACCTATCCGCTTGTTCTCTGTAATATTTTGGCGAGACTCTATATCTATAATATCGCCTTGAAATACATAACGGCCATCTTTTGAAAAGTAAACTATTTCATCGTCAACCAAAGCTTCATATAAGTCAGTATTTTCAAGTGGCTCCAAACTCTGCACAACCATACCCGGTAGAAGTGCTTCTAATTTTTCTTTTAAAACTACATTAGCCTGCGCTAAGCTAGGCATGGACAGTAAAGAGAGGTATAAATAAAAGTGTTTTAACATGGAACCTAACTAATCTCTAAAGTTATTGAATTGTAATGGCATTTCAAGGCTGTCATTACTTTTTAATAATGCCATTACCGCTTGCAAATCATCGCGCTTTTTGCCCGTTATACGAATACTTTCACCTTGTACAGCCGATTGAACTTTGATCTTGCTTTCTTTTATTAACTTAACAATTTTACGTGAAAGGTCTTTATCAACACCTTCTCGGATTACGACCTCCTGCTTCCTCATTTTGCCATTTCCAATAGACTCTTTAACTTCTAAACAACTGACTTCAACTTTACGTTTTACTAACTTCATGCGTAATATATCAAGGAGCTGGTCAAGTTGAAAGTCACTGTTAGCATTCAGTATTAATACCTTATCAGATTGTTCAACACTGGCGTCAGTTCCTCTGAAGTCGAAACGATTATCTATTTCACGGTTTGCTTGATCTACTGCATTAGTTAATTCATGTTGATCGACTTCGGACACAATATCAAAGGTAGGCATTTTGTTCTCCAGCTCCATAATATGATAAATATTCTAACATCATCAGGCCCTTGGATGATGTGTTGCATGTAAGGATTTTAATCTTTCTCGTGCGACATGCGTATATATTTGTGTTGTCGATAAATCAGCATGCCCCAGTAGCAACTGCACAACTCGTAAATCAGCCCCATGATTCAATAAATGAGTTGCGAAAGCATGACGCAAAGTATGAGGAGATAATCGCTTAACAATATTTGCTTGCATAGCATAACGTTTAATTAAATACCAAAATGCCTGTCTCGACATCGCTTTTCCACGTCGAGTAGGAAATAAATCATCCGTCGCATGGCCAAATATTAAGTCAGGTCTCGCTTCTAATAAATAGAGTTGTAACCAATCAAGTGCTATTTCTCCCAAAGGTACCAACCGCTCTTTATTACCCTTTCCTACACAGCGCACTAGGCCCTGCCGCATGTTGACTTGCTCTATCTTCAAATTTACTAATTCAGATACACGCAACCCGCTGGCATATAAAACCTCTAACATCGCTCGATCACGAAGTCCTAGGGGTACACCACAGTCTGGTTCGGCTAGTAAATCTTCAACTTCTTGTTCCGTTAAACCACTCGGTAAAGCTTTTCCTATTCGTGGTGATTCAATTTTAGCAGTAGGATCTGACTCACGTATTTCTTCACGGCATAAATAACGATAGAACCGCCGAAGGCTTGATAGTAATCTCGCTTCACTACTCGCTTTCCTACCTTCTCGTAACCTAGCACCCTGATAACGTAAAATATCTTCACGTGATGCACTGGTTAAATCAACACCTTCTTCTTTTAACCAGCTTGCAAAAGCTAATAAATCTCGTCTATATGCATCTATAGTATTGTTACTCAAACCAGATTCTAACCATAGAACATCTAAAAATGACTGTAGGTGATGCGGTATTAGTTCATACTCTGGCTTATTTTTCATGAGCTAATAACCAATGCTTGATTGCTACAGCTTCGCCATCCACTTTACCGCCAAAACCACCAATACCCGTACTTTTAACAACTCGATGACACGGTATAATTAATAAAAATGGGTTTTGACGGCAAGCATTACCTACTGCTCTAGCAGAACTATTTAAAACCTTGGCAATTTGTCCATAGCTTTGAGTTGTACCCATGGGGATATTTTGTAGGTAACACCAAACCTTACGTTGAAAAAGAGTTCCTTTCTCAGGTAAATCTTCCACCCACATATTGTGTGCTTTCAGGCTATAATCAAGTAATTGTTTTGCAACTACACTTAAACATTCCGGCATATCAGTCAAAGGTTCTTCCGGCATCTCGTCATCAAACAACATTGAAACACCCTGAATAACCTTCCCATCTGTTTCCAGTAATAAACGCTTAATCGGGCTTGTCGGTAGATTAAGCACAACCTGTTGGAAATGTTTTTTTTGGCTTTGTGACATTCAATCATCATACCTAATCTGGCCCAATTTTGCCGCATTAAAAAAGGGCATAACTGCTATCAGCTACACCCTTTTTTTAAATAAATAAGCATCGATTCTGATGCCAATTTATTCGGTTATTATAATTTTTCTTTAATACGTGCCGCTTTACCTGTTAATTCACGAAGATAGTAAAGTTTAGCGCGTCGAACATCACCACGGCGAATAACTTCAAGACTCGCAACGGCAAGGCTATGTGTTTGAAAAACACGTTCAACGCCAACACCGTTCGATATTTTACGCACAGTGAAGGCCGAGTGCAGCCCACGGTTACGTTTTGCAATTACAACACCTTCAAAGGCTTGTTCCCGCTCTCGATCGCCTTCTTTTATTTTAACTTTTACCACAACAGTATCGCCTGAAGAAAAGGCAGGAATATCCTGTCTCATTTGTTCAGCATTTAGCTGTTCAATAATATTACTCATTGTACTACTCCTAATTCCTACTTCTCTTCATGCCTGTATTCGGCAATAAATTGTTCTAATAATACTCTCTGCTCATCATCCAGTGTCATCACTGTCAACAAATCAGGTCGTCTTAACCAAGTTCGTCCTATCGACTGTTTAAGACGCCACTTTCGTATCGCCTTATGATCGCCACCCAATAACACACTGGGTACAGCTTGCTCAGCCAAATTTTCTGGGCGTGTATAGTGCGGATGGTCTAATAGGCCAGCCATAAAAGAATCTTGCTTTGCTGACTCTTCATCACCCAACACACCTGGTAGTAATCTTGCCATACCATCTACCATAACCATGGCTGCAAGTTCACCCCCACTAAGAACATAGTCACCAATAGACCATTCCTCATCAATCTCTTTTTCTATAAGGCGCTCATCAATACCTTCATATCGCCCTGCAACTAAAATCATTGCATCTCTTGCTACTAGTTCCAATAAACCTTGCTGGTCTAACCGCCGCCCTTGAGGTGACAGACAAATTACTTTCGTTTCGTCCCCCAACTTCTGCTTTGCAGTATAAATGGCTTGTCGCAATGGCTCAACTTTCATTACCATGCCAGGGCCGCCACCATAAGGTCTATCATCTACTGTTTCGTGTCTATCCTGAGTAAAGTCACGTGGATTCCAATAGTCTAATATCAACTTCTTTTGCTTAACTGCTCTGCTAGTAACACCGTACTGCGTTATTGCATCGAACATTTGGGGAAACAGTGACACTACACCTATGCGCATGATGTTACCTCAATAATCTAATTCCCAATCAACCCGAATAACACCGCTAGCTAAGCTGACGTCTTCAACAGTTTCTCCCATTACAAAAGGGATTAGCCTCTGCGTATTTTGTACTTTGTCTTTTACTAACAGTACATCATGCGCACCAGTTTCGATTATGCTATCTACATGGCCTAGGTGCACACCGTTTAAATTTAACACTTCTAAGCCTTTTAAATCAGACCAATAAAACTCATCTGGCTCAGTTGGCTTTAACTGATGTTCTTTGATTGCCAACTCCGTGCCAATCAATGGTAAAACATCATCTGGCGCGGTAATGTTGTCTAATGCAATGACGATGCCCTTGCCCTGAACACGACCATTAGTCACTTTTGCTTCAATCCACTGTCCTTTCGTAAAAAGATAGAGTGGGGAATAACTTAATATGTTCTTTCTTGGTTGCGTGAATGAAATTATCTTCATCCAGCCCTTGATTCCAAACACACCAGCAATTTTTCCGATCGGGATAAAAGTCTCTTCAGTCTGAATCCTGGTATCTTTTATAATAAATTATGCTGCTGCTTTTTGGGCTTGCATAACCAAACTTGCAACACGTTGAGATGTTTGTGCACCAAGGTTTACCCAATGTTTAATGCGATCCAAATCAAGACGTAACGTTTCTTCTTGACCTTGAGCTAAGGGATTGAAGAAACCTACACGCTCGATGCAACGTCCATCACGCTTATTACGTGAATCTGCGACAACAACGTTATAGTAAGGGCGCTTTTTAGCACCACTGCGTGACATTCTAATTGTGACCATATTTCTGCCTGTTGAAAACGAGAGCGAAAAACAGAAACATTTTACGCACTTATATTACATTTGAAAAGCTTAAATTAAGCTTGTCTTAAAAAGGCATACCTCCACCAGATGGAAACCTGCCACCCAAACCACGCATCATCTTTGCCATTCCGCCTTTTTGGTTCATTTTTTTCATCATCTTTTGCATTTGCGAAAACTGTTTAAGTAAGCGATTAACATCCTGAATCTGCATACCACAGCCTGCCGCAATTCTTTTTTTGCGTGAGCCTTTAATTATGTCGGGCTTCTTCCGTTCTCTTTTAGTCATTGAATCGATAATAGCCTCTAACCTACCCAACTCTTTATCATTAACTTGTTGCTTAGCTGCCGCTGGAATAGCGCTCATCCCCGGCAATTTATCCATCATAGAGGCCATACCACCCATATTCCCCATTTGTCTTAACTGATCCCTAAAGTCCTCGAGATCAAAACCTTTGCCTTTTTTCAATTTTTGCGCTAATTGCTCAGCTGAGCCCTGATCCATTTTACGCTGAGCTTCTTCCACCAGCGATAATACATCTCCCATGCCCAAGATTCTGGACACAACACGAGCAGGATGAAACGGCTCTAGTGCTGTCGTTTTTTCGCCCACACCCATAAACTTAATTGGTTTACCTGTGATATGTCGAATAGAAAGTGCCGCACCACCACGAGCATCACCATCTGTTTTAGTAAGAATGATACCTGTTATCGGGAGAGCTTCGTTAAACGCTTTCGCCGTGACAGCTGCATCTTGGCCCGTCATACTGTCTACAGTGAATAAGGTTTCGATTGGATTAATAGCAAGATGGAGTTCTTTGATCTCACTCATCATGCCTTCATCAATCGCCAGACGACCGGCAGTGTCGATAATAACGACATCAATAAATTTTAATTTTGCTTCAGCGATCGCTGCTTGTGCTATAGCTACTGGTTTTTGGCTAATATCACTTGGGAAAAAAGTCGCTTCGACTTCAACCGCTAACGTTTTTAATTGCTCAATTGCTGCCGGTCGATATACATCTGCGCTGGCAACCATGACAGATTTCTTTTCACTTTCTTTCAGCCATCTTGCTAGTTTTGCAACACTGGTAGTTTTACCTGCGCCTTGTAAACCCGCCATCATTATTACTGCAGGCGGTTGCATATTAAGGTTAAGCGATTCATTCGCTTCACCCATAACTGCCACTAGCTCATCATTGACAATCTTTATCAATGCTTGACCTGGAGTCAAGCTTCGAATGACATCCTGGCCCATCGCTCGTTCTTTCACACGGTCAATAAAAGTCTTAACTACCGGTAAAGCAACATCAGCCTCAAGAAGGGCCATGCGAACTTCACGCAGGCTATCTTTAATATTATTTTCAGTCAGTCGTCCCTGACCACGGAGTTTTTGTAATGTACCGCTGAGACGATCAGTTAAATTATCAAACATGGTTTGCTCATTTCATCCACTAAACACAATTAAATTCAATTATAACTGAAATATTAGTACGAATTGGATTACATCGTTTATGATTCATCAATGACTAATACTTTAATACTTGATATGGAAATTACTAATGGCCCTAGCTAATGCTCTAGCCCTAATGTTGTACCTGGCCTGCAGTGTCATCCTAATTCGCCATTTTTTCCAGCGCGAGTTAAGTGATGTTATCGTACTCCCTGTCAGTCTTATGGCAGTTTTAGCACTTATCTTTCATGCTGCTGACATTTTTTTTACTATGAAGTCTGCAGGTGGTTGGGATTTGAGCCTCCTTAGTCTAATGACTTTGATAGCTTGGATCATGGCTTTTTTTGCGTATGCCATAGGTCTTAGATCCAAGCATGCTCATCCTGGCATGCTCATATACCCTCTCGTAGCTTTGATATTATTATTAAAGGCCAGTTTGCCTGCCAATCAAGTTGAGGGACTATCTAACCCAGCACTAGAATGGCACGTTTTATTATCCCTTTCAGCATATAGCTTATTTACACTTGCAGCTCTGCAAGCTGGGGTTTTAGCTATTCAAGAGCAGCAGTTACACCAACGGCATGTTGCAGGGATAATTAGGAAGCTACCACCGTTACTCTCTATGGAGATCAGTTTATTTCATCTCATCATTGGTGGCTTTGTTCTACTAACTGGGGGGTTGATAACTGGTTTTGTATTTCTTGATGATATTTTCATCCAGCAATTGGCTCATAAAACAGTACTTTCACTCATAGCTTGGTGTGTCTTTGCGATCTTACTCTGGGGCCGCTGGCGTCATGGATGGCGAGGAAAAACCGCCATAAAATGGACATTGGTTGGCTTCTTATTCCTCGTTCTAGCCTACTTTGGTACCAAACTAATTTTAGAATATATTTTGGTTCGCTAAGTAGGGCTCTTAAGAAATATAACTATGCTAGAAACCACATCGCTCACACTTTTATTTTTTATCCTATTCATTTTATTGCTCTTTTCTGCTTTTTTCTCTAGCTCTGAAACAGCCTTGATGTCCTTAAACCGTTATCGTCTTCGCCATTTAGTTCAAGAAGGCCACCCGGGTGCTATTCGTGCTAACGAACTCTTGAAACGTCCTGACCGTCTTATCGGACTTATTCTACTTGGTAATAACTTTGTTAATATTTTGGCTTCTGCTATTGCCACTATTATTGGAGTTAAACTCCTAGGAGAAAATGGTATTGCCGTCGCAACTCTTACTCTCACTCTCATCATTCTTCTTTTTGCAGAGGTCACACCAAAAACATTAGCAGCCCTTCATCCTGAGCGGATTGCTTTCCCAGCTAGTTTTCTTCTAAAACCCTTGCTAATAATTCTTTACCCTTTAGTTTGGTTTACTAATAGCATCACTAATAGAATGCTTGGGTTTTTTGGGGTCACACCAGAAGCGGCAATGTCAGATGCTATTAATTCTGAAGAATTAAGAATGGCTTTAAAGGAAGCAGGTAGCCTGATCCCCAAACGCCACAAAAAAATGCTTGTCAGTATTCTCGATTTAGAAAAAGTAACTGTTAATGATGTGATGTTGCCACGTAGTGAAATTGATGGCTTAAATCTCAATGCCTCGCTAGCTGAAATTATTAAACAACTATCTTATTGTGCTAACACCAGATTACCGGTTTATAAGACAAGTTTGGACAATCTTATTGGTATCTTGCATGTTCGCAAAGCACTTCATCTGTTGGCTCAAGACAACCTAACATTAGAAACCCTCACAAGTATTATTAAGCCTAGTTATTTTGTACCTGAAAATACACCTTTAAATACTCAGTTAATCCAATTTCAACGACACAAACGACGAACGGGTTTAGTCGTTGATGAATATGGTGACATTATTGGACTTATTACCCTAGAAGACATATTTCGTGAAATTGTGGGTGAATTTACTGCCGATTTTATTGATGAAGATAAAGATATTCACCCACAAGCTGATGGCAGCTATTTTATCAACGGTTCAGCTAATATTCGCGAGATAAACAGACAAAATAACTGGCAGCTGCCGACCGACGGTCCAAAAACTATCAATGGGTTGATCTTGGAATATTTAGAAAGCATTCCCGAACCTAACGTAAGCTTACGAATTGAAGACTATGTTATTGAGGTTGTACAAACTTCTGATAACACTATACGTACTGTTCGTATTCGCAAAAAACACGAAGACCTGCAGAGATAGTGGTTCCTCCTTTTCACGAGCAATTGATAAACTGGTATGACACGCATGGTCGAAAAGACTTGCCATGGCAACATGACATTACCCCATACCATGTATGGTTGTCCGAAATTATGCTTCAGCAAACACAAGTATCAACTGTTATCCCCTATTATTTACGTTTCATTACACAATACGGTGATATTACCGCCCTTGCCAGCGCCAAACTAGACAATATTTTATCATTATGGACAGGCTTAGGTTATTACGCTAGGGCTAGAAACTTACACAAAACTGCTAATATTCTTGTCAAACAACACCACGCAGAAATGCCATTCTCAATTGATGAATTAGTAGCATTACCTGGCATTGGTCGCTCCACTGCAGGCGCCATAATGGCTCTGGCGCACCATCAAAACCACCCGATATTAGATGGCAATGTGAAACGTGTCTTGGCTCGGTATGCTGGTGTTTCAGGCTGGCCGGGCAAAAAGTCTGTAGAACAGAAGCTTTGGGAAATAGCTGAAAGCTTGCTACCAGATGAACGAATCGCAAATTACACTCAAGCGCAAATGGATCTTGGTGCAACCATTTGCAAGCGCAATAAACCACTTTGCTTACAATGTCCTCTAAATGAAGATTGCAAAGCTTTTCTATTAGGAAAAACTGAGCTCTTTCCGACATCTAAGCCTAAAAAAGAAATTTCTATACGCCAAACTCACTGGTTAATAGCCCAATCCATTAATGGTGAAATCCTGCTTGAACAAAGACCTGCCAGCGGAATATGGGGCGGCCTTTGGAGTTTTCCAGAGTTCGATAACTCCACCGAACTAACCTTCTTTAGCCAAGAAAAACTTGAGGTTAATCCGCAAGAAATCCAGCAACAAAAACAAATCCGCCATGCTTTTACACACTTCAAACTGGACATTACACCTTATCTCGTCCACTCTTCAGATATCTACCAGAAGATAGATCACAATAAAATTTTCGACTGGTATACAATAAGAGATGCATTACAGCTCGGCTTACCCGCGCCTGTTAAAGCATTTTTAACGTTATTAGAGTAAGGGCACAAAGTGGTACATCTTGTCCATTGCATAAAACTAGGCAAAGAATCTGAAGGTATGGACTTTTCTCCCTACCCCGGTGACTTGGGCAAGAGAATCTATGAGTCAGTCTCTAAGGAAGCTTGGCAAATGTGGTTAAGCCAGCAAACCATGCTAATCAATGAAAATCGATTATCATTAGCAGATTCAAAATCACAACAATTTCTCAAAGAAGAATTAGAAAAGTTTTTCTTTGGTGAAGGTTCGGCGCCACCAGCAGAATTTGTCGCTGAATAAATTTTAAATTACTACATACTAATTAAGTACAGAGGTTAACATGGCAGAACAAGTAACAGGTACCGTTAAATGGTTTAACGACGAAAAAGGTTTTGGTTTTATTGAGCAGGCAGATGGTCCAGATGTATTTGTACATCATACGGCTATCCAAGCAGACGGTTTCAAATCTTTAAAAGAAGGCCAAGCAGTAACAATGGAAGTATCGCAAGGACAGAAAGGTCCCCAAGCTGAGAACGTTGTTCCAGGCTAAATCATACTTCATAATATAAAATAAAAAAGCCAGATAACGTTTGTTACCTGGCTTTTTTATTAGCCCTGATTCCCCTTAAATTGGGCTATAAACCCACTACATTTAGTATCAAATGTTTATGTGTTGTGATTTTAACTATCTTCCTCAACTTCCAACAATTCATACTCAATAACAGATGAATGAAATAGGGTGTTCGAACCATTAAATGTTTTATTTTGCAAAATAGGTTTTTGTTAACTTAAATACCATTGGACTTAATAGTAATAATGCAATCAAATTCGGTATTGCCATCAATGCATTTAAAGTATCTGCCACTAGCCATATGAGTGATAAATTTGCTACTGCCCCTATCGGCACAGCCAAGACCCATAGGATACGAAAGGGAATGATTGCATTAACTCCAAATAAGTATTCCACACATTTCTCACTATAAATACTCCACCCCAGAATTGTAGTGAAAGCAAAAACACTCAGCCCTAATGTTACAATATAACCGCCAATACCCGGCATTGATGATTCAAAAGCTAAAGCAGATAAGCTTGCTCCTGTTTCACCACTAGTCCAAACTCCTGAGACAATAATAACCAAACCGGTCATTGAACAAACAATAATCGTATCAATAAAAGTGCCCATCATAGCTATGGTCCCTTGGCGAACAGCGTTATTAGTCATCGCTAAGGCATGTACAATTGGTGCGCTGCCTAAACCCGCTTCATTAGAAAATATCCCACGTGCCACTCCAAAACGAATTGCAGCCCAAACAGCAGCACCGGCAAAACCGCCTTTCGCAGCTACTGATGTAAAAGCATAAGTAAATATCAAATTAAAAGCATCAGGGACTTTTTCAGCATTTAGAATTAGGATGATTCCGGCTGCTATCACATAACTTAAAGCCATAAACGGTACTAATTTACCTGCCACATGAGCAATACGTTTAATGCCACCTAGAAGCACGGCTCCTACTAAAACTGCAATAATCAATCCTGTAACAGTGTGCGATATAGAAAACTTAGAATACAAAACATCGGCAACAGAATTAGCTTGAATAGTATTACCAATTCCAAAACCAGCTAAAGCACCAAAGATTGCAAAAATTGTTCCTAGCCATGCAAATCTTTCACCCAGCCCATTTTTTATATAATACATTGGACCGCCAATTTTATTGCCATTAGCATCTGTTTCCCTATAATGAACGGCTAATACTGCCTCTGCATATTTAGTCGCCATACCCACCAGAGCAGTCATCCACATCCAAAACAAAGCTCCAGGACCACCTAAAAAAATTGCAGTTGCTACGCCAGCAATATTGCCTGTCCCAATCGTTGCAGAAAGTGATGTCATTAATGCGTTAAAGGATGAAATATCACCCTCACTAGGCCTTGGATCACGTCCTTGCCATAGCATTCTTGAGCCATAAGCCAACTTCAGTATAGGCATAAATTTGAGGCCTATCATTAAGAAAAATCCTGTGCCCAAAATGAGTATTAACATAATTGGACCCCAGACGATATCATTCACGACTATGACCCACTTAGACATTAATCCGAATATTTCCATCAAGTCTTTCCCCTATCGCATAGAATCAAAAACATGAGCACTACTCTTAATTATTTTCCTGCTTAGCTTCAAGTTGCTGCCAACGATCATAAGTATTTTCTAACTCATCAGTCAGTTTTGCCAATTGCTCTTGTATTTCAGCAGCTTTCTCTACTTCCTGCTGATAAAAATCTGGCTGACCGACACGATCTAACAGTTCTGCTTGTTTTAATTCTAACTTT
>MDSY01013890.1_pt1 | contig 51772 bp, 32 predicted proteins | sample 811131 | NCBI WGS metagenome assembly MDSY01 (sample SAMN05326643, study PRJNA326480) | marine metagenome | isolation source: seawater | place: Atlantic Ocean: South West | collected 2010 | reverse complement strand
GGGGGGGGGGGGGGATGTGTGGTGCGCTGAGCGCAATGCGGGTCCTGAGGAAGTCATCAGGAAAGGCACGGAATTTTATAACTTAAAAGTTGTTTGCCACGTCAGACTTCGGTGCCCCGCCTCCGTCACGCGCGTATTGTCCGAGACACCTACGTCATGACCACACTTGTTCGGTCGGTTCTTCCAACGCGCGTGACTGTGCCGAGACGCAATAGGCGCATCCCTAAACATGGCGTCGTATGCACGGCACAAGCACAGAGGAACTGGAATAACACATCATTCGCTTTTCGCACCCGACGAGATCCAAACCGTTCCCTGGTCCGCGCGGCTAGCGACGAATCAAGTGCCTCCGATGACACCGCGGGGCAGTCTGTGACTCCTGAGCGACTCGCAGCGGATACGAGAGACACCCTAAAAACCTGCGCCAACGGCATGAGGGTGAAGCAGCTAAAGTCGACGTTAGGGTACCTCGGCATCTCATCTTCCAAGTTTTTCGAAAAGGGAGAATTGGTAAACGCGGTCGTAGACGCGTGGCAGGAAAAGCTGTCTCAATCCACGAACGTCCCGTTACGCCAAATCGTGGGCATGCCCGGTAATCCCCGAGCGGGGTACGTACTAGTCACGCTTGATTGCGGGGACGACGCCGGGTTCGTCGACTTTCTAATCGACACTGGCGCGACGACCGCTTTAATTTCCCCAAAATTAAGGGAAACGCTAGGCGACAAATTGTGCACGGACGGCGCCGCGATCAGAGGCCTCGGGAGCATGGGCGAGACGATTAGGCAAAAGACGACTATTACGGGTTTGGCGTTAGGATCGCTAGAGTTGAACGCGTTAGACGCGGTGGTCACGGATTTATCAGCGACTGGTTTACCGTCAATAGTCGGCGGAATGCTCGGCCTCGATTTCTTAAAGAAATTCGAAACCGAGTTCGACTTCACGAACAAAACTTTATCTTTTCATAAAATAGGGACGGTGGGGAGTGGAGCGGTGGATGTGGATGGATTAGTTGAAGTGCCACTGCAGACGCACCCTACCGGTTTGAAAACTGTGAAGTGCAGGCTAAACGCTGGACCCGAATTCTCCGCTATCGTCGACGCGGGGAGTTTTTTTTCGGTCGCCAACTGGTTAGCCTCGGCGAGCGGGGGGATTTCCCCCGACAGCGATGGTGTTACAAGTAGCGCCATGACCGCGGTTGGCGTGGACGGGCGGTCGATGACCATGAGTACCGCGGCTTTTGATTTAGAGGTATTGGGAGTAGGAGGGGTTGGAGGTGAAGAAAAAACCTCAAATTCCCTCAAGTCTTCGTACAAGGGGCAGTGTTGCATCGGGGACTTACCCGCGTTTGTGGCATTAGGGGCAGAGACCTCGCCGTTCATGTCCATGGGCCTGGACGTGCTAGGCCGTGGGAGGACTGTTTTCGATATTCAAAATGACCGGTTGTACCTCACGCCGGGGGACTCCGTGGAGAGGGGGTACGGGGGTTGAGGGGTAGCATAGGAAAAGTATGAAGCAAAAAATACCTTCAGAAGGTAGTCTATAAGAATCGTCCCACCGATCGTTGTCGGGTTGCTATTCGCGCTGTGCATCGCGGAGCCTTACAGGTGGAGTACTGGTCTTTCCGCCTGCCGTACGGGCACCCGTTGCACTCCACGCACTTGTTTTTCAGCTTGTCGTGAGGGCAGGGGTTGCACACCGCACAGCTGCCTTTCACCTCGCCGTGAGGGCAGGGGTTGCACTCCACGCACCTCGATTTCTGCTTACCGTGTGGGCACCGCTTCATCCCCGCATCGACGCCCCTGACTACTCAGCGCGCACTCCACACGCGTCTACCGCCTCATCGTCTCGCCTCGTGGGTGTGCGTGTAGAAGTGAATGAATAACGAATACATGCGATCAACGACTCATCATAAAAGAAGCACTTCAAAAAGAACACGTGTCTGTTAGCTGTTACCCCGCCAGAGGCGCACGCGCGGCGTTTGGGTCGGCCCGGTGGGTGGCGTGTGTTTGCGGACGTGTGAGGGACTCGTGTGGCACATCAACAACAACGATGTCTGCCACAACGTCCCCCCCCAAGCCCAACAACGCGCGACAAGTGCAGCTGCGCAACGTAGATTCCGTCACGATGAGTACCCGGTTGGGCGTCGATGCGACATCCTCACGAGACAAGGAGCTCGAGGCGCGGTGTTTAAGGCATGAAGACAGACACACCGCAGACCCAAACAACCACGACGTGTTATATGCCTGGGGCTTGACGCTTCAAGAGATGGCGGAAAGGGCGGAGGTACGGGAGAGCGGTGGTGGAGGTCAATCGCCAACATCATCCTCTACGAGATCTTCTAAAAAGGAATCGGAAAAGAGAGTCGCTCATTTAAGGGAAGCGTGCGAGAAATACGCGCAGGCTGTGCGATTGAAAAGTAATTTCCCCGCTGCATTGTACAACCATGGCATCGCGTTAGGGGATTTAGCCAGGGCGGCTGGTTTGAAAAACACGCAAGAAGCGTACGCGTTGTGGAGCGAAGCGTGCGTTATGTATTCGTTAGCCGTGAAAGCGGCGATCGGAGATGACTGTTTAGTCGTACCAGGAAAAGGAGATGCAGGTAACGGTACAGCTGTGTCTGACGATACTAAAAGCCCTACTACCCGCATCGCCACGTATGACACTCACGTCTCCTCTGACACCACGCGTGCGTTGAACAACTGGGGCTTAGCTGCGCAGCAGTTGGCGGCGTTGGCAAGCAATTCTGATGACCGGATTTCGCTTTTATTAACCGCGTGCGGCCGGTTTCGGGACGCGTTGACTTCCGACCCAACCTTCCACCGGTCGATCTACAACCTCGGTACTGTGCAGTACGCGTTGTCTGAGTTAGCAATTAGACGGCAACGGAGGTACGAATCGTCCGTGTCTGTGGAGGAGAAGATTGGAATTGAGAGGAGCTTTTTGAGCGCTACTAGGAACGACGATGTTTTTGCGAGTGCTTTAGGTGAGACTTCATCGAACGACGCGAACGAGCTGAAAACCGCGGCAGCGTGTTACATTTGCATCGCGTCTGCGTCCGTGTCAGGGACATTGAAGGATGCTGACCAGTCCGCGGCAGATGCGTACCGAAACGCGTTGAGGATGGTGAAGAACGCGTTGCCGAGACCGAGCTTGAAATGTGGTTGGTTACGTTTCGACGGCGACGATGGGAACGTCTTTTATAAAACAAAATTCGAACTGAACCATCACAACTTTCAAGCCGTGAACGATGTGTTAGATGTTGATGTACTGACAGACAGTCAGGAAGGGAGTGGTGTTGATCCTTGGAAGACCCTGGATGCTGTTGAACCTGACACGTTCTTCACGAAAACATGTGTAGCCGCAAACAGTCGGGGCGGCGCATCAAATTCTACACTAATTTCAATCCCGCTGCGTCAAATCCAGCGCGTCGTCGCGAGTGACGACGTTTCCACGAGTTACTCTGGGTTTGGGTTCTCCATCCGAACTGAGACGCGGGGGTATTGGTTTACCGTTGACACCGAAGCGGAGCGCGATTTGTGGGTGGATTTGATCGCGTTAGTGAGCTCGTTGGTGAAACGAGGCGGGGGAGAGAATCTAGGCGAGGAGCTGAAAAACGAGAAGTAGCACTTTTGGCCAAGTGCTTTGTAAAAGTGAATCTGATTCGTGTCGGTCAAACCTCTTGGCGGTCAGAAAGTGTTTGTCACGCTCACCGCCGACAATTGAACGCACCCCGTGTTGAGATTCTCGAGTTGAAAGGGGATGTTTTTAGCAAAAATTTACCAAACTCACGACCCCATCTTTTTAACTACTGAACAGACCGTCTTCTGGTTTTCTGCTTGTGAGTTTGGCCACGGTGCATCTTCCTCGTCCTTCCTTTCTCGGCCGTTCTCGCGCTCCCGGCAAAACGTGCGCAAACGAGCGCTGCTCCGCGAAAACACATATGATGAGAAAGCGAGTCCATCGCACCACTTCCACGGCCCCGGGTGACGCCTTTCCATCACCACCCCTGGGATTGTTTGGGCCGCCGGTAACCGTAGTGTGCCTGATATCAAGGACGTCATTGTAGCGTAGCTAACCGCGTCGACGCGAACACGCCAGCGCAACCACGGAAGGTACGACGCGCTTGAAATCTGACTTGTGTCGCTTTTCGAGTGAGCCATCCTCAGGCCGGCGTCACGCGCTTGGCGTGGACACCACCACGTGTTTCCATTTCTGATACAAGTACACGGCTACACACGACCCTCACGTATCCACCTGCACGTCGCTAACCTCAAACCCCACCTCGCGTCACACGCAGTCGAGTACAAGGGACTGACTCACACGGGATAAACCGATCCCACCGCGCTACTCGCCCAACAAAAAACATGTCCTCCCTCCCCAAGAAGGAAGACAGCGGTGGAAGCAGGCGACGAAGCGCACTCACCAGTGCGTTCGAGGAGCTCGCGCTGGAGGCGGACAAGAAAACAGACGAGGTACGTGCAGGAGCGCCGGAAACCAATAGAACCCATGAGGACCACGCCATCGAGAGGCCCCCCCCATCAAATTAAATTGCCCACGCGCATTTCGCAAACGCGTTTCTTTTACATTTCCACAAGACTAACTGCGATACAAAATGCCCAAAACTAACCCAACTTTTTCCATCAGGGTGAGGAATTCTCCGCGTACGTCCAGGTTGACCGCTCCAGACTAAACAGTACCCCGACTGTTGTGACGTCTATCGGCGACGGCAATTCAGTGGATCATAGCGAGTTGAGAGGGCCTTCGTTCGGGAGGCACGCGCAGAATGGAGGCTGGGATTCGCCGAGTTCGCACGCGATGGAGAGCGAATCTTTGGGCCGACAGCACGGCTCGTTCAATGCGTTGAGCTTTTTAACTGGTGACTTTGACAGCCACGGCGGCCGGGACTCACCCGTCAAGGGCATGGATATCAGGGGTGGCGTACAGACCTTATCTGGGACTCCTTTTGAGTTCACGAATGGGGAAAGCGAATTTACGGACGCCACGCCCAACGAGATGAGCTATTTGTTTTCAACATTTGAAGACGAAGATTCCAGCGGTAAGGAATCTGCCGACGAGACGAATGAGGTTTCTGATGCGCAGAGCAGTGGCAAGAAGCTTTCGTTGAACGTGCAGAACCCTTTATTTGGGTCTGCTGGCAATCCTGCGAATATTCTCCCACGCGTAGTAGTGGTGCACGGCGTGGACGGGGACGAGGATGACTTGTGTACGGAGAGTGCTGGGCGGAAACAGCGGGGAAGTTTTTCGAGTTTGTTGTTACTGGAAGCGCATGAGTTGTCGACAGTTGACTCATCCCCTACGCACTTCAAACTCATGCAGGCGCATTTGGAGGAGGAACGGATAGGGGTGGGACAGTCAGGTGGTATGGCCTCCATGCCGGTTTCCGCGTTTTCGTAAGGGGGGTATGAGCAAACAGTCTGGGTTCTCGCAAAATCTCACGCGGTGCCCTTGAAGCTCTGAAAAAATCAGAGCACATTCATTCTCATATTCTTTGCCAAAGCAGCAGCCAATATATCAACAATGTATCAACAATATATCAACAATTGACTCTCGGGCGACGACTTCCGTACTAATACGACTTATATCACTCGAGCGACCGAGAGGGATACCACTAGACAGTAATAACACACACTACTTTGATGAACGATGATAAATAGTTTCTCTTTTTCAAGTTATCCAGTTGCGTCTCTCTGTTCCTTCTTACTTCGCCAGCGCCTTCATGGTCTCAAGTCTCTGCGTCACCGCACTCATCCTCTCATTCAACTCATCAAGCTCTTTCTGAGACTTCTCCACCACTTCCTTCGGGGCTTTCTCCACGAACTTCGGGGAGTTCAGTCGGCCCGCAAGCCCGGAAATTTCCTTCTCTAATTTACCCGCTTGTTTTTCAAGGCGCTTCGTCTCCTTCACCGGGTCGACGATCCCACTCAACGGCAGGTAAATAGTCACGCCCTCTTGCACGACTTGCTGGACGTAGGATGCGGGGTCGTCCATCGCGGCTTGGGGGACTTTAGACGTGATTTCAGAGGCTCCGGAGGTTTCGATGTCCAATCGAGCCAGGCTTGCGATTGTCGCGAGTTCAGCGCTCAAGGTGTTTTTCGTGTCGGTATCTGTGATGACGACAGTAGCGGGAACTCTCTTCGCCGGTTCCACTGCATATTCCGCCCTTGCGTTACGGATAGCCCGAACGACTTGTTGCATTAGTTCAAATCGCTCTACCGCAGTGATATCCACTCCTTGCCCCAATTCAGGCCACTTCGCACACATTAACGTCTCCCCCCGGTGCGGCAAGGAACGCCACACTTCTTCCGTGACATATGGCACGAACGGGTGAAGCAACGTTAAAGTTTGATCGAGCACGTGCAGCGCGGTGGCCTTGATGAGTGTTTTTTCAGCTTCATCCTCCCCATACAGCCTAGCTTTAGCACTTTCAATGAACCAGTCCGCAAAGTCGTCGTAGAAGAAGCTATACGAAGCTCGGCCGGCTTCGCCGAAGTCGTGCCGGTCGTGCGCCGACGTCACGTGGTCGACCGTCATTCGCAATCGCGAAACGATCCAAGCCGAAGGTAACGGCAATGTACTTTCAATACCCTGTGCATCCAAGTTGCCGATAGCCTCAGCTTCTTCCACTAATTGTACCTTTTCATCATCAGACATCCCCTCCAGCGCATAAAGCACAAACTTCCCCGCGTTCCATATTTTGTTCGTAAAGTTCCTGTTGCTGGTTAGGCGGTCTAAATTGAGATTCAGGTCTTGTCCAGCCGCCGTCCCAGTCGCTAACGTAAATCTCAGCGCGTCGCACCCCTGGTCGTTTATGACATCAAGCGGATCAACAACGTTACCCAGCGATTTACTCATCTTCCGCCCCTTCTCGTCCCTGACCAACCCGTGAAGGAACACGGTTTTGAACGGCAGCTTACCGGTCATCCCGTAACTCAACATGACCATCCTCGCGACCCAGAAAAAGAGAATGTCGTGCCCCGTCTCCATCACTGTTGTTGGGAAGAATTTCTGTAAATCTTCCGCTTCCTCATTAGGCCATCCCAACGTCGAAAACGGCCACAACCCAGACGAAAACCACGTGTCCAAGACGTCCTCTTCCTGGTACAGGGTCATGGAGTCGCCGAATTCGCTCCCATAACTCGCCTTCGCTTTTTCCATCGCCTCGCTTTCGTTCTTGGCGACGACGTAGATTGAAGAGCAACCTTTTCCAGTCCCACTCCTCGCCGCTTTCAACGCCGCCTCATCCGCATGCACGTAGTACACCGGGATCCTGTGGCCCCACCAAAGTTGCCGGGAAATACACCAATCCCTGATGTCAGTGAGCCACCCTCTGTAGATTTTCTCAAACCTTTGCGGGACGATTTGCAACTCACCACTAGTGCTCGCTTCCAACGCCGGCTTCGCCATGGAGTCCATCTTACAGAACCACTGTTCCGAGACTAGCGGCTCGATAATCTCGCCGCCGCGTTGACTACGAGGTACGCGAGTTTCATACGGAGTGGTTTTCACCGCAATTCCCATAGCTTCCATATCCGTCCATAACTTCGTGCGACACTCGAACCGGTCCATCCCCTCGTACGGCCCACATAAACCGTTCATGCTTCCGTCTTTGTTCATGATGTTGATCGTCTCTAAATTTTTCCGCTTCCCCATTTCGTAATCGTTTGGGTCGTGCCCGGGGGTTACTTTCAGAGCGCCGGTGCCAAACTCAATATCCACGTACTCATCTCCTATGATAGGTATAGATCGGGGGGGGTCGCTGAAGGGCACTACGCACTGTTTGCCGATCAAGTGCGCGAATCGGGGGTCGTTAGGGTTCACCGCGACGGCGGTGTCGCCCAAAATGGTTTCAGGCCGAGAAGTCGCGACAGGGAGGAAAGCATCAGTATCATCCTCCCCCTCAACGGGATAGTTGAAGTAATACAACGTCCCGGGTTCATCCGTGTACTCGACTTCCAAATCACTCACCGCGGTTTGCAGTTTCGGCGCCCAGTTCACCATGTACGTGCCTTTGTAAATCAAGCCGTCGTCGTGCAGCTTGATAAACGACTCGAGGACGGCTTCGGATAATCCGTCGTCCAGCGTGAATCGCTCCCTGCTCCAATCGCACGAAGCGCCTAACCTCTTGATTTGGTTCGAAATCCGTCCGCCGTACTCCTCCTTCCACGCCCACGTCCTTTCCTCGAACTTCTCCCGGCCCAGGCCTTCCCTTGTCAGGCCCTCGGCTTCGAGTGAGCGCTCTACTACTAACTGAGTTGCGATGCCGGCGTGGTCGGAACCTGGAAGCCACAATGTTGGCCTGCCTCTCATCCGGGCTACTCTTGCCATGACGTCTTGTAACGTAACAAACATGGCGTGCCCCATGTGTAGCGCGCCAGTTACGTTGGGGGGGGGCATCGCAATGCAGAAGGGCTCTCCTGTTGCGTTCGGGTCGGGTTGGAAACACCCATTACTCTCCCACCATTGGTACAACCGCTCTTCGGTGTCGCCGTGTTCGAAGTTTTTTGGTAATGAAGAGTGGTTCGCGCCGGGAACCACGGTGGTGGTATCCACCACGGGGCCGGAGGAAGATGCGCGGCACCTTATGCCGATGGTGCGCGCGGATCCTCTGGAAGTGGCTCTGAACGCACGCGCGGCGCGGTAGGTGCGTGTCGCGAGCGCGGCGGGGCGCAGCGCGAGCATCGGACACGTCGCTTTTATTACTCGCGCTGGATAACGCAACCGATGGCACGCACGTGCGTGTGTGTGCGGATCAAAGGGGCGTGTAGCACCGAGTTGACACCGTGTGTGAGTTCTCCCGTCGTAACACGCAAACTGTGCGAATCACACAGTGACGAAAGGCGCCGAACGAGGACGCGAGCGTCGCGCAATGGACACACTTCGATCGATGCCCGCCGACAGTAACTTTGTGGATCACCAAAAGGGCTTTTTTGTGATTGGCGCCAGCGCGCCCCAGTGCACTTTGCCGGCAATTTTTCCGAGAGTGCTTGATTTGCCTAATCGGCGCTGTTGGTTGGCCACAGCACGTCGCACGTTAGTCCGCACTAGGCGGTCCGACGGCGAGTGCAGAAGGATTATCTGCAGTCAGGAGGGCTACGGATACGGTGGAAGTGGCGGTAGTGCCCGGGGAGACTAATTACTCATAGGCTGTGTTGTTGGATTGGCGATCGAGACAGTTAACAATTTCCGAGACCTTGAATTGAGTTCAACCAATCGGTACCTCCGCGATGGCGTCCGCTTCCTCTCGCGTCTCCGCGTTGTTCACCGCGTGCGCGCGTGGCAATTTGACTGCGGTGCGGTTGGTGTTAGAGCACGGCGACGGCGGTGACGGGAACCCAGCAATCGACACAAGAACGCAAGACCAGCGAGGCGATACCGCGCTGCACGTCGCCGCGTCGCACCAGAAGTGGCCCGTGGTCTCATGGCTCACCGCGAACGGCTCGGACCCTGATGTACGGAACGTCGCAGGGCACACCGCGCTGGATGTGTGCCCGTCAAGCGAAGCACGGGACGTTTACATCGCGATTCTCGCCCGCGCTCCATCGCCCCGGGCTAACAGAACCGCGAGAAGAATAGCCGCATCCCCCCCGTCGAAGTTTCTCTCACCAGTGGAACCAAACGCGGAAAACCAAGCGCCGGTGCCAATCGCATCGCCGGTTACGGGAAAACAACCAGAGCCTGTGTCGCCACGTCAACCGATACCGGACCCTCCAACGATGGCGGAGACGCTTCGCTTCGACTTAGAGATGGCGCGGCGCGAGATGAGGGAATTGGAGAATGACGCGGCGGGACCCGATTCACCCAGAGCGATGTCACCGGTGGGACGGAGCTCTCCTGCGCATCATCAAGTCCCCGAAACCCCCAACACGACGCGCAAAGTGCTGAAATCGCTGGACAGGAAAGCGAACGGTTTTGACAGGTTCGACACCGAATCGCATCAAAACGAAAGCATCTCGTTCGGCAATCGAAGCGACGATTCTTTTTCTGAGATTCACGACGACGAGGATGTCGCCGCGTTTGTTCCGAAGTCCTTACTGCGACGAGCTGCGTTTGAAGTGCGCAGAGTGACGAACGACTTGAAGCAATCACGACTTGCTGAGATGAAAACTCGGGAAGAGCTGGATGCCGCGAAACAGTGGGAACACCGGGCGCTAGCAGCGGAGTTAATTATTAGAGAAACGACGCAAGAGAAAGTCTCGACTTCGCTGAGCTTGGAACAAATCGCGGGGGCGAAGGATGCGGCTGATGTGTTGCTTCAGGAGAGGAATGATGAGTTGAAAGAGTTACGGGCTGCGCTTGGCATAGGAATCGCTCGGACAACCATAGCGGAGTCGGAAGCGAAACGACTCGAGTCTTCGCTGGAGTCTGCTTTGAAAAACGTCACGCGCGAAACCGCGTTGCGCGCTGAGTTGGAACTCCAACTCGAGCAAACCGAAAAGAGCCTGGCGGATGAACGAGGCGCGCGGCGGGACGCGATGGCGGTGAGCAGTTCCAAGGCTATGGACGCGGATGACGCGTTGGCAGAGGCGGCGAACGCGAAGAAACGGGAGGACAAGCTGCATGCACGAACGGTTGAAGCGGAACGTAACGCGGTGGAAGCTTCCGGGCAATTAGAAGAGACTCGAAAGTCTTTGAAAGATGCGGAAAACGTGATTCGCGAGTTGCGACGCGACTTGGTAGATGCCAAAAGTATTTCCGAAACGGCCACCGTAACGGCTACGAAAGCCACCACTCAATGTGAGTCACTATTGACTCAAAACGAAACGCTCGCGAAACGGCTGAAACGCAGTGGGATGGAGTACGACGAAACCCGGGAACAACTTGCGGTTTTGAAGGAGAAATTCGCAAACGCGAAAGGCGCTGAGACGAAATTAGAAGCGGCTTTAACAAAATCGAATGCGCTTCGAAACGAACTTGACTCAACAAAAGCTGAGTGGAACGAAACGCGGCTAGACAGGGACTCTGTTTGCGAAAACTTAGCAGAGTCTCGCGTTCGAATCGTCGAGCTCGAGGCGCAAATCGCTTCGTTGCAATCCGCCCTTGACGACTCCCGAACCGACGAGGACAAGCGTCGGGTGAAGCTGTTGGAACGCGTCGCCGGTCGGATGCGGAACAAAACAATCTCCGCTGCGTTTTTGAAGTGGGTGGAGTGCATTGAAGAGACGGTCCGGATTCGGGTCACGTTACAAAGGGTGGCGGCGAAGTTCTCGCGGAGAAAAGAAGCCGCGGCGTTTGAGAAGTGGAGGCACGAAGCTGAGGTGACGAGGGAAGCGAAGGCTAAGAAATTGAAAAGCCAACAACTTAAAGACGCTAGAAAAGAGAAAGCCGAAACTGAAGCGGAAGTACAAGAGCGGCTCCTCCGACGCGCCGCGGCTAAAATTTTCGGCAACAGGTTACACAACTGCTTCGAACGGTGGCGAACGCTGAGTCATAAATCAAAGCAAGAGAAGCTATTCACTCAAAAGGTGGACCGAAAGCTCTCAAGTTTAAGAATGCGAAGCGCTTTCAGCGACTGGCTTGGATTTCTGGACGACGAACTCAATGATAAAGAAGTCGTCGAAAACACGATGCGCAAGGCGTTGAGAGCGTACGGGCGGGGTATGCTTCGAAAGTGGCGAACTACTACTGTCCAACGAAACGTAATGCGAAAAAGAATGAGGGTCGTGGTTGACAAGTTCCGGTGGCGCGAAAAAGAACACGCGTTTTCAAACTGGAGCGGAAACGTTTATGAGTTACAGACCCGAAAAAGGGTCATTGACCGCGCGGTGGGTACTATTGTCTCTAAAAGACTCAAGAAAGCCTGGGTTCAATTTACGGGTGGCATTTCTCAATCACACCGCGCCCAGGCGTTGATCGAGCGAAGTCTGCAGAGGAGAGCGAGGCACGTGTTGACAACCAGTCTGAATAATTGGGTAACGCACGTTCAATCTGAAAAAACCACTCGCGTCGCGACGTCGAGGTTCATATCGAAACGACGCAAAACTTTGCTCACTGAAATCTTCAAGTTCTGGCGTACAGACGTCTCTACTTTGAAAAAGCTCACGGTTGCGGGGTCCCGGGTTTTAGCCCGAATGACACGCCGCACCTTAGCCATGGCCTTCGACCAGTGGATCGACACGTTCCTGGGGTGGAAGGAGGAACGAGTGGAACGCGAGACGCGATTCGCGCTGGAGGAGGCTGCGAAAATGGTCCCGGTTTCTCCCAACACGCCACGGGGACTTAAAAAAGGGTCTCCTCGGGGAAGTATGAAGCTTTCCAACCGACGCACTCGAAGCTCAAAGAACTTCCCTGATGGGTTCACCTCGGACGCATCTACGTGTATGGGCTCTGAAGTATCAGAGTTTACGTTTGAAAGGTCTGAAAGGTTAAAGAAAATAAGTACCTTTGTTGCCAAAAATTACCAACGCAAAACGTTGCAATCGCTGTTCACCACGTGGCGCCTTTCCTTCATCGAGTTAGCGAAAGAAAGATTGGAACAAGAACAGCAGACACTCACGGAAATCGGGTTAACGATGAAATCCGAGCGCGCGACCGAACGGCGGGAAATCGCGGACGTGCACGAGCAGCATGGCAGAGTGAAGGAAAGGAATTTGGTTCTCGAAAACGAACTCAAATCTGTTACAGAAAAATCAGCCGAGCTAACACGGTTCGTGGAAACCTCCAAAACCCAAATCGGCGACGGAAAAGCGCTTATTGCTGAGAACAAAGCTCTAGCAATGCAACTTGCGCAAACAGAACAACTCAAGAATAGACTGGAGAGCGAATCAAGATACTTAAAACTCGAAGCGGCGAAGGAAAAACGGTCGGCGCTCGACGCGAAAAAGGAGAAAAAAGAAGTGCTCGCGAAGAACAATGCAATTGTCGAATCGCAGTTAGAAACTGAACGTCGGTTGAAAGCAGTTGAAACTGAAAGAGCAGAGCTTGAAGCCAAGCTCGCCCTTTCAACTCAGAAGATTGAAACCGTTAAGCAGTCGAAATCGTCCGCGATCAAGAAACACCGGGCGCGCATCGAGATTATGACTGCGGCGGCCGACGCGATGAAGCGCGAAATTCAAACCTTAAACGAAGACGTGCTTTCCGCGAACGCGCACTCTGACCACTTGAACGAAAAGGTTGTTTCTTTGGAAGCAGAGCTTCTTAACGCGGCTGATGGGTTGAACGCTCTGAGCGTTGAGTTTGAGCAGAAGCGAAAGGAGCAGACCCGTTACTACCAGGACGAAACGCGCAGAGTGGTGTTGGAAGCCGTGGAAGAATCTCAAAGACAATCCAATAGAGAGGTGGAACAATTGCAAAGGGACTTGTTCGCGCAGAACGAGCTTGTTGTTGGATTCAAAAAACGCACTGAAGAGGCTCGTGTTGAAGCGGAAGATGTTTTGGGGAAATATAACGTGCTATCAGTTGAGTTGACGCAACTTCGTACTGAGCGAGACGTGTTGGTCGGGTTAAGCACTCCTACGAAAAATAATCAAAACGCCGCCAACGTAAGCGATGTCGCGGTCGTTCCAAACTCGCCGATGGGGTCGGTGAATGAAGTGACTTCACCGATTGGTATGGAAACAGTTAATTCACCGGTTGTAGTACTCGGTGCGTCTGACACGTACTCCGTGCAGTCTCCCCCTGCGTCTTTCAAGCAAAGTGATGCGTCGGCGCAACAAGAGTTGGAGTGCACTAAACAGTTGTTGACTGAGTGCGAAAAACGAGTGATTGAATCGGAGAGTGAATCGGCGCGTCTGCGGGAAGAACTCGAAAAGGCTGAGTCAACCGCCGGTGCACTTGAGACGGAGCTGAAGAAGGTACAGTCAGATATAACTGCTTGCGAAGCACGGTGCGCCCATTTACAGACCGAGCACACCAAAGCAATCAGTGCGCAACAAACGTTAACCGTGACGAATGGAAAGCTCGAGCTCGATTTAAAAGTCGCAAACGAAAAAGTCACCACTGTTTTGAACGAGTTGCGAACCGAGAAAGCGAACGCATCCGAGGCGAGTTCCAAAGCTTCTTCTCAACTCACGCTTGAACGCAAACAGTCTACGATGGAAAGCGACTTTTTGAAAACCACGGTGTCTTCTTTGGAACAAGAGTTACTTGAGGTTAAGCAAAATGTTGAAGTCCAAAAAACGAAGGCTGAAAAAGAAATTGCTTTAGCGAACAAAGCCAAGGAAAGCGCCGCCGTCGCCCGGGCCAAAGAAGCGAAAGCCCGCCGGTCAAAAGAAACTGACCTGAGTGCCTTGCGAGCTGTGGAGACAGAGTTGAATGAGTTACGCCAAGCGTTTGAAAAGACGTGTAAGCGCGCCGCCACGGCAACTGCGTCGGCGGCGAAGCTCAGGGTGCGCGAACGCGAGCTCGTGAAAAAAGCGAAAGAAGCAAAGGAAAAAGCTGAGAAGGAAGAGAAGGGTTCGGAGGGTGAAAACCATGAAACGGCTACTAAAACGGCCAACTCAAACCCAAGAACCACTCCTACTCCAAGACCCACGTCTCGGTTTTACCAGACACCGTTATCCTCGCGGCTTGGAACCGTGAACCAGCACTCTGTTGCGCAGCTGGAGCGGCGCGCGTTCGAAGCGGAGCAAGCCGCGGCGGAAGCGGAAACCAACGCCGCCGCCTCCGCCGACGCCGCTGAGGCCGCGGAACGCGTGTGTTTCACCGTGCAACAAGAAGCGGAACGCGCGAAACGCATGGCGCAGCAAGTCGTTGAAGCTGCGGAGGATGCTACGAACGCGGCGGAGGTACGGGAACGCAAAGCGGTGCGGAAAATTGACCAGCTGCGGCAAGAGCTCGGTGAGCTGACTGGGAGTGGTTTGTACGACGAACCTCGCGATGAGCAAGTTTACGAGGCCGACGCGTTCGAGTCAGAGGACGATGAGTCTCCGAAACAACCCTCTCCTCGTCAACAAGTCTCCCCCCCCACGAGTCCCCCTTCCCTGTCCCCCGTGCGACGAAACCCGCGAGTCTCGAGGCTAAGAGCTACGCTGGAGGAAAGCAAGAATCTTATGGAGTGATTGAAAGAATAGGTAGTAAAGAATGAGAAAGATAAGAAAAAAGGTAGTCACACGGGGGTTCTTTTATCGCTTGCAATATTACAAGTATTACAAAGCAAGACAAAGGGTCTTTCACTCTCAAATATATTTATGAAAGTCTCGACGATATTCGTCATTATCTGCCTTATCTGTTCACTAAACCGCCTTCGCTGCTCGCAGCTTCCAGCATAGCTTCGTCCATGCCGTCGAAGGAAAGCAGGTTGCCATCCCTGGCTTGGTTCAAAATTGCGTCCAACGCATCCTCTTCCAACATCGGATCGTCCCTGAACATATCCCGGTCCATGGTACCTTCCAGCTTGCCGTCGTACGGTGATGGGTTGTTTCCAGGTTGAGTTCCGCCCGCGTTAGAATGTTTGCCCATAGGAGTGTTCCCACCGCCCATACCGTCCAGCAACCCCGAGCTCTCGACCATGTGCTGTAGCGAGTCAGAACGCTTCAAGCCTAACCCTAAATGCGGGTTGACTTGCCCCGCGCCGCCGCGCATGTGCGCCGCCGCAGGGTCAATGCCGTCGGAACCGTCACCCACAGTGTCTTCACCCAACCCAGAACTCATCCCGTACCCGCCGTTTCCGTCGCCGCTCGCTCCATCTCCAGAGAACTGTTGCTGCTGCCCTTGCTGCTGGTTTCCCTGTTGCCCTTGCCACCCCGGGTGCTGGTGCATCTGCATGCCTTGCACTTGCTGCGCCGGTACCCATACCTGCTGTCCATTCGCCTGCTGCACTAACACCATCCCAGGCGGGGGGTGGTACACGCCTTGCTGGTAGTGGAACTGCTGCTGCTGCTGTTGTTGCTGTTGCGTTTTTTCGTCAGTGCCGGACGCGTCAGGTCGCGCCCCAGCGGCGCTGCCTCTTGGTGCCGGTTGCACTTGGTGCTGCGCGCCCATGGGCGGGTGGCCCATGGGCACCCATACCTGGACATGCTGTCCGTTGATGGACATTTGCTGCGTCTGCCCGAGCATGGGTGTCCCGTTCGGGGATTGCACGGAAGGCTGTCCGTTCGGCCCAGGCGCCACGCCACCCGGACACCCCGGAATCATACCAGGCGGGTAGTAATGCATCCCGTTGGGGTGTCGTTGCAACCCGGCGGGCAGGCCGCCCGCACCAGGTCCACCCGCGGTGTGCGGCTTGATCGCTAAGCGTCGCCCGCGTTGCTCAGCAGCACGCCATTGTTGCGTGCTCCGGGGCTGCTGTTTAGGTTTTTTGTCAGCGTTTGCGGCGGACGCGGTGCTGACGCCGGACTTGTTCCCGGCGCCTTTACTGCTAACCGTTGTTTTACCCGCGCTCAACGCCGTGGCCCCAGCACTCGGCGCTTTACCCCCCGAGTTCGCGCGTTTCGCGCCGACTGTAGTGGTGGCAGTACCAGTGGTACCCCGGCTACTTCCTTTAGTAGCGTTCATGTCCTCCAACACGCTCTCCGGGGAGTGCGTGTGTCGCTTGACTCGGCCTTCTTCGCTAGCAGTGGAGTCGCCGGAGTTGTCGCTTTGAAGGGTTCCGTTTTTGCGTTTGCCAGAATCTTGCGTCCCAGCGCCATCCAGCGACTGTCGGCTCCTGCGTTCCTCTCGTCTTGTTCTCGAGCTGTTCACCTGCGCGTTGACTCGGATCATCTTCCGTACCGCGTGCTGCCACAGCGTCCTCATCGATTGCGTCACCAGCGGAAACTTAACCACATCCACAACCCCTACGCGAATCGCTTCAATCATGTACGCCTTGTTACCAACATCCTCCTCCTCGTGCATCAAGACGATGGCGCACTCGCGGGTCAGTTTGGTGAATCGAGAACCTAACGCGAGCTGCTCAACGTTGACAGGGGGTTTGGTGTCGCGAGTCGCGTTGGTCCCATTGCCATTCTTCTCGGCCAAAAACAATGGCTCTGCTTGCTTCTCCTCCACTAAAGCGACATCGAACGGGGACGTGGCGGGACTCGATTCCAACGCCACGATGCCCTTCTCCAGAGTTGTCGCGCAAGTCACTGTGATGATGATAAGGAGTTCAAAATAGGATAGGGAAGGTCAGACTAAATATACTCCATCGCGCGAGATTAATCCACAATAACCAAAAAAACAACTCCCAAAATGAGATCGATGCCAAGTAAGCAGATAGATCTCGTTCGGGGGTTGTTCGGATGGATCGGGGTTGGGTTGGGGGGGGCGCGGGGACGTCCCCGGGACGCCTTGGGTTACGTTTGAGTGGGGATGTTGTGCATCCCCTAGTTTAATACCCCAATCACGGTACAGTAAGGGCATGGGGACGTGCACGCTCCTGCTACATGGAGACTTCCCCACCCCCCAACGACCCATCCCTTTCTCAAATGGTTGCCATCCCCAAACCAAACAGTTCGTTTCGATCGATCGCGCACGTACCTTCGTAGCCGATATCCTCCAACAGACGCTTCGCGGTGGCGTGCGTTTTTTCATCCTGCATGACAAATAGAACCTGGTTTGAAGCGAGGTATGTGGAATGGGAATGTGTAAGTCGCTTGGTCAGTCATCCGGCGTACGACGGAGGTGTCGGTAAACAAACGAGACGATAGCCTAGGCACGTTTGTTTTCCAACCGATGATTTGTGCACCGTACGGGTGTTCGGGTATCCCCTATGACGTGGCGTGCGAGTGATTACGTCTCGAATCGCGTTAATCAACGTACCCTTAACCCTCGTGGGAAACCAGGCCGCGTCGTGTTGATCAAGTCCTGCGTGCTTTTGCACGGCGTCACCGCAAAGCTCGCCATCGTGCCGCCCGCTATCCAAGCGATAATCCACTAATCCACCTTTGTGTGAACCGCGTGGTTCCTCGACTCCGCTGAAGCGTCACCAACCCCCTTTGCGATCACCACAGACCAGGCTCTTCCTGGGCAGTGGCTTTCCGGAGCGCACTACTGGCGCGTCCGCTCACTCGCGCGCTCGCACGAGTGCCCGGGTAAGAGCTCGCGACGTCAACTCGTCGCGACAACCAACACTCAACATCGTCCTTGCACGGCCAAAAAACCGATGGCATGAGAGATATTTGTCTTTTTTTGACGAGGACTCCAGATTTCACGCGATGACTCGTCGATAACGGTCTACAAGGTCGAATAAACCATTCTGGAAGCTTCCCTACGCTTTGCGGATCTCAACCGGATGAGATTCCGCGAAATCTAGCCAAATCGCGAAATCAAAACGACACAAAAAGAGTCTTGGAAAAGGAGAGCTGGCATCGGAAGGGTGTGCCAGGTTGGACCGCGCGGCGTAGGCGATCGCCATGGCGTCGTCACTTTGTGTGAGTTTTGGTGTGGTGGGGGGGGTGGGGTGTACGTCGTGTGTGAGGCGTGGAAAGACTCCGCGACGTACGTGCGTACGCGCACAAGCGGGTGATGAACCCAGCGGTGTCTCGGTAACCACGGTGGAGCGAGCGGTGATGGGTGATGAGAAAACATCATCAACCGCTCTGGTGGCTACCAAAACCAGGGAGCAGTGTTTACCCACCACGGCTGATACCACTCCAGCCGTAGTAACTGACTTCTTAAAACGCAAAGGCCGACATGCCAAGTTCGCGGCCACCATGACCGGAGGCATAGAGCTTTTCGAAACCGAACAAGCGAGAAGTTCAGATCGTGGATTGAAAAACTACATGGCCCTACCCGCCAGTCAGTACAACACCTTGGACGGCGAAACCGTAACGCGCAAAGGCGACGACACGTTCATATGCGAGCTGGCGAACTTAGATTTCCTAGGGTTCAAACTGAAGCCGATATTGACCGCGAAGGTGGATGTCCAACCCGATGGAATAGGTACCGTGATCAGAGTCGAACACGCGACGTTGAAAGGAAGTAGAGTGGTTGAAAAAACCGATGACTTGTTTGAAATCGACTCCGTGAATAGGGTGGGGTGGAGGTATATTGAAGAGGGTGAGGTGAATCAACCGGAATCGAACCAGGAACAAAGTCAACAAGACGCCTCTCTTAAGTGCGAAATAGCTTCTGAAACTTCCGTGACTGTTTACCTGTTAGTGCCGGGCTGGTTTCCATTCAGCGTGAAGGCCTCGGAGCGGACCGGGAACTTCGTCGTGGGGCAAGTCGTGAAGCAAGTCGTGCCACGGTTTTTGAAGCAGTTAAAGGACGATTATTCCGTATGGTCTAATGGTGATGATTCTAGAGAAGCGAAAGGAAACGGGGACTTGTTCGACGTGGAGCTGGAGGAGCAATAGAATATGTAGTAGTGTAGAGTGATACTTTTTATTACGGTAGTATCTCCACGGGTGTCTCGTTTGTTTTCGAGTTGTTTTCTCTCTCACTATGAGTTACTATGCCCTCTCCTCTACTATGACTCATGAGGCATATCGTTAGGTACCAGTGCGCTAAACGCTGTAAGCACAAAGTCGTGACGTAGGTTAAATAACCCAACGCGGCGAGGACGAACAAGTTGAAAAACGGGAGCGGGCCGTCACAGAAAACGGTTTTGGTGTTACTGTCCCACGACTGTTTGCCCATACCCTCGTTGTACGTATTCGTGTGTGTGTCGTGTCCACTGTTCGTAGTATTGTTTATTGCACCACTACCCACACCACCACCCACATCCGCACCGCACTTCTCCACTAGCACCACCATCAACGCCATGCCTTTCGCGATACTTAAAATCAGAAACAACGTAAAGCACGCTTTCATGTGCTCAATTTTTTGAAGAGATCGCTCGTGGTGCGCCACCGAGGTTCGCCGGATCAGCCCGCACTGTAACAGCGCCAAACCAGCCGCGCCCACGTGGTCGTACGTCCTGTCCACGGCCATGACGCATACGAAATACAGGGAGATGAGGAAGAACAAGGGGTACAAAACGTGCAGTCGCCGCACTAAAAGTCGCGCGGACTTTGGTAAGGTTTCTGGTGTTAACGTCGTTAACAGTAAAGGAGGGTGTTCGCCCTCCACCGCGTCGGGGACGAAATAACCCTCCACGCCGCTCTGTATGCACGTCATGTGGGTTACAGACGGAGTGACACCGCGGTCGCGCGGCAGGGAAGCACGCGGGGGCAGGTCACGGCGCGGGGACCCTCTGTGTGAGACGGTGGTACACTCGAGGCAAGAAATTATGAGAAAAACAAAAGACAAATTTTACTTTTACAATCAGCGCAGCTTTACTTGGTCATATCTGATACGTTCTTCGTGTATTACCTTTCACAACTCACTCTAGTACACCCCTCGTTTGAACAACTGGAATACCACAGCGGCTGGCGCGAGGGGCGCCAACACGAGCACTCCTGCGACGAAGCAATCGGACAAATTCCAGGACGAGTCGAAAGTGTTTCCGTCGGTTGACGTCGAAGACATTGTCGAGACACCGGGCGATGAACGCAGACACCCTTTCGATTCTTTCGGAGACTGGAAAATGTGTCGTAGCACTGTACGAGCGACACACACAGTGCGCTGGGCGAGTCCTAACACTCGCCTCGTCCAATCCACGACACACTGTTTCAGGAAAAGCGCCAGCGTTGCGAAAGCATCGTCGTCAGCGTCATCGCTCTCATTCGCCGTCTCGTCGTGCAGCACGAACGCGAGCTGATGCAGTCTTCTGGCGGTGACAATGCGGAACCTGGTGAGTAGCTTGCGTGCCGTTTCCGTAGCGGTCACTGTTCGAGACGTGAGTGTGGGTGACGGGTTGCTTCGTTTCGAGTCGGGGGATAGACGTACTGCCAAGTTTTCTTCCGAGAGAAACAAGTGTGTTTTCTGAGACAACTCCTTCCGCGTCGCGAGTCCCTCTTGGTCGTCCCCGGACATAGAAGACAAGGATGGCGACGTGTTTAACATAGAAGCTGTGAGTGTTAAGGATGAGGAAACGTCACTGGGGGAGCTTGACATGCTAACAAGTTCGGTGAGGGACACCACGGACCACGTGGGCGAGCAGGTTTCGGTCCGGTCCGTGTTTTGGTTTTCGTCGTGGCTTTTTTGTGTGTCCTCCGCGTTTCCCGAAAACGTGGAGGTCGTCGGTGTCGGTTCCGGTGGTTTCCCATCACCGCACACCGACGGTGGCACAGGGTCGTGATCGACCATGAGGGCGTGCGTGTCACCGACAAAGCGTCTTTGTCCCGCACGCGTGGGAATGCAGGCACGCGCGCGGACAAGGGGGTGTCTCTTTTTTTGTCGTGTCAGCAGTTTTGATGACTCCAAGAAGAATCGCGCTTGATGAGCAGAATTTTATATCGGTTGCCCCCGTCTCATGCTCTCACTCGAGTGGCGCGCGGAGTGACCCGTTATTGAGTGACAAGCGCGATGTCCGGCTCCGTGACTGCACACGTGTTTCGGCGGCTGCATGCGTCGTCATCTTCAACGCAGTGGCGCACGGTGATCAACCCGATGAGCTCGGCGATCGGAACGGATTTCCAACAAAAACACGGCCTGAATCTTAACCATCAAACTCGCGGCTACGCCAAAGGCGGCGGGATGTCCGCGAAGAGCATGGAGCGCTCGATCACTCCCCCCGCGTTCGCGAGCCAGAGCCGGGGGCAACAGATAAGGGCGTTTCTGAAATCCCCGGGGGTGATTGCGGATCCTTATAGAGGGCCAAGGCCGTGGCCATCCTTGTCATCGTTCTTCAAAGGGACCGGTTTCAAGGAGTTGGGAAAGTTTTTACTGAGACCGGTGCAGGACGTGTGGACGCTAGGGCAGTGCCAATCCATAAACGGGTTCACAAGACCACAATTCAGGGAAGAAGCGAAACAGCTTTACACGGAAATCAACCGCATGATTTCACTGAATAACCACACCGCGTTGAGACACATCTGTTCCGAAAGAGCGCTTACCGAAATTAAACGAGAAGTGAAACAACGCGAAAAAGGAGGGTGGAGTGAAATAAAATGGAATCTCGTCGAGTTCGAAGCAGGTACTCCTAGAGTGGTGCAAGGCCGAACGGTAGCCCCTAATGAGCAAGACCGCAGTGTATCCTTCGTGCAGTTCACCGTGATCATCAAATCAAAACAAACCTGGGTCGCTTATGACAAAAAAGGAAACGTCGTCGCGGGCGATCCTAATGAGATTTTAAACGTGGAAGATTTTTGGGTCTTCGAGCACGGGTTGAAAGTGCCGAACCCGCGGTGGCGGTTAGCGGCGAGACTAAGCACCATGGACCTAGGGCAAACCGTGGGGGGGCAAACCCTAGACCCGACAATAGGGACGCCAAACTCATGAGACAGGGGTTTATGAGGGTTAGGGTGTCAGGGTTTAGGGTTCTAGGGTTTATTCATATTATAGACACTCAACCTAATGCTATCACTCTTTCGGCTTCTCCTCCTCTTCCAAAGAAAGGTTGTAACGAGAAATCAAATGCGGCACCGACGCAATCAGCGCCCCGTATTTATTTTCGTTCCCGTAGAGCTCAAACAGTGGCACGGCTAGGAGTTTTGTGTTTTTCGGCACTGCGAACACGCACTTCGGCGGGAGTTCACTTATGTACACTGAGCGAGACTCTTTAGGCCTGGTGCAATGCGCCGGCAGGTACGGGTAAAAGTTCGGCTCGTGCGATGGCCGCGACCACCGCGCGATGCACTCCCCGACGTCCCACTCTTTCTGTCGCATTTTTAGCTCCGTTGGGGAGAGTTTGTTGTGCAGTTTGCGTTTCAACCCAGTCACTTCGCCCTCTCCTTGCTTTAACCGGCCACCGGGGAGCTTGAATTGACCTGTGTTGGTTCGCAGGAGGAGGACGTGGGGATGGCCGCGTTGATTGACTAGTAAGATTGCCTCCACGGTTCGTCTCATGCCTTCCTTTTGGTAGGTGGCTTTGTGTCGTAACATCGCTTCTGCTATTGTCGCGTCTTTCTCTGCCCGTGCGGCTTTGCTGCCGAACGAATAGTTACTCACGGGGTGGACGTGGATTGTCCGGGCGCCGTGCGTTGAACCTGCGGCGGTGACTAAACCATCCGTGTACGCCGCCAACTCATCCGGGGATGGGGGTTCCATCTGATCAGGCGCGGTCGCTTCGGGGGACATCGCGGGTTTTGTGTCGGACCAAGCCGTCGTCTAGAGATGCACTATGCACCACACCCTAAAGGCACGCTTCGCTCGCGTGGCGATGCGAGCCGCACGATGCGCACGCCGCGAGTGGAGCGACAGATGGACGATCGCGAAGAAATAATTTGGAGCGGCGGCGTTTTTGGTTTTTCTCGGGCTGGACGAAAAAGCTACGACTCGGTCTTTGCACGTCGTGGCTCGCGGGGCGCAGACGTAAGTGCACGCGGAGGTGAATAATGAGGGTATACAAGCGGTGCTCACACGGAAAGCGGAAAGACAAGTGCAAGGAGTGTACCCCGTGTCCCCACGGCAGTGTGAAATACAACTGTGCGGAGTGCAACCCGTGCCCCCACGGCAAGGTGAAATATGACCTCGTGGTGTGCAACCCTTGCCCTCACAGGAAGCTGAAAAAAGAACTGCGCGGGCTGCAACCCCTGCCCTCACGGGAAGCAGAAAGGCAGCTGCGCGGCATGCAACCCCTGCTCTCACGGCAAGGTGAAAGGAAACTCCGCGGACTGCAACCCCTGCCCTCACGGCAAGGTGGAAGGCAGCTGCGTGGTGTGTAAGGCGTGCCCTCACGGCAAACGGAAGAGCGACTGTACGGCATGCACCCCCTGCCCCCACGGCAAGTTGAAACGAACCTGCGCGAAGTGCAACCCCTGCCCTCACGGGAAGCTGAAAAAGAACTGCGCATTGTGCAAAGCGGCCCGCGCGAACCCTCCATGTTCAAAGCGGATCAAGCGCAAGCCCGAGAGTTCGCCCGAGATCAAGCAAGAGCCCGAGATCAAGCAAGAGCCCGAGATCAAGCAAGAGCCCGAGGTCAAGCAAGAGCCCGAGCCCTTCACCATCCACGGCTACTTTGGCATAGGCGAAGAGAACGAGAAGTGAGTGGATTGGAGTGGAATGAGTGACAGAGACATATTTTGATGACAAAGTCACGCAACAACTTCAAAAATAAATTACCGAAACGCGTCGCGACACGCCTCCCTCCCTCTTTCCGCCGCGTCGCGTATCCCCCCCTCTCTATCCCACCTCATGGCTTCCTCGTAGCACGCCTCGGCTCTACTCCAGCACTCACCCGGGGGAGACAGGCTGTTTATGTTTACGTTTTTTTCTGACTGGTTACCTTTTCGAGATGATTTTTTTAGCGCTAAAGACGACGCGACCGCCGCAAGCCGCAGCGCGTCGCCCCAGTCCAAAAACGCCCTTGATCGTTGTTGCGCCGTAAACGTTCCGACTGGTGTTTCTTGAGTTAACGACTCATCGTTTCCATCACTACCACTCATCGTATCTGCGTCACTCTCAAGCGCGGTTCTGTATTTTTCAGACGCAGCGGCGGCGAGGGCAGCCGCTTCCGCCGCGCCGGATCCGCTCTGATAAACCATTTGGCCCCGCAACGCCAGCGCCGCGCCCCACCCACACAACGCCCGCCCCACGCCTTTTGAGTTGTCATTGGAACTAGTAGTCGTCGATAACGCAGCTCGAAACGCTCTCCCGGCGAGCACTAATGACTCTTCTGCAGTCTCCATGTGGAAAGAGGCCGCCCCGTCTGCCCCCGCGCGCACGCCCCGTTCGAACGCCAACCGTTCTTGCTCGCTCGCTAAATTACTCAAACGCAACTGCAACCGTCCTCTCGCAAGCAAAGCGTTACCCAAGTTTCCCCTGGAGGCGGCGATGGATATGATGGAGTTGGATTGTTTTTCCGACGGTGCATTGTTGTCACTCGAATCCTCATCAGACCCTTCACCCTCGAACCCTTCCGCCGCTTTCTGTAACAAATCAATCGCGTTTACCATCTCGTCGTCCGCGGCGAGCATTTCCATCGGCGCTGAGTCAGCGTCGTTCGCGGCTACTCGCGCCGATCGGAGCGCGGCTAAGCCGAGTTCAAGTAATTCGCGAGGAGAGGAGGATGAAGAGGTTGACGTGGTGGCTTCGTCTAACGTGTTTTCGTCTGAAGTCGATGCAATTGCGTCTGAAGTCGGTGACGTTTCATCGTCGTCGTCTTGACCCTTCGCGAAACCATTTTCCCGCTCCACGTCGAGAAGCAAGGTGACGTAGCCCTTTTTGTTAACCTTAAGGCGCGTGCGAACAGCGAAGTCGGAGGTACCCGTCTGCGCTGCAGACGCGACTACATCGTTCGTTTCTCGTTTCTCAACGTTCGCAACGGAAGAAGAACTTTGCGAAGTACTCTCCTCCTTCGCGCGTTGCCGGTCCGCCAGCAGCGCTTGCATGTTTTCAAACGCCTCGTCTTTCGATATTCCGGGCGAGGTGTTGACTGGGGGTACGTAGGTTGTTTCCTCGATGTCTTCGTTCATCGCAGCGTATTGTACAGTCAATCTGCCAAACGCTGAGTTTGATAGAGATTCTTCCGCGACGGGAACCGCCTCGCGCTCGTCGTATTGAAAAGGTAACCCGGGCGACTCTGAGTCTTCGTTTCGTTGTCGTCTGTCTTCAGGTCGTCTTCTTGATGATACCTGTTCTTGCCTTCGTTCGTCCGGCCGTCGTCTCTCCTCAAACCTGCGTCTCTCCTCGAACCGGTTCGCCTCAGGTCTTCGTTCATCAAAGCTACTCTCGGGTCTTCGTTCGTCGAACCTACCGTCGGGTCTTCTTCGCTCGTCGAACCTCTCAGCTCGGCGTACCTCAGGAGGAGCCACTGTTTCGTTTCCAGCCGAAACACTCGCCGCTTCAGCCACGGCTGACAGCGCCGCACTGGCGCCCCGTATGTCCTCTCGCATCCCCGCGCGGACCCATCCCACGGCTTTCCCAGCCTCCATGGAAGCCTCCGCCGCGGCGGCGTTAGCGGCGTTCTCAAGCCGTGTCAAGCGATCGCCCAGAAGGCTCCACTGCTCGGCGTCAAGCTTCGCTACGAGTGGAGGGTTGAAACTTCCATCAGCACTTGTGAGATTCGAAGACATGCCACCCAAAACATCACCCCTTGTTCGTTCCGCTGCCGCCGCCGCGCGTTCCGCCGCGACCGCCGCCGTCTTCGCCGCCGCCGCCGCGTTGGCCAAAGCCTCCAGCTGCGAAGAGTACTCTGACGAAGAAGTCTCTAACTCTTTGCTCTCTGACCCAACACTGCCTGACACAACCGTAGCAGTCGTAGCACCCTCTCGCACCGCCTCTACGTTTTCCCGTATGCTCCCTAAAACAGTCATCAGGGACTGTTCCAAGTTCGTAACGATCTCCGTCACGGACGCTAGTTCCAACACCACGTCCTCTTTCTGCGTTACATTTTGTGCCTGCATTTCCTCCGCGGCTTCCGCTAGTAATCCCTGAAACAACTCAAAGCTTTCCCGTTGGTCCACCCTACTGGCGGCGACGTCTTTCGCAAGCATGCCAGCCACGGCGCCTGATTCCTTCGCAGCACGTAACGCGCTGGTGGATGCGTTTTGAATGTTCGCGTTGAGTTGCGTGACGTTTTCATTCAATTTTTGTTGAGATTTTATTTGCACGTCACTCATTTGTTGAGTCATGCCTTGCAGTTGCGCTAGGTCCCCTTGCACGATAGAAATTCCTTGCCTTATACTGTCCCTGGTGTCTTCCCTTGTTTGCAGTGCGACTGCGTCTGCCGCGAGTTTCGCAGCTGCGGTAGCGGCGGCATCGGCGGAGACCAACGCCTTGGCTTTTTTATTCGCACATTCCGCTTCTTCTGCTAATTCAATCAGCCTCTCCGCTGCGAACCTTCGGGACAACGCGTCTCGTTTCGCACGAGCACCCCACGCGATTAACGGTAACGCGGTGATGAGCGTCACGAGCGCTGTTTCTTGAAGGAAAATCGCGGCCAAACCCCCTCCCGCGGCGCCGAACGTCGCAGTGAGCTCGAGGTACTCCAGCCAAGGCGCGGCGGGCGGGACGAGTTGTCGTGTCGCATCTTCAAGACGAACCGCATCGTCGTCGCCGTCTCTGTCCGCCGCGACGGCGAACGCAGCCGCGGCGTCCGCGCGTGTCCACCACCCCGCGTAGGCGCCAGCGGGGGGGGTCGATGTGGGGCGTTCACTTAAATCAACCCCGTCGTCCGCATCGAAGTCACCCGTTGCGCGAACCACGATGAGGCGCCGACCTGATTTATTTGCAATCGCACTCCTTGCGATTCGTCTCGGGACAGTGCACACACGCCGCCGCGAGGTCGCAGTCGAGAGACGCGCGGAGCTCCTTGAGTGTACCGGTGCCCAAAACCTCGGCCCAAGCGCCGACGACGCGGCGGGGACCACCATGGGACCCGCGCGACGAGGCAATGAGGGAAGTAAAAGCAATGCGCGTCAAAAAAAAACGAAAAAACGAAGTTATTTTCTGGATTCGATGTCGAACACTCGGCGATCATACGACTCCGCACTACTAGGACGCATCGCGCCGACGGCGATGTCGCACCGTCGCCCTTCGCGAACGCCGCGTGTGATTTTGTCACTGTGCGTGTTCCTCGCCGTGATTGGTACATCTGTCGCGGGAAGCTCCTCATCAGGGGAGACGAAACCGATTCACAACGACCACCCGCATCGACACCCTGAAGATCTGAGTTTGGATGCGTTGGATGACCCGCGTCCCACGGACGATGCGGCCGATATGCGGAACAAACACGCACCGACCCAGGTGCCAGCCACACATGCACACGTGGACACCAGGGCAACCAACAGCGACGTGGTGGTGCGGCCGGATGAGGTTACGGTGACGACGGAAACACCAGTGGCGGAACCATCGAAATCATCGGAGGAACCGACGAATCCACTCTCCGCGAAAGATGCCGAACCAGCGGTTGAAGAATCACCCGATGCGTCACCCGATGATACGTCGGATACCAAAAGAGAAGAACCCCCCTCCTCTCTAGGAGGACCCCCTCCTTCCGTGAAGCACACCACTGTTGTCACCTGGGGCATCGGCGGCGACCGGGTTGGTCGGACGAGCGATGCAGCCCCGACGCCGGCTGGCGAAATAGAAGGCGTTCCTGAAAATGAGTCAATCGTATCCGTCGCTGCAGCAGGGCACACCGCGTTAGTCACCGATTTAGGCCATGTGTACACCGCGGGCAGGAACGACAGCGCGGGAGGGGGGGGGCACGGCAGTCCCCCTGTTAAAGACGCGGGGCAACTAGGACGGAGCGGCGCGATGAATTTATTTGCAAAGGTTTCTTTAGGCAATGATAAACAAAACGTCGTCGCCACGCAAATCGCGTGCGGCCGGTACCACACCGTGGTTTTGGATTCAACCGGCATCGTCCACACCTTCGGGTTGAACGACCGCGGTCAGCTCGGCCGATCCGGTTTGTTCGGGGACCCGGACGTTAAGAAAGCCTGCGGGTGCGACAGCGGGGGCAACTGCGAGTGCGCGGAGGGAAACGATGACAAATTGAAGAAAAAGGGAGACGCGTGTTGGGGGGGGTGGGCGTGTAGAGACGGCGTGGCGGGAACGGTTGACTTAGGGGTAAATAGTGTCACGAAGAAACCGAGAACAGCTGTGTTCGTAGCTGCAGGTCGGTACACAACCGTCGTTATCGACGATCAAGGCGACGTGTTAGTCTGGGGGCTGAACGCGTGCGGAGGTAAATTTGATGATTCTAATTCGGAAGACGACGTGCTGGGTCAGAGGCAAAAGCTAAACTCCGACGCTCAGTTCGCGGCGACCCCAAGAGTGGTGTTAGGCGCCGACGGTAACGGTTTTTTTAGTGGTCGGTCGGATATTAGGGTCAAACAGGCAGGTGATGATAAAAACGGCCACGGCGCTGAGGTCGTCGTGGTGGGGTACGTGCATCTAGTCGCGTTGACCAAAGACGGCAAGGTTTTCACGTGCGACACTGGTTTTGATGGGTATGCAGGAGGCTTGGGCAACGAATACACGCCAAACGATACCAAGCAAGTTGGAAGAGCTGTGCAAGACGCTGTAGGCGCGTTACTTCCAGGCGAGGTTGTTTTTCCGGGAGGTACTTGCAAAATCGTCGCGATCGACGCGGGGCGGTGTCACTCGATCGCCGCGGATAGCGACGGCAAAGCTTACGCGTTCGGCTGCGGCGCGCTTGGAGGCGATTTGGATAACAACGGCTCACCGAAAGAGCTCGACATCGCCAAAAAGGTTTTGCGGATGGCTGGGAGCGAATTAACGGCTAGAGAGAGTAGTGAGACTGAGTCACAAGAAGACTCGGACTCTGTGCTCGCCGTTGACGTCGCGGCTGGTGAGTATTTCAGTTTAGTTTCCACGAAGGGCGGAGACGTGTTCGGCTTCGGCGACGGGAACTCGGGTCAACTTGGAATAGATGCAAAAACTTTAAATAAAGCCAGAGACGACTCCGGCTATGACCAAACCGTCGCGGTGGAAATTCCCATGAACGGTAAGAATGCGGGGGATGGTGAACGGCACTACGTGCTCGTGCCTGTTGCAGGGTACCAGCACGCCGCCGCGATCGTGGAGAGGAGGGGGAGGTAGAGTGATAGATGTAAGAAAGTTCTAATTAGATATCGATAGAAAATCACGCGACCTTTCGAACGCAAGTCGAATGCTGAGGTGCTCGACCGTCACGACACCTCATCGGCATTGGCACGCGCGCGCCGCCGCGCGTCGCGTTTCACGAACTGCCCGGCGCTGAATCGGTCAGCATGTCGACATCCACGCTGGCAAGCGCTGTGACCCGAGGCCAAGGCGCGTGTTCGTCGTCGTTTAGCTCGGCACCGTGCACGCGCGCGTATATCGCCGCAGCCTCGACTCGATTTCCGGGACCCAGGACTGGTCGCGAGAGGTATCGCCGTACGCCTCTCCGGAGCTCGCGATCGCAAACGGCATTCATCTCGTGGGAAGACAGCCGGGACGTGGAGGCGCGGTTGAGAGTGAAAGACACCGGGGACGGGGATGATAGTACCAACGGGGATATCCCCGACCCCGACGATCAATCCCGGGGATCCCAATCCACCAATTCCGAGTTTGTGGATTTCTTCCGGCAAGCCAGCCCGTACATCGCGAACCACCGAGGCGCGGTGCACGTAGTCGTCGTCCCCGGGTCCGTGATGGTACACGAGGACAAAGCTATTCTAAACGGAATCGTACAGGACGTGCAAATGCTGAACTCGCTGGGGGTGCGGGTGGTGCTGGTGCTGGGCTCCAACGAACAAGTCAATGAAATGTCAAAAAAACGAGGCGTTGAGGTAGACGTGGTGGATGGGTACCGGGTTACTAGTCCGGAATCGTTGGAAATCGCCATGGAAGCCGCGGGGCGGAACAACGTGTTGGTACAAGCGTTGTTGTCTCGGGGCATTAACGTCGCCGTGACAAGGAAACACGGCGACCGAGGCGAGCACGTCGAGTTTTTACCATTCGGAAGTTCGAATAACGGATTCCAAAATGGACTGAATGGAACGAAAGATGGCATGATAGGTGATTCCTCGAGTTTATCCCGCAACTCCGTCACCACCACCACCCGCCCCGGAGGCGGCGCTACTGCGACTTCTGGTAATTTCATCACCGCGAAGCGACGGGGAATCGTCAACGGGGTTGATTTTTTGTACACCGGCGACGTCGTGTCCGTGGACGTCAACGCGATTTACCAGCGATTATCGCAAGGCGACGTCGTGCTTTTATCCTCCCTAGGCTTCAACGCCGCGGGCGAAGTTTTGAACTGCCAGTGCTACGACGTCGCAGTTTCGCTTGCGATTGATATCAACGCTGATAAGTTGATTTCCTACGTCGCACCAGAAGACATGCCCGTTAACGAAAACGGAACGAGAGCCAAGTACTTCCCGCTGTCGTCCGCGGAAAACTACATCGGAAGCAAATGGGCCGAGGACGTGTTTGACATGGGGAGTATGGGTAAACAGTCTGGAAACACGAACCTCTCGCCTTGGCGCCAGTTACAGGACACCGGGTTTGAGTGGCGCATCGACGGCGCGAATCAAGAGGTGTGCGCCGCCGTGTTTACGTGCAAGGCTGGTGTTCGCCGCGCGCATCTATTGGACTACACCGTACCCGGCGCGTTACTGTTGGAGTTGTACACGTTGGACGGGATAGGCGCCATGGTGAGTGCTGATCGATACGAGGGCACAAGGCAAGCGCTGTTGGAGGATTGGATTCACATAAAAGATATACTAGCCCCATTAGCGAAAGAAGGGATAGTGGTGAAGAAGAGCGACGACGATTTAATCGCGGAGGTTGAATCGGGCGCGTTTTCGGTCGTCGAGCGCGACGGGAAGATAATTGCGTGCGCGGCGCTGAGGCGGTACGAAGTACAAGTGAGTGAACAGTCTAGGAAGAATGAGAAGAATGGGTCATCCAAAGAGTCGGTCGAAATTGTGGCGGAAGTCGCGGCGTTCGCGGTGAAGCCGGCCTACAGGAACGAAGGGCGGGGGGATCAACTTTTGACGTACCTCGAGAACGTCGCCTCCGAGAGCGGAATCACGAAGCTGTTTCTGTTAACCACGCGAACCGCGGACTGGTTTTCGGAACGCGGGTTTCTGCACGCCGGCGCTGCGGCGGGGAACGAACTACTGCCGCCGGGGAAGGAAGTCGTCATGGGGAGGAACTCGCAGGTGTATATCAGGACGTTGCGGTAGAGGGTAGGAATGATTTTATTTATTTTTAAGTCCCCATTCGTTACACCACTACTTCCCTATAACTTCAACTACATATCATAACTAGGCACGAAAACATCGGCTCTTTCTTTGTGTTTCACCACCAGCTCGGCGTTGGGTCGGTCGTTCCCGTCGGCTCTGGTTTTGGCTACCTCGGGAGTCCGCCCGACGGCTACGTGTCGTTTCTCTATCCGCGACATAGCGTCGTCGACGGAGGTGTCGACAAACCAAGTCTCGTCCAACAATTCCTCACCAACCAACGCACTCCACGGCGAGTCAGGTAGCAAAAGATAGTTCCCTTCCACTAGCACGATTTTGTGCGTGGGTTTAATCGTAATTTTACCCTCCTCGGGGTCGTGGGTTTCGTGGTCAAACTCGGGGACGGGAATATTTATTGTAGCACCGTCGGTTTTCGCGACGCGAACTTTATCCACGAACGCCTTCGCATCGAACGTGAAAGGGGCGCCCCGTCGTTTGACCGCTAGCTCAGCGTCAGGAAAGACATCTTTATTTCCCTTCAAATCACGCATGTAGTAGTGGAACCCGTCCATGGGGAAAATGACGCAGACGTCGTCGCCGGCGGCGGTGTTTACTTTTGCCGCAACTTGTTTCGCCAATGTGGACTTGCCCGATCCCGGACACCCCGCTATTCCCACGAACACCCGTGCGTCGCCGTCGCCGTCGCCGAAAAACGCGGCGGCGACTACTCGTGATGCGAGCTCGGAGATTACAGAGGGTTGATCGGTACCGTCAGGGGACCACGGGTACGGGACGCCGGGCAACGCGTTTGGTGTAAGTGGAGATCGATTGCGACTCTTTTTTTTGCGTGTCCCCAATCCGACCGCTCGCCACCCAGTGACGTGCGGTCGTGCGTGCTGGTGCCTGTTGAATAACACGCTTCGCACGTGTGCGGATATCGCCGAAGCCATCGCGGTTGGTCACTGCGGGGAATATCGGTGCGCGTGAGAAGTGAAGGCGGGGGGAGGGAAGCGTACGATGAAGCAATCGCTTCCAGGTTTTCACTGACAACTGAAAAAGAAGGAAAAAGTCACAATTTTCGATACGAAGAGTATCCTGTTAAGATATGTTTCAATTCGCAACTTATGTCAGGGTCAGCGCCCTCTGCCCCCTACACGAACCTTGTCACATGTCCGTCTCCGTTTCTGGCACCTTCCAAACTCTCGGAGGACTTCACAGCTCCAGTTTCGCCCTGGCATCCGCGTGCGCCTTGGCGCCTTCCGCGTACGCCGCCTTGACATCCGTGGTCTGGTTCATCTTGTACACGTCTCCGAACGAGAACGGATTGTGGGTCATCTTCACCTTGAACATCTCGCCCACATCCGTGGTCGTGGAACTGGTTTGGATGAGTTTTTCCCGCCCGGGCATGAACACGTTCGTGACGACGGCGCCGTCGGGGAGGATCAATCCATCCTCCGAGTCATCCACCACGTTGTAAACGATGCAGTTGCTGGCTTTGATCTTCCGTGCGGTGACGTTGATTAAAATGCACCCTTGCGCGTCAATTTGGTCAGTGGCAACGTGCGAGGCGATGGTGCGTTTGAGCTCGCCGGATTTAATCCTTGACGCTAAGCAAACCGCGCCATCCGTCAACTTCACGTCGCCCGCGCATTGACACCCGACTTTGCGATCAGCGGGGATCTTGAGATACTCCCTCAACGCCTCCGCCTCTTCAGTGTCAGCCATCACCAGCATGTTGTTCACTTGGTACAGCTTCAGTTGCCCGTAGTCCCACCAGTAGCACGACTCGCCAACGTTGATTGCGCCGAACACGCCTTTACTTGGGTGCGCTGCTAACAGTTTAGTCTTGAACTGTTGCATGCGGTCGTGGTGCTTGCCGGCTTGCGCTTCCGTCTCATCTTTAGTGACCATCACGCTCACGTAGCTCGCCTTGTCAAGAGTCAGCGGCATCCAGAAGTGGGGATCACTATCCATCTTGGCTTCCTTTCCTGCTAGCTCAGCGGAGAATTCGGATAACAGCTCCACGAGCATCTCGTTGGATAACGAGAAGGACCCGAGGCTCGGCCCGACGCTCGTTATTTTCCCGAAACTTTTTAAGAGCCTTTGAGCCGTATCGTACGACACCTTCTCCACCTGCGCGGCTTCGTTCTGCTCGTTGACCGTGATTAACCCGTACTTGTCAAGCCCCTTCGCGACCCACTCTTGTTCGCCAGGCATTGGGCCCATCTGCGCCAAGATATCCGCGTGGTGCGCGCCAGATTCCGCGTGCCCCGCGGATGGCACGAAAATCTGATCCCCCCAAAACACGGAACACCGGCCAGAACGTTTCGGGGCGTAGCACCCGGTTTGCCTGACGACGGCTTCCAGGATCGTCAGCTCGGACGTGACCCCAGGCGCAATCTCCACCAGCGACGGAAGCTTCACCCCGGGCTTGTTGTTGTTCTCCGCGCCGGGCAGGGGCGCCAAACGCGTGCCCTTACCCGCGGTGTGGTAGATACCCACGGTCCCGCCGGTGGCAAGAATTTGATCCAAGTCGGAGCCCGATTGCTTGGCTTTGGCTTTGGCTTTGGTGTACGCGTACAACGTGCCTAGCCCGTTCCCAGCCCCGTCCGCGCCCCAGTCTTCGTGCACCGCGACAATAACTGCGTCTTTCTTCGCAGCCTGGCCTCGTGTTGCGGTTAACCTGTCTTGCCAATAACTCTCCTGCGCCACGTTCGACGTGCACACGACGACGACGTCGAACCCGCTTGTAGCATCCATCTCCTTCACCGTCGCGGACATCGCCGCGCCCTCGGGAGTGAGGCTCGTTTTTCTTCGCTTGGAATCAGAACCCATCGTGACAGTGGTTAGAGTTATCCGTCACCGAAATTCAGGACGGTTGTACCACGACAGCGCACAAGCTGCGCCGCGTTGATTGGGTCATAAAGTGCATGCGACGATCGTACGTGGGCGCGGCCCCCGCGGCTCGAAACAGTTCGGCTCGTCCAATGTCTGCCACTCGAGTTTGTCCCTTTATTGACGGTCTAATAACTTACGAAAATCGCTCGCTATACCAGAAAAAGGTCATTCAATGACCATTACACGTCTCAATAATAAACAACAACACGGACCCTATGGACCCTAGTCTCCACGCAACACACACTGTTCCGTATAGATACTCACTGCAATACCTCCGTTTCCCTTTCCCCCAGACTGAATACCCTTTCAAACATATCCTCGCATCGGGCGCGGGTCCAGTCGTACAGCGAGTGTTTCTTCTTTTCGATTAAGGAAGAATGTTCCGGTCGCTTTCCGTCCCGGACTTGTTCCGCTACTCGCAGTAACATACACCACATCGTGTACAGCACGGTTCTGGTAACAAAATTCATCAACGCGCTTGGAACGAAATCGATCTTGGGGTCGATGAACATCTGGACCGAGACGAGGATTTTCTTTCCTTTTTGTGTGGAATCATTTTCTTCCTCATCTTCGCCGTCCTCACAATCCTCAAATGCATCACCCTCGGAGTCTACGTCGTCGTTCGTGCCTTGCACGGGGGGTGACTTGAACTGGTCGTCCACATTTGGGGGTACGGTGTCATCCTTAGCACTTGCGCCCCACCCGCTCGTCAACCAGCTGGTGTACGACATGGTGGTCTCTTCTTTTTGAGATTCCTGTGCTTCGCTCGCCTTCGCCTTTGCCTTGGGCTTCTCGTCATCCCAGTCCTCCGGCAGCGCCCGGAACAGAAACCCCCCTTGGAACCCAATGCGCACAACATCCGCTTCCTCCACTGACGGAATTTCAATTTTTAAAGACTTTTTAATAGACTCGCTTGACGATAACGATTCATCGCTGGGATTGAACTCATCAAGCGCTCGGACCAACACGCATATGTCGCCGTTTTCGTCAATATCGTCAACGCCACACGCGTCCAACACCGCTTCGCGGGATGAGAACGGCCACGGAAGGTCAACCGTCACTACGATCACTTGTGATACTCGGCCTCTTTGAGTCAATTTTATGCTCTTTTGGACTCTGAACCTCGGTACAGTCCAGTTGGGAAGCCACGACGAGTACAACTCACTTTCATTCAGCACGCTCAGAAGCGGAACCAACATGTCTTGAGTTATCGGGGATTCGATTCGGGCGGTGAGTTTAGAACCCGTTTCCCGATCAGTCCAGTAGTACACACTCACGTCGCGCTTGCCCATGTGTTCTCCTTGCACCAACCAGGGAGTCAACTCCGAGTTGTCAGATTGCTTTTTAGTAATCGAATCAGAGTTGTCATCGTCCGGTGATTCATCATTCTCGTCGTGCGGGTTACTTTTCAGTGAGTCCAGGAACGTGAACATCCGATAAGCGGCGGGGAGGTTTGTATCTAAAGTGCTCGCCGCCTTCGTATCCTCGGCTGATGGGTTGGCTTTTTGCCTGTAAAAAGCACAGTTCGATACGGGCGGCACGATTGCGTACTTTTCCGCCAGCCTCGCGGCTTCCAGTAACTTGTCGTCGTCCACCAGTGCCGCGGCGGTGTGCATCGCCGCCAGCGCACCAGCGACGTCGGTGATTGTGCTATTGTTCAATACACTGCTCCGTACGCCTTCAAAGAACGTCTCCGCGGGTGCCACGTCTTCACAACTCTTCGCGGGCACTCCTTCTCGCTGCTCTTCCGCCGCATGGCTGTTCGTCGCCTCCCCCGCGGCTCGATCCGTCTGCGTTTCGTTTCCCGAAGAGTGGTTCGGGTACGGGGAGTCACTCACGTGATTCCCCGGGATCTTCCCCCCGTCCGCAACGGTCAACGACGCGAGTGCGACCGTGGGATCGGCCATGGCGTTTGGGAACGCACACGCCGAGTGCCCGCTCCAGTGGCACCCAGAGCGGATCTCCGGAAATGAAACGCGTTGACAGAAACAAAAAGTCCTCGAAAACGAACTGACGCTGAAACAACCACCATTCATCAGATCGCGTTGCGTCGGACCTGTGCACTACCCGGGCCAGTTGTGCGACGCTGGTCCCATGCCTCTCATCGAGGAAATATCAAACGCACCCTTGCCTTCGTCCGCGGCGGCGCGGGCGGTCGCTGTGGCGCGGGCGCAGCGCAAGGTTCCGTATGCACAACCGGCGACCGAAGCGAACGGGTTGGATGGAGACTGGAGCGAACCGAGAGGGCTAACCGAGGCGGAGGTGCAGACGATGGCGCGGTTGCGGGAGAAGTACGCGGGTTTAGGGGTGAGAGGCGTATCTGGAGATGATGAATTTGGTGGTGGTGGTGATACCAACACGAGCGTTGTGGATTCGATGGAACAACGTTTGAAAGCGCAACAGGCAAAGATGGATGCGGAGTTTTTAAAGCGGCCGGTGGCGGTCAAGGGGACCGATACGTCTCAACAAAACCCGTCCAAGATTCGCGTCTGTGACCAATGCAGGGGAGAGCGAGTCATGAAACAGGAGTACAACCACCGGGTGATGGAGAAGATGTGTGACCGGTGTGACGGGGAAGGCGTGCTGGTGGCTGGGAAGGCGATGAGAGAGGGTGACGGAAACGAGAATGGCGTTGACTCATCAAACACCGACGACCCTTCCTCCTCTCCCTTCGCACCCGGCGACGCGTTGAAGAAACGGCTAGGGGTGTTGCACAGGGATGTGAAGCGATTGGAATCCCAAATCGACAAATACAAAAGCGAAATGCGAGACGCACAGCTCAGGATAGACGGGGAAGGGGACATACCGTCGGGCGAGGAACAAGCGCTGGCGGAAATGATTCACCAACTCCAGCGGCACGTCCAGAACTTGCGACTGAAAGCGGATGCCAAGCGAAAGGAACAGGAGGAGCTCGCGCCCGGGCTGTTTGGGGAGGATGACCTGGAGAAAGATGCGGAGAACTTGCCGTGATTCACATAGCACTAGACTTTGATGAACCTGCGCGGGCTGTCAAAACCAAAGCATCTTTTTCTTTTGGCAAACTCATCCAAACATGGGCCTTGCGTAGCCTAAACTCAATTTGTATGGGCAAACAGTGTCCAGCTCTCCACCATCATCCTCTCAAAAACATGAGGCGCTCGTGCGTCGCTCAACCTTTTTGCCGCGTGTCGTGTTCGGCGACGGTTGAAGGAGCTCACACTTCCGCACACACCCCCACCTTCCACCATGGCCGCTGTTACTTTCAACCCCCTTCTGCTCTCCGCCAAGGCGTCCGTCCGCGGCGCCGCGGTCAAGCGCACTGCCGCGAAGCAGTCCAAGCGCGCCGCGTTCACCGTCAAGGCGTCCGACGACGACATGGACTTCATGGTGCGAATCTCTCTTTTTCTTTCGTGAAAGACGGCGGGGATGGCGTGCCAAGCGTGGGCACTGTTTGCCCATACACCGCGTCGACGGTTTTTCTGTGCGCGTGATGGCACCCACGACCCACCACAAAGCGTGTGATTCTCGTAGACGTATGACGTGGTGAATTACAACAGCACTCTCATCACCCCACCTTCGATCCGACGTTTCGAGGCACCTTTCCCCTTTTCGGGGATATTGATGTGCAATTGTTTCCAACTCCTTCTCATCTCTATCTTATCTAACCCTAACTTCAATCCTCCCAACCCAAATCAGGGCGAGATCGGTCTCGGCGAGGAGATGGAGGACATGCTGGCCAAGGCGGCGGGTGGTTCGTCCGTCCCTAAGTTTATCAAGGACACCGGCAACGATCAGCTCATCGAGGCGTTCAAATTCCTCGGTTCCGACCAAATGACCGGTCCCGGTTCCGAGATGCTGTTCGTGGAGAAGTACGGCGAGACTTTGTACCGCGAAGCCGGATTCACGGAGACTGCTGAGAAGATCAACGGCAGGCTGGCGCAAGTCGGGTTCGTGTTGGCGCTCCAGAACACCTTCAACGGCGACGTCCTTACCTTGATGGCCAAGTACCCCCTCCTCGTGGCGCTCACTGTGGCGGGTATCGCGGGCGCCTCGCTCGTACCGGTCGCCAACCCCCAGGGGTACTTTCCCGAAGCCCTCAAGGGGTCCGTGATGAAGGCGTACGAATCCGTAGGCGGCGGGGACCTCTTCTCCGAAAAAGCTGAGACCATCAACGGCAGAGCCGCTATGCTCGGCATGGGCATCTTCATCGCCACCGCCGTCATCTTCTAATTTTGGGATTGAGACAGAGATGAGTTTAGGTACTGAGTAATACGGTAGTAATAACTCAAGAGTGACTCAAGAGGATGCTTTTAATACGATACGAGCAAGGCGCTATGACATGCACAGTTTCCATGGAACCTGTGCACAGCTGTGCACAGCTGTGCACAGCATTGGGTATAGTCACAATACTTTATCTATTCATTCTTTCTTCTCCGGACTCAATCTTCGCCGCCGCCGCTTGTTGCGCCGCTTCCATCTCATCGTACAAAGCGTTAATCACCGCGTTCTTTACATTCACATCCGACATTGAGTACTTCACGAACGCTTCGTACCCGTTGTTTCTTATGTCTGTGAATTTCATGATCATATCGTCCGCGTTGGGTTCGAACTCGTCTCTGTATTCAATCACTCCATCCACTAACTCGCCGCAAACTCTTTTTAATAATTCTTCCGATTGCTCCTGCGTCTGTCGCAACACCTCCGGATTTTGGCTCATCTCCGCGATCTGGCCTTGAATCGAATCATCACCCATCACCGCCTGCACCGCGTCCCCGTCCGCTCGGCGCTTTTCCAGCTCAGCCGCGGCGGCTTGCATGTACGGGCTATTGTCGATCGCCGCACGCAAACGATCCGCGTACGTCGTATCCGTCATCGCACCTCTGATTCCAATCGAAAACTGTCGATCACTCTCCATCCGGTCACGCACTTCGTTTCCCAATTGTTCGTCTCTGTACGCGAGCTCTAGAATCTTAACGTACCCCTCCACGCCGTCCACCGCGATGTCACTGGTTTCAGGTAAAGCGGAAGGGCAGATGGACCCCGCGCGTGTTGGCTTCGACAGGAAAAGTCGATGCGACTTATCGCTGGACGACGACACCGATCGAGACACCCTGCGCCAGGAGGATGAGGATGTGCGGTGCGTGGCATTGGCCGCACCGCTCACACTCGTGCACGTGGTCATCGCGAACATCTCGAAGCGTGTCCGGGTGCAGCGATGGTGTCACCACTTGTGCGAGCTGAGCGACGAGTGACGTGTGCTTTTCTGGAACCGGTTTGCTGACTGGGCTTTGCAGGAAGTAGAAAAAGGGTTTTTCCCCTGTCCGCTCCATTGCTCCATCGCGCCACGGACGTGATGGCCACGATGAGTGCAATTCCCACGCAACTCGGGGCGTGCCCTGCGCGGTTTCGACGGTGTGTTGCATCGCGCACGGTGAAACCCAGGGCAGTACAGGTCACCGCCGGGGTTCTCGGGATGGCGAAGAGTGCAAATGCCTCCCGGGCATGTTTCGCGACGTCCCCCCATCGACCACAACAAACTCCCCATACCCCCACCAACCGACGCACGAACACAATCGCAAACGGCTACGGAGGCGTGTACGGCCGAGGCCCCGAGCGCGGCGGAGGTATCGTTCCTGTTCCAGACAGGGTAGTAGCGTTGTTGCCGTACCTCGTGCCTTTGCTGGACGGGCTGCGGTACAGTAGATTTTTCTTCCAGCAGTTCCCCGAGACTATATTTTTGCTTCAGCCGCTTCAACCGCTCGCGAGCGCATATTACCGCATCCCATTCGCGGGCATGATATCCTTCTTCGCGATCTACATGGGATTAGCGGAGAACCGCCAAATGTCAAGGTTCGTCAGATTCAACGCCATGCAGGCTATTATTGTTGACGTGTGCATGGTGCTTCCTGGGATGGTCGAATACGTTCTTTCCCCAGGCCGCATGTCCGGCGCCGCCATGGAGATGTACAAGCTGTGTTACAACGTCGTCTGGATCACCGTGTTAGCCGCGTTCTGCCTCGCCGCCGTGGGGTGTTTGTCAGGCCAGATGTTCAAACTCCCGTTCGTGGGAGACGCGGCGGATATGAGGATTTAATGAGTTAATAGTGTTGAGTATGAGTTGAGTTAATATGAGTTGAGGTATTGTGCAGACGTAATGAATTTCGTTTCAATGACTATCTGTGCGTCCCCACTACCCCACTCCCTTACATCTCCTCGTCCAAACTAGGGGAGCCGCAGAAAAGCTCGGAAACACTCGAAAGGGACTGCTTTGAGTTGGACTTCTTTGAGGGCTTTGAGGGATTCATATCGTCACTAGTATCGTCCCTGCCAGCTTGGTTCGCAAGCCCGTCAAGCCCGTGTCCGTTCTCTTCAAAGTTTTCCAGGTTAACGGCGCCTTGAAGCAAGCTCGGAACGCTTCCATTGCCTTCGCTTTTTCTGCCTCGCTTCGCGTCAACCTCGATACCAGCGGTGACCTTCCCAGCGCCAGCCGCGGCGGAGGCCCTGTTAACGAGCTTGTCCGTGGGGCGAGCGCGCTTTCCACCGGAAGTTAAAAGCTTTGGCAATTCGGGATCGGCGTCGAGGTCGGAATCGCCCACCGCGTCGCTATCGGAAACCAAATCGGAATCACTATCCAAACCGAGACCGCCTTCGTCTTCGGTCTTTCTGTCAGTCACACCATCCTTCAATGCATCTTCCTTTGACTTCTCCAAAACCTCTCGGTACACCACTTCGTCGTCATCCGTATCGGATGAATCCACCTCCACCAACGGGGGCTTGGACGCGGCTCGGCGAACGGGGCGCGCCGCGACGCGCAAAGGCGTCTTCGAGTTTTTGGTTTTCGGGTTTTTGGTTTTCTCAACAGGCTCGGAATCAGACTCGGAAGCGCTCGCCTCCTCCTCCGACTCCTCCTCCGACTCAGAGTCACCAAAGTCCTCCGACGCTTCATCTTCCGACGTCAGGTCCTTTCCTTTCCTTTCGGCTTTCGTCTCGGGCTTGGCTTTCGGGGCCGCAGCGGCAGCCGGGGCCCTAGGGGCAGTTATCCTCGGCGCGCCAACCGGCTTCGCGAGCACCGGCTGCATCGCTTTGTTCGGCGCGACAGACGCGAGCGGCCTTCGGAGCCCAGCGCCACCGCCGAGGCGGTACCCGGGGGCGACAGGGGTAGTAGTAGGCACCTTAGTAGGCACCTTAGTAGGCACCTTAGTAGGCACACCCGAAGTGGGCCCACCTTCCTTGGCTGTTTCTTTAGCCGTTTCCTTATTTTTGTCCACCACAGCACACCCTTCCACCTGAAGCGAAAACACGAAAGAAACATCATCGCCTGCCGCTCTGCGCATAATCGGATCCGGCACCGTGCTCGCCCTGTGGTGGTGGCCCCAGTCCTCCAGGTTCTGCTCGTTAGGGTCGTCCGCCTGTTCCTCCCACAGCTGCATCTTGGGGGTGTTGGTTTTTTCGCCATCCGTTTCAACTGATTCGCTGTCGCCGCCTTGGTGGCCCATAAAGTGCTTTCCCGGGCACTTTTGACACCCCTTGGATAGGTTGTCGTGCGTGTCCGAGGTTGTGTTTTCGTCCAGGGTGAACAACTTGCGCAAATCCTCTTTACTCATGCTGGCTTGCTCTAATTGGCCCTCACCAGAAACGACGTTCTGCAAGCTCTCCTTGCTCAGCTGCCGTTGGAACACCTTCTCTTCAATCGACCCTGTGGCGAGCAACCGGTAAAGGTAGCACTTTTTCGTTTGCCCGTCCCGCCAGCACCGCGCCGCGGCTTGCTTGTCGTTCGCGGGGTTCCAGTCTGGGTCGAATAAAACTAACCGGTTGCCGCCGATCAAGTTGATGCCACACCCGCCCGCTTTTGACGATAACAAAAAAGCAAAGCAGCCACTTGAAGGGTCGTTGAACTCTTTCACGAGCTTTTGGCGCTTTCTTATACTAGTGCTTCCGTCCAATCTAACACTAGGGTAGTTGTTCTGCCTGCACAGAATCTCCACCAAATCCAACGTCTGGGTGTAGTTGGAGATGATCACGATCCGGTCTTTGGTTTCCTTTCGCAGGATTGACAATAGTCTCGCCAACACGGCAAACTTCCCTGAGTGAAACTCCCAGCCGTCCACCATGCCGCAGGAGGCGTTGCCGAAAGACCTTCCTAACCCACCGCCCCCTCCCCGCCCGCCCCCTCGTCCGACGTCGTACATCCCGGGCTGGAAAAACTCCAGACACGACTCGAACCCCGCCGCGCCAACCCCCGTGTTTTTCGCACCGTTCACCATGTCGTAAATCAGCTTTGGGTGGTTGCACAGCTTTTTTAACGCGGTAATCGCGGAGAGGACCATGGTGTGCTTGCCTGTCAGTGCTGCTTTAGCCGCTTTAGAGTCCAAAAAGTGTTGATATAATTGATTCTGTAGCGGACTCAGCTTGCAACACACCACCTCGACTACTTTCGGCGGTAGGTGTTTGGAAAGAATCGTGTTCGTGCGTCTCAGGACGAACTTGTTGACTAACTCGGAAAGTTCGGAGTTGCGTTCCCGCGCCAGCTCAAGCTGCTTATCGCTCGCGTCCGGCTCCCTTCCAGCTAAAATCGGCCGCTCGAACTTCTTGCCAAACTCAGACGTCGTACCCAGCAAACCGGGGTTGCAGAAACCCACCATGGCGTAGAACTCATCGAGGTGGTTCTGCATCGGGGTGCCGGAGAGCATCACTCTGCGTCGACACGGCACTGTGGATGGATATTAGAAGTCAGTCTTTTGTATGGGCAAACAGTCGTGGGATGAATAATGAAAAAAAACTTACCTGAGCAAAGCGCTTTGTTCGTCAGCGTATCGCCGTTCTTCAGCCGGTGCGCTTCGTCACACATCACGAGCTGCACGCCTGACTCGCCTTTTTCAGCAAACCGCTCCGCGTGAATACGAAATGTCTCGTACGAGATGATCATCACCTGTGCTGTGTTTCGAGGGCCTAGGAAGCGAGCCACTGAGGATACGACATCCGCCCGTGAGCTCTCGCAAACGGGCAACGTCTTGACGCGCCCCTTGAGCCACTTGTTGCACTCGTCGTCCCAGTTGCTGACTAACGAAGTAGGACACACTATTAAAGCTCGGTCAACCGTAGGCTTACCATCCACACCCTGCTTTAACAGTGTCCACAGCAACGTGATACCCTGTAACGTCTTGCCGAGGCCCATGTCGTCAGCCAGAATGCACCCCTTCCCCTCGAAGTCCCGCAAACCCTCCACGCACTCAAACATGAACTTGACGCCCTGTGAGATTTTGGAAATATGTCAGTTTCTTGTATGGGCAAACAGTCTCTGGATGTATTAAGACGCATTGCGTGCCTTCTTTGTATCGGGATGATGAGGAATCCCACACAGGACGTCGTGAAAACGCGAACCAAGTGGTACCCGACTACGCAGTACAAGGCGAGCAGGATTTTACGGGATAAAAAACAAAAAAAACTTTACCTCGCGCTGGTGCGGGCGCAGCCACTTGCACAGCATGTTGTCGACTGTTATTGGGGGTAATAACTTCGTATCAGTCCCTTCGACGTTTTGCGGGTTGTCTTCCCACAGCACTAGCGGTTCTATGCCAGGGGGGAGGGCTTCTTCGGCCTCGTTTGTGTGTGCCGACGCTAACAACGGCGCGACAAACGACGCCCTCCCCGCAGTGGCGATGTTAACGCTGCTGCCCCACGGCACGAACTTCCGTCGGTTCGCGAGTCTTCTTGCTAATTCAGCCGAGGTACCCGCGGTAGCTCCAGCAAAAGGGGCTTTGAAAGGCTGTGCCAGCACCGCGGCGGCGTTCTGGCACTTCAAGCCGCTCACCATCGCAGTCCGCGCGACTGTTAGCGACCCGGAAAGCATGTCACGCACGTTCCTGGCTTTGATTTGCGCCTGGGACAACACGACAGGGTCTTCTTCGTCATCCTCCGCGTTTTGGTGGACGTCGAAGTCGTCGTCGGAGCCGTCGTCAGCAGACTCGTTCTCAGAGTCAGACGCGCTCATGTCCGATACGGTCGCGTCGGACATGGTGGCGGTGTGTTCGGTCGTTCCGCGGTGCCCGCAAATCTAATCTGACGCCTTTGGGGTGCCAACAAGGGGATCCGCGGTCGTGTGGTCAGAGACACGCGTCCGCGTCTCCAAAAGGAGAACCGAATGCCTCGGAACGACGTCCGCGTGAACGTTGGGTCTCACTCGCGGGCGAGTGAATGGGATGTCGCGCGCAGGCGCGCGGGGGACTGACCACTGGCGCGAGACGTCACGCGGAAATTCAAAAAAGCTGCACGCTCGCCCCCAAAGTCGTGGCTTCAGTTTTTTATAACGCTCGGACCTGACGACAAAAGCTACGACACAACAACCAGCAACACCACACAAGACACGATGTCATCCAACGTGGCGCGCGGAAAAGAAGTCGAGACACGTGCAGGAAAGAGACAGCGTGCGTGCGATGAACACGCGGGCGAGGCCATCCCGAGCCTTCTCATGGACATCGTCGTCACTCACGTCCTCAGATCTGACTTTATGCCCGAACCCGCCGATCTCGCGAGGCACCTCGAGATGCTGCAATGGACACGTGCGAACGGGTGCCCGTGGAACCATTGGACGTGCACGAGGGCGGCATTTAAAGGGGATCTCAAGATACTGAAGTGGGCACACGAGAACGGATGCAAGTGGAACTGCATGACGTGCGCGTGGGCGGCGGATTGCGGACACTCGAGGTGCTGCAGTGGTTGCACGCAAACGGATCCCGTGGAACAGGTGGACACGAAAACAGACACGAAGACTGTTTTGACTTTGCGTACGAGAACGGAGCCCCGTACAGGTTCTGTAACCACGATCCTGAGTTTTCCGACAGCACCATGGACGAATCTACCACCGAAGACAAAGACTAATACGAATACTAATACGAGACGATGCACATGAAAAACAAAATACGAGTCGAATATTTACAACAGAGGCACCACGTACCTCTCTACCTACCCTCGAAACATCTTCCACGGCCGTTTCCCATCCTCCCCCTGGGTGTCCACTTCCACCACCACGTCATCCGCATCCGCGCTCCCGACACTCCCCCCGTCGTCTGCCACAAGCCGCTTCTGCTCCACCGGAGGAAGCCGGCCGTTTTTGTTTTCGTTTTTTTGTTTTTTATGCTTCTCCACCGCGAACCGACTCGCTCGTCGCGCCGCCGCTAAAACCACGGATTCGAAAACCGCTTCTTCGTCGTCGTCGTTTAATAAATTGTTGACTTCGGAATCTGAATAGTCATCTGAATCATGAGTGGTGTGTCGATTGGCGGTGTATATCGACCGGTTTCTTTGATGGTGTTTCCTGTTGTATTTTGGAGGCTCGAACTTTGAGCTCGCTTTGAACCGACTCGCTCTGTCCAGCAGGTCCAAGCGGCTCATCCGGTGCGCTACCGACATTCTCGGGGGGGGGGGCAATAATGCCACTCGCCGCGCGGATGACACGTTGAGTGTGGTGATTACCGTACCCATCATCCCTACCCTTGTTTCGTCTCGCGAACGGGTTGAGCCGCGTGAAGATCCCGGGGCGCTGGTTGCTGCCATCGCGATCGTTATACTTCCCGAGCGAGTTCGAGTCCTCGCCCAGCTCCACCGCTTCGGCATCCACGTTCGCCAGCGCGTACAGCGTTTCCCTTCGAATCTTCCCCCCCTGCGCGAGCTCTTCCTCTGCGGCGTCCAAGGCTTCTTCACGCTCAATCGCGAGCTGCCGTAACCGTTCCCGGCGTCGTCGGAACCACCGCGCGAAGCAACACGAAATCAACGCGCACAGCGCTAACAAAGTGAAGAACCCGATGACTGAAACTCGAGCGCTCATACCACCTTTATCCGCCGCGCTCGACGAAGCGCGGTCAACCAAATCTTGCGAGCTGTAATCGGGATTGATATCCGAGTAATCGATGTTCTCGTCTCCATTGCCATTACCGCCACCATTCCGCCACCCATGACTCGTGTCACCCGGAGTCATACTATAATCGACCGTCCCGTCTGGCGCGACGCACTTGGTTTTGGTTTCGTCAGAATCAAACCCGGCAGCGCACGAAACGCAGCTAACACTTCCTTCAAACACCGCCACGGTTCCGTCCGGACACTGTTCGCACGTAGGCACTAAAGCGAGGCCGACTAGATTGTCTCGCGCTCTATGACCTGGCGGGCAAGGCACCTCACTCCGCGCGCCTCGATGCGTAGTGGGCTCCAGGAAGTCGGCACCGATGAAGCCTTGTTGGATTTTTTCACAAACAGACGTGGCGTTTGTTTTGGCGAATGAATCGGGGGGACAGGACACGCAACGCGTAGAGCCTTCAACACCCCCGGTGTGCGTCCCAGGCGCGCAAGCTACACATACCGGGGTAGACAGTTTAGACCGATTGTCTACACTGTTTACACTCTGTCCATCCCCTCCATCCGTCACGTCAAACTCGTCTTTGTCCAAATCCGACACGTCCCTGTACCCCGCGAGGCAGTTACATTTCGAAGCGCCTTGCTCACTGGCCGACCCTGACGGACATGTTTCGCACACCGATGCCCCATACGCGTGTGCAAAATGATCCGTAGAACACATCGTGCACGCTGTGTTTCCTCTGCCGCTGGCTTTCGTGCCTGGTGCGCACGTCGTAGCGGCGGAAGCTCCGGAAACCGCGGCGACGGACCCGGCGTCTGCTAAAATACAATTCGCGTTGCCAACCTCTGGGCCGGCGAAGGACCCGGCGGAGCACGCGGAACAGGTCGCTTGGCCGTCTTTGTTTTCAGTGGAGGTGCCGACGGGGCACGGAACACACGTATCTTCACTGATAGTGCCTTCGACGTCGCTATAGCTGCCAGCGCCACACATCACACACCCACTTTGTCCTGTTATGTTCTGGTACGTGCCCTTTGGACAGAGGGTGCATTCATTGGATTGTGAGAATTTCGCAAACGTTCCAACTTGGCAGGATTGACATTTTTCCGACCCCTCCGCCGCGAACGTCCCTGGAGTACACACACTACACTCGGTCCCTCCTGCTTGGTCGTTGAAGAACCCGGGTTGGCACGTGTCGCACTCAGTGGATTGTGCTTGCGGTGCTATTTCCCCTACTTGACACAAATCGCAGACTGAGCCACCTGTTGTGTTTTGGAACGACCCGGGCTCGCAGGGTTGGCACGCCGCAGAGCCGGAGGATTGCGAAATTTTGCCAGCCGGGCACGCGTCGCAAGTTGACGCGCCGTTGGTATTCACAAAAAAGCCAGACGCACAAGGCGTACATGCACCTTTACCCTCAACATCTGCGAACGTCCCTGCATCGCACGCGGTGCACTCTTCGCTCCCTTCGTTCGACGCGAAGGCCCCTACAGCGCACAAAACGCATTCGTTGGACGCCTCGCCGCTGAAAGAACCAGGCTGACAAAGTTGGCAAATCCGTGCGCCTTCAGTTTCTGAGTAAGTGCCTGGTTCACACGCGGAGCAGGTCATTGAGCCGGATTCGTGCGCGTAGTACCCTGTAGAGCACAGGGTACATTCATACGCGCCTTGCGAGGATTGAAACGATCCGTGTGGGCATTCGGTGCATGTTGAGCTTCCTTCCGATGACGCGAAGGTTCCGGGGGCGCATTCATCGCAACTCGTACTCGCCTGGTTTTCGCTCTTCGCACCGACAGGGCACAAGTCACAAACACGCGCGCCTGTTTCGTCGTTGAACGAGCCGGGTTGACAAGGGTCACAAGCGTTGGACCCTTCCGTAGCTGCAAAGTACCCGACTGCGCAGGAATTGCACGCTGTTTGACCTTCCGCAGAGGAGTACTGACCAAGAGGACACGCTTGGCACCGCACCGACCCGACAGCGTCGTGACTTGGCTCCTCCGCAAACGTCCCCGCGCTGCACACTTCGCACGCGCTACTGCCCGCCTGTTCAGCGCTGCTCCCGACCGGACACTTATCGCACCCCACGCTCCCTTCCTGGGACGAAAATGTTCCAGGGTCACACGCGTCGCACCTGCTAGACGCGTGTACTGCGGAAAAGAATCCAACAGAACAGGTTTCACAGGTAGTCGACCCTAACTGTGTCGCCGCCGAGCCTGGGGAACAGGCGGTACACTCGATCGATCCGTATGTTTCTGTAAAATATCCAGACTGACAAGGCGTACAGGTTGATGAGGATTCTGTTGAAGCGTGTGTGCCTGGTAGACACAAGTTGCATTCAAACCTGCCTTCGTTTGCCCCGGCGCTTCCCGTGGAACAGGTACACACCGCGTCTAGGTATGCGGCGTGCTCGGCGGGGAGGGGACAGGTAAATTTTTCGGAGGAGCTTGACGCGTTTCGTAAATCAACCACGACTCGCACTGATTCGGAACCGAAGGTGTCACTCCTGCCTAGCGCTAAAGTCAGCAAGTGAGCAGGTAACTCAGGGAACACGCCATTGAATGCATTGTTCGCGAGTAGTAGTTGCTGCAGGTTAGTGTGCGTGATTACTCGTTTTGTAATAGGCGGGTAATCGGGGTCGTCTTCCGAAATAATTAACTCTTCGGTCGCTGGAATTTTTCCCACTAGATTGTTATCCCTTAAGTCAAGGCTTTGAAGATTTGGTAGGGCTTGGAATAACGTTTCCGGTAACTCGCCTCTTAAACCAGAGTTACTCATGGTTAATGACGTTAGTGACGTTAAACTAGCCCCCACCGTGCCTAGGTTAACCGGAAACTCCCCAAAGTCATCGACGTTCGAAACGTTTAGCACTTTGAGTTTTGCGAGCGTTCGAATCGAGCCGCTCATGAGCGGTCCAGTAATTTTTGCGTTACCGTCCACCCGAAGCTTCTCTAAGTCGATCAAGCGACACGAATCCGAGAGCCAGGTAGTTAGACTACCCTCTAAGTTGTTACCGTCTAGCCTTAAGTGTTTTAACGTGTCCCGTAACCCTAACCAAGTTGGAATAACTCCAGACATGTCGTCGTTACCATAGAGGTACAGCACGTTTAGGTTGCCTATTAACTCCAAGGCTTCTGGAAAACTCTTAAGTTTGTTCCGGCTTAGGTCGAGCCAGTCCAAAGTAGTTACGAATCCGTTAATAATGTCATCAGTACTATCGTCAGTACCGTCATCAGTACTATTACCGTTGTTGGCACTGTCATCCTCAACCTCTATTAACGACTCAACCCCTTGCAACAGGTTGTTCCCCAGCATGAGCTGCGAGAGGGACGCTGATTTTAGCAAAGCAGCCGGTACCGTTCCAGAAATTTTGTTATCAGCGAGACTCAAGTGCCGCAATGTGCTCGAGGAAAAGTTAGCTGGTATATCTCCGGACAAAGCGTTCTCCGATAAATCCAAATAAGTCAACCTGGGTAACGAGAATATACTTGATGGAATCGGACCTACTAACCCTAGGCCTACCAGGGTTAAGTGTGTTAGCGACGTTAGGGACGACATAACGTCTTCAGAAGGGAGAGTAGAGTTACTGTTATTCACTGAAGAAGAGTCACCTCCTTCGTGTTCAGCAACCTCGCCATCCAGCACTTCAACTGAGTGCCCCAAGTGAAGCTCGTGAAGGTTAACACAGGTACCGATCGAGTTAGGCACAGAACCAGTTAATAGGTTGCCTCTTAAATCAAGCGTCTTAGTGTACGGTCCGCATATGTTGGAGGGGAAGGACGTTTCGATGCAGTTGAAGGCTAAATTTACGTCTCGGACAAATCCAGTTGAAATCCAATCAAGACTAACCACGCTAGTAAAGGAATTACGCGAAGCATCCAGGTAGAATAATTCAGGTAAACAGGATAAGTCAGGTAGCGATTTAGTGAACGCATTTCCCTGGATCTCTAGGTGCGATAAATGAGTGCTAGTGCACGGCGACGGAAAGTCTCCGCTAAATAAGTTGCTCTCGACGTTTAGCGAAAATAAGTTAACGGCGCCGAAGGGCGGTAAGGTACCTTCGAATAAATTCTTACTCACGTCAAGGTCCTTTAGTACTGGAAACCCGTTAACAGGAAAACTCGGTAACCCTCCATTTAATTGGTTATCGCTTAAATCGATTTCCCGTAACGAGCTGGTTAAGTCTGTGAACAAGTCGGCGGGTAGGGGTCCCGAAAATCGGTTACTTCCAAGTTTTAACTCTCTTAAGTTGGTTAACCGAGTAATACTGCTCGGAATCAAGCCGTCTAACGCGTTTTGGAATAAGCTTAAACTTTCGAGCTTCTGCATGCCTCCTAAGTTAGACGGTAAGGCACCTGTTAACGAACAACCACTACCATCTAACTCCTTTAAGTTCCCTAATCTGTAGTAGCTATTAGGCGTATCAGATACTTCAGGAAACCAACTAGTCGGAAGAGATCCATCAATCTGCGAATTTCCCGAAAATTTCAACTCCTCCAGCATGATTAAATCCGCCCAGTCGTCGGGTAGTGAGCCGTGCAGGTCGTTTTGACTAATATCCAGTACTCTTAGGTAGTGCGCACAGCTTAAACTAGTAGGAGGTAACCCTGTTAACTTGTTGTTATTCAATTTAAGAGTGTTTAGCCTACTAGCAAAAGCATAACCACCTCGAAAGTCACACAGCTCTATTGCGTTTCCAACAAGATCGTTGTTCGGCAAACTCAGCTCCATTATGTTTTGCAGGTTTTTAACCCCGCGTCTCGTGAGTTTTTCGATATCTAGGTCCACGTTTTTAGTCGCTCTTAACGCTCCATCGACTCGTAACCCAACTAGGTTGTGTAAATCCTCAAACTCAGGAGGGAAGCCGTTCTCGCAGTTTAGGTTTATTCGATGGCGTCCACTAGAGACGTGTAGTAACAGTACGCGTCCGTTCCTGTCGCACATAATTTCGTCATCCGACGAAAGCGCTTGCCACGAATTCGTCGGGACGCACAGCACGTCCCATTGCTCGCGGGTGCCTGAGAATTCTGAAATCTCACCCCACACCCCTGTCCATGTCTGCGCCACGCCGTTTGCGTCAACAGAACACTCCCGGTGCAGCGCTTGTAACGCGCGCACGTCCACTTCCCAGCTGGAGAGCAACGAGTCGCATTCCGCGGGAGCTCGATCGCCGCAGACTGGGGGGTGCCAGTCGGTTTGCGCGAAGGCGAATTTGGAATGGAGCAGGGATAGGAGGAGCACGAGTAGCACTCGTGGGGAGAAACTCATGTTGCGCGTGCGTGTTGAAGCCCGTTGCGGCGACATGCGTATCAACACACACGTCTGCTTCTGACGTGCGCGTCGCGTCTGGTGTCGACGGAGCGCGGACCACGAGTCGATGCTAAAACGAGCCACGAGGCGGAAACCGAACCGTCGGGTTCGTCCAAGAAAATTTGTCAAGTTTTGAACACATTCTCAGAAGGCACCCTCCTGACTCGCGTGGTGCGCTGTGGGACGCGCCGGTGTGGCG
>MDSY01053693.1_pt1 | contig 51846 bp, 34 predicted proteins | sample 811131 | NCBI WGS metagenome assembly MDSY01 (sample SAMN05326643, study PRJNA326480) | marine metagenome | isolation source: seawater | place: Atlantic Ocean: South West | collected 2010 | reverse complement strand
ATTATCATACAACCACAGTCCTACTCCACCATCTGGAATCGTGTTAGGGTTGGAGTCTTCACCAACTCCTGGCATTCCTTCTCCTCCAAAATCATAGTAGGGATGTATTGTCATTATTACAGGAACAGTCTGTCCTTCAGGCACGTCAGGTAACCACAAGGCTACGTGCATTACGTCTTCTTCAGGAAATCCAGCATCTTCTTCAGAAATAGGTAATTCTACTGATACAAAATGTTCAGTATATGTCAATACATCATATGAGCCATTAACGGGTAAAACCGACCTCATTTGAGTAAGGTCTAGATCCATCTTATGCCTATCATGCAACGGTGTTTCCCACCATTCTTTCGCTTGTTCACCAACACTATTTGCACTCAATACTTGGCCGAATCCAGCGCCTAAGAATAAGAACACAATTGCGATTGCAATGGTGGCTCCAAGTGTGATATTGAGAGTCTTAACTCCCGAGTCTGGAAGTATTTCAGCCTCGAAAACCTCCTCTTCCATTATACCCTCGAATCATTTCTTACTCATCAGCCTTCGCTTGAATGACTTCATCAGTACAAATCCTCAAAGAGTGGGTAGTGCAGCCCCGAATATGAGCGAGCAGTACACCGTGGCAGGCCAATCAATACCCAATATTACCGCAGGATATGGCGGTTTCTTGATACTGTGGGGAGTTGTAATCTCTCTGGTTTCAGATTCTGATTCTATAACCTCATATTTCCCATCTTTACTTGGTATTCCTCTCTTACTTTCTGGATTACTTGCAATGAAGATTCCAGAAAAGAGAAAACTTTGGATGCATATTGCTGCAACTTTTGGGTTGCTATGTGCAATCGGTGGGACTCGCTTTTTCATGGTAATAGGTGACGGCCTGAATTATGCTTCAGGCTCGATGCTTATGCTACTCTTGACAGGCTCCGCATTCACTTACTTCTGTGTTCAATCCTTTATCCACGCTAGAAAAGCCAGAGAAGCCAAAGAAGAATGATTTCATGATGTTTGAGCGATTGGAGTCAAACATGCGGGCCATTGCATTACTACTCAGTGTGCTCATGCTTTCATCAGTTTCCGGAGTCGATTATCAGACTGGAAACGAGGCTTGGAGGGATATTGAAGTTGACATGTCCACTTGGAATGATGGTCCACAGTTGGAAGGATCTTCGATGGATGAGCCTCGACCAGGAGATGCTGTACTCATAATCGAGGTTGAATACAAACCAAGCCATCTTGAATCCGCAGTCCAAGGAGAAATCATCATTGAATTATTCGAAGAATGGGCTCCTAATACTACAAAAAATATGATTAAGAATGTTGAAAATGAGATATACAACGGCATCTTCTTCCATCGTGTAATCGATGATTTCGTAACGCAAGCAGGTGACCCTACTTGCAAAACAGCAGGGGTTTATCCCGTTACTAGCGCAACATGTGGAAGCGGCGGATCGGGAGAAACTATTGATTTAGAGCATCATGAAAAGTTATCACATGTAGACGGTGCAATCGGTATGGCTAGAGGCCAAGATCCTGATAGTGCTGATGCTCAATGGTATATCGCTGAAACGGAAGCTCACAGTCTTGACCCAGAAAACAGGGATGATGAGGGGTATGCTACTTTTGGAATAGTGAGGAATGGAATGAGCCATATCAGGGCTATCGCTTTGGTTCCTACATCTGATGACCCGACAGGTGAAGAAATCATAGTCAACCCAGCATCATCTGCTGGCCGACCTATTTGGGAAGTTCACATATCCAATGTTGAGATGATTGGAGTGATTCCATATGATGAATCTACGGATAAAGTCGAAGCACAGTCATTTTTCTCAACAACAGTAGGGAAAGCAACTCTTGGTCTAGCAATTATTGTAATCGCAGTAGCGAGTTATGCAGCACTCGTAAGGACTAAAGAAGACGAACCGGATGCAATATTGTTAGATTTCGATGAAGAAATTGTAGATTAATCAATTCTAATATCTAGCACTACGTGTCTGATACGCGGACAATACTGCTTAACATCCTCTAAGTGTAATGCTGTTACATTTTTTCCACTTACAGTCGCAAACCATTCTGTTGTTTTTTCAGCCCATTCTTCGATTTCGTCTTCATGAACATTCATATGAACATGAATTGTTCCACCGCTTGGTTTGAGGCATGCTATAGCTAACCCCCATGCATTCATCGATGAAGGAATTAAGCCTAGGATTACGCGGTCAGCAATTCCTTTCAAATTCTTCATTGTAACTCGATTGTCTCCTTGATGAATCGTACATTTCTCTGCCACATTATTCCTAATAAGTCCTTTTTGTAATGCTGCAATGCTATCGGGGTTTATTTCACAAGCGTGCACATGGCTAGCGCCTCCTCTAACTAGGAACTGGAGAGTGTAGTATCCAATTCCACAAAATGCATCGACTATTATCTCATCTTGTGATTCAATTAATCCCATTCTTCCACGTTCTGTCACATTACCAGAAGAGAACATTACCGCTGTTGCATCGAACTCATACTCTACAAAATGTTCTCTATGAATTACCCAGCCATCTTGGCCGTAAATCAATTTCATCTGCGACTGTCTTTTCATGCCGGGATCTATCTCTGCTTGAATCGCTATTCGATTAGCTCCTAAGGCCTCAGCAACTTCTTGTAAAGGCCAGTCAGAGGTATCGGTTTCTTCCTGGAAAATAACTAGGCTTCCTAACTTCTCCCATTTCTGTGGGGGATCTTCTAGCAAAGTCTTCAATTTGTCATGTGGGTTGGTTTTTTCAACCTCTTCGAATACAAGCTCTATTTCTCCTTCATAGACAGGGATTGCAATCATTTCACCATATGGCATGGGCTTGAGATTTGTGTTTAGCAGTCCTTCTTTTTTCAAACGTTGATACTCATCAGTGGCCAAACCTCGAGTGCACAAGTATGCGCGTGAGATGACCATAATTGACTGCAGACAGGCAAAGCATGTTAAATGTCTTAGCATACAGATTAGTTGATAGCATGAAGTCCAGACTCGCATTATTCCTAGTTTTGGTATTCTCAATATCGGTTTTTGCTCCTATGGCTAGTGCCGCGGGAATGATTGGTTGTGCTGCCAATGGGGGGATTTGTGACTCCTGGGATAAAGCCGACGATGGTACTTCCAATCAACAAGATTGGATTCAAGGAGTCTATGAATTCGATTTAGTTGATACATCAACAATCAATATGGAAATGTCTTGGGCTCTACGTGAATTCAATAGAACTGCTCTCGGGTTGGATTCAGCTGAATTAAATTCAGCAATGCTACTAGAAGGAATGAGTGCTTATGATGGGGCTCCTGCGGATTTAATTCGTAATTTCTTTGATCAAAGATCAGGAGGAACTGGAACTCCTACTGTGAAGGAGAAACTTAAGATGGAAGTGAATAACTCTATACAAGAATTACTGGATAGTGGTTTTGGAACAGTGAATTCAATTGCGACGTCATATGTCGGTTCTATTACAAATTCTGGAGTGACTACTACTTGTAGCGACGATCCAGATTTAGATTCCCAAGAAGAAAACCCGAGTCTAACTAACAATGTATTCGACCCTCCGATTTGTTTCACTGTTAGCGCAAGTGTAACCCTTTCAACTTCAACTTTTAACCTCGGGTCAGTAGACGCTTCAACTCTTGACAGAGTTTACCGTGGTATGCTTGTTATGGGCTCTGATATCACATCGGAATTCGATTTATTCAGCGACCCAGGTCACAACTCAGTTTTCGTCATTAATCCTCCTGGTTTTGCAACGGTAAAGAGCGTTGATGCTTTAGGGGTTCAAATCGTTCGCTCAGGTCCTCCATCTTACATGGCAGCACAGTGGAGTATCGATAATCAAGAAGCCCCCCTAGGTGGAGAAAGAATCGCTCAAACAGTTTCTGTTGAGATAGGGCACCGTAATTCGACTCAAACCAATAGCGTTGAAATCACACCCCAAGATACTGGAATCACTTTAGGAGTAACTCTCGACCTTTATGATGAAAATGCAGCAACTGTTCAAGTTGTAGCTGGAATAAACCACATTGACCAATCAACGATGGATGAATGGGGAATCTCTCTGGTAGACGTCACTCAAAACGCTAAGGTCCCTTGGGTTACTGCGGATGGTATTAGATTAGCCTATCATAATGATTTGATCGAGTTAGATGATTTTAGTACTAATTTCCCGATGGATAAGGTTAGTCAATCGATTAAAGACTCGACTCCAGCCGAAGGTGACATCACAATGAACAGTCCGACTTGGGTTTCTCAATCTGCTGAAATCGGAATACCTGAGCCAGGTGGAGGACTGAATTATACTCATACGAACTGTCCAGAATCACTACCTCCCGGCACTGTCGTAAACTACTGTATCGAAGGCCAAGACGCAATGGGCGGGGATCAACCAATTTACTTACAATCCGCTTCATCTTCTTTTGAATTGCGTCTGCTAGATTTACTGATGCAAGAACTTGAGAAGAAGTATGCTGATGATACAGAGGTTCTAGATGTTCTAGGAGTCATTGAGGAATCTGACATTCAAAAACTGCTAGACGCAGGTTTTGCAATTGATACTCAATTCGGAGAGGATTTGCTTAAGGACATGATTCCAGAGAATCTACCCCCAACCGAATTGACTCTAGAAATCGTGTTACCCTCTTGGACACAAGCAGCAACTGGAGATTCATCGATAGTACTGTCATACTTCGCTGAAGGTTCACAAAACAATGAGTTGTCGTTCTCTATGGCAGGGCCAACTGCTTATGACCCTCGGCACGCAATTCTTGATTCGAATGGCCAAGAAATATGTTCTGCGGATAGAGCAGATTGGTCATGTATTGACCTAGATATTGAAACAGATGTAAGTGATATTGACTTTAATGAATGGGGACCTAGCATTGAATTAACAGCATCATTCTCAGCAAGTATTGATGTTTACAGAATAAAGTTACCAGATGCAGTAATAGAAGCGATGACTGAAGGCGAGACAAAAATCTCAGGTGAAGTAATCCCTTCAGATTTAATCAGGCATGGTCTTGACATTACAGATCGTTTACTAGAGCCAATATCGAGAGACGTTGAAGTAGTCGATGGGGAAGAGCAATCTTTTGAAATGACTACTGCTGGATTTGAAAAGTTTGTCAACAATTTGGGTAAAGACCTAACTCAAATGATACATGATAGATCTGCAGAACTTAGTGGTGAAGAGGAGTTCACTGAATTCGATTTAACTGGTTTCCAAGTAATAACTTCTCTAGAGAACCTGGGCGGAATTGGTTCAACATTTGGCGATGAAACTCCAATTAGTCTCAAAGTTAGAATTCCTGAGTTTACATTGAAAGCGGGCGTAACTAATGGTTGGAGCGGTATAATGGATGGTAGTCCAACTATCGGTGTAACTACACTCTTCAACTCACCGATGATTAGTACTGCAAACGCTTTCTCTAGTGCATTAACTTCAATCGGTTCACAATTTGTACAGATGGCTGGAACTGGTATTACTTTAGATAACAACGGCCAACCGTTTAATTTCAGAGCAGAATCTCAGGATTTAGTAGTCCACGAAGATACAGGCTCTGAACTTCGAGGAGAGGTAACATTCTTGATGCCAGATGGAATAACTCTTGAGAATTTCCAAACAGCAAATGGTTGGGAAACGGTTGGTGAAGAAGATGGTAGACAAAAAATAACCATTTCACTTGAGTCATTCAGTAAAGGTGACGAATTTACTTTCAGCGTCAAAGTGTCATGGTTATACATTCTATCACAAATTTGGATATACCCAACAATCATGTTATCTCTTATTGTTTGGAGAGTGAGAGCACGTCGTAAGAAGAAGAGAAAGAAGCTTGATTCTAAAATGGCTCCAAAGATAGTTTCAAGCGGTAAAGGTGGATTATCCAATACCGACTTTACTGCATTGGGTTCAGGCTACGACCCTACAACGCCCAGTAGCGGTGACTTCGACTTATATGGTGACGATGAGTGGAGTTAGTGAAGAGAATCATAGATTCTTTTGGCTAGTGAAGGCCCAATCCCTGGTACAGTTTTCAGATCATTGACAGAGGCGTGACTAATACCCTGTCTGCCTCCAAAGTGACGTAGTAATGATTGCAATTTTTTGGCACCAAGGCCACTTACTGATTCCATAGGGTCGCTTAGCCTCTTTCTTGCTCGAGTTTTCCTGTGGAATTTATTGACAAATCGGTGTGCTTCATCTCTTGCATGAACTAACACCCGTCCTCTTCTATCAAGAATCAAATCATCATGGCCATCTCTGTGAATTGTTTCTTCTCTCTTGGCAAGGCTCGCTAATTCCATACCACCTATGTCATGGTCATTCAACAAATTTGAAATAATTCCTAGGTGCGTTTCTCCTCCATCAATTAGCAATAAATCTGGCCAATCCTCAACACGCTTAATCCACCTTTCAACCACTTCTCGCATCATTCGTAAATCATCCATCGCATCTCCTTTGACGGTATAGGTTCGGTATTCTTTCTTGGCAGGCTTACCATTTCGGAAACAAACACTAGCTCCTACTCTTGAATCGCCAAGAAGTTGAGCCATATCAAAACAAACAATGTGATTCAAAGATTTCATTGATAATAGTGAAGCGGCTTCATCTGCAGCTCTTTGTTCTAGAGTTCCAGACGTTTTGTTTACCAGTCTTTCAACTTGCATCTCTGCATTTTGTTTTGCTAGGTTAGTCAAAGTAACAAAATCTCCACGTGAAGGGTTCCTATTCTCAACTTTGGAGCCTCGACGCTCCGAGAGCCATTGATTCACCATGTCTGTCAGAGGAATTGGGGTAAGCAATAGGCGAGGGGGCCTCCTAGTGGTGTAGTGTTCTACAATGAATGTTGAGATTGAATCTCCTTCATCTCCTCGATGAATTAGAGGCCAAGATTCTTGGCCTTTGATTACCCCATCATCTGCATGAATTACCACTACAGCAGCCAGGTCTCCTCTGACTCCTATGCCTATTGCATCACAGTCTCGATAAACTGTAGATGAGATGACTTGTTGGCTAGTAACACTGCGTACCGCCTTGATCATATCTCTAATCGATGCAGCCAATTCATATTCTTGAGCTACCGAATGGGCGTCCATCTCCAACGCCAAATCTTCAATCAAATCACTAGCATCACCATCTAATATTCTCCTTACACTGAGAACTCTTTGAGCGTAATCCTCTCCTCCAACACACGGTCCACGGCACAATCCAATATGACTTGCGAGGCATCCGTCCTTGCCTCTGCAATCTTTGTCACGTATTCCGAAATGCCTCCTCAATAATTGAACGACTTGTTTAGCTGCGCCAGCATTAGGAAACGGACCCCAAATCCATGAGCCTTTATCTGGGTGTCGGGTATATCTTATGCGCGGATATTCTTCCTTTGACAATGCCAGATAAGGATATGATTTGTCATCCTTTAACATCGAATTATATCTCGGTCTGTGTTGTTTAATCAACTGCCTTTCAAGAATTAAAGCCTCTTGAGGGGAATTGGTTACTATGAATTCTATATCATCCGCCCTATTGACCAATTCAGGTATCATGGCACGGTCTGGATTTGTTGCAAAGTAAGAACGGATACGTTGTGATAAAACTGTAGCTTTACCAACATAGAGCACTCTTCCATTCGGCTCACGGAACAGGTATACACCCGGTTTTGGCGGAAGATCAACCTTAGTTGGGTCTACCGGCATGTTTGCTTTGTAGTGTCGGTGGATGAAGAATACATCGCCAAACAAGATAGGGCAAGAAACATGGTTGATGAATAATAGGAAACTAACATGGTGACCGGTCCTGAAGCAAGGATTCTCTCGCGGCTTGCCACATTTCCTTCTAGCCTAGGGTCGGCTTGGGATGTTCCACGTGACATTTGTTTGCCTGGATTATCTGAATATTTAGGTGTTGTTCGTTCGGCCTTACATGCTCCTTTGAACGAGTTAATTAGTAAGGAATTAGTTGTCGAACGTAAAGCACATGTAATTGGTGGTGGAAGTCGAAAAAGAAAGGTATACCATCTCACCGAGTTAGGCCGCAGAGAGTCTGAAGGGATACCAGTCGTTAGTAAAAAGAGAATAGGAGAGTTACGTGGGAAACCACCAACTAAGACACTATTGAGCGGAAGAGATTCTCTTATACAGAAATTGAAACAGGAGAACAAAATGATTCTTACAGGTTTACCTGGAATTGGTAAAACCTCACTGCTTAGGTCGTTGGCAGACGAATTTGTAACAGACGGTAAAACTGTTCGATTCGCTACGATGGAATCTTTCAAAGATATCACTGAAATATTTGAGGAGTGGGAATTAAACTTCACTAGCGAATCTGCTGTGCTGAATTCTACTAAAAATGATATTTTGATTTTAGATGAATTGCAAGAAGTTAACCCTAGGCACATCGGACGATTGGGGATATTTGCCCAAAAGTGTGAAAATTTGATTATGGCTAGCAGAGCCCCATTGCCCATATCTGACGGTTTTGTAATAATGGAAATTCCACCTTTAGATATTGAAGATGCCGTGGAACTATTGCCTCTGCATTTAGAAAATAAGGATTTGATAGCAGAGCGTCTTGGAGGCCATCCTCTTGCATTACAATTGCATGATGAGAAATCAGAATTACCTGAGGCTGGTTCTGATCTGCAAGAATGGGTCAAAGATGTTGTTTTAGCAGACCTTGGAAGTGAGATTAAAGCATTGGATGAATTATCATTACTACCCGTCCCTGTGCCTACTGATTTCCTTCAATACGAAGAATACATTTCCGGTTTGGACGATCATGCCTTACTTCGTTGGTTTGGCAATGGCGTTGAATTACACCATCTCGTTCGTAACGTTCGTTCAACAATGCTATCTGAAGGTGATCATGCAATAGCAGCTAAACATTGGTCACAAAAGGATGGAGATCTTGCTAGATTGATAGAGATGCATCATATTTTGAAATCTGGAGAAGATATCGAATCCCATCTGTTGTCAAATGCGGAGGCGCTAATGATTCGTTCAAGTGCAGGATTAGCGACTCTAATTTCAGATGCAATTTATCGCCATCCATCTAATTCATTGCACAGAATAGCAGCACTGGTAGCAATTGAACGCGGCGAGTCAGAAATTGCATCAGAACATTTAGCACATTGCGATGCTCCTGATTTAGAATATTCTCTCTCTTTACTAGAAGGGAAAGTCGATGATATAGTTCTCTCAAGTTCTAATTCTAAACTAATCTTATCTGAAGCAGCAAGAAGGATGGACGACCGTTTACCAGGCCAAATTCCAGGTTCTGAAATACTAGAGTTATTGGATATGGTTGAATTTTCAGATGTTGAAGCTGACATGAAAAAAGTAATGTTAGTTGTTATGGCGCATATTAGGCATTCTTGGTTCATTTCAAATTCTAAATGGAGTGATGCTAAAGAGATAAGAGACAGCCTTGAATCAATCTCTCATGCTGATGATCCTCAATTATTCTCTCTAAATATACGTGCACAAATAGCACAAGCCACCCCAAATTCTCCGTCATTTGAAAGATTGGTTGAAGTTGTGTTTTCAAAATCTGGTCTCAAGTCTACAATGTTACAAATTGCATTAGTTCAAAGTTGTGAAGGAGACAGAGCCAAAAATCTGTTGAACCGAATTGAAATGCCGAGTACTGAGGCCCAGAATAATTTATCCTCTGCAAGAAGAGTGGCAGCATCAATTTGGTTTTTGAGAGCAACCCACAATACTCATAACAAGTTCTCAGCAATAGCCGAATCAGTTACTCTTTGGCAAAGGTCACTATGTCCTTTAGCCGCTAAAAATGCAGCAGAAATGATGCATAAATTATTGTAATTATATCTCAGCCCCAAGCAGAGTTTTGGTGTCAACAATTCCTGATATTGGCCTGATATCTTCTACAATAACCCGGGTTAGCGTAAATTCATCATCTGCTTGAATTTTAGCAATCAAATCATATTCGCCAAAAAGCATCCAGCGATTAGATACATGCTCAATATTGTCCAGGCTATTTCTAACGTCATGCTCCTTTCCGGGAGTGGTGGTAATCAATACAAATCCAGTAGCCATAATCTCACCTTAATAGTCAACAGCAATCATTGTCTGAGTTTCTCTAACTCCCGTAATCAGACGGAAATCTTTCATCAAAACTCCTGACAATTCTTTTGCATCATCCAAAGAAATCCGAATTAGTAGGTCATATTCACCATAAAGAACGTGAACTTCAGCGACATTTTGATGTTCTGAAAGTTGCAGATAAACCTCCCTTTCTTTAGTGGGTTCGGTTTTGAATAAGACAAATGCTTCAGGCATTGTTCCGGCCACATGCCATCCCCTCTTGACAATGTCGATATCCTTCTTTCATCGTTAAACTTGTGAGGGGAATCATCTAATGGTATGTGTTTTAGTTTGAACTTATGGAGAGAGTACGGACTACCCCAGTTTTTACAGTACTCGCCGTACTGTTACTCTCTTCATTTTCTCCAATGCTAATCATCAATACCGAAGCAAGCCAAACTAGTGGGCGTGCCCAAATTACTTGGTCTGGAGACGTGGTTTTGAATGACCATCATACGATTAATATCACTGATGAGTTAGTGATTTCTGCATGTACTAACGTCACAATGGCTAATGACGTTAGAATTTATGTTGAAGGAAGAATAACAGTTGAAGGTACAGAAACCTGTCCTGTAATTTTTGACTATGCCGGCGGGGGCGACCACATGGGTATCCAATTCAATTCATCTTCTAATAGTCGAGGTAGCCGCGTCGATAACGCCTCAATCGTTCATTCGACATATGGGATTTCAATATATTCATCCAATCCATATATCGCCAATACTACGATTTGGGATGCCGATAATGTAGCGATTGATCTCTTTGATTCAGCCACCCCTATAATTCGTGATGTCATCATAAATGAAGCAGGACAAGATTGGAACTTTCCTACTAATTGGAGGTACGGTATTGGTCTTTCAATAGGCGCAGGTTCTGCTCCTAACGTAGACGGATTATCAGTTAATGACGCTGTTACTAGAGGTGTAAACATGTGGGGCAATTCCGGAGGGATACTTCGTAATATTACAATTAGCAATGTTTCAGGAGCAACCCTTGCACAATCAGCAGGAGTTTGGGTAGAGGACAGTGTTCCTTTGTTTGAAGGAGTTAGTGTTGATAAATCGGACCATGGAGTAATTATTCGTCATATCGATGATGGCATCAAAACAAGGGCCGTAATAAGAGATCTCGATATAACTAATTCGATGTACAAAGCGTTGGTAATCGATAAAGAAGATCATACGAATTTTACGAATTACCAAAGCGCAATTATCGAAGGACTTGATATTAGTGGAACCGGAGGCCCTAATGCGAAAACTGCAGGTCTAGCAACTGCTACAATCGATATTAATGCAACAGGTGCATGGATTGAAGATGCATCATTGGAAGATAATGATGCTGTAGGTATTCAATTATATTTCGTAGACTCAACAACTGTTTTTACCAATACCTCAATCAATAATACCGGTGGTTCTGGCACAGGAGCTGATGGTGCTGGAGTTTCGATAAGGTCATCCTATTTCGCAGCAGAATTCGATGGTTTAGAAGTCTCTAATGCAACAGGACCAGGAGTATTTGCTTTGAATGGCGGTGCTATTCAAGGTAATGATTGGCATCTTCACCATAATGGTAAGGAAGGGTTCTACCTAGAAAGTGCTGCAACAATCGTAGACGTTCTTCAACTGAACAATAATGGTGATTCTGGTGTCCATATTGATGATGCTAGATACGTATACCTATCCAATCTTTCAAGTTCTAATAACGCAGACGCAGGTCTAGAATATAATCGGGCCAATGATATTGAATCCGGTTCTGGTGATGTAAGATGTATGAGCTGCTCCTCTGTAAACGATTCAAGAGGGGTCTCGATTACCGACTCTGTAGATTTGTATCTTGAAGACTTAGAAATTCATGATCCTGTAACTGGTCCTGCCATATCCATCGATAATAGTGGTTTGAATATCGGCGTTCAAGGGGGGCTCTTCCATCTTCACAATGTTGAAACATGGATTAATCATAGTGGTCCATCTATCGACATCATAGGGGCTGAAGGGGTCATTGATGGCCTAGATATGTATGGTTCACACACTGGTTTAGTATGGGATGCAGACCATAACGTGGAGAGAGAAAGCGTACTCTCCAATGCTAATTTATCAGGAACTGGGTGTCTAGATTTGTCAAACCATGACCAACTATCTGGTAATGGAAATGTAATCACAACAAACTGCACGGGTACACTTGACTTTGAAAATGTTGAACTAAATTGGTCTAAATTTAGCGATAATGACGCTCATATTTTGAATGTAGACGCAGATTCTCATCTGCATTTACATCAACCTACAAATATTAATTATTCAATTGCCAATATTTCTAGCAATGGCTGGATTGAAGAAGCGTGGGATCTAGAGATTTGGGTGGTAAATAACAACTCTAACGGGGTGCCAAACGCACCTGTACAACTAGGGTTTGACCAACTTGAAAGTACAATTTCAGATTCAACGAATGACATTGGTACCGTTAAATTCCCTGATTTACGAGGAAAGAAGTACACTAGTGGCGGTCAACAAAGCCCTTACACATCGGTGACTGTTAGTTGCTCATATGATGGCGTTTCGAGTTCAACTAATACCTCATTATCACAAGATAGAATGGTTTGGTGTAATCTTCCTTTGTCAAATCAAGCACCTTTCATAATGTGGGACTCTCCTGTCGACCAAGAAGTATTTCCATCACAAGGGGATATTTTATTCAACGCTAGTGCTTCTTGGGATCTTGATGATGATGAACTAACTTTCTCATGGACAAGTGACCTCGATGGCGATATTTTGGCATCATGTATCGGCCAAGGTAATCCATTCAATCCTAACAAAGGGTTTGCATTCATTGTAAATTCTGGTGGTATGTGGGATTGCAGTCTCTCTGACGGAATTCATGACATAACTCTGGAGATATGCGATGATAAGGGTAACTGCGTTGATAAAACAAGAACCATTGAATTATCCAACCAAGACCCAATTGTTGTAGTTAATACAGACCCTTCACTTTCTCCTTGGGGTGAGTTGATAACTCCAATTACCAAACCGGTTGAGTTCTGGTTAAATGGCACATATGACCCTGAAAATGATACTTTAGAATGCTCATGGTCATGGCCGGGCAATAGCGTTTCTTTGGGTGATTGCGTAAATGGGACGGGATACTTATCTTTTGCAAATATGAGCGTTACAACATTTGACCTAACCCTTTCAGTTTCTGACGGAATTAATTCACCAAAAGAATGGGTTGTTCCTGTTGAGTTGTACAATGAAGTACCTATTGCATCATTCACTGTGAATCGAGAAGGGAATCTTTCTGAGGATGAAGTAAGCATGACGAGTACCACAATTGACCCAGAAGGCGATGAAATTACTTATCTTTGGCAAAGTAGCATAGACGGGATTCTATCAAATGAAAGCACTTGGAATGGATATCTTTCAAGAGGTTCTCATTTAATCTCTTTACAAGTAAATGATGGTCGTTATGAGCACCTCAATCTCACAAACGAAAATACTACAATTGTGATTGTTGGAAACAGCCCTCCAAAATCCATAATTCACTCACCTGCAGATGGTGAATCGTTTGACTCAAGCCACTTATTCGAGTTTAATGCTTCAGGGTCAGGCGATTGGGATAGTGCATGTTTCACATTCCCGGCAGATATTCCTTGGCATTGTGTTGAAAATGAACCTGCTATCGGCTCAGAATATTTAATCTACAAATGGGAATCAAATCTTGATGGTGTTTTACAAGAAGACGATAGTGACTGGTTGATTTTTGAAGGTCATTTGACTAATGGCTCACATACAATAACTCTTACTGTTGATGACGGAATTCACGCACCACAATCTTCTAGCATTACAGTTGAAGTGGCAGCCTCAGCGCCAGTTTTGGGTCTGGTATCCCCTGATATTTCAGTAGGATACCGTTCCAGTGATTTAATTGCTATTGACATAAGGGATAGTGTTGATTATGATGGCGATGATTTTGTATTCAGTTTGGCAAGTGATATTTCAGGAGAGTTACTTACCGATGAAAACCCGATGGAATTACATTCAATTCAACTCGGTGCTGGAGAGCATACCCTTAGTTTCACTTTAATCGATGAAACTGGTATCTCACGTACCGAAACAGTTAGCTTATTCGTAATCGAATCCGATCCAATCGCTGTCGTGTACGAGCCGATGAACAATCAATTCTACGAACCCGGTGAGATGGTTTTGTTTGATTCAAATGGAACATTAGATGCAGATGAAGATATTACTCGCAGAGAATGGCGCCTCTATGTGGCGGGAGATATTTATCCAACCGTTCTTTCTAATGATGCATTTTATTCTACAAATTTATTGCCGGGGGTACATCACATCTCATTATTTGTTGAAGACAGAAGAGGAGGCTCAGATGAAGTACATTTGAACATTACAATAGCCTCTAGTAGTCCTGATTTATCTAATTTAACCGTAACGCCAACATCTGCTTTAGTCGATGAACTAGTGATAATAAAAGTTTCAGTTGAATTAAGTGATCCAGATGGTACTACTCAACTTATCAATGCTACAATAACTAGGAATCTCCAAGTGTGGGGTTTCAATTTAACTGATGATAATGGTGATGGCATTTGGGTTGGTGAAATTGAGATTATGCCAGGGGAATCTGGCAAAGCGCAGATAAAAGTAACAGCAATTGATGGTGAAGACTTAGATTACCTCAGTATTAATATTGATTTTACTGAAGAAGAAAATGATAACTTTTCGATGTATGTAGCCGCAGGCAGCATAGGCGGATTCATCCTGCTATCATTAGTGATAGCAATGCTTGTTTTGAAGAGAAGAAAGCGTTTGGCAGACATAGATTTGATAGATAATTGGGGAGTATTTGGTGGTGAAAGTGAAACATTTACCGAGGAAGTTAACTCTGATTTAGATGATAAATCGACATCAGTAGATTCATTAGCGAGTAAAGACACCGATGATTCATGAGGAACAGTTTCTCGAGAATGAATGCCATTCTGTTAGCCGTCTTGTTGTGTGCATCTGCTTTGCCACAAGGAGCAGCAGCAGAAGAAGGAACAGAAGAGCACTTTGCGTTTGGTGTAGAATATGATTGGTCGAATATGAATGCAGATTTTGAATCGATGACCGGATTACCCCTAGATGACATCCTTGGCGATGTTATGCAGTCTGCAGATGATGCAGGAATGGAAATGCTAATCCTAGAAGAAATCACAGGTACCTCTTCAATGGTTATTGACCAATACGATGCAGGAACTATGATGTTTGATGCTACAGATGGATCTTCAGTTGAAGTAACAAAGCATGTTACAGAATTGACAGTCCGCCATGGCATGCTTGCAGACATGGCATTGATCACCGAGTGGTCAGATGCTCGCGCAGGTTGGGATCTAACAATCTCAGCAGGCTCTGAAGGTATTTTCAATATTGATGCTTACTATGTTGAGTACCGTGATGCAAGCGGGCTAATCTACGGCCATGATGTTGACATGTCTATGGACTCTGACACAACAATTTCCTTTGACCTCGAGGGTAGCCTAGAAGCGGAGGATGGCGACAAAGTCATGCCTCTTGATATCCATATGGAAATGGGTGTCGCTTACGGAGTTACCAACGCTGCAAGTTCAATGATTTACGCAGAGCCAAGTACGCTCCATCAAAGAATTTCTGACCTACAGGGCGGAGAAAGCCTTGAATGGAGTATTGGACAAGACGACTCTGAAGTCTATTGGAATAACTACCAAGATTGCGAATGGGACGGTTATGATTACAGATGCGCTTACGATAATGATGACGATGGAAATGCTGACATATACGTCAATTGCGCCTACTGTGAGTACTATTCTAGCAGTGACGAATTTTTCTGTACTTGGGATTTCGGTAATGATGAAAATTGGGAAAACGCAGTTGCTGAAGGTTGGACACACTACAATGACGGTACCAGCCCTAATGGTCACATAGTGATAGATGAAGTCGAGTCCAACATAGGAACTTTCTCTACTTCTACAGGATTTAACTTTGAATTGACTGGACTACCGGCTGAAGAGATGGGATTCCCAGAAGGTAAGTGGGATGTATCTGCAAGTGATGATACTACAGACGCCGGTGGATTCGATGAAGAAGACTATGGTTGCGAAATGGGTATGGAATTATTCGAGGGAACTCAGATGATTACTACCGATGGTGAACAAATTGAAGTTATGCAGGCACACACAAGTCCAGTTCCGTTCGGGATGACCTGCCATATTTACAATTTATTCTCACACGCATTCGTGGGAACTGAAGATGCTGCAACTCTTGAAGATATGATTGCAGACAGCACAGAAGAGATTGCTGAAAGCCTGGACGGAAATGACCACGATTGGCAGCAAAGTGATACGGTGTACATGGAAATGAGAGTCCATTCCCAAGAAGAAATCGATATCGATTTCCAGGCTTGGAATTTGGATATGAACAATAATTACGAAGTAAACATGGTAATGGTTGACTCTGATGGAATTACCCAAGACACAGGCTCCTACGTAATCTCAGATACTGATAGCACTTGGGATCGGACTGAGATGTCTACCAGTGCATGGGGCGAACACTGTACTACTGCGCAATTAAAACACGTTACAGATAATGTGATTGTTGATTCAGTAACCGCATGCGCAGAGGTTTCCCAGGAGCCAGAACCAAGCGACCTAGTTAATGATATCATTGAAGGGTTTGGTGACTCTACCATTGAAAACACAATGGAGAACTTTGCTGAAAATTTGGAATACAGACTTGAAGGTTACGAAGCAGACATCCCGTATGATGATGGTGAAATGTTCATACTTTGGGATGACACTAACAATATGGTAGTTGGATTCCAAATGGTTGTCACATCTGATGATAGCAACCTATGGCACACTTTAATCGGTCCAGAATCTGATTCTTACGGAGATGCACCTTCTACTGTCTCAATGACATACTTCTCAGGACAGCAGGCAATTATCCAAGAAGCAGAAATTGAAGATGATACAACACTAGCAGATCTTGTAGATTTGTCGGCTCACAATGACGATCTTATCGATAACGCTATCGAAGAATCGCTCTCAGACAACGGTCCTGATGCAGGTGGTCCTGCAGAGGGTGAAGGTAATTCAACAACTGAGGATGTAAAAGATGGTCTTCTTCCATTCATATCCCCTGTTATGACAATGTCGATGATTGCGGTTGCAGGCTTAGTTGTAAGTCTGCGTACTCGTAAAGAGTGATACAAGATTTGAAAGAAGATGGTACCTCTCCCTTCATTATGAGGGGGAGGAAACCATATGCTAAGTTGTTCCTTCACGTGGCGCAATTGGTAATTCTAATCTCGCTGATTAGTGCTGTAAATAATCAGACTTGGTACTCAGGTGTTGTCGATATTGAATATTCTGAGGGCCTTCCAAAGGGTGCGGGTCTCGAAATAGGATTAGATGTGGACCAAAAAACAGCGGATGGCAGTATCCATATCGATGGTTTCCTAACTTTCATGCAGTGGCAAAATACTCGTAATGATACATCGATTCCCACAGAAGCTTCTGATGATTACGGTGGAGATTCAGACTTCACCCCCCTCTCAGAAATTCAAGAAAGCGTTCCAATTTATACAAATGTAGCCCTTTGCTTAGGTATCTTATTACTTGTATTAACATTCTTTGAAATTAAAAATAGAGCGATAATAGGTTTGATTTTGAACGGGTTAGTTCTTTGGATAATCATATCTTTAGTAATCTTGGCACCTTTGGGATATGTTGGTGGAATGGAGTTTGGAACAGGAGTTCAAAACGCTGACAGAGAGTCTACTGTACATCAATCCCTAGAAGGCGAGCCAAAATTCGATTTGTTGTCTGGAGAACTTGATTACAACTTTGTTACCGAAGGATATGATCTTGGATTGGTTAACACTTCAAACTTAGAAGAAGTAATCGATAAATCCCCGGGTAAAGACCATCGCTCATTTATATCGATGGATGGTACAGCGGGCATTCACTATGGTTCATTCGTGATTGAATTAATTTGGGCATGGCTAGTATTATTTGTCGCATCTCCAATTATTATTGGATTTACGAATCTGGTTCGCATCGACAGACCACAACACATAGGTCTAGTAGAGAATAATGGTGCCATCATTGTTTTAATGAATGAAGATTGAAACTTTACAGTATCTTTATTCAAAAATTACGATTACTTCTGCTCTGGAATGTCACCATTTAGAGAATCTGGATTATCCTCAAGTGGGCCCCATTCGCTACGAGTACGGTGAATTCCAAATCGCTTAGCCCAAATGAATCTTAAATTCTTCCAGCCATCTCCCCATGTATGAATTTCAGCATCTCCCACTCTAGGACGGTAAGGTACAGATACCTCAATTGCTTTCTTTTTACCCAGCACTTTACGGGCTAGAATCTTCATTTCTTCAGACAAAGGCATACCATCATTTGTTGGACGCATTTTCTCATTTTCAAAAATAGATTTACGGAATACCCACATTCCAGATTGAGAGTCTTTAATCCCATATCCGAATGCCATACGAGCATTGAATGAAAGCATCCAATTGCCGAATCCATGAAGGCCAGACATCGAACCTTCTTCAGCAAGTGTTAGCCTGTCACAAGTAATGAAATCTAAATCTTCGTCGATTAATTTCTTGACTAATTCTGGGACCACTTCAGCAGGATAAGTGCAATCAGCATCCATTGTTACAATGATGTCGCCTTTAGCTACAACAAAGCCAGTGCGGTATGCCCTCCCGTATCCTTTTCGAGGTTCTAAGTGCACGCGTATTCCTTTCTCTAATGCAATCTCTCTAGTCCGATCAGTAGAACTTCCATCTACGATCATAATCTCAAGTTCATCACACCAATCACGTGGTATAGAATCCACTGTTGGTGCTAAGGCTTCTTCCTCATTTCTAGTAGGGAGAATAACCGTTACAGATACCGGTAACTTGTCGGCCATGGTCTGTCGATTGAAGGATTTCATTTGAAGCCACCTATCCATTGGATTATTTAGCGCAACATGATGTGGGTTAATTGTTAGACATGCACATAGCGATAGTGTCAGGGGAATATCCGCCTCGTTGGGGTGGAATCGGCTCCGTTGTGTTTCATTTAGCCGGGCACTTTGTCCAATTAGGCCACGAAGTTAGTATCATCACTCGTTCACATTCAGAAGTCGTACCTTCTCAAGAAGGTGTAAACGTGATTCCAGTTCGTTGGGCCCGTCTTCCTATGGCCTTTACCCGTTCATACGGTAAAAATGCGATTAAAGCGCTAAAGAGATTACATTCGAAAAAGCCGATTGATATAATCAACGCCCATCTTCCTTTAGTATCATGGAAACGAAAAGAATTCAGACGGCTACAGCAACACATCGCCCCTGTAGTATCTTGCCTTCACGGTTCCTGGCTAGGCGAAAAAGAAGGTGTAAAGCGAGCCGCTGCCGCTAGAGAATCAGCAACTTGGAAGAACCCAAACGACCTTGCCATTTTAACAACTGCAGGTTGGTATTCAAAGTATGAACGTGCTGGTATTTTGGAATCTAGTATCTGTGTGTCAAATTCTCAATCAACATTGAAGGAATTCAAAAGGTGGTATAGGCCGGATGAAGATTTTGACTGCGAAGTAATACTTTGGGGCTGCGACCACAAGGTGTTTCGCCCCCCAAATATTGATGATGAAGCCGAACAATTAGAGCATGAACGAATTCGAGAGTTGTATGGTTGTGGTGATGAAGAAGCCCTTTCATATTCCTCGGATACAAAAACTCCAATGTTATTAGCAGTTGGACGCTTAGTGGCCCGTAAAGGGTATATGACTTTACTCCGGGCAATGCCTAAAATTATTCAAGAAAATCCTGGTGCTAAACTAGTAATTGTCGGCCGAGGACACATGAAATCAAGTTTGGAAAAAAATGCTAAGAAACTTGGGATTTCACAATCAATACATATCCAAAGTAGTCTCTCATTTGCTGAGTTATCACAACACTTCAGGTCGGCAGATCTTGTAGTGTATCCATCATACTATGAAGGTCAGGGATTGATTCCTCTAGAATCATTGGCTAGTGGAACTCCGGTAGCAACTGTTGACCAAGAGCCCTTGACTGAAATGGTAGACTCCTCTGTCGGCGGGCTGTTCAAGAGAGGCGACCCGGTCGATTTAGCACGCTGTGTAAATGAGATGCTATCCAGTGAAGAAACTACAGAGAAAGCCAGATTGGGCAGGGAGCGAGTTTTGTCAAAATACACTTATGAGCACAATGCTTCTGATTATGAAAAAGCCTTCATTCGGGCTATTTCAAAGAGGTCATAATTTACGAAGATTCAAAACAAAGCGGGAGTTGAAAATGATATGGCTAGTAAATCTTCGAGCAATCCTCCGATTGCTATAGAATTTGCAGATGCTGAGTTAGTTGAGGAAAACGATACAAGTATCCTCAATGGAATGTTAGCAATCACCTTTGCAGTGTCTGTTGCTTTCTTGATTTTAGCGACCAATATCGGTGAGGTTTTCACCAACACTACATCTTTCAAGACTCAACAACCACTTTCTCCAGGAGAGAATGTAGAAATTACATTTGATGAGCCAATATACATGCCAAGGCATGAGGAATGTATTGACATGAATAATGGTCAAGATGCAGAATATGCAGGTTTTGGTGTTGGTTACGAACCTTCTCTTTCAATTGATTCGAAAGGCAATATGCAAATTACTGCGCACAAAGATTTGCGTTGGGGTGGAGAGGGAACTCCATTCGGTCCAGTTTTAGGAGGGCCTACTGATACATGGTACGCTTGTGAGGACGGTTCTATGACCTCTTGGGATTACTGGGCCTCTTGGTTTTGGATTTCAACCGATAATGGTTCCACTTGGGACCATGCAGATCAATTCGAACCCACCCCTGGTAATCTGGCCAATTCAATGATTGGCTCGGTCACCGGTGGAGCGTCTGAATGCCTTGGAGATGAAGGGGATATTGCAGTAGACGGCAACGACGTAGTGTATTACTTGGATACAACACTTGAGGACAATTGGTGGCACCGATTTACTGAAGGGGGCGACTCTTACGAAATGGGTTCAGTCTGTCAAAGAATGAACACTATGGCTGCAGATGACCGACCATGGGTTGCGGCGCAAGGAGATGGAATCATTCACTATCTTGGAAATTCAGGAGCATCACCTCCTGAGTGTACTGGAGATTCTGGCAGATATTGGTACTACCACTCGGAAGATGCCGGTAATACATTCACTCAGTGCTATGCAATGCCAGGAGGGTGGTCCACGATTTCATCTGAAAAGAATGGCTCCTACGTCTATGTAGCCCAAGAGGATGCAGATACAGGTTCTGGATTTGTTCAGATTCGAATTAGCAATGATTACGGAAGAGGAACTGGAGTTACGGACGGTACCTGGGAGCCACCAGTGGAACTTGGTCCAAGAACAGGGAATTGCCCAGAAGGTTATCCTGTTGTAAATAACAACGAAGCAGGAACAGTCGTCGTTGTTTGGGCAGATTGTCCTGATGGCGATTTAGGAGCATGGGATATGAGAATGGCCATTTCGTATGACCATGGTGAGGAATGGGAAGAAAGCTGGAGTATTGCTCCTGACTGGGGAGATTCTGGTGGAATCACAATGTATCCTTTCGTTTCGATTAGTGAAAATAACATGGTTTCTCTTTCTTGGTATGGGCTAGAGTATGGCGATGATGGTTATACTGAAGGCGATGAATGGTATCTGCTGGCGGGTGCGATTTACGAGCCACATTCAGGCGATGTTTTCGATTGGGTTGTAGCAGACCCTACTCCTCTACATATCGTGACTGCTTACGAAGAAGCAAATGGAGACGTGCACGCTTTGCATGATTTCTTCGAGACAGTACATAGTCCGGATGGCGATTGGATTGGAATCGCATACCAACAGAATGTTGGCCTTCACCCGTTTGAAGAAAATGAAGAGCAAAGATACATAAAATTCGTTAGAGCAAACGTGATTAGTCAAATTCCAGATTTTATTATTTTATATGAAGAAGGGGCCCTTCAAGGACCTATTTGGATCGCTACCGACATCTGATGTGTCGGGGTTGTCTTGAAAACTAAAACCTCGCATGCATGTACATGCGCGCGAGGCAGTTGGTGGTGCTCTTCCTCGCAGTGTCCTTGTTAACATTTTTACCAGCCGTTGAGGCCGATAATGACATAACTAACGCGACTCCACTGACAAATGGGGTCTCTACAAACGGTTATGTTTGCTATGATGATGGTTGTTCTCCAAACGATGAAGTCGATTGGTGGAAGATTTATGCTTACAAGGGAGACATTGTCCAAGTGGGCTTTTCTGGTTCGATGAGTAATGCTGCAATTTGGTGTCCAGGTGATGGTTGGGAGGCCGACTTTTCGATTCATGACGGAACCGGTTCCCAAGTTGCAGGACAGGCTATGAGCGATTCAGGCTCTTCGACCACTCTTTCCACAACAATGCCTAGTGCAGGTTGGATTCATGTTAAAATTAAGGGTAAAGATAGTTGGTGTAACGATGGTGTCGATTATACCTTAACTCCTGCTTTGAATCAAGATAATAGAGACAGTGACGAAGATGGATTCATCGATAATGAAGACGATTGTGATTTGACTTATGGAGCTTCAACAAACGACCGCAAGGGTTGCCATGATACTGACTCAGACGGATGGTCTGATCCCGACGAAGGATGGGGGCCAAACAATGGTGCTGATGCCTTTGTAACAATACCATCTCAGTGGGTTGATTCAGACAATGATGGATTTGGAGATAATATTAATGGATTTGAACCAGATCATTGCCCATACAGTCGAGGTTACTCTACATCTGACCGCTTTGGGTGTCTAGATTCAGATGGCGATAGTTGGTCTGATGCAGACCCTGGTGGCTTAGATGGAGTCGAGGCTTGGTTTGCTCATCCCAATGGAACCGGTGATGCTTTCCCATTCGTTGCTAGTCAATGGAACGATACAGATGAAGATGGATTTGGCGACAATTGGGCGGATATTTCTTGGAATCAAACTCGGCTAAACTGGTCCATTGGAATCTGGTATGATAACGCAAGTCAGCCAGATGCTTGTCCTTTCATTACAGGAAATTCGATGGAAGACCGCTTCGGTTGCCCCGATTCCGATACAGATGGTTGGTCAAATCCTGATTCTAATTGGACATCAGGCGATGGTGCAGACGCATTCCCAGAAAACCCTTCACAATGGTCAGACCGAGATAATGATGGTTGGGGAGATAATCAAAGTGATGGGGCCTTGCAAGTAGATGACTTCCCTGATAACCCTTCACAGTGGATTGATACTGATGATGATGGTTGGGGTGATAACCAATCATACGGCGCTTCTCAAACCGATGACTTCCCATATATTCCAAGCCAATATCGAGATACAGATGGCGATGGTTATGGCGATAATATTACTGGCTATGAAGGGGATGTTTGTCCACTTAGTACCATTGAGGAAGTTGAAAGTGGTTGGATAAGTTGGGCAGACCGATATGGTTGCCTGGATTCAGATATGGATGGTTATTCCAGCCCTGATGACTGGTGGGTTTCCCACCCTGATGGCTTCGCTGATGCTTTCCCTGAAGATGAAAGTCAATGGCATGATACCGATGATGATGGGTATGGTGATAATCTAGAATATTTCGATGGCGATACTTGGAGGGAGGCTTGGCGTGGTGACGGTTGCGTTGCTACTGAAGGTAATTCTGCAATGGACCGCTGGGGTTGCCCGGATTCTGATGGAGACGGATGGTCAGACCCAACAACACATTGGCTTGCTAGTCCTGGTGGTTTAGCAGACGCATGGCAGGATGATGAAACACAATGGCATGACAGAGATGGTGATGGTCGCGGTGATAATCCAAGAGGTACAACTTCTGACGTATGTCCTGATGTTCCTGGAACTTCACTCGGTCCTACTTCAGGTGGTGACAGATGGGGTTGTCATGATACAGATGGTGATGGTTGGTCCGATCTTGGAGATTCATTCCCTCACGAACCCACTCAATGGCGTGATTTAGACGGGGATGGCTTTGGTGACAATTCAGATGGTCATGAAGGAGATGCTTGCCCTAACGAAAGAGGCCAGTCTTTCTTTGATAGATTAGGATGTAGAGATTCAGACGGGGATGGTTGGTCCGACCCATCTCAGAATTGGCTTGCTTCTCCATGGGGTGAGGCAGATGCCTTCCCTACTGACAGGTTACAGTGGGAGGATACAGACGAAGACGGATTTGGAGATGTTGAAATGGGATCACGTAGAGATGATTGTCCAGAAACACCGGGGACTTCAACCAGAGACCTCCAAGGATGTCCTGATTCGGATGGAGATGGATGGTCAGATGATTACGGCGCTTGGAATGCTGCAGTTTCAACTATGGGCGAAGAGCCAGCATCTAGTTGGCTTTCGTACATGATATTAGGAATTGCAATGTTTGTCTCCTCGGGACTTGCGATGATTATTAGGTCTTCGAAATCAGTATCTTCTTTGGAAAAAGGTTTGACATCCAATAATGATGGAGGTGAAGGAAATGCGTGAATGGTTATTGATTGCATTAATGGTTTCACTATCATTTGTAACTCAGGTTTCCGCTGAAGAAGAATCTGACCCTTTCGTCTCAGCTGGACTAAATTTGGTCGCTCTTCGAAATGATAGTCTTGACAGTAATCAAGATGGAATGATGGATGCAATTCGTGTAGTTGTGGTAATTGACTCTCAACAATGGGTTGATTTGACTTTGACATTATTCGGTGAACATTCAGGTTTTACAGTTGCTGAAGAAACGTTGATGTCTTTTGAAGACCAAGAAAACGCTTCACTGACATATGATTCCTGGGCAACTGGTGAGCATAGTTTAGTTTTAGAGATAAGTGATGCAGATGGGCGTCTATTGAAGTCAATCAATATTGGAACATTCGATTTAAGCCCGGCATTAGCCGTCCCTTCGATAAATTTGGTACATGCTGGTTCTGAGATAATGGAAACAGGAGATTCATGTGAAATCAGTAGAGAATTTGTTGATGAAACAGGCCCTCGTTGGGATTATGTGGGTACAAGATCAATTATTGGAACTCCATTCAAAGTACTCGACTCAGACTATACATTGGATTGTAGCATTTGGCCAGCTGGAAATTATGTTGTTTCCGAGACCTACCAAAACGGGTTAGGTCAGACTACATCAGACACTCTTGAATTAGTAATAATAAACAAGCCTCCTCCTCATTTCAGTATCGAAGTAAATGGCAATGATGCGTTGGTTGGTACCCCTTGTACAATTACTCATCTACAGGCGACGGGTGAAAATCATGACGGCTTCACGAAGGATTGGATAGTAACTCCTTCGATTGGAATGACTGCTAATTCCAGTTCATTAGATTGCTCTAAATGGGGATCTGGTGTATACAAGATTTTGTTAACGGTAACTAATGATGAAGAGATTAAGACAACTGGTGGCGCTATGCTAATACGCATGCCATCTTCTGAAATTACTACTGATGAAAACGCCCCAGTTCTCTCACAAAGAGAGGGCACAGAGACCTCGGTCGTCGGATTGTATGGTATTGGAATACTAGCTTTAATTCTTGGTTTGGCTGTATTTGTCTTGATGATGAGAGGCCCGGAAGATGAACAACTCGTCTCAAATATGCTCAATGAAACCGGTGAGCCCGATGCTGAGGGACTCCCAACTCATGAAGATGAGAATGGGATGATTTGGCGACGTCATGATAATGGAGAAATGGATTGGTGGGACAGATCTGCATTAATGTGGAAGAAGTGGTAATATGATTCAAGCTATTGCATTGTGGGTGTTGATTCTCAGTGGAATATCTTTGGTTGCATTATTTGTTAATTCAATGTGGCGAAGGTACATTTTCCTCAAATCTCAGGAACCTGGATTGGAAAAGGAATGGGTTCCTGATTGTGCCCACCATTGTACAGCGACCTACAAAGGCTCAGAGATTTCTTTAAAAAATGTCAGAGATTTCACTTGGTCAGGTAAAAGAGACCACAATTCAAAATGGATTAACACAAAGGTCGACACCGATGATATAACTGATATATGGTATGTGATCGACCATTTCCACAAGATTAAGGGACTTGCTCACACAATGCTTACCTTTGAGTTTGGTGACGGCCAATTCATTACTTTCTCCTTTGAAACCCGTAGGGAAGTTGGAGAGAGATATGACCCGTGGAAGGGAATGTGGAGAGCCTTTGAGTTGTATTTACTCGTCGCCACAGAAAGCGACGCCCTACATCTTAGAACAAACTGTAGGAATCACAAAGTCCACTTGTTCAGAGTACAATCACCTCCTGGCAAAGACAAGGCGTTATTCAACGCCCTTTGTGATAGGTTGAACTCTCTTTCAGAAAACCCAGAGTGGTATCACACATTTGGGAAAACATGTACGACTTCAATCGTTGACCAAGTCAATCTCATCACGCCAGGACGAATTCCAAATATGTGGAGAACATTGTTCCCTGGGCATTCAGCAAAAGCAGCCTGGAAACTAAAGTTGATCGAAGACTGGGGTGGTTTTGAATCGACTGTAGAGGCTTCAAGGGTTGATGAAAGAGCAAGAACTTGGAATGGTAAAGAAGACTATTCACGATTTATTAGGGCGCATTTGCCTCCCAAATAAATAGTAAATCTCCTGTTTTGTGAGAGATATTTACCTCTCCGCTAGTAACTGTATTTCCAACTCCTAATGTGCCAGTAGAAATATCTTGATTATTTAATTCAAATTCGACCCCACTAATCGTAACTTCTGCGACTTTACCAAATGCCATAATTGAACAAATAGTACCTTGTTCTAACTCAATTTCAAGTCCGGATTTGCCGACTCTGCAGGCTCTCCAGCCGTCGTAATATAGAATTGCATCTGAATCGGTTTCGAACAGTGCGGTAAACGATGCTATTTGGTGATCGAGCCGGCCACCAGAAACGCCCACGACTGCATCCACATCATAAGCCATCAAGGCTTTCGCTAAATCGGTATTTTCTTGATTCAAATCAGCCTCAAAATTGTCAGGTTCCGAAACAGAATCAAGATCGCCAACTACAACATTCCATGAGTCAAATCTATCGGCTGCTCCATCGAGGGCTATTGTAAAATCTGAAGCTTCCAGGAGGGTTTCAATCAATTCATCGCTTGGCCAATTTCCATTTGCCACAACTAGCACCATGCCGGCCATGTAACGGGGACTATATTCTAGGTTTCAAGCGGTTCGCTCCAATCGATATATTCCGGCCCCCATAAAGGGGGCCGTACAATCATTGCTTGGGAATAGTAATGTAGGGCGGTAGATGTGATGGTAGTTATGTCATGGCGGAGCAAGGGTGTCCCACTCGCAATATCTGTCATTTTCATTATACAAATCATCGCTCCGATGATTGTATTACCAGTCGAGGAATTGCCATCTGGAAAGGACTCTGAGTTCCAATCTGTTGGTTTTACAAGCGGGTCTGGACATGAACTCGAAGGCGATTTGATAAGTGTTGATGGCAAGAACTGGACAGTTCGTGGAGAGTCGATACTCGATTATTGGTCAATCGGACTGCAACCTCAATTATCTGACTATGGTGGCCTAGATTTGGTCATGACCGAAGATGGAACTGGTTATGCTTGTTCATTCGATGATACTGACGTACACGTGCATACAATTCATGCTAACGGAACCTTTGAAACTCTGTTGATTGATTCCTATTCCTCAGGGTGGGTTACCGATCCATCCGATGATTATGGTTCATTGTATGAGGGAACAGATTGTGCTGTTGGAATCACTAATGAAAACCGAATTCATGTTGTATACAACACTCAATCCGATATAGTGCTAGCTCGATTGGCTGAATCCAATGCTGTTTATTCAGACAGAACTTGGCACCAGCGTACGATTGCTAGCGATGTCTTTGTATCAGGATTAACATTATCTTTCGATTCAGAATCAAAAGCACACATTATGTTCAAGAATGTAGATTCTAAATTGCACCACCTTTGGTTCAACAAAGCGTTTTGGAATCATACAATTTTAGACGATGGACCTATTGGAAGTGATATTGAAGTAGAGATTGATTCTTCAGACATGTTCCACATTGCCTACACAAATTCTGCGGAAAATGAGGTGAGGTTGCTTAAGTTCAATGATACGATTGAGGTAAGGCAAGTGCTTGCTAGAAACGATTCTATTACTTCTTCAATTGGAATGGACCTTGACTCTAATAATATCGAACAGATAACATATTCTAAATCAGACGGGGCTGGAAAAAATTCGATTTCCCTTCTACGTAGCCTTTCTGGTAAGGACACCGGTCGAATCGATCCAGATCCAAAGTGGACAATAAATTATGATGATGACTCTGCTGAAGGGTTAGTCGATAGTGGCGATTTCAATGGAGACGGCAAGGACGATTTGGTCTACACCGACCCAGAAGGAAATGGAACAATTTCGATACATTACGGTTCATCAAGTGGCATAAACTCACTTGCTGATAGAATTCTAGTCGGTTCATTCAGCGATTCAATGCTCGGAACTGGGATTGCAGTTGGCGACTTCAATTGTGACGGAATTGATGACTTAGCATCCAGTGAGCCAGGGCTTGCGATTAATGATTCAGGGCATATCTCGATAAGATTAGGCTCTGCTTTAGGAGTTGTATCTGAGGTTTGGTGGGAAATGAATGGAAGCGAAGGCGACAATCTTGGATGGTCGCTTAATTCCCTAGGTGACGTCGAATCAGATGGTTGTACAGACCTTGCAGTTGTTGCTGACAAAATGATTCTTGAAAACACAGTTAATCCAACACTTTCACAAAACGGCATGGTAGTTGTCTTCAAAGGCAATTCTTCTTCAATGGTTCATCACGCTAACATTACACAATCCGAATCTGGTACAATGTTTGGTCGCCAAGTCGTCGGTAATGGTGACATGAATGGAGACGGATTCTTAGACATGGTTGTTTCTAATACTGGCGATGTAGATAGCCCAACTGGATATTCATCTTTGGAGTTTTTCTATGGTAATTCAAGTGGTATTGTTCCGATCGCATTCAATTCTCATGCTCCTTTGGACCAAGGTAAGTTGTATGGTATAGAGATGGGATTCGTCGGAGACATTCATAATGATGGCTATGACGATTTACTTGTTAGTGAGCTGTTTGCCTCGACAACTGCCTACCATTCAGGCAAGGTTCACATTTGGGAAGGGTCGGCCTCTGGTCCTATCATAAATGGAGTTCTGAAAGGGAAATCGGCTAATGCTTTGCTTGGAGCGACAATCTCTTCAGCAGGCGACATAAACGAAGATGGTTTTGACGACTTCTTGTTGATGTCCCCATCAAGTACAAAGTCAGGTAAAGTCGAAATCTACCTTGGTTCAGCTAGCGGACCAAGGACTGATGTACAACTATTTGCTCAAGGCGCAACAGGAGAGAACGTTGGAATAAATCTTCTCGCAGGAATGGACCTTAATGGAGACGGCATGGGAGAGATTCTCTATTCTTCTAGAGATTTGACTCGTGGCCAGAACTTCGGGCCTGTGTTAACCATAATGTCAGAGCGTGACTGGGAGTACATTGACTTTGAATTTGAACAGGATGTTATTGGAATTGAAATGCACACTCCTCTAAGGGGTAGTCCTCTGATAATGACAATGCTTTCTGATTCTAGTATTTTGTTGATGGAAAACACCCCGGATGGCACTCCTTCAGGTAGATGGATCACCCGTGACCTAGGGACAGCAGATGTTGCTAATATCGGAATTTCAAATTCAGGTAAACCTCTGGTTTTGTATCGAGACCAAACCGGTCCGGATGGTAATTTGGTTACTCTAACTGTTGAAGGAAACACTGGCCTGGAATTTACACTGGGTTCTATCGCAGCAGGTCAACAGATGGGTGCAGATTTGGATTCTAACGGATACCAAAGATTAGGCCACACTTCTACATCACTATCATCAATTTTCTACACCGAAGAAACGTCTACTGGCTTTACCACAACCACAGTGAAGCAATTTATTGATCTATTACATCCAATACAAATGCACGTCGATTCTAATGATATTTCTCACATGGTCTATGTCGATGATGATGACAACATGGTAAGAATGAACTCACTAGATGGGACTTGGACTGAGACCTCTATACTCAACACTACCATCGGTGATGATTTCGATTCTGTATTAGGAAGCGATGACCAATTAATATTTGCACAGATAGCAGTATCCAATAATTCTACGGTATTGCAAGTTGTTGAATATCACAATAACAATACTACGGTTACAGATGTCATACCAGCAAATATTGATTCTACCTTCGAACTCGAATTCCTAGATGATAAGTTAGTAATCGCAATAATGGATTCGGATAAGTTGAAAATCCTCGAAAAGTCAGAAAGTCAAGCATGGAATTTGACCACTGAATACTGGCTACTGGGGGAAACTGAGGGTCACAGTTTAGCAATGGATGGCGCAGTTATCCTATTCGATGCCAATAATTCTGTACAGGGACTAGTGTTCGAGGATGGAAATGGTTCTTGGGACCGGCTATCAATAGACATCCCAGATTCTAACTCAGGTTACGAACTTGCTGTTGATGACGACCGTTGGCATGTAACTAGTACAGATCAATTGGATCAAATGGTTTGGACTACTGGAACATTTGCCTCTCCACTGCTTAGTCATGCTCCAATTCTATCTACTCAATTCCCTGCAATCACAACATTGCATCCTGTTCCGATGTTAATGAAGCAAGATTCTCTCATGTTTGCTTATTCACAATCTTCTACAAACAATTTCTTTTCAATGAGATTCGTTACCGATACTGATAGGGATCTAATACCTGATTCACACGATGATAAACCAATGCTTGGTAATCAATGGTCAGACTCTGATTCGGACGGCTATGGAGATAACCCCTTAGGGCCATCTCCAGATGAATGCCCTTCAGTAAGCGGCACATCTAGCCTAGGAGCCAAAGGATGTGCTGACTATGACGGAGACGGTTGGGCAGATTCTATCGATGATTGTGGAAGTGATGAAGGGACTTCATGGTGGGGGAGATATGGCTGTGAAGATTACGATCAAGATGGTTGGTCAGATAATGACCAATCTTTCAATGCAGGAGACCGGTTCCCAACTAATTGGAAACAAGCTTTAGATACAGATAGAGACACTTTTGGAGACAATCATGGTCCTGATTGCTGTAATGTTACAGTTCTAGGTCAAGTTGAAACCAATGTGCCAGATTTATTCCCTTACAACAAAATGCAGTGGGAAGACAATGACAATGATGGATATGGCGACAATTCTTCAGATTTGGAATTTGGTGACAAGTGTTTTTGGATTCAAGGATTTTCATGGCGCGACAGATTGGGTTGTGTCGATACTGACGGTGACGGTTCATCAGACCCTAGTGGAATCGGTACAACTCGCGAATGGACAGAATTAGATGGCGCTGATTGGTGGCCTAATGATAGCACACAATGGGCAGATAGTGATGAAGATGGCTTTGGCGATAATTCCTCAGATGGCGCCACTTTACCAGATAAATTCCCTGCAAACCCTTCAGCCGCAAATGATACAGACAATGATGGTTATCCAAATAATTGGACTGCATTGTATAATGATTCATGGGCAGATGATCCGATGGGTTTGCATCTTGACAATTGTCCGGATGTTGCTGGTAATTCTACTTCGTCTTTGGACTCTTCTGGATCAATAATACAGTATTATGGATGTACAGATTCTGATGGTGATGGAAGAGAAGACACAACAGATGCATTCCCGGATGATAGTACGCAATTTGCAGACTCAGATGATGATGGCTGGGGCGATAATCAAGCTGGAACAGACCCTGATCTATGTCCTTATGAATTCGGAGTATTCAATGGGACCAACGGACAGGGGTGTCCCATTATTGGTCAAGAGCCTGATTCAGATAATGACGGTATTTTCGATGACTATGATGCCTGTCAAGATACGGGAGCTGGCCAAGAAGTAGATGGCAATGGCTGTTCCGACTATCAAAAAGACGAAGACCAAGATTTGGTATGGGATGCAGAAGATATGTGTCCAGGTACTGAGATTGGAGTCTCCGTAGACAGTATTGGTTGTTCAGGAAGTCAGAGTGAAGTAGATTCAGATGGCGATGGAGTAAACGACCCAGTAGACCTTTGTCCAAATTCAAATCCAGAGTTATTAATCGACTTGGACGGATGTAATCTAGCGCAGAAAGACACTGATGGTGACGGAGTCACTGATTTGCTTGATGATTGCGCAGATACTGACCCAGGTATTCCAGTTCTTGCAAATGGTTGCCTTGATGAGTCGGCTTTAGAACAAGATCTTGATGGTGATGGCTACAAAGGTCCGTACTTTTACAATCCAGATAATGATACACACGAAGGCGATGCATTCCCACTCGATTCTACCCAATGGGAAGATATGGATGGAGACGGATATGGTGATTCACAACTTCAGGGCGCTCTTAATTCAGATGCATGTCCTGAAGTTTGGGGCAATTCTACAATGAAATCTAGATTTGGCTGCTTAGATTCAGATGGAGATGGCTACCATGACGGTCTAGGCGATGACAAATTCCCTAACAATCCTACTCAGTGGGAAGATAAAGATCTAGACAATTGGGGTGATAATCCTGATGGAACAGAAGCAGATCAGTGTCTAGGTACAAGCTCTGCAGGAGCCAGCATCTCACAAGCAAGAATCAATTTTGGTTGCTCAGACAAGCAATCTGATTCAGATAATGATGGCGTAAATGATTTTAATGATGCATGTCCAAACTCTGTACCTGGAGCTGATGTTACCGATCGTGGGTGCAAAAAAGAAGTAGAGTCTGAACCAGTTGATGAAGAGGAATTGATTATGGGATTAAATCCCACAATTTTCATAACTTTAGCAGTGACCGGGGGTTTAGCGATTTTCGGATTGTTATTCATCATCATCAATCGACTTCGTGGTAGTGATGGTTTTGAAACTGATGATTGGTTAGATGAAGATGACGATGAGGAGGACGAATTTGACTCAAGATCTCAAGCCAATACGTCTGTTAGAGGTCCTAGCAGAGGGCCTCCTGGAGCGGCATCTAGTCGAGGTCCACCAGGTGCAAGCAGGGGACCTCCGAGTGCAAGTCCTAACCGAGGCCCACCGGGTGCAAGCCCTAACAGGGGTCCTCCGGGCGCCATGCCTAACCGTGGCCCACCAGGCGGTTCTAGTCCTTCGGGAAGTCCTGTTTTGCCGGACTCAAGAGGGCCAGCACGTGGTAAGAAGGTAGCAAAACGCAAACCTATTGGCGATTCGCAAAATAAACCCAAACCGGTCATTGACCCAAATTTATTCTCCGAACAAGAATTAGCAGAACGCGTAGCGGCTGTCGATTGGACGAAGGGTGCTTTAAGAGACGGGGAGGCGGAGAGAACGATTCTCATGCAATTACAGACAACAGGTTGGTCCGCCCCTCAATCTAGAGCAATAATCGATATTTCAAAACAATGAGGAATTTGTAAGGCATCAGGCTCAATAAGTACAGACCGTTGGGAAAGGAAGAGGAGAGATTAATCATGGCTGGCGATACCGCGGATGTATCAATGCCGGATGGCATTGAGGTCGATGATGCCGCTGCCTATTTCGGTGTCTTTGAATCTTCAGATACGCTACATCAGATGATGGAGATGTCCCGTGATGATGCTTTTGAAAGATTTTTCTCACTTCTCTCAGACCTTGTTCTCAAGCCAGGAGAATTTGATTTCGAATTGGCTAGTCAACGCCTATCTTGCGAAGGTGGTGAAATCTATTTCCTTGTCGCAGGCCATCTCGGAGTCATGTCACTACCCGAGCAATTATCATTGGCCATTAATGAAGGTCAGTTTTCAGAAAGCGATGCACAATTGCTGGGTGAAGTATCAGATCCAATGCGATTACTCAAATTATTTGCAATAGCCCAGCAAACAGGTGGTGACGGAGAAGCTACAAAGTATCTCAGAGGTGTTGAATCTCTTATGTCAAACCCTGCTGCAAATAAGGACGCCTTACTTTCTCTTGCTCAAGAGGTCCAAGCAGCATTCGATGTTGCAGGACACGTGACTCCTATTGCTAGTTTGGCAAGCAGTGGCGCTGCAGCCTGTGAGGTTGAAACATCGTACACTCCTCTTGTGGTAGAATCTCCTGTTGCTAAGACAGAACCAGTCAAATCTCAGCCAGAACCATCTCTAATTACAGTACAAGAAGAACCAGTGTCTGTGCCGCTACCAACTGAAACATCAGGTCCACTGGTAACTGAAACACAGATGCCTCTGCCCAGTGAGATTCCAGTTCCAGTTCCACTTCCTAAAGTTGAAGAACCTAAGATTCAAACTGATGTTCGTAAAGACTCTGAGAAAACCGAAGATGCATTTGCAGGAGCCTTTGGAATGGTGGAGCCAGAACCGGTGCCAGAACCAGAACCAGAACCTGAACCAGAACCTGAACCTGAACCAGAACCGGTGCCAGAAACTCAATCCGAAGATTCTCTTGCGGAAGCATTTGCAGCAGCAGACTCTGATCACAGTGGTGGTTTATCGATTGAAGAAGTGTCTCGTGCCACAGGATTGGGAATTGAAGATGCTTCAAAATTACATGCAGAGGCAGACGTTGATGGCGATGGACAAGTAACGCTTGAAGAATTAAAGTCAAAACCTGAGGTTATTGAGAAAATGGCTTTACCCAAGCCAGTAAAGCCTATTCGTGCAGGAATACAGAATCCTCAACCTGTTCAGCAGCAACAACAGCAACCACAGCAACCGCAGCAACAGCAGCAACAGCAACAACCGCAGCAGCAACAGCAACAGCAACAGGAACAGGCTTGGAATCAGCAACAGCAGCAACAACAGCAGGCTTGGGCTCAGCAGCAGCAACAACAGCAACAGCAGGCATGGGCTCAACAGCAGCAACAGCAACAGGCTTGGAATCAGCAACAGCGAGCAGCATCACAACCGGCTCAACCTATGCAGCCAACTATACGTTCAGGACTTCACTGTAGAGGTTGTAGAATCGGAGTAGATCCAAACTGGCGTTTCTGTCCAGTTTGTGGTACTCAAAACCGTTGATTAGGCAACGAATACTCCATCGTCTAATACTTGTGTGTCGTCTAGCCACACAGATGGCTTAGAGATTACACCTGGAATCTGAATACCTACTGCAGCATTACCGCCTAGGCTTGTATTATCTCCTATTGCGAAATAGCAGGTTCCTAATTGCTTTTCATCTTCCAACACATGCCCCGTCATCCTCGCATTAGGGTTCATTCCAAATCCAAATTCTGCTACTGTCCAAACCAATTCTCTGTCTTTATTCCTTAGTCGAGATGCGGCTTCACCAAACTGCTGTCTTATCTGGGCGGCAGTTGAATCTCCTTTGATGTCGATTACAATACCGTCCTCTATTGTCAATTCCAGTGGTTCCTCTAGTAGGGTTGATTCCCAAGTTCCATCTATGAATATGGTTCCATTCATGGTTCCTTCTTTCGGTAAAACAAACGCCTTACCAGCAGGTAAATTTGTGATCATTCTTGGGCGATTACAAATTCCATTATCATCTAATTTCCAATCACGCCATGATACTTCAAACTCTACATCCGTACCATTTGGGTCCTTAACATGAATCAAACGCTTACGGCGAAGAGTGCTTGAGAATTCAGAAAGATTCTTCTTTATCTCATTAAAATCAGCCGTCATTCCACCATATACGAACATTTCAGGAGTCATTCCTGGCATTGTAGCGACTCTAGCACCTTCTTTTACAGCACTCCTTATCGCTCTTGTATGGGTTAGGGAATAGCGTGTTGGTACGATAACAATCTGTTGTTGACGCATCAAATTTGCAACAGGAGCGGGAGGTTCTTCACCGTGATGGCGACTTTTCGGCATTACGATTAGGAGTACTCTATCTGAGCGCTCGGTTGCAGACCTGTGTAGGGCTTGACCAATCTCTCCAGTAGTTGGGTCACAAACAATCAGTACATTTTCTCCTCTTCTGATGTCCATACAGGTGTGTGTTACACGTTTCGCAGAATCTAAAAGAGCAGCTTCAAGATCTAATATCTCAATATTTTCCTCTATCGGGTCTTCTTCCTTAACTACTTCATCAATCTCAGAATCATCGTCAATTTCAGGCTTTTTCCCCTTCGACTTACGACGGAAGGGGGAGGCCATGTATAGCGGAAACAATTCTACGCCTTCAAATTGTGCCCGGAATGGGTGATATCTTGAAGATGAAAACCACAGTCGAGAGCACATGGCCGAGAGCGAAGAATTCCTATCGAGAGTAAATGATCTGTATCGTTTTGAAGCAATTCAAGGCCATTTAGGATGGGATCAAGAAACAATAATGCCTACTAAAGGGGCTAAAGCTCGTGGAGATATTCTTGCTTGGTTAGCCGGACAGCGCCATGGGAGATTAATTCAGCCAGAATTGGGCTCCCTTATCTCAAATCTCGAAATGGCTGAAATCGATGATGATTTTTTGGCAGCGAACGTAAGAGAGATGAGGAGGAAATTCGATGAAGCAGTAAAACTACCAACGGAGTTTGTTTCAAAATGTACTAAAGCTCGCAGTGAAGCATTAATTGCTTGGCAGAAAGCTCGTCAAGATGATGATTTCAAACTGTTTGCCCCTCATTTAGAAACTATGGTAAAACTAACACGTCAAAGAATCGAATATCTTGGAAGTGAAAATACTCCTTATGATGTACTGTTAGATGAATATGAAGTTGGTATGACAGTTGCTGATTATGATCCTTTATTCTCTGGACTTAAGGAGAGACTAGTTCCTTTGTTGTCCAAAATTATGCAATCAGATGTTAAGATTCCAAGATTACCAGAAGACATGACATTTCCGATTGATAATCAAGAAGAATTCTGCAATCAAGTTAGCAAAGCAATGGGCTTTGATTTCGAAGCAGGTCGTATGGACCGTTCTACACATCCATTCTGTGCTGGTCTATGGCCAGATGATACCAGGTTTACAACTAGGTTCGATGAGAAAGACCCGTTTTCATGTTTGTATGCGGTGATGCATGAATCTGGTCACGGTCTGTATGAGCAAGGTTTGCCTAAGCAGCATAGTTACTCCCCTGTCGGAATGGCTGTGTCTCTCGGTGTCCATGAATCTCAGAGTAGGTTCTGGGAGAACCAGATTGGAAGAACCGCAGCATTTTGGAATATTGCAATGCCTTGGTTCCGTGAACAATTCCCTGATTGTCCAGATTGGACTAGCGAAACTTTGGATCTTGTAGCCAATGAAGTAAAGCCAGATTTCATCAGAGTAGAAGCAGATGAAGTAACCTACAACTTGCACATTATGATTCGATACGAGATTGAGAAGATGATTTTCAATGATAATCTTGCTGTTGAAGATATACCAAAAACTTGGAACAAGATGATGAAAGATTGGTTTGGAATCGATGTGCCGAGCGATTCTATGGGCTGTCTACAAGATATCCATTGGTCTATGGGAGCATTTGGGTACTTCCCAACTTATACATTGGGCAACCTGTATGCGGCACAATTACTGGAATCAATGGAGAAGGAGTTAGGGGATGTTGACCAGATAATCGCATCAGGGGATTGGTCAAGCATGCTGGACTGGCTACGTTCAAAAATACATGAACACGGTTCAGTTATGACTCCAGCCCAATTAATCGAATCTGCAACAGGAGATGCTCCTAGTCCCGACGCTTTCCTCAACTATGTTGAGAGTAAATATTCCAAGCTATACAACTTGTAATTATTCTTCAGAGTCGTCATTCTCGCCGCCAGTAACCTTGGCCTGAAGCGTGTTTAGCATTCCAGTCAATTCACTGATTGCATCTTGTAAATCATTGGTTCTGTCTTCTTCACTATCCGTACCAAATGATACTCCTAACAGAGTAATCATGGCCCCAGATAACATTATGACGGCAGCGATAAACAAATCTTTCAAATCTGTATCTTCACCATTCGCTAGCATGATTCCCCAAAGGGCACCTGCTGCGAATATTAGTAGTCCAAGTATAATCTGTTGATGTCCTGGTCCAAGTCTTTCTTCTAGTTCACTCATTATGTTTCCCCGCTTGAAAGATATATCCTTTGGTTAAAATCTTAGCGGGTATTTTTTCAATTTGCTAACGAAAATTAAATCCAAGGTAACATAACCAGAGGTTTTCCAGTTTGTCCAGGGTCTACGAGGCATTTTCCTTTTGGCCCGGTATTTTCACTTCTTTCAAAAACAGGAGTACCTGCGACTGCAGTAATAACTGGCCATCCTACTAGCGTTTTTCCTGCAAATGGATTCCATCCTACATTTGACCATGTATTCTTATCTTCAACAAGTTGTTCTTTCGACATATCAACTAGCACAATATCTCCATCATAGCCTTGTTCAAGCCGACCCTTTCCAACCATCTGGTAACATTCTGCAACATTACTAGACATCCATTGAACAACTTGTTCTATCGTACACTCACCTTTTGCTGCATGAGTCAGCATCACTGGAAGCGAGGTTTCTACACCCGGCATTCCACTAGGTGCGTTAGGAAATCCTTTCTTTTTATCTTCAAGAGTATGGGGGGCATGATCAGTAGCAATACAATTGATTGTTCCATCTTGCAATCGCTTCCACAATGTCTCCTTATCTTTTTGATAACGAATCGGTGGATTCATCTTCAGTCTAGTCCCCTGAACTTCAACATCTCTTTCATCAAGTGTCAAATGTTGAGGTAATACTTCTGTAGTGATGTGTGCTCGACCTTCTTTACCAGTTAATGAGGTATATTCGTTTAACCAATCCGCTTCAACTCCAGAAGTTAGGTGGAGTATGTGTAAACGATGGTTACTATCCTTAGCATAATTTACCGCTCTCTTAGTAGCGATTAATGCGGTTTCATCATCTCTCCATTCTGCGTGAGCTGCCATATCAGTTCGACCTTCAATACCCTTCTTTCTCTCAATCATTCTATCTTCATCTTCAGCATGAACTGCAATTAGTCCAGCGGTATTATCAAAAATTGTTTTCAGAGCATTTGACTCATTTACTAACAAATCTCCAGTAGATGAGCCCATGAAGATCTTAATGCCACAAATGCCTGGAATTGCAATAGGCAGATCAGGAGTGCCTACCGCTTTTTTCAATTCTTCAACATTTGATTCAGTAGCTCCGATAAAGAATCCATAATTGGTTATGCACTTATTGGATGCAACTTCTAATTTGTCATACATAGATTGTAGTGTGGTTTGGCTAGGAACATTGTTTGGCATATCAAGGAAAGATGTGACTCCACCACTTGCGGCAGCACGAGAACCAGATTTCAAATCCTCTTTTTCTGGTTGCCCAGGGTCTCTGAAGTGAACTTGAGGATCTATCATACCAGGAAGTAGGTGTAATCCTGCAGCATCGATTACTAATTCATTGTCGCGCGACTCAAGATTAGCATCGGTAGATATTTCAGAAATCACTCCATTGCTAATTCGTAAGTCACCAATTAGAGTTCCATTAGGTAGCACCATTTTTGCCCCAGTGATTAACATATTTCCTGTCATCTGTTCACCTTCTCCTATCCTTTTTAGGTCTAAACGCATTACATATATCATCATTCATGTCGATATATGGCCCATTTAGTAAATCTATGCAGTATGGAACCGCTTTCCAAACCTCATCGATTGTCTCGCGTATCGATTTTGGACGACCGGGTAAATTGAAAATCAGAGAGTTTCCTCTAACCCCTCCGATCTGACGAGAAAGTATCGCCGTCGGTACAAATTCTAAGGAAATCGCTCTCATTTGTTCTCCGAATCCAGGGAGTATTCGCTCGCAAACAGATTCAGTAGCTTCAGGTGTAACATCTCTTAGAGCAGGCCCAGTACCACCAGTTGTTACTACTACATCACACCCAATCTCATCAACCATCTCTATCAAAGCCTGAGATATCAAATCAGATTCATCGGGAACGATTCGATAATGGTGAGTCCACTTAGAGGCAACAGCTTCCTTGAAGAAGCCTAGAATCGAAGGGCCACCCTCATCTTGGTATTCTCCAGAATACGCTCTGTCAGAGACGGTAAGTATCCCAAAAACGGCCGGGTCTCCAACCATCTTTACACCTCACTCGTTTCCGTATTTGTCACGAATGTCGGCGTGGAATGAATCGAGTAGGGTATCTTCAAACAATTCGGCTTGCCTTCTGGTCTTGGTAGAACGCATGTGTAATACGGCCATTCCTATGAAGGCGATAATCGCAATAGGAATTGCGGCTTCGAGTTTATATTTGTGCATCACAGTAACGATTCCTTCAGCTGTGTAAGCCCATGTTAGAGATGCGGCTGCACCACCTGCGAATGTGGCCCAAAGAACACGCATAAACTTCATTCTAGACAATAGTCCCAGCATTGCTCCAACCAGAACCCCAGAGGCCATGAAAGGAATCCATACGAATACAATGAGCCCCCAGAATCCCCATTTGTTGATCATTTCTCGCTTTTCATTTGCAGTATATTCAACGGTAGAAAGAATATCTCCGAACAATTTCGTTTGCAAGACTCTTCCTCCCAAACCATCCTGTTTGGCAACAGCAGCAACGCGAGCATCCTTGCTACCCTTGCTGGATAGCGTTTCAACACGGCCTGCTCCCGACCTATCTGCCAGAGTAGAAACGAGATTACGGCCCTTTACAATCAATTCTTGAGACCCAACAAGTTCAGGGTTCTCTCTAGAAATATACTTTCTAAGGTGCTTTTCAATTTCTGAGTTAGAATCTTTGAATCTAAAGAAAGCAAATCTTTGATTCGGTTTGTAAGCAACCCTGACGAAAATTATAGAATCTTCACTTGTAACGGTAGCCATCTGCAAAATCAAGTCATTCTTGGAACGGAAGTAACCCTTAACCGATTCACGAACTTCATCTTCGACTTTTGATAGCATGTGTAAGTCACGGAAGAAAGAGGTGTAATCCTGATCTTCCATATCTTCTTCATCAACCATGCCGCTTCCAACACCTACACCGGTTTCGAAATCGATTGCTTGATTGTCACCAATTGAACGAACTGTCAATTGAACTGGTTTGAATACACGGAATAGAGCAAACTCTTCCAGTACTTCTTTGAGAATATCTGACCTTACATCAGCCGAGTCGGAGAATGTTCCATCAGTATTAGAGTAAGGAACCATGATGTCAATCGATAAATCTCGCACCTCTATCTTGTAAAGGTCCCAATCGATTTTGATATGCAGCCGCCGTTCTGTACTACGTAAAACGTCTGCAACTACTTTGCGAATGTGAGTGCGTGACAACATATCATCGGTTTCTTGGTGGTACAATTTGTACATTACTGGATATGCCAAGAATAAGGAAATAACCGATAATGACAACGAAGTAAAAGCCATCCACCAAGCCGGAATTCCAGCAGCACCGCCGGTCAGCATTGCAGTTTCTCGACCTCCACCAAGTTCAGCACCCATCAACACGAATCCCCAGTTTCCTAGGTCTCCTACCGACCAGCATGACCGTGGGCCCTCTTCGATAATATCGGCTTCTCTCTTTACTTCAGAGTCTACAAAGGGAAGGAAAGATAGAGCATTTTTAGAAGTGCTAATTTCAAATTCTAAGGTTTTAGAAATTCTCTCAGTACCGTTTAATCGATCCTCTTCCGTCCTGTTTTCGATATTTTCGATGTCAGCATTATAGATGTCAATAATAATTACTAGTTCATAGATTCCAGTTTTCCAATCAGCATATTTTATTTTAGCAGACTTCTTGAACAATTCACCCTCATGAGGGTCCGGTAAAGAGTCTTCATCTGACGTAGTCACTGACCAATTCAGTACAACAAATCCTTCTGCTAAGTTTCGTCCTGACAACTTGATAGATTCTGCATCATTGTCAGGATAAGCATGGATCCATGGTGTGTCTAATGCTTCTTCACATTGGTCTCCACTATCCAAGAACGTGCCACTAGCCCAATGGTCTAAGGCCGTAGATTCCCCAAATGCTCCTCCAGCCATGCCGAAAAGAAGCAAAGCGAATACCCCTCCATAAGCCAAACCTACCATTAAAGTCCAATCTTCAATAGCAGATGGGAAGCGCCTTTTAGAATCAGAATTACGTCTTTTCCTAATTCCTGCGAGTTCCTTTGAAACCTTGTCAATAGGTTTGGTTTCGACGCCCTCGTCAGGCAAAGCATCGATATCTGTATCGAGCTTATTGGACGCCATGTTTGCCCCTACGGGGCATGAGCACATGAAGACTATGCTAATTAAACAATCAAATCCTAGCACTATCTGGCAAAAACATGTTCATTCAGTGCCTAAAATTAAAATTCATCAAGATGAATAAAAGTGGGTTAGGCCGGACTTGAACCAGCGACCTCGGCATCTTCAGTGCCGCGCTCTCCCAACTAAGCTACTAACCCGGGATAACATCGCCACATGCATCAGCATTTCAAGCCTTACGGCTCAATCACTCGATATCTTCTAGCACTACTTTTTGCATTTCAGCTAATTGTGCTAGGCCATTTCGTGACATTTCAAGCAATGCTTGTAGTTCATCATAGGAAAATGTTGACTCTTCACCAGTTCCTTGTACTTCGACGAATTTGCCATCTGAAGTTCCAACGACATTCATATCTACATCAGCATTAGAATCGAGGATATAATCCAGATCAAGATATACATCATCCCCAATCAGTCCTACCGATATTGCAGATAGATTGTGGGGGATTACCTTATTTTCATGATTGAGAGCTTCAGTCTGTGATAATTGAGGGGCAGTCCAACCATTATCTCTGTCTTCTCGTGAAGGTCTTAGGTCTATTGGAAGGCAATCTCCACTTGCAATTAATCTACGGACAGCCAGTCTTAGTGCGATATTTGCTGCTGTAATAGAAGCACAACGAGTTCCTCCGTCTGCGTTTAGAACATCACAATCCACTGTTAATGCAACGGGTCCCAATGCTTCGAGGTCAATCGCACCTCTTAGCGACCTAGCGACTAGCCTTTCAATTTCCTGAGTGCGACCCTTCGCACCTCTTCTCTCTCTACGGAATCGAGAATCTGTTGACCCAGGTAGAAGTGAATATTCTGCATGAACCCATCCTTTAGTAGCATCACGAGGGAACCAGCCAGGTAGTCTTGCTTCTTTGGTAACACAACATAGAATGTGAGTATTACCTTGACGATATAGAATACTTGCAAGAGCATTAGGGGTGAAATCGATTTCAACCTCAATATTTCTCATTTCATCCTTAGGACGGTCGGTCTCAATCCCGGTCTTGAACTTGGCCATGCTTCGGCGAGTAACCACTACACAAGAACACTTCCCTCCGCGCGCAGGTTGAAGAATCGAGTCCCGTTGGACCGTTCATGCCTAGAGTCGTTATCTGCGGTGTTGCACGAACACCAATTGGAAAATTCCGAGGAAGTCTGTCCAATTTGAGTGCGGTCGAGTTAGGAATACGTGCGGTTAAGGAACTGCTAAATCGCTGTGATGTTAACCCATCTAGCGGAATTGTAGACGAGGTTCTTTTCGGCCAAGTATTACAGGCAGGAGCAGGGCAAGCTCCTGCTCGTCAAGTTGCTTTGGGAGCTGGACTTCCTAATTCTATAGCCGCTACTACAATCAACAAAGTATGCGGTTCTTCTCTAAAGGCTGTAATGATGGCTGCTAACAGTATCAAGGCTGGAGAGTACAAGGTAATTATTGCTGGAGGAATGGAGAGCATGACAAATGCTCCTAAGTTCGAGAAGCGAAATGGAGAAGAGAAGGAAATGGTATCCACTATGGTTCATGACGGACTTTGGGATGTTTACAATGATGTACACATGGGTAATACCGGCGAAATAGTTGCTAATGAATGCAATATTTCTAGGGAAAAGATGGATGCTTTTGCCGCTCGTTCTCAAAACAAAGCAGCAGAAGCAGAAGCAAACGGTTGGTTTGCTTGGGAGCGATTCGACATGCCTGAACTTTCAACAGATGAAGGCGTGCGTGCAGGAACTACCGCAGAGAAACTTGCTGGTCTAAAGCCAGTTTTCCAAGAAGATGGTATGGTTACTGCAGGCAATGCATCCACTCTCAATGATGGTGCTTCTGCTGTATTGGTTGCAGACGAAGATTTTGCTAAGGAAAATGGTTGGGAAATAATTGCAACAATCGAGGACTACTGCACTGCAGGAGTTGAGCCTAGCCGTGTTATGTATGCTCCAGTTCCTGCGATCAAGATGTTACTTGAGAGAGCGAATATGGATGTCATGGATATCGACATTTACGAACACAATGAAGCCTTTGCAAGTGCATCATGTGCAGTTGCCCAAGATGTAGGAATACCAGATGATAGATTCAACCTCCATGGTGGAGCAGTTGCTCTGGGCCATCCGCTAGGAAGCAGTGGAACTCGCTGTCTAATCACAATGATTGGAGTAATGCGTCGCCTTGAATCTAAGAGTGGAATAGTATCTCTTTGCCTAGGCGGCGGGAATGCAGTAGCAATGCGTATTTCAAGGAAATGAGTTATTCAATTCTCATTAGTCTGGTACACGTAATCGAAAGATATCTTTGAGATAGCAACAATTCCGAAGACTATTGCTGAAACTAATGCAATCATTGAACCAGTACCTGCATTCAATTCTGAAGATAGGTAAAGTCCGATAAATACCGAAGTTATACCGAAAACCTGTGTCCAAATCAAGCAAGAACGGAAACTTCGTCCAATCAATTGCGCAGTTGCTGCTGGCGTAACCAACAAAGCGGTCACTAATAATGTGCCAACTACTTGGACCATACTCACTACAACCGCCGCAGTAATGATACTGAAAAGAAGACCGATTCCCCTAACCGGAAGTCCTTGAATTCTGGCTGCCATTGGATCGATTGTACAAGCAAGAAGTGTTGAGCGAATTGATGCTAAGAATACGATTGAGATAATACAAATCATAGCAATCATGTCAAGGCTATCCCCATCTATTAACAATAGATTTCCAAAGAGGTAACTGTGAATCTCAGTTGTAATCCCTCCGCCACTAACTCGTAAAATTACAAGCCCTAATGCAAGCATTCCAGTTAGAAATATTGCAATAGAGGCATCTCCTGTGAGAATTTCTCTTGTTCGCAGTTCATGAATTAGTATTGATGCTGTTACACTGAACACAAGTGCATACCAAAGTGGCGAAGTTGCTCCAAGAACAACACCTACAGCCACTCCTCCGAATGATACATGCGCTAGTCCATCTCCAATCAAAGCGAGATTTTGAATTAGAAGAAAAACGCCAAGCAAACCTGCTACAATCGTCACCATAATCGCAGCAACCAATGCTCTCTGGAACATTTCCAGTTTGAAGATGTAAGGGAACGTTTCCCCCGGTACGATTGGAGCAACAAACTCCAAGAATGGTGCAACAATTTCCAAAATGAATACTCCAATGCCCATTCACTCTTCCTCCTTGGAATGGTTGTGTTCGTTTGGATTTCCACTGCCATGGACTGGTTCAATTCCTCGCAATTCTGCAAGTGTATCCAAATCTGGGAAATCGTTTGCGTCCCCATCAAATCGAATAACTTCCTCTAGGAAAATCATCCTATGAGCGGTTTGACGTATTGCAGTCAAATCATGAGATACCATCAAGATTGTTTTTCCTTCATCATGGCAGAGTTTGTCTAACAATTTCAATAGGGAATTCCGTGATTCCCTATCAATCCCAACCAGTGGTTCATCGAATACGATAAATTCAGCATCTGAGGCCAGGGCTCGAGCAATAACTGCGCGTTGCCTTTGACCTCCTGAGAGTCTAGCAATATCTGTAGTTTGAACATCGGTTAAACCGACCATCTCTATTGCTTTATCAACAAGCTCTTTCTGCTTACTATTGATCCAGAAGAACATATTACTAGCGTTTCTAGTTCCAAGTTGGACTAATTCTCTAACAGTAATTCGGATGTCTCTGGGGAGGTTTGAGGCCGCTTGAGATACCCAGCCAATTTTCCCGTTAAGTTTCCTAGACATAGGGGGGTGCCCATAGATACTTACAGTTCCCGTTTTCGATTTCAATACCCCGAGAATTGCCAGTAGTAGTGTTGACTTTCCACTTCCATTAGGCCCTACCAAGCCAACAAATTCACCTTTGTTGATCTTCAAATCAATATTCTTGATGATTACCCTTCCTGAACGTACTACAGTAATATTTTGTACATCCAAGACTGATAGTTCCTCGTCAGAATGTGGAACTCCCACTTTCTGCTCAGGCTGCTCTCTCTTTGGAGGTACAACTTTAATTTTGACTGATTGCATTTCCACACATCGCGTCCAATTATGTCAATGGATGATAATAGCGGCTAGACTATTTCATCTAAACCTTCCTAGCCTTTACAAACTCAACCAGCAAGTAACTTATTGAAATTGCTAACATGCCTATGACAAAGGCTAGAGGTATGATGTCAACCGTATCCATGGTATCACCTAATTATATAGCGAATAAGTGAACAAATCTCAGCTCGTTCAGCATCCAATACCTGCAACAATATTCTCAAGGTTCTTGCCCATCATTGACATATAGTCGTCATCAGAATCACTAGGCGCCATTTCCATTGTGTAAAGGATTTTTATGTTTACGCCTGTCTCTTCGACAATACTCTGAACCGATGATTGGTCAGTGTATTCTTCAACGAATAGAACTGTAATTCCTTCTTCATTAATGTGGTTAACGACCTTTGCGATGTCTTCGGGGGAAGGTTCACCTTCTGGATCTAGTCCATGAACTGTTACGAAATCAATATCGTACCTGTAAGCCATGTAAGAGTAAGCATTGTGATTTGCAACTACTGTCTTGTCGGTACATGTACCGTCGTTTAATTTAGTATCAAATTCAACATGCAGTCTATCCAGGGCTACCTTGAAATCTTTAGCGTTTTCTGTGAAAACATCTTCACCTTCAGGGAAGACTTCGATTAGGTGTTCTAGGATAATATCAACTTGTACTTTGACTGCAAGAGGGTCTAGCCAACTGTGAGGGTCATAAGCCAATTCTTCATCATGGCCTTCTTCATCATGGCCTTCTTCATCGTGACCGTCTTCATCATGGTCGCCTTCTTCACCGTGATCATCATCAGTGTTTGAAGCGGTCCACATTAGACCTGCATCCTTACAACCTTCTTCTGTAGTGATTTCAGAAGCGATAGTGTGTGTGGACATATCGTAACAAACCATTGATTCATCACCATGGTCGTCATGGTCATCATGATCGCTGTGGTCATCATGGTTGTCATTCATCAGAATGAACATCTCTAGTTCAGTGGAGTGGGCAAATCCGTAATCTCCTTCTGCTTCGATATGGATAATTGCGTATCCCATGATGTCTTCATCATGCGCATCGTGGTCATCATGGTCATCATGGCCATCATCCATTTCAAACATCATTCCAAGTTCTGAAGCGTTGATGTAACTGTCGTTATTCATGTCCATGTGGGCAAACATTCCTTCCAACATTTCAGTTTCGTTGTGCTCTCCATCGTGATCGTCGTGTCCATCATCATGGCCATCTTCACCGTGGTCATCATGATCGTCATCTTCCATTGCTTCCATTTCTTCCATCATGTGCATGAATTCATTCATTGATAATACGCCATCTCCGTCTTCGTCATATGCAGATATCATAAATTCGTTTGAAAGAGATTCCATGCTGTCCATTACGCCATCAATAGTTACTATGAAAGAAGAAAGTTCTGATAGTTGCAATAATGCATCACCGTCTGCATCGGAATCATTGAAGGCCGTCATCATTTTTTCCATCATGTATTCTTCTGCTGCTTCCTCAAAGGCACTATGCTCTTCATGGCTGTCATCGGAGTCATTATCGTCATGAGTATCATTGTGGTCGTCATGGTCATCATCGTGGTCATCGTCTTCTGTCATTACTGCCCAGAATTCATCCCAAGAAATTGCACTATCATTGTTGGTATCAAAATCTGCTATCATTTCTTCAGGAGTTGGTGGCTCTTCATGGTGGTCACCGTCTTCTTCCATCCATACGTGACCTGCAGCTTCACATTCTTCTTCAGTTAAGTCATAGTTCTCGTGAGTGGATGTGTTGTGGCATTCTCCGCCATGTTCGTCATGCCCGTCTTCGTCATGTCCGTCTTCGTCATGTTCGTCATGCCCGTCTTCGTCATGCTCGTCATGACCATCTTCGTCATGTTCATCATGACCTTCTTCGCCATGATCTCCGTGATCGTGATTTGCATGGCCGCCAAGCATCTTTAGAACAGCCACGTTGAAATTTTCATCGTGGTGCTCGCTTTCGAATTCAATAACATATTCTCCTTCTTCTAGGTGGTAAATTGAAATTACTGAATCTGTAGGGCAGCCTTCCGGATTCATGATTGTCTCTTCTGCTTCACCGTGGCCGTGTCCTTCGTGGCCGCTGTGGTCATCATGCCCATCCTCATCGTGTCCATCTTCGTCATGGTCATCGTGTCCATCTTCGTCATGGTCATCGTGTCCGTCTTCATCGTGCTCTTCTTCAGCAGCATCAAGCGCATGAGCTACCTTTTCAGCATGGAACTCTTTCAATTCGTCGTCTAAGTGAGATAAGTGTAGGTCTTGGGAAGGACCGGATGTGAGTAATTCACATAGGTCTGCGATTAGCATTGACTCGTAGTCAAGGTCGACTTCACCAGTTGGCATTGCGTGTGTGCTTCCAAATGCAGGAGCATCGGAGCCCATTGTGTCTAGAGTGTCTCCTACCCACGGCTCCAGTCCTAATCCATGGTAAAGGAATAGATCTGCTTCGCCTAATCTAACTATGTCTTGTGCTCCAGGTGTATAGTCGTGGACTGGTATGTTGTCTTGACTCATCATTTCAACATTTACTGTGTCTCCAGTAATTGCAGAAACCATTTGTCCAACGTGGTAGGTTGATACCATGACAGTACCATATTTGCCTTCCATGTCTACATCGTCATCATCGTTATCATCGTTATTCAAACATCCAGCTAGGCTAGATGTAATCAAAACAAAACTCACAACCAGGGCCTTATGCCAATTGGTGCGCATGACCTTGCGCTAACTATTAACTATTTAATTAAAACTAATAAATAGGTGTTTTAAAATTATTAATACCCGTGCCTATTCGGAGTACCATGAGCACAATTATTTCATTCAGTTCTGATACGGACTTCAGTGATAGCCTAGATGAACTTATTGAAAAATCAGGTTACAAGAATCGAAGTCGCTTCATGCGAGATGCTGCCCTACACTTTGCTGAATACAACCAGAGAGGCGAATTAACGGACATGGACGATAATGAAATTCTTGAGGGGCATTTAGTCATCTATTATCAGCACGGGATAGAGAGGAAACTTCTAGACCTCAGGCATTCAAATGAACTCGACGTTTCAAGTTATAATCACAGTTGTCTAAAACATAGTCACACATGTGTCGATTTGCTACAAGCGATTGGTTCTGCTGCTAGTTTCCGTAAGATTATGGCGCAACTAAAGGATACTGCCTCAGTAGACAAGGTTTCATTCATCAGCGCTCCTATGAGAGAAGATGGCTGTTGCTGAGTTGTAACAATAAACTTAGCAAAACGTATATCTGTAATAGATTAGTCTGCTAGAATATGCAGCCCCAGCCCATTGAGTATACTCAGCCGGTCCAATATACTCAGCCAGGTCAGTATCCAAGCCCTGACCAGTATGCTCAGCCTGCAACTCAGTATGCCCAACCTCAACAACCCCCTGCACAATTCATCCAAACGACTCAGCCAATGATGCAGGCTGGACCTCAACAGATTGTTTATGTAACTCAAGAAAAGGCTCCAAGCAAGGCTTTGCCTTGGATTGGCGTAGGACTAATTTTTGTTTCACTATTCCTTCCTTATGTTTCGGTATTGGGTTATGGAGTCAGCGGCTTTGAAATGATTAGCTATATGGGGGATTTACTTGGTTTTGAATCGTTATCTGATGATGGCGGTGGAGGAGGAGACTCAGGCGATGCTCTGGCTGGAATTGCTATCATTATGTTTATGTTGAGTCCAATATTTTTCTTATCCAGTGCATTAGTTTCATCGCTAGTATTACTCGTGAAAAAGTCGACTAGAATTATGGGTGGAATACATCTCAGCTATGCTGTTATTTTGATATTTTTGGGATTGTTAATGCCTACTGGATTAGGATTTTCAGTGTTTGATTTAGTTGGCATCGGGTTCTATATGGGTGCTTTCTCATCTGGATTTTTGCTGGCCAAATAACCTCAATTGAATTTTGATTTCCAATTACCTGATTCGATTATGGTAAACGAATCAAAGTCTCTTGCATAGTGGTAAACATAAGCCCACACCTTTCCATTTTCAGTATGAATCTCTTGTATTGTCCTTTCGAATAGGGGATCGTTTCCTTCACAACTTTCTATCCAATCCAATCGTTGAATAAATTCGAACATATCACTTGCTTTGTACACTTCTCCATGAACGTCTCCCTTTCCGTGGGTCATTCCTGGATAATCCACTAAATCGTATAGAAGTCCTTTTGCTGAACCTTGACAATATAATATGCTCCCATCTTTCATTTCCCTCTCTCTGATCATTCCTTTCATCAAAGTACCATAAACAAACACGTAGTCAAATCTAGGGCGTTGCATCAATCCTAGGCAAGAGTCTAGCCAAGTAGTTGGTAATTCCAATCTAGTTAATCCATTTCGTATTAATTCGACATAATCATCTGTTGGAGCATGAAATTTCGACTTTTCGGATTCATGTATGTATGTGTAAGCAAGGTGACTTTGACCATCCTTTGTGTGAACTATTTTTTCAACACGAAGGTAATTGTGGGGATGTCCTTCTTTACGGTCAAGGGCATCTCTTGTGTAATCGTCGATTTCAAACAGAGCGCCGGGAGTTGCTGCCATTCCAGGAGCAACCCACGTGAGGTTCGCTGCGCCTGCTTGCCTCGAACTAGAATAGTAATTGAAATCTAGAACATAACCGTCGATCCAAGCAGGCCCAATTTCTTTCAGGCCGTCTGGATTTATCCCCCTTTCATTGCACCACCTAGTCCAATCTTCTTTGTCTAGATTGGAGCCATAGCCAAAGTACAGCATGGGCTCAGAATCAATATTATTGTTCATATTTCAAAGTCCAGTTGGACACTAATAAACCCTTATATTTAGGCGCGCTTTTTCCTTCGCATTACTACGAATAATATCAGTAGGAGGAGTATTGCACCACCACTACCGCCATAAATCAGCATCTGAGTGTTATCTGCAGTCCCAGTTAGTGTCTTGTCAGTTTCACTGGCTTCCTGAAATACAACTATGCTAATCGATGCCGTTTCACTATTGCAGCCGTCTTCATTGTTGCAACTGAATTCGCTTGTTGCAATGAAATCTAATCCAAAAGTCATTTCATGAGCACCTTCAGAATTTATTGGCCAATCTTCGTAACTAGTAGGAGTTCTCATTGTCACAACAACTTTCATCGGCGGAGCCATAGATTCAATTTCAACTTTAGCACTGGGCATGTTGATAGAAAAACCCTCATTCTCTAGATTATCTATGGACTCTTTTGTCAAACCAATCGTAAAACGGTCAGCACCATTCCCTTGATTGTATACCCGAAATTCGACATTATGATCTACCTTTGTTTTCAAAGTTATCAATGGGTCAACAGATTCTACTTGTAATCCAGAGTATTGCAT
>MDSY01033120.1_pt1 | contig 51872 bp, 47 predicted proteins | sample 811131 | NCBI WGS metagenome assembly MDSY01 (sample SAMN05326643, study PRJNA326480) | marine metagenome | isolation source: seawater | place: Atlantic Ocean: South West | collected 2010 | reverse complement strand
GACAACGGTGACGACGAGTAAGTTTTTTCAGTTCCCATTCCAGAATTAAGGAGACGCTGCCATGGCACGTTTTTTCCGTCGCAGAAAGTTCTGCCGTTTTACCGCTGAAGGCGTAAAAGAGATCGATTACAAAGATCTCAACACTCTGAAGGCCTATGTCACCGAGACCGGCAAGATTGTCCCGAGCCGTATCACCGGTACCAAGGCCAAGTACCAGCGTCAGCTGGCCGTTGCTATCAAGCGCGCCCGCTACCTGGCTCTGCTGCCTTACACCGACGGCCACGGTCGTTGATTGGTAGCCAAAAGTAATTGATCGGGAAGCCGAATCGGCATGCAGGGGCTCGCTGAATTCATAATGCGCGGTCGTCGGCAAGCCACCCTGGTGGTGGGTTTGTCAGTCGCCGTCCCCCTGTTGTTCTGGTTCGGTGCAGTAGTACTGGCGCTGGTGCTGTTGCGCCGCGGCTGGTCGGAAGGTATGTCGGTTGTGGTCTGGGGCGCGCTTCCCGCGCTGGCCTGGGCCCTGATAGGCGATCCGACCCCGTTGCTGGTACTGCTGGGTAGTGCCGCGCTGGCGCTGTTATTGCGTCAGCGCAGCGAATGGTCGCTGGTAGTCATGGCGACAGCGCCGCTGGGGCTGGTGTTTGCCCTGGTGCTGATGGCGACGTTACAGGCGCCCTTGCAGCAGCTGGCCGAGCAGATTCAGGCGGCCCTGCCGCAGATGCTCAGTGAGCTGGGTGAGGTTGACGAGGCAGCGCTTGCGCGCCTCCAGACCATGCTGGTGCCGTTGCTGGCTGGCCTGATGGGTGCAACCCATGCGGCCATGACGCTGGTCAGCCTGATACTGGCGCGCGCCTGGCAAGCCCGGTTGTACAACCCGGGTGGATTCCGCGAGGAGTTTCACCGTCTGCGGTTGGCGCCCTGGATGGGCGTGGTGCTGGTCCTGGCCGTGTTTGGCGGGCCTCAGGTCGATGGCCTGGTGTTGCTCGCGCCGGTTGCTACCGTGCCGCTGCTGTTTGCCGGCCTGGCGCTGGTACACGGTGTAGTCGGCATCAAGCGTCTGGGTATCGGCCCGCTGGTGGTGCTGTATGTGGCGTTACTGTTCGTGTGGCAAGTGCTGTACCCCCTGATCATGATTTTGGCGTTTATTGATAGTCTGTTTGATTTCCGTTCCCGCCTTAAGCCGGTTTCCGGCGGCGGCAACGATGACTCAAACGGTCAAGGTTGAATTAAAGAGGTCATCGCAATGGAAGTTATCCTGCTCGAAAAGATCGCGAACCTGGGTAACCTGGGCGACAAAGTCGCTGTTAAAGCTGGTTACGCTCGCAATTTCCTGCTGCCCTTCGGCAAAGCCACTCCGGCGACTGCTGACAACGTAGCTGCTTTTGAAGCACGCCGCGCTGAACTGGAAAAGATCGCTGCCGAGAAGAAAGCCGAGGCTGAAGCCCGCGCTGCCAAACTGGCTGATCTGACTGTCACCATCGCTGCTAACGCTGGCGAAGAGGGCAAACTGTTCGGTTCCATCGGTACTCGTGACATCGCCGACGCTGTGACTGCAGCTGGCGTTGCCATCGAGAAGAGCGAAGTCCGTCTGCCCGACGGCGCGCTGCGTACCGTTGGCGAGTTCGACATCGATGTGCAGCTGCACACCGACGTTGACGCTACCGTCAAGCTGGTTGTTGTAGCCGGCTAATAACGATTGGCCTCGCGCTATCCGCCTTGAGCGGATGATTTGCCGGGGCTTTGTCGTTAGACTTCAACACGGCGCCTGTCTGCGGACAGGCGCCGTGTTGCATTTCTGATCAGGCTGTTTTGAGCGCACTCCCATGACCGAATCACTGTATACCGACCGTCCCGAGCTGGACCTGCAGACCGCTGCCTTGAAGGTGCCCCCGCACTCGATCGAGGCCGAGCAGGCAGTACTTGGCGGGGTGATGCTGGACAATATGGCCTGGGAGCGAGTCGCCGAGCAGCTGACTGACAGCGATTTTTATCGCCACGACCATCGGTTGATCTTCCAGGCGCTGGTGCGCCTGGCCTCGCGCAACCTGCCGTTCGACGTGGTGACCCTGGCTGAAGAGCTGGACAAGGAAGGGCTGACCGATCAGGTGGGTGGTCTGGCATACCTCGGGCAACTGGCCAAAAATACCCCCTCGGTAGCCAACATCAGTGCCTATGCGCAGATCATCCGCGAGCGCTCCACCCTGCGCCAGTTGATCAGTGTCAGCACCGAGATTGCCGATACCGCCTTCAACCCCAAGGGTATGCAGGCGACCGAGGTGCTCGATGATGCCGAGCGCAAGATCTTCTCGATTGCCGAGAGCCGCCCCAAGACCGGTGGCCCGGAAGGGGTCAACGCGCTGCTGACCAAGGCGATCGATCGCATCGACACGCTGTTCAACAGTGAAGGCTCGATTACCGGCCTTTCCACCGGCTTTACCGAGCTGGACAACATGACGTCCGGCTTGCAGCCGGCTGACCTGATTATCGTCGCAGGTCGTCCTTCGATGGGTAAGACCACCTTTGCCATGAACCTGGTAGAGAATGCGGTGATGCGCAGCGACAAAGCGGTGCTGGTGTTCTCGCTGGAGATGCCAGGTGAGTCGCTGATCATGCGTATGCTGTCTTCGCTTGGCCGCATCGACCAGACCAAGGTGCGCTCGGGCCGCCTGGATGACGAGGATTGGCCGCGTCTGACCTCGGCGGTCAACATGCTCAACGACCGTAAGCTGTTTATCGACGACACCGCAGGCCTGTCGCCAATGGAGATGCGTACCCGCGCCCGTCGGATCGTGCGCGAGCACGGCGACCTGGGGTTGATCATGATCGACTACCTGCAGCTGATGCGTATCGGCGGCGCCGCATCGGAAAACCGTACCAACGAAATCTCCGAGATTTCCCGCTCGCTCAAGGCGTTGGCCAAGGAGTTCAACGTCCCGGTCATTGCCTTGTCGCAGCTCAACCGCTCGCTTGAGCAACGCCCCAACAAACGCCCGATCAACTCCGACTTGCGTGAGTCGGGTGCGATCGAGCAGGACGCCGACGTCATCATGTTTGTCTATCGTGATGAGGTCTATCACCCCGACACCCAGGACAAGGGTATCGCGGAGCTGATTATCGGCAAGCAGCGTAACGGCCCCATCGGCACGGCACGGATGGCGTTTCTGGGCAAATACACCCGTTTTGAAAACCTCGCACCGGGCTCGTACTCCGGCTACGGGGAGGAGTGAACATGGCCGTCTCTATTCCGGTCGCCAAGCATCAGCTGTTCGACTATCCGCGTTATTGGGCCGAGTGCTTTGGCCCGGCGCCATTCATGCCGGTCAGTCGCGAGGAAATGGATCAGCTCGGCTGGGACAGCTGCGATGTGATCATCGTCACCGGCGATGCCTACGTCGATCATCCGTCGTTCGGTATGGCAGTCATTGGCCGCCTGCTGGAAGCCCAAGGCTACCGCGTCGGTATCATCAGCCAGCCTGACTGGCACAGCAAGCAGGACTTCATGAAGCTGGGCAAGCCCAACCTGTTTTTTGGGGTGGCTGCCGGCAATATGGACTCGATGATCAACCGCTACACGGCTGATCGCAAGGTGCGTTCCGATGATGCCTACACCGCCGGCGGACAGGGTGGCAAGCGCCCGGATCGCGCCAGTCTGGTCTACAGCCAGCGTTGCCGGGAGGCCTTCAAGGATGTGCCGATTGTGCTCGGTGGTATCGAAGCCTCGCTGCGCCGCATCGCCCATTACGACTACTGGCAGGACAAGGTGCGGCACTCGCTGCTGGTCGACGCCAAGGCCGATATTCTGCTCTATGGCAACGCCGAGCGGGCTGTTGTCGAGGTGGCTCATCGCCTGAGCCGGGGTGAGCCGATTCAGGACATTACCGATGTGCGCGGCACCGCGTTTATTCGCCGCGATACGCCCGAAGGCTGGTTTGAGCTGGATTCCACCCGCATTGATCGGCCCGGCAAGATCGACAAGATCATCAACCCCTACGTTAACACCCAGGACACCGCTGCCTGCGCAGTGGAGCAAGCCAAGGGGCCCGAGCCCGAGTCGGCGGCTGACGAGGTTCAGGTAATCGAACTGCTGCCGCACCCGCGCCTTGAGCGTGACCGTACGGTGATCCGTCTGCCCGCCTTCGAGAAGGTCAAGGGTGACCCGGTGCTTTACGCCCATGCCAACCGTGTGCTGCACCTGGAGACCAACCCGGGTAACGCCCGTGCGCTGGTGCAGCGTCACGGTGATCGCGATGTCTGGTTCAACCCGCCGCCGATTCCGCTGAGCACCGAGGAGATGGACTACGTCTTCGGCTTGCCCTACGCGCGGGTGCCGCACCCGGTCTATGGTGGCGAGCGTATTCCGGCCTACGAGATGATTCGCTTCTCGGTCAATATCATGCGCGGCTGCTTTGGTGGTTGTACCTTCTGCTCGATCACCGAGCACGAAGGGCGCATTATCCAGAACCGTTCGCACGACTCGATCATCCGTGAAATCGAGGACATGCGTGACAAGGTGCCGGGCTTTACCGGGGTGGTCTCCGATCTGGGCGGCCCGACCGCCAACATGTACCGCATCGCCTGTAAGAGCCCGGAAATCGAAGCGGCCTGTCGCAAGCCCTCGTGTGTGTATCCGGGCATCTGTGACAACCTCAATACCGACCACTCCTCGTTGATCGAGCTGTACCGCAAGGCGCGCGCATTGCCGGGGGTGAAGAAGATCCTGATCGCCTCGGGCCTGCGCTACGATCTGGCAGTCGAGTCGCCGGAGTACGTCAAGGAGCTGGTGACGCACCATGTTGGGGGCTATCTGAAGATTGCGCCCGAGCATACCGAGGAAGGGCCGCTCAGCAAGATGATGAAGCCCGGTATCGGCAGCTATGACCGCTTCAAGCAGATGTTCGAGAAGTTCTCGAAGGAAGCGGGCAAGGAGCAGTACCTGATCCCTTACTTTATCGCGGCCCACCCGGGCACCACCGATGAAGACATGATGAACCTGGCGTTGTGGCTCAAGCGCAACGGCTTCCGCGCTGACCAGGTGCAGGCGTTTTATCCCTCGCCCATGGCTACGGCAACCGCCATGTACCACTCGGGCAAGAACCCGCTGCGCAAGGTGACCTACAAGAGCGACTCGGTGGGCACGGTCAAAGGCGAGCGTCAGCGTCGTCTGCACAAGGCGTTTCTGCGCTACCACGACCCGAACAACTGGCCGTTGCTGCGTGAAGCGCTCAAGAGCATGGGGCGCGCTGACCTGATCGGCAACGGCAAGCACCAGTTGATTCCCAGCTTCCAGCCGGCGGTGGGCAGCTATCAGAGTGCGCGGCGCAAGAACTCTACGCCAACCGGCAGCAAGAAGGCCGGCCGTACGCTGACTCAGCACACCGGTTTGCCGCCGCGCGAAACAGGTGCTGGCAAGAGTCAGAGCAAGCGCTCGCGCAACGGCGGCGGGGCAGGGCGCAAGAGCCGCTGAAGGTTGGCGCTATTGCGCCAATAGCGGCTTTCAAATAGCCCGGGTTGTCCTATGCTTCTAGAGTAGCGTCTGTAAGGCGTGGCCAGAGGGCCGCGCTGCAGGCGCGCTCCGGAGGTGGCTCATGTGGAATGAAATTTGGCTGAACTGGTGGGCAGACTACGCCGGCGCAAGCGCTGCGTAGCGATCTCTTGAGTTGGCTCAGCCTGCTGTATTACAGCAGGCTGAGGCTGTCGTTCTTCAATGCGCGCCAGTGCTGCAGTTGTTCGCGTAGCTGGTTGAGCTCGACGGGCTTGGCCATGTGGCCGTTCATGCCGGCCTTGCGCGCTCGCTCGCGGTGCTCCGGCAAAATGTGAGCGGTCAGCGCAATCACCGGGATGGGTTGGGTGCCGCTGCGTTGCTCCCAGCGACGTATCTGCTCCGCTGCAGTAAAGCCGTCCATTTCCGGCATCTCGCAATCCATCAGCACCAGATCAAAGCTCTGCTGTTGCACGGCCTCTACCGCCCGGGCGCCGTTGTCCACAGCTGTTGCCGACACACCTAGCTTGGCCAGCATGCCCAGAATCACCTTGGTGGAGATGGCGTTGTCTTCGGCAATCAGAACGCGGTAATCCCCATCTATGCCGCTGTCCTGCTCGGTTTCCTGCTGGTCGCGATCAGCGCTGTCGCCGGACTCCGCGCGGCGTTGACTCCACTCGTCAATCAAGGTTGTACGCAGGGTGTAACCGGCAACCGGCTTGCTGAGAATGCGGCGAATGCCGGCATTGCGAGCAATCACGCGGCTGGGGACCTGATTGATACCGGTCAGCATGATGATCAGCAGGTCATTGCCCAGCACGGCGTCATCCTTGATGCGGCTGGCCAGCTCGACGCCGCTCATGCCGGGCATGGACTGGTCAAGCAGGATGATGTCGAAGGGATTACCCAGGTTGGCCTGGTTGCGTAGCGTGGCCAGCGCCTCGCGACCGCTTGAGGCGGTCTGGGCACGCATGCCCCAGGCGGTGGTCTGCTGCTGTAGCACCTTGCGGCAGGTAGCGTTGTCGTCAACGATCAGAATACTGCGGTCGACCAGGCTGCGGCCCTCGGCAGAGGCCTCTTCAGCCGGGTTGTCCAGATGGGTTGCCGGCAGGGTAAACCAGACGGTGTTGCCCTGCTCGCCGCTGGCCTTGATACCGATTTGGCCATGCATCATGCCAATCAACTGGCGGGTGATGACCAGCGGCAGTTTGCCGTCGGTGTCGGACTGGTCGAGGAAGCGGGTGACCTTGAAGTCGCTGTTGAGCAAGCTGTCACGGGCTTCCTCTGGCATGTTCTCGCCGGTGTCCTGCACGGCAAAGCGCAGCTGCGGGGTGTTGTCGCGTTTCTCCAGGCCAACCACCAGCAGTACTTCGCCCGAGTCGGTCTGATGCAGGGCGTTGGCGAGCAGGTTCATCAGCACTTGCCGCAGGCGGGTCGGATCGCCCTGCAGGGTACGGGGTACCTCCGGGTGTACAAAGCCGATCAGCTCGACACCCTGCGCCTCGGCGCGTATGCGATAGATGTCCAGACAGTCGTTGACCAGTGCATGCAGGTCGAACTGTACGCGCTCCAGCGTCAGCTGGCCTGATTCCAGGCGCGACATGTCGATAATTTCGTTGATCAGGTTGAGCAGGTCATTGCCCGAGCCGTGAATGGTTTGCACGTAGTCGCGCTGCTTGGCCGACAGAGCGGTGTCCAGCAGCAGCTCACTCATGCCCAGCACGCCGTTCATGGGGGTGCGGATCTCGTGGCTTATACGGGCCAGAAACTCGGCCTTGGCGCGCTGCTCGGCACGAGCGGTGGCGCTGTCCTGGCGCTCGCGAATACGGCGCGTGAGTTGTAGTTGCAGGCGGCGGTACAGGCTCCAGCTGAAGCTGACCAGTGCGCTCCAGAGCAGTAAATCAGCCAGGTAGGCGTGTGGCAGTTGCTTGCCGACGTACTCGGCAACCAGGCCCTGTCCCAGCAGGAGCACAGCGCCAAAGCTGAAGGGGCGGTCCCACTGCTGTTGTGTGGCATGCACAATGCCAAGAATGACCAACATGCAGGCTGGCAGGCCGATCAGAACGAGGTTGGAGATAAAGCGGAACAGGGGCGGGAACGCGGCGGCGATGGTAACCAGCATGGCGCTGGCGATGGCCAGGCCATACACGCCGCGTTGCAGCCCCTTGGTCTGTCGCCCGCTGAGCTGGCTGAGCAGTAACAGGGCCAGCAAGGGGTAGGCGCTCAACAAGAGTATCTGCCCCGGTTGGCCGTGCAGCTGCGGCAGCAGGCTGACGATCCAGTTCAGGGCGGTGACGTTGCTGGTGGCCAGCACCAGGCCTGCTGCCGCCAGCAGCAGGTGGAATGGATCGCGGCCGATCAGGCCGTGCAGCATGCCATGCAGGAACAGGGCAAGCAGCAGCCCCACCAGAATGCCCTGGACGGTCTGCTGCATGGAGTGCTCTGCCGCGGCGGCGGCAATATCCTGCAATACGATGCGGGCCGCCAGCGGGTAGTCGTTTCTCAGGCGCAGCAGCAGGGTGTCGCCGGCGGCGCTGCTGCCATCGAGCGGGAATGCGTAGCCGTGAAAGGGCAGCGGGCGGCTGCTGAAGGGCTGGCTGGTGCCGGTGCGGTAGAGTTGGCGCGGCTCGTTCTGGGTCAGGCGGTAGACTTCAATCAGCCCGATAGCGGGGTTATCGATGGTCAGCAGCTTGTCCTGGACCGAGTCGAGGGTAAATTCGACCCACAGGGTGCCGTTGTTGCCGGGCAGGCGCAAAGGGCCTTCCGGCGCCGGAATAAAGCGGTTCGCGTAGCGATTGGAGAGAATGTCCTGCAGCGTCAGATCGCCACCGGGGTCGACGAAGGTACGGTAGGCAGGCGTGCTGCTTTCAACCGTATCAACCCAACTGGTGAACGTGAAGGCGATGCCGAGCAGCAGGGCGAGCAGCAGTGAACTGACTGGCTTCACGTGGGGTCCTGTCCTTGGTTTGGATATCCGGTTTCAACGATTCGTCGGCCAGTATAGCCCAGTGTGGACTCGCTCGAAACGGATCAAGCGGACAGTCTGTTGTCTGTCTGTGCGCGGTTGCCCGTATGCATGTTATTGGCAGGCAGTTGAGCCCCTGCGCTGGGCGGTAAATTGGGCGGGTGCGCCCGTTGGCATGCCTGAAAACCCCGCTGGACGGGGCACAGGCATGCCCGATGGTGCTCAGCTTTCGCGGGCGATGGCGCGGTAGCCGATGTCCTTGCGGTAGAAGCAGCCGTTCCAGCTGATCTGCTCCGCCAGGCGATAGGCACCCTGCTGGGCTTCGCGTACGCTGTTGCCCAATGCGGTGGCGCACAGCACGCGGCCGCCGCTGGTGGTCACTTGGCCGTCTTTCAGCGCGGTGCCAGCGTGGAAAACCTTGCCGCTGTCGCTGATAGCGACATCCAGACCCTGGATCACGTCACCTTTGGCATAGTCAGCCGGGTAGCCCCCGGCAGCCAGCACGACGCCCAGGCTGCAACGCGGGTCCCACTTGGCGTCGACCTTATCCAGGGTGCCGGCGTTTGCCGCTTCAATCAGCTCAACCAGGCTGGACTGCAGGCGCAGCATGATCGGCTGGGTCTCCGGGTCGCCGAAGCGGCAGTTGAACTCGATGACCTTGGGGTTGCCTGCTTCATCAATCATCAGGCCGGCGTACAGAAAGCCGGTGTAGACGTTACCTTCAGCGGCCATGCCGCGCACGGTCGGCCAGATTACCTGGTCCATCACGCGCTGATGTACGTCGCTGGTGACAACCGGAGCAGGGGAGTAGGCGCCCATGCCGCCGGTGTTGGGGCCGGTGTCGCCGTCGCCAACGCGCTTGTGATCCTGACTGGTGGCCATGGGCAGTACGTGCTCGCCATCAACCATGACGATGAAGCTGGCTTCTTCGCCATCGAGGAATTCTTCGATGACCACGCGTGAGCCGGCCTCGCCAAAGGCATTGCCGGCCAGCATGTCGCGTACGGCGGCTTCAGCTTCATCAAGGGTCATAGCGACGATCACGCCCTTGCCAGCGGCCAGGCCGTCGGCCTTGATGACGATAGGGGCGCCTTTCTCGCGCAAGTAGGCCAGCGCCGGTTCAATCTCGGTGAAGTTCTGGTACTCGGCGGTCGGAATCTGGTGACGGGCCAGAAAGTCCTTGGTGAAGGCCTTGGAGCCTTCCAGCTGCGCGGCGCCGGCGGTGGGGCCAAAGCAGGGCAGGCTGTGTTCGCGGAAACGATCAACGACGCCGGCGACCAGCGGGGCTTCCGGACCGACGATGGTCAGGTTGACGTTGTCCTTTGCAAAGGCAACCAACTGGTCCAGGTCCAGCACGTCGATGGCGACGTTTTCACATTTTGCTTCGATCGCGGTGCCAGCGTTACCCGGCGCGACAAAGACCTTCTCGACGCGCTCGTCCTGCGCCACTTTCCACGCCAGCGCGTGCTCGCGGCCGCCGCTGCCGATAATCAATACGTTCATGTAACTCTCCTGTGGAGAGAGCTGCAAGCTTCAAGCTTCAAGCTGCAAGGGAAAACGCCTCACGACGTGCTCCTGCTTGCAGCTTGCGGCTTGCGGCTTGTGGCTCAGGGATTAGTGACGGAAGTGGCGCATGCCGGTAAATACCATTGCCATGCCGGCTTCATCAGCCGCATCGATCACTTCCTGATCGCGCATGGAGCCGCCCGGTTGGATGACGGCGCTGATGCCGACCTTGGCAGCGTTGTCGATGCCGTCGCGGAACGGGAAGAAAGCGTCGGAGGCCATGACCGCGCCGGCAACCTGCAGGCCGGCGTGCTCGGCCTTGATGGCAGCAATGCGGGCGGAGTTGACTCGGCTCATCTGGCCTGCGCCGACACCGATGGTCTGACGGCCCTTGGCATAGACAATGGCGTTGGATTTGACGAACTTGGCGACTTTCCAGGCGAAGACCAGGTCGTGGATCTCCTGCTCGGTCGGTGCGCGTTTGGTCACCACTTTCAGGTCGTCGGCGGTAATCATGCCGATATCACGGCTCTGCACCAGCAGGCCACCGTTGACGCGCTTGTAGTCCCAGTCGGCCTGGCGGTCGGTACCCCACTCGCCGCATTCGAGCAGGCGAACGTTGGCTTTGGCGGCGACGGCGGCGCGGGCCTCAGGGCTGATGCGCGGGGCGATGATTACCTCCACAAACTGACGTTCAACGATGGCGGCGGCAGTGTCGCCGTCCAGCTCACGGTTGAAGGCGATGATGCCGCCGAAGGCGGATTCGCTGTCGGTTGCCCAGGCCAGATCATAGGCCTTGCGGATGCCGCCTTCATCTTCCGGCACAACGGCAACGCCGCAAGGGTTGGCGTGCTTGACGATAACGCAGGCCGGTTTGGTGAAGCCCTTGACGCACTCCAGCGCGGCGTCGGTGTCGGCAACGTTGTTGTACGACAGCTCTTTGCCCTGCAGCTGGGTGGCGGTGGCGATGCTGGCCTCGCTTGGGGCTGCTTCCTTGTAGAAGGCAGCTGCCTGGTGCGGGTTTTCGCCGTAGCGCATGTCCTGCACTTTGATGAACTGGCTGTTGAAGGTGCGCGGGAAGGCGGCGCGATCTTCAGTGCTCAGGATGTCGCGGGTCTGCTCGATGGTGCCCAGGTAGTTGGCAATCATGCCGTCGTAGGCTGCAGTGTGCTGGAACGCCTTCAGGGCCAGATCAAAGCGCTGGGCGTAGGTCAGGCCACCGCTCTTGAGCGCATCCAGGATGCTGCTGTAGTCGCCGGCGTTGACCACGATGGCAACGTCTTTGTGGTTCTTGGCGGCGCTGCGGACCATGGTCGGGCCACCGATGTCGATGTTCTCGATGGCGTCAGGCAGGGTGCAGCCGGGCTTGGCGACGGTTGCGGCGAAGGGATAGAGGTTGACCACCACCATGTCGATGGGCTGGATGCCGTGCTCGGCCATAACGGCGCCGTCGATGTCACGGCGACCCAGGATGCCGCCGTGGATTTTCGGGTGCAGGGTCTTGACCCGGCCGTCCATCATTTCCGGAAAGCCGGTGTAGTCAGCGACTTCAACGGCCTTGATGCCCTGCTCGCAGAGCAGCTTGTAGGTGCCGCCGGTGGAGAGGATTTCAACGCCCTGGGCGCTCAGCTCGCGGGCAAAATCGACGATACCGGTTTTGTCAGAAACGCTGATCAGTGCGCGGCGTACCGGCAGGCGGGTAGTTTGGTCGGTCATCTTGGATCCAGGCTAGGAGGTTGTGGTGTCGAGTCATTCATGATCGGGTTGGGCTGAACGCTTTAGGCTGTAGGCTGGAAGGTCTGGCTCGTTGTGGGAGAAGACGCCGGCTGCCCGGCTCATCTCTGACTGTTTTTAACTTCCAGCTTTCAGCTTCTAGCCTTCAGCCTGCTGTTTCAGAGCAATCCGTACTGTTTGAGCTTTTTGCGCAGGGTGCCGCGGTTCAGGCCCAGCACTTCGGAGGCGCGGGTCTGGTTGCCCTTGACGTAGTTCATTACGCTCTCGAGCAGCGGCGCTTCGACTTCTGACAGCACCATGTTGTAGACGTCGGTCACGTCCTGGCCTTCAAGGTGCTGAAAGTAGTTGTGCAGGGCGTCCTCGACGCTGTCGCGCAGCGTTTTTTGATCGCGGGTGTCGTTGATCCCGCTGGGGGGGAGGGTGGATTGACTGCTGTCGCTCACAGTAGGGTTTCCATCAGGTAGGGTTGTGTCGAAATTCATGCTGCCAGATCTCCGTCCAACAGGCGGCTGAAGTAGCCGGCAATGGCGCTTGCCTGCTGCTCAGCGTCGGTGATGCGGTTAAAGTCGCGGCGAAACTCGCTGGCACCCGGCAGGGTCTGCAGATACCAGCTGACGTGCTTGCGGGCGATACGAGCGCCGTGTTCAGCGCCATAGAAGCCGTGCAGCGCCTCAAGGTGCTGCATCAGAATGTGCTCCTGCTCGGCGAGCGCAGGTTCGGCCAGCAGCTCTCCGCTGCGCAGGTAATGATCTATCTCGCGGAATATCCAGGGACGGCCCTGGGCGGCGCGCCCGATCATCACCGCGTCGGCTCCGGTGTGCTCGAGAACCTTGGCGGCCTTTTGCGGGCTGTCGATGTCGCCGTTGGCAAACACTGGAATCGAGATGCTTTGCTTTACCGCCGCGATGGTGTCGTACTCGGCATGGCCGGTGTACAGCTCCGAGCGGGTCCGGCCGTGCACGGCCAGCGCCTGAATGCCGCTGTCTTCGGCAATGCGCGCAACACGCAGGGCGTTGCGATTCTCGGGGTCCCAGCCGGTACGGATTTTTAGCGTGACGGGAATGTCCACCGCCTGCACCACGGCTTCACAGATGGCAGCTACCAGCGGCTCGTCACGCAGCAGGGCGGAGCCGGCTGCCTTGTTGCAGACCTTCTTGGCCGGACAGCCCATGTTGATGTCGATGATCTGAGCGCCAAGCTGGGCGTTCATGCGCGCAGCCTCGGCCATCATTTCGGGGTCGCCACCGGCGATCTGTACCGAGCGTGGTTCGGGTTCGCCGTCGTGCTGCAGGCGCAGGCGGGATTTGCGGCTGTTCCACAGGCGGGTATCGCTGGTGACCATCTCGGATACCACCAGACCGGCGCCCAGGCGGCGGCACAGCTGCCGGAAGGGCTGATCGGTAACCCCGGCCATGGGGGCCAGAATGACGCGATTGGCTAACTGGTAAGGTCCGATACTGATCACTGCTGGTCCATCCCTGTAATGCCCGGTGGTCTGTGCTTTAACAACGGCACGGCATCCCGTCCGGAGTCCCGGTCAGGGTGATGAAGTGCGAAAAGGGTCGCCATGATACCCGCAAAGTATGGCCGGTTAAAGACTGTACTGGGCGTTTTTTGTACAGCCAGTTTAGGTCAGCTCCCGGCGAATGTGCTCGGGTAGTCGACGAAAGGATGACTCCCTGACGGCGTCATTGTCAGGGAGCCACAAAGTCCAGCTGGTAGCTGACGGCCGCGCTGCCCGGGGCGACCATGTTCAGGGCTATATGGATAGGGGTTTGCGACGGCATCAGGTTGCGCCCGGCCAGCTCGCCGGCCAGGTACTCCTCGGGGCGGAAGTCCTTGCTGCTGACCGTCTCGCCTCGGCTGTTGCTGAACTGCATGCGGATAACCGGAAAGGGTTGGGAGTAGTCGGCCCGGTTATAGATGATCACGTTGATATCCAGGCTGTTGGGAAACTCCGGGTGCGGTCTGACCAGCAGATTGCTGCTGCGGATCTGGCCGATATCAACGCGGGCCGGCAATTGGCAGCCGGCGACCAGGCAGATGTCCTGCATGACCGGGCGCAGCTGGTTGTCGCGTGCCCAGGCGTCGAAGTTGTAGTAAACGGCCTGGGCTGCCAGGCCGAGGATGGCAAGCAGGCACAAGGCGCCCCACAAGAGGTTGCTGCGGGCGCGGCGGCGGCTCAAGGGGGCGGCCAGCTGTAGCGGCTCATCTTCCAGCTCGGGCAGGACGCTGACATTGTCCAGGCGCGGTTCGGTGCGCCCGTCGTTGTCGGTGTCTTGCACCGGTTCTGACTGCTCGCTGCTGTCGGCCTGTTCGTCATCGGCGTAGAGCGGCTCTTCGGGCTGGCCGCGGCGGAAAATAGCGCTGTTGTCGGTGTCCTGCAGGGGGACCTGATGGGCGCGGGCAGGCTTGGCTGGCGGCTCTGCTTCAACCTCCGGCTCGTCTTCCGGTTCTGGCTCGGATGCGAAAACCGGCGCAAAGTCACGGGCCTTCGGTGTGGCCATGAAGGCCTCGTTCAGGTCCAGCTCATCATCGCTGTCGATGCTGCTGAGGCCGGACTCGACGCGCTCCTCGTCCCGGCGGGCAGTCTCGGCGAGCGTCAACTCGGGCTCGTCATCGTCAAGCAGTTCAAAACTGGCCGGTTTGGGGTCGAGCTGCTCTGGCTTGGGTGGCTCGTCGCGCGGCGTCAGCTCGTCCAGGATCGATTCATCCAGGCCAAGGGCCTCCAGGTCGAGTTCATCCAGCTCCAGATCGTCGTGGATCAGCAGGGTTTGCTGCTTGTCGACTGCTTGACTGGCAGCGGCCTCGGCAGCGGACTGGCTCTGCCCGGCAGGCAGAGCGTTGAACACCTTCAGGCAGGCACCGCAGCGCACATTACCGGCAGCAGCCTGCAGCTGCTCCTGAGTGAGGCGAAAGTGGGTCTTGCAGAAGGGGCACTGGGTGACCTGCAGTTCGCTCATGTCTGGCCGGCTGTCCTGTTACGTGGAGTAGGTGGCGAAAGCGCCATTTTGCCCGTATTAACCGCGCGCTGTCATCGCCGCTTGCCGCTCACACGAATCCACCCATCCTGTTCTGCGACCGGGTCCAGCTCAAAGTCGCCCTGGTAAGCCTGCAGGATCTCTTCGGTCTGTTCTGCAAGGATGCCCGACAGCGCCAGCAGTCCGCCGGGTTTGACCAGGCTGGCCAGTTGCGGCGCCAGGCTGACCAGCGGGCCGGCGAGGATATTGGCTACCAGCACATCCGCGGGAGCTGCGGGCATGTGCTCGGGCAGGTAGAGGTCGAAGTGTTCATCGGCAATCTGGTTGCGCTGGGCATTGTCGCGCGAGGCTTCCAGCGCTTGAGTGTCGATATCGGTGCCCACCGCATGCTCTGCACCCAGCAGCAGGCCGGCGATGGCCAGGATGCCCGAGCCACAACCAAAATCGATCAGTGTTTTGCCTTGCAGCTGCTGGGCGTCGAGCCACTGCAGGCATAGCGAGGTCGTCGGGTGGGTGCCGGTGCCAAAGGCCAGGCCGGGGTCGAGCAGCAGGTTGACGGCGTCCGGTTCGGGCGCGGCGTGCCAGCTGGGCACGATCCACAGCCGCTGGCCAAAGCGCATGGGGTGGAAGTTGTCCATCCAGCTGCGCTCCCAGTCCTGATCCTCGATCTGCTCCAGCTCATGGGCTGGCAACTCGGCCTGCCATAGCAGGCGCAGGTGTTGCAGCAGCGCCTCGCTGTCGGTGTCGGCCTCGAACAGTGCCAGCAAATGGGTGTTCGACCAGAGTGGTGTGGTGCCCAGGTCCGGCTCGAAAATGGGCTGATCTTCGGCGTCCATGAAGGTAACCGATACCGCCCCCAGCTCCAGCAACTGGTCCTCCAGTGCGGGTGCCTGTTCGGGGGTGATGGCAAGACGGAGTTGCAGCCAGGACATGATTAACCTCAAAAAGCTGGAAGCTTATAGCTTGAAGCTGAAAGAAAAAACCGGGATACGACAATTCGTATCCCGGTATGGATAGCATCGCTAGCTTCTAGCTTCTAGCTTCTAGCTTCTAGCTTCTAGCTTCTAGCTGGGGGTTACTTCAACCCCAGCTTGTGCTCCAGATAGTGAATGTTGACGCCGCCCTTGCAGAAGCCGGGGTCGCGTACCAGTTCACGGTGCAGCGGGGTGTTGGTCTTGATGCCGTCGACCACCAGCTCGTCGATTGCGTTGCGCATGCGCGCGAGCGCTTCGTCACGGCTGGCGCCGTAGGTGATCAGCTTGCCGACCAGCGAGTCGTAGTTCGGCGGGACCTTGTAACCGCTGTACAGGTGCGAATCAACGCGTACGCCGTTGCCGCCAGGTGCGTGATAGAACGTCACGGTGCCGGGGCTGGGCATGAAGGTGCGCGGGTCTTCGGCGTTGATGCGGCACTCGATGGCGTGGCCACGGATGACAACGTCATCCTGAGTGATGCTCAGCGGCTGACCGGAGGCGACCAGGATCTGCTCCTTGACGATGTCGATGCCGGTAACCATTTCGGAGACCGGGTGCTCGACCTGAACGCGGGTGTTCATCTCGATGAAGTAGAACTCGCCGTTCTCGTAAAGGAACTCGAAGGTGCCGGCACCACGGTAGCCCAGGTCGATACAGGCTTGAACGCAGCGGGCCTGAACCTCGGCGCGAGCCTTCTCGTCGATGCCAGGTGCTGGTGCTTCTTCGATGATCTTCTGGTGGCGGCGCTGCAGCGAGCAGTCGCGATCGCCCAGATGAACAGCGTTGCCTTGGCCGTCAGACAGTACCTGAACTTCCACGTGACGCGGGTTGGTCAGGAACTTCTCCAGGTACACCATGGGGTTGCCGAAGGCGGCGCCCGCTTCAACCTGGGTCAGCTTGATCGACTTGATCAGCTCGGACTCTTCATGCACAACGCGCATGCCGCGACCACCGCCGCCGCCGGCGGCCTTGATGATGACCGGGTAGCCAACGCGCTGGGCAATCTTCAGGCATTCGGCTTCGTCTTCGGGCAGCGGGCCGTCGGAGCCGGGCACGGTGGGTACACCGGTTTCCTTCATGGCGGCAATGGCCGACACCTTGTCGCCCATCAGGCGGATCACGGCGGCGCTGGGGCCGATGAAGGTGAAGCCGGAGTTTTCAACCTGCTCGGCAAAGTCGGCGTTCTCGGCCAGGAAGCCGTAGCCGGGGTGGATGCCGTCGGCGCCGGTCACTTCCGCCGCGCTGATGATCGCCGGGATGTTCAGGTAGGACAGGGTCGCCGGAGCCGGGCCGATGCAGACGGATTCGTCAGCCATGGCCAGGTGCATGAGTTCACGGTCGGCGGTGGAGTGCACCGCCACGGTTTTCAGACCGAGTTCCTTGCACGCGCGGATAACCCGCAGGGCAATTTCACCTCGGTTGGCAATAAGTACTTTTTGCATCGCAGCCTCCAGGTTGGGCTCAGGCGATGCTGAACAGCGGTTGATCGAATTCGACCGGCTGGCCGTTCTCGACCAGAATCGATTGCACTACGCCGCTCTTGTCAGCTTCGATGTGGTTCATCATCTTCATGGCTTCGACGATGCACAGCACGTCGCCGGCCTTGACGCTCTGGCCAACTTCAACGAATACCGCAGCGGTCGGAGACGGCGAGCGGTAGAAGGTGCCAACCATCGGCGAGCGTACCAGGTGACCGCTGGGCTCGGCCGGAGCGGCCGGTGCATCGGCTGCAGCCGGAGCAGCAGCGGGTGCGGGGGCTGCGGCTACCGGAGCCGGAGCAACCTGATATTGCGGAGCGGCGACCTGCTTGCTGTGGCGGCTGATGCGCACAGACTCTTCGCCTTCATGAATTTCCAGTTCGTCGATACCGGACTCTTCCAGCAGTTCGATCAGTTTTTTGACTTTGCGAATGTCCATTGATGCATGCACTCCAGATCAGGTTTGCGTAATTCAGTGTTGTTCGATCTTCTCTATGGCTGCCTGCAGGGCCAGCTCGTAGCCCTGGGCGCCGAGACCGCAAATCACTCCTTCGGCAACGTCCGAAAAGTAGGAGTGATGACGGAAAGGTTCGCGCTTATACACGTTGGATAAGTGAACTTCGATGAATGGGATGCTCACTGCGAGCAATGCGTCACGTATTGCCACGCTGGTGTGGGTAAAAGCAGCAGGATTGATGATGATGAAGTCGATGGCTTCATCGCCGGCAGCATGAATGCGCTCAATCAGCTCATGCTCGGCATTGCTTTGCAGGCTCAGCAGGTGATGGCCGCGCTGGCTGGCGAACTCACGCAGGTGCTGGTTGATCTGCTCCAGGGTAGTAGCGCCGTAAACGCCGGGTTCGCGGCTGCCCAGGCGATTCAGGTTAGGTCCGTGCAGAACCAGGATGCTGGCCATGTTGCGTTGATTCCATAGTGTGACGGGTGACCCGTCGGTCGAGTTTTTTCGGCAGTTTGCCGCAATCAGTCCGGCCTGTCCATAAGTGGAATATTGACATCAGATGTCAGCATGATGGCAGCATTATAGCGCAAACTTATTTTTGGCTAGCGCGGCGGGCGAGTGCGGCGAATTCGTCCTTTGAGACTTCGCCTTGAATGCGCAGGTCACGTTGTTCGCTGCCGTCGGCGGCAAAAAACAGGTAGGCCGGTGGTCCGAACAGCTGCTGACGGGTCAGCCACTCGCGCTGGGCGGGGGTGTTGTCCGTCACATCCAGCTTGAGCCGCAGGTGACTGCCCAGCAGCGTCTGGATGTCGGGCTTGTTGAGGATGGTGCGTTCCATGACCTTACAGCTGATGCACCAGTCGGCGTACAGGTCGACGATGGCGGGCTGGCCGCGTTCGGCCGCTTGCGCCAGCTCTTGTTGCAGTTGGGCGGGGTCGTCCACGGTGCTGAAAAATGCGCTGCTGGCGCTGTTGCCAGCGCCGGTCAGTGGCTGCAGCGGGCGCAGTGGATCTTCACCCCCGGCCAGAGCACCAAACAGGGCGGCTGCGGCGTACAGGCCAAACAGCAGGGCGATGGTCTGGCGCAGATACTGCCCGCTTTGTAGCGACGCCAGGCGTACCGCAAGAGCGGCTGCCAGCGCCGCCCACAGCGCCAGGCTCAATGGGCCGGGCAGAACCCGCTCAAGCAGCCAGATGGCTACCGCCAGCAGGCCAAAGCCGAACAGATGCTTGACTGTTTCCATCCAGGGGCCGGAGCCGGGCAGCAGGCTTTTACCGAACAGGGTGACCAGCAGTAGCGGTGTGCCCATGCCCAGGCCCAGGGCAAACAGGTTGATCCCGCCGCCCAGGGTGTCACCGGTGCTGCTGATATACACCAGCGCGCCGGCCAGCGGCGCAGAAATGCAGGGCGATACCACCAGCGTAGACAGGGCTCCCATGGCCGTGGCGCCGGGCAGCGAGCCGCCGTGGGCTCGCCGGTTCAGGCGTTCCAGTGGTTCACGCATAAAGCCCGGCAGGCGCAGGTCAAAGACGCCAAACATGGCCAGAGCGAACAGCACAAAGAACACCGCAAAGGTGCCCAGTAGCCAGGGGGATTGCAGGCGCGCTTGCAGGTTCAGCGCGGCGCCAAAGCTGCCGATCAGCGCGCCGACAATGGCCAGGGTGACGGCCATGCCCAGCACATAGCCCAACGCCAGACTCATGGCGCGACCGCGACCGATCTGGCTGCGGCCCAACACCATGCTCGACAGGATTGGCAGCATCGGCAGCACGCAAGGTGTGAATGTCAGCCCCAGGCCGGCGGCAAAGAACAGCAGCAGGGTAACCAGGCCGCCGCGCTCGTCAGCAGGCGCGGGCGCGGGCGCGGTGGCGTTGTCGTCTGCGGGCGTCGTGGCGGTGTCGCCGCCAGCGGCTGCGGTCAGCGCCAGACTGACCGTCTCGGGTGGGTAACACAGGCCTGCATCTGCGCAGCCCTGAAAGCCCAGATTCAGGCTGCGCGTGCCGGCAGGCAGTGCTGCCGGGTCCAGTGTAATCTGCAGTTGGTTGTAGTACACCTCCACATCGCCGAAGTACTCGTCGGTCTTGTGAACCCCCTCGGGTAGCTGCATTTGCAGGGTTTTGCCCGTGTCGGTAGTGACCTGCAGGCGGTGACGGTAGAGATAGTAGCCGGGTGCGATGTCGACGATCAGGGCCAGGCGCTGGCTGTCGGAGTCCAGTACGCCTGGTCGGAAAGCCTGGTGGACCGGAAGAAAATCGGCCTGATTGCTACTGCCCTGCAGCAGGCTGCTGCCGCTGCGGCTATCGGTGAACTGGGCGTGGGCAGCGCTGGCGCATAACAGCAGCGTGAACAGGACGAGACGAAACGCGGACATGGGATAACCGGCCTGAAAAACAGAGGGTCATCATACGGTGTGCGTGGGGCTGGCGAAAGGGCGCGGCCGCCGCAGAGAAGCCGCGCAAGTGTTGCCAAATAGGACAAGGACGCGCTGATCAAATCCGCATGCCCTTGGCGTGTAGATGGTCAGCGCTTGCTCAGATGCGAAACGCCGAGACCGCCGACAACAGCGCGCGGCTGCGCTGGCTGATCTGCTGGGTGTGCTGGCGGGTGTGGCCGACCATGCTGAGATTGGCGTCACTGAGCTGATGAATCTGCTGGCTGTTTTCGCGAATGGTGCGCACGCGGTCCGATTGGGCGTCGGTATGGGTAGCAATGTGCTCGGCCAGCTCGGTGATACGGTCGATCGCATTGACGATACGCCCGAGAGCGGCATCAGCCAATTGGCCCTGCTCGGCGGTGTGGCGGGCGTGCTTGACCTGCTCTTCCATTTGCCCAGCGGATTGGCGGGCGACCTCTTGCAGGCGTTCGATCAACTGGCGAATCTCCTGAGTGGAGCCGGCGGTACGCTGGGCCAGGCCGCGTACTTCGTCGGCGACCACTGCAAAGCCGCGGCCGGCCTCGCCGGCCCGTGCGGCCTCGATGGCCGCATTGAGCGCCAGCAGGTTGGTCTGCTCGGCAATGCCCTGGATCACCTGCAGCACGCCGCCGATGGTGTCGGATTCGGCCACCATACGGTCGATGGTGCGGGCACTGGCTTGCACCTCCTGCACCAGTTGCTGCATCTGGGCGATGGTGCCACCGATAACTTGCTGGCCGTCACGTACTTCACGGTTGGCGACGCGGGCCAGCTCGGCGCTTTCGCCGGCATTGGTGGCGACCAGGCGGATGGCCTCGTCCATGCCGCCAATGTCCTGATTGATTGACTGGGTGTCGCGTTGCTGCTGGGCGGCGCGGTCGTGGGTGTCGGCGGACAGGCGCTCCAGGTCGTCGCTGGTGCCGCTCAGGGCCTCGGCTTGCTGGTTGATGGTGGTCACCAGTTCGATCAGATATTGGCGCAACTGATTGGCTGCCAGCTCCAGTTGTTTCAGCTCGCTGATGCGTGAGCTGGACTCTACCGGTTGGGTAAAGTCGCCTTCGGCGTAGGTCGAAAGCACCGGCGCAAAGCGGCCGATCGCCTTGGACAGGGCCCGCTGCGAGCGCTCGATCAACAGGGCGATGACAATAATGAGGCCGATAATGGCCAGCTGGACGTTGCGCACCTGGTTGGTGATGCCGTCGCGGGCGGCGGTGAGTGCCGGGCGCATCTGGGCGGCGCCCGCCTGCAGGCTGTCGATACGTTCACCGGTGATGCTCTGCAGCTGGGCGCGCTCGACGATCAGTGCGCTGGTGCGTTCCAGCTCGCCCGGATAGCGGTTAAGCAGTGACAGCAGGGTGCGCTTGTAATCGGCGCCGGGGTCGGTTGCTTCGCTGCTGTTGCTGGTGGTCACCCCCAGCAGTGAGGCGAAGGGGTCGTTGCTGCTGTCCTTTTCTTCCACCACGCCGAGCAGGGGCAGGGCATCAAGCGCGCTGGCGCGCTCCTGCGCGGCCTTGACCAGGCGCTGCAAGTTGGTCAGCAGGGTCGGGTCGTTCTGGCTGAACAGCTTGCCTCGCGCCAGGCTGATACGCAGCAGGTCGCCTTGCAGTTCATCGGTCAGGCGCACGTACTCCATCGCCTGGCGAGCACCTTGATGCTGGCCGTCGCGGGCGTAGCTGGCCAGATGATCCAGCTCGGCCTGCATTTCACGCTCGGCCTGGGTCAGCAATCCTTGCGGGTCGCCCGACAGCTTGCCCACCGCCAGCAGGTCGGTCTGCATGAATTCGATAAAGGTGGTCAGCGGGGCAGCGAGTGGTTGGCGGATGTCGTCCGGAAAAGCCTGCAGGCTTTGCTGCAGTCCCTCGGCAGTATGCTGCGCCTGCTGCAGGCGCACGGCATCGCCGCTCATTCGGTAGGCCTCGGTATCGCGCTGCAGGGCCTGGGTCTGGCTGACAATGTTGAGGTAGGCGTCCATCAGTGTGTAGGGCACCTTCAGCGCCTGTTGGGCCCACCAGAGGCTGGCTGCCAGGGCGATGCCAACGGCAGCCAGCAGACAGGTGTTGAACAGGGTCAGGGTTTTCAGGCGCATGAGCGAGCCCTCGGCAGGTCGAGACGGCTGCGATAATAGTGTCATTTGTGTGACAGCTTGATGAAGGGTGGCAATGTGCCTGCGCGTAGTGGCGGCAAGATAGAGCCTTGGGCCTGATCGGGCGGGCAGGCAGTGGCCGGCGATGATATGCTGGGCGCATGACAGTTACAGGAGTGCGGATATGGCATTTGGCAAAGGAAAATCTTCATCTCACGGCACCGATAACCCCTGGCTGAGCAAGCTGCTACTGGTGCCTGTGCTGCTGGTTCTGCTGATTCTGCTGCTGGTGGGCTGGTACTGGAGTCAAGAGCCGGGTCTGGAGCCGGTTGCCGGTACCCCCAAAGCCGACCAGGTGAGTGGTGAGTACACCGCCAGAACCGTGCGCGGGCTGGTTGTCACGCTACTGGACAAGCCCGGCGGGTACCTGAGTAACGACATCATGCCGCCCGGTTTGCTGATGGATAACATGCCCAGCTGGGAGTACGGCGTGCTGGTCCAGGTGCGGGACATGACCCGCGCGCTGCGTCGTGACATGGCACGCTCCCAGTCGCAGTCCACCGAGGACCGGGATCTGGTCAAGGCCGAGCCGCGTTTTCACTTTGATCACAACAGCTGGGCCATGCCCGCCAGCGAAAGCGAGTATCGCGATGGCGTCAAGGCGCTCGACAGCTACATCGCCCGTCTGGGCCAGGGGCAGGCCAATTTCTATTCCCGTGCCGACAACCTGTCCAGTTGGGTCAGCGACGTCAGTACCCGTCTTGGTTCGCTGTCGCAGCGCCTGTCTGCCAGTGTCGGGCGTGCCCCGCTGACCGATGGCGGCAAGTTGGGTGAGACCACGCCCTGGCTCGAAATTGACGATGTGTTCTATGAAGCACGCGGTACGTCCTGGGCGCTGGTACAGCTGCTGCGCGCTGTCGAGCATGACTTTGGCGACGTGCTGGAGAAGAAGAACGCGCTGGTGAGCCTGCAGCAGATTATCCGTGAACTGGAGGCGACTCAGCAGACGCTGTGGAGCCCCATGGTGCTCAATGGCGATGGCTTTGGCATGCTGGCCAACCATTCTCTGGTCATGGCCAACTATCTGTCGCGCGCCAACGCCGGCCTGATCGAGCTGCACCGCTTGCTGGAACAGGGCTGATACGTGGATCAACAACAGGTTGAGGCCTATCTCAAGGCCTCGGGTGCCGAGCAGGTGGTGTATGTCGATGAACAGGACCGCCCGCTTGGCGAGGTAACCCGCGCCGAGGCTCAGGCGCGGGGCCTGATTACCCGCTGTACCTTCATCTTTGTGTTCAACAGCCGTGGTGAGCTGTGTGTGCATCAGCGCACGGCGCACAAGCGCCTGTATCCCGCTTTCTGGGATGTCGCCGCGGGTGGTGTGGTTGCCGCCGGCGAAAGCTACCTGCAAGGTGCCGAGCGCGAGCTGGCAGAGGAGCTGGGGGTGCAGGGCGTGGTGCTGACCGAGCACTTTCGGTTTTACTTCGACTCGGCTGAAAGTCGGCTTTGGGCCGGTGTTTTCAGCTGCTGCTGGGATGGTCCGCTGCAACTGCAGCCCGAGGAAGTTCAAGCGGTGCGTTGGGTCGACCTGCAAAACGACTGGCAACGACCCGGCGAGCAGTATGCGCCCGACTCACAGGAAGCCCTGGCGCGCCTGTTGAAACATCCTTCTTGGGAATTTCCTGCATGAAAAAGACCGGTTTGCAGGCCCTGGGCGGCCTGGTTTATTCAACCGATGCCGGGCGTCTGTGCCCGGGGTGTGAACAGCCGGTTGCGCAATGCCGCTGCGCTGAGCAAGCGCTGCCCGAGGGCGACGGGATCGCCCGCGTACGCCGTGAAACCAAGGGGCGCGGTGGCAAAACCGTGACCACGGTGAGCGGTGTGCTGCTCAATGCCGATGACCTCAAGGCGCTGGCCAAGCGCCTGAAGAACCGCTGCGGCTGCGGTGGTGCGGTTAAAGACGGGGTGATCGAGATCCAGGGAGACAAGGCCGAGCAGGTCTGTGAACTGCTGAGCGCCGAAGGCTACAAGGTCAAGCGCGCAGGGGGCTAAACCTTGGCACATTCCCGGCGCTGGCTGGCCTACTGGCAGGATCGCGCCGCCCAGCGTCGCGTCTGGGCCATTGCCCTTCCTCTGATTCTCTCGAATATCAGCGTGCCGCTGGTCGGTCTGGTCGACACGGCGGTGATCGGCCATCTGGACGCGGCCTATCATCTTGGCGCGGTGGCTGTCGGCAGCACCCTGTTCACCTTCGTTGTCTGGCTGGCGGGCTTCCTGCGCATGGGTACCACCGGTTTTGCGGCGCAGGCCTGCGGCGAGGGCGATGGCGCCGAGCTGCGGCGTATTCTGCTGCAATCGGCCTGGCTCGCGGTGTTGATCAGCCTGCTGGTGTGGCTGCTGCGCACGCCGCTACTGGAGCTGGGGCTGCACTACCTGAACAGCAGCGCCGAGCTGCTTGAGCACGCACGGGCCTACTTCCAGATACGCCTGATCAGTCTGCCGGCCGCGCTGATCAACTTTGTGCTGATTGGCTGGTTTATCGGCGCCCAGAATAGTCGCGCGCCTTTTGCCATCTTGCTGACGGTCAATCTGGTCAATATAACGCTGGACCTGCTGCTGGTCGCGCTGCTGGGGCTGGGTGTTGAGGGGGCAGCCTGGGCCAGCGTGTGCGGTGACCTGTGCGGCCTGCTGCTAGGACTGGCGCTGCTGGGGCCCGTATTGCGGCAGTACCCCGGCCGCTTCAAATGGCTGCGGGCGCTGCAGCTCAAGGGCGCGGCGCCCCTGCTGCGGGTTAACCGGGACATTCTGATTCGCTCGCTGGCGCTGCAGTCGGTGTTCTACCTGCTGGTTGTGCAGGGCGCACGGCTTGGCGATCAGGTGGTGGCTGCCAACGCCGTGCTGCTGAACTTTCTGCTGATTGCCTCCCACGGGCTCGATGGCCTGGCGCACGCCCTGGAGGCGTTGGGTGGTCATGCGCTGGGCAAGCGGGATAAGGATGCGTTGCGCCGGGTGATGGTGATCACCACTGGCTGGGCGGTGCTGTTGAGCCTGGTCTTCGTGCTGGTGTTTCTCGGCGCCGGCGATCTGTTGGTGAGAGTGCTTACTGATTTGCCGGAAGTACGCGCCGAGGCCATTCGCTACCTGCCTTGGGTTGCGGTGATGCCGCTGGTGGCGGTGTGGAGTTATCTGCTGGATGGCTTGTTCATTGGCGCCTCGCGGGCGTTGGCGATGCGCAATGCCATGTTGCTGGCGCTGGCCTGCTATCTGCCTCTGGCCTGGGCCTTGCAGGGGCAGGGTAACCACTATCTCTGGGCTGGCTTTTTGACGTTTATGGCGCTGCGTTCGGTATTTCTTGGCGGCTGGTTTGGCTGGCTCTGGCGCACTGGCCGCTGGATGAAAAGGGTTTAGACTGAGTAACGGGGCCGGGGGCCTTTAGAGCGAGGGGGGAGCATGATTGAGGCAGCTATTCCGGTGAACGAGCAACAGCGACTGGCCGCACTCCAGTCGATGCAGTTGCTCGACACACCGCCGGACCCGCATATCGATGCCCTGCTGCGGATCGCGCAGCGCCTGTTTGGCGTCGGCAGCACGCTGATCAGCCTGATTGATGCTGACCGGCAATGGTTCAAGGGGCGTATCGGCGCAAACAATCTTGAGGGGCCGCGCAGCACCTCGTTTTGTGGTCATACCATCTTGTCCGATGAGATCCTCTACGTGCCGGACGCGCTGGACGATGAGCGCTTCGCGGACAACCCGGCCGTCACCGGCTACCCCTTTGTACGCTTTTACGCCGGTATCCCGCTGCGCGCACCGGACGGCAGTCGTATCGGCTCATTTTGTGTGCATGACAGCGCACCCAGGGAGCTGAGCGAGTCGGAGCGTGAGGCGCTCAGCGATTTTCGCCAGCTATTCGAGGCGCTGTTTGTCGCGCACCAATTGCGCATGCAGGCGGCCTGGTTGCAGGAGGCGTTGGGCGAGGCAGAGCGTCGTGCGCTGATCGACCCGTTGACACAGCTGTGGAATCGCCAGGGCATGCGCACCATGCTGCCGGCAATGGTGCGCCGTGCCGAGCGCGAAGGGTTGAAGGTGGCCTTTATTTACGGCGACCTGGATCACTTCAAGCGCATCAATGATGAGTACGGCCACGCCGGTGGCGACCAGGTGTTGATTCAGTCTGGCCAGCGCATGGTAGCGGCGATTCGGCCGAGCGACATGGCGCTGCGCCTGGGCGGGGAAGAGCTGGCGGTGCTGGCGCTGGTTGCCGATGAGCAGGAGCTTGGGGTGATGGCCGAGCGCTTGCGTCTGGCCTTTTGTCGTCAGCCGTTTGAGCTTGAGGTCGGGGCGCTGGATGTCACCATCAGCCTGGGCATTGCTGTGGCTGAGCCGAGCGAGGTTGGTGATGACGGCCATCCGTTGGTCGAGCGTGCCGACGCAGGCCTGTATCAGGCCAAGCGAGAAGGGCGCAATCGGGTGGTACGCGGCTAGGCGCGGCGCAGCCACCAGTGCAGGTAGCGCCCCAGGTGCTGGTAGGCCGGGTGTCGACTGTATCGCAGCTCAAACTCGATCAAGTCATCAAGGCTACTGTTGCTGCAGAACGGCTCCGGCATGTAGTCGTAAAACACCCTGACGCCGCTGGTGCCCAGGCACTCAAGCCCGGCGGCCTGGGTCCAGAGCTGCACCTCGCGTGGGTCCAGCGGTTGCTGCGGTGTCAGGCCGCTCTTGCCCTGGCCGGACAGTGGTTTCTTGCGTAGCTTCTTGAACTGTCCCTTGACCAGATTCTTGTAGATCAGCGCATCGCGGTTGTAGAAAGCCAACGACAGGGCACCGTGTGGTAACAGCAGCGAGGTCAGTTGCTGCAGCGCTGCTGCCGGTTCCGCCAGCCACTCCAGTACCGCGTGAAAGACCACCAGATCGTATTGTTCACCCTGTTCGGCGAGCGCCTGCAGGGGCAATTGCAGGTAGCGCACCGGCTGCGGCGGATTGCTTGCGTCGATACGCTCGCGGGCCCGGGCCAGCATCACGTCTGATGGCTCGGCGACGGTCAGCTGGTGCCCCAGCCCTGCCAGCCAGCCGCTGATTTGCCCCAGCCCGGCGCCGATGTCCAGGATGCGCAGCGGCGTATCGGCCTGCATGAGCGCAGGTAGCCACTGCTGCATGTCGCGCTGCAGGACGGCGAGGCGAATGGCGCCCTTGGGGCTGTCATAGATGCGCTCGGCGAACCGTGCGCCCAGGTGGTCGAAATAGCGATCAGTCATGGCCAGACTCTGACGTGCAGGCATAAAAAAAGCCAGCTTGTGGCCGGCTTTTTAGCGGGGCGAAACGCTTATTTTTGGTAAGCGTTTACAGCCTTGACGATTTCCGCACGGGCTTCTTCAGCGTTGCCCCAACGGTCAATCTTGACCCACTTGCCAGCTTCGAGATCCTTGTAGTTCTCGAAGAAGTGCTGGATTTGCTGAATCAGCAGTTCCGGCAGGTCGGTGTATTCCTTGATGTCACGGTACAGCACGGTCAGTTTGTCGTGCGGTACGGCGATCAGTTTGGCATCTCCGCCGCCATCATCGGTCATGTGCAGCACGCCAACCGGACGGGCGCGAATGACTGAGCCCGGAGCGACCGGGTGCGGGGTAACAACCAGTACGTCCAGCGGGTCGCCGTCGTCTGCCAGGGTGTTCGGGATGTAGCCGTAGTTGGCCGGGTAGAACATCGGGGTAGCCATGAAACGGTCAACAAACAGCGCGCTGCTGTCCTTGTCGATCTCGTACTTGATCGGCGCGTGGTTGGCTGGGATTTCGATGGCGACGTAGATGTCGTTGGGAATGTCTTTGCCGGCGGGGATCTTGTCGTAGCTCATGGGTTACCTGATGGGCCGTAGTGTAAAAGTGGCCGGCATTATAGGCGCATCGGGCGGGTGATACCAAGCAAAAACAGGGTGAACCTTGGTCGTAGTTCGGGAGGGGGCACTCTCCCATCACCCGCTTCAGAACTGCCGGGGCAGCGTCCGCTGGCATCAACCGTTATTCTGGGGCAGGTCGCCGACCGGCGGTGGCTGCCCCGGGGACAGGGTTACTTGAGCTTGAGGGCGAAATACATGAAGTCGTGGTCATTGCTGAAGCCGAGGGAGCGATACAGGCTTTGCGCGGCCATGTTGTCTTCGCCGGTCATCACGGTCATACGCTCGATGCCGGCTTCGCGTGCCAGGGTCTTGGCGTGATTGATCAGTTTGTCGGCTACCAGCTGGCGGCGCGCTTCTTCAATCACATAGATGCCCTTGAGCACCCAGCTGGCTGACAGCGTCAACGCGGAAAAACTCGGAATGAACTGGCAGAAGCCCAGCGCCTTGCCGGTGTCGTCGTCTTCAGCGACCAGAATGATGGCCTGCTCGTGCACCAGGCGCGCTTCAAGGAAGCGGCGGGATGCTTCCGGCTTGGCCAGTTGCCCGTAGGTCTCGCGGTACTTGATGAACAGCGGGGTCACTTCGTCGAGGTGGTCAACATCGGCTTGTACTATGCGCATACGAATCCCCTGTGATTGGTCATTAAGTGTCTGTGGAGTTTTTAGTGGTCACTCTCAGCATCCTGCATCAGCCCTGTGCAATCTGCAATCGCAGCGCGCAAAAAACCGCCGGGCCCTAGCGGGTTGCGGCGGTTTTTATTGTCGTTCTGGTCTGAGTATGGACGCCATGGCGGCAAGGGCGGCATTTTTTGCTGACCGCCTGTCGTATGAGCTCGGTCAGTAATCGTTTGAGCAGGCGCAGCTGCCCAGACGGTCTGGCGAACTCCGGGCGTAGGGCGCGTTCAAAGTCATCCGGGCGGATGCGTCTCTGATAGCCGCAAAGCGGTTGCCTGCCGAGCGCAGGCGCGAATGCTTGACATGCGCTCGCGTGTCGCCATCCTGTTCCCGCTTTCAGCGTAAACTGTAGCCCTACGACAGGGACAAGGAATATTCATGCACCTCCACATTCTCGGTATCTGCGGCACCTTCATGGGTTCACTGGCCCTACTGGCCCGCGAATTGGGCCATGAGGTCAGCGGCTCCGATGCCAACGTCTATCCGCCCATGAGCACGCAACTGGCCGAGCAGGGGATCGTGCTGCAGGAGGGCTATGACCCGGCGCACCTTACGCCGGCGCCGGATCTGGTCATTGTCGGTAATGCCATGGCGCGCGGTAACCCGGCGGTGGAGTACATGCTCGATCAGGGCATGCCCTACGTGTCCGGCCCGGAATGGCTGGCCCGTCACGTACTGCAGGATCGTTGGGTGTTGGCGGTAGCCGGCACCCACGGCAAGACGTCTACTTCCAGCCTGCTGGCCTGGCTGCTGGAAGATGCGGGTATGTCGCCCGGTTTTCTGATTGGCGGGGTGCCGCAGAACTTTGGTATTTCCGCCCGCCTTGGCGGTACTCCCTTCTTTGTGGTGGAAGCAGACGAATACGACAGCGCCTTCTTCGACAAGCGTTCCAAGTTTGTGCATTACCGTCCGCGCACGGCGGTGCTGAACAACCTGGAATTTGACCATGCGGATATCTTCCCTGACCTGGCAGCCATCGAGCGTCAATTTCACCACTTGGTGCGCACCGTTCCCGCATCCGGCCTGATCATCCACCCGGCGCAGGACGAGGCGCTGCAACGCGTGATCAAGATGGGCTGCTGGACGCCCTGTCAGACCACCGGTGAGGGCGGAACCTGGCAGGCGCGCCTGCTGAGTGACGACGGCTCCCGCTTTGAGGTCTGGCTCGATGGTGAGCTGCAGGGCGTTGCCGAATGGCAGCAAACCGGCCAGCACAACGTGGCCAATGCACTCTCGGCTCTGGCGGCCGCGCGCCATGTCGGCGTGACGCCGGCGCAGGGGATTGCCTCTCTGGGCGGTTTCCGTAATGCCAAGCGGCGCATGGAGAAGCTGGCCGAGATCAACGGCATTAGCGTGTACGACGATTTTGCCCACCACCCCACGGCCATTGCCACCACGCTGGCTGGCTTGCGCGCGCAGATTGGCGATGCGCCGCTGATTGCAGTCATTGAGCCGCGCTCCAATACCATGCGTCTTGGCAGCCATATGGCGGCGCTGCCTGCCAGTGTCGCCGATGCCTCACAGGTGTTCTGGTATCAGCCGGCCGGACTGGACTGGTCGCTGGATGGCGTGGTCTCGGATAGCCCGGTTCCGGCGCAGGTGGCCAATGATCTGGATGCCATTGTCGAGCAGGTAGTGGCTGCGGCAACGCCGCAAACGCGCGTGGTGGTGATGAGTAACGGCGGCTTTGGCGGTATTCACCAGCGCTTGATTCAGGCGCTGGAGGCGCGTCATGGCTGAGCGGGTCACACTGGCGGTTACCGGTGCATCGGGCGTGCAGTACGCGATGCGCCTGCTTGGTTGCCTGGTCGAGGCGGGCGTTGAGGTGTCGTTTCTGATCTCGCAGGCGGCGCAGCTGGTGGTCGCTACCGAAACCGAGTGGCAACTGCCGCCCAAGCCACAGGCGCTGGAGCAGTACCTGACCGAGCAGTTCAAGGCCGCGCAAGGGCAGATCAAGGTCTACGGCAAGCAGGACTGGATGGCGCCGGTGGCCTCAGGTAGTGGTGCGCCCGCAGCGATGGTCGTGTGCCCATGTTCGACTGGCACCTTATCTGCCATTGCGACCGGCGCCAGTAATAATCTTATTGAGCGCGCCGCCGATGTGGCGCTGAAGGAACGTCGCAAGCTGATTCTGGTGCCGCGCGAGACGCCGCTGTCGAGCATTCATCTGGAAAACATGCTGAAGCTCAGCCAAATGGGCGCGGTGATCATGCCGGCGAGCCCCGGCTTTTATCACAAGCCGCAGTCGATTGATGACCTGGTCGACTTTGTAGTGGCAAGGGTTCTCGGGCAGTTGGGAATGGAGCAGGCGCTTATTCCGCGCTGGGGAGAGTAGCCCCCCGACCGGCGTGCGGCTGGTCGGGAGCCTCTGAGTGTCTGATTAGATCAGACGAAGTACAGCGACAGGCCTTCGGAGATGAATGCGGGCTTGTCCACGCCTTCGATTTCCAGGGTGTTGCGGGCTTTGAGCAGCCACTGGCCCGGGTTTTTCTCGGTAACGTCAATGATGGTGCTGTGCAGGCGCACACGCGAGCCAACGCGCACCGGCTGGATGAAACGCAGGCTGTCCATGCCGTAGTTGACGGCCATTTTCAGACCTTCCGGACGTGGCAGCAGACCTTCGGACAGGGTCGGCACCAGCGACAGTGACAGGAAACCATGGGCGATGGTGCCGCCGAACGGGGTCTTCTTGGCTTTTTCTTCGTCGATGTGAATGAACTGGTGATCGCCAGTGCACTCGGCGAACTGGTTGACGCGCTCCTGATCGACCAGCAGCCAATCAGAATGCCCCATGTCCTTGCCGATGAGGGAAGTAAGTTCAGATACGGGAATGGCTGTCATATTGCTCTCCGTGACTCTTATTGTGTGGGGTGCGCCCGGCAGTGTTACCCTGCGGCGCGAAGGTGTCTACGCCAGCATGTTTGCAAGGGGGCGGGTGGGGGTCAATGCGATGCAGGCTTTCATTGGTTTGCTGAATGATCCAACCACCTGTCGGCAGGCTATGTCGGGTGGGCGAGATTGACAAGAGGGCGCTGAGCAGGCGGCCTCCGGGGGAAACGCATGAGCGAAGCAACAGCACTCTTTCCGTTGAAGTCCCTGCTGGTGCCCGGCTGCCATCTGGATCTGCAGATTTTCGAGGCGCGCTATCTGGATATGGTCAGCCGCTGCTTCCGTCAGCAGCAGGGCTTTGTCGTGGTCGGGCTGGAGTCTGGCTCGGAAGTGGGGTCGGGCAACCTGCGCTTTGGTGCGATCGGCTGCGAGGCGCGGATTATCGACTGGCAGCAGCGCGACAATGGCTTGCTGGGTATTCGTGTGCTGGGCGGACGCCGGGCTCGGCTGAGCGAGGTAGAGGTGGCCGAGGATGGGCTGGTGACCGCGCAGGCGCATTGGATCCCAGAACAGCTGGATGCGGCCCTGCTGGCTGATCACGACGAACTGCTCAGTTTGCACCAGGCGTTGCTGCAGCATCCGCTGGTACAGCGCCTGGATCTGCCGCCGGTTGAGGACAGTCAACAGCGCCTGGCCTGGCAACTGACCAGCCTTCTACCGCTGCCGCTGGAGCAGAAGAACCAGTTGCTCGCCATTGATCGGCCGGATGAGCGCTTGCAGCGCATTGGCGACTGGTTGCAGCAGGTGCAGGCCTGAGCGCTAATCGATAGCGTGCCGAGTCAGTGGCTTACCACAGCAGCCAGGCGGCGACCAGATAGGGCCATAGCGCGATGGCCCAGCGGGCTGTGCGCGGCGGCCTTGGCAGCGGGCCAAAGCGCTCAATCAGCCAGCAGGCCAGCAGGCTGGCGCTGGCGGCGCACAACAGCGCACGCAGCAGTTCCAGCGGTTCCAGCGCCTGGTATTGCAGCAGGTTACCCAGCAACAGGGCCAGGAACGGCAGTGGGTAGAGCAGCCAGCTGGCGCGCCACCAGAATGGCCGTTCCCGGTTGCAGATCACCAGCAGTGCGCCCAGCACCGCCAGCACCAGCGAGCTGGTGGCGGCGATCAGACTCAAGCCGATAATCCAGTCCAGCAGCAGCGCGAAGGCCAGGGTCAGCAGCAGCAGGCCGACGGCGCCCCACTGGCGCAGCAGCAACAGTAGGGCGGCAATGGGCAGGGTAACCAGCAGCAGGCTGGGGTGCAGAAGGGCGAGTCGTTCACTCCCTGGCAACTGCAGGAACTGTCTGCTGCTGACCAGGGTGTCGCTGAAAATGGCCAGTGCACTCTGGTTGGCGCTGAGCACCAGCAGTGCCAGCAAACAGAGTGCGGCTGCAGCCAGAGCGCTCCAGCGCCGCTGCAGACGCAGCAGGTAGAGACTGCCACCGACCACAATCACTGCGCCCACCGCGATGCTCAGTGCCTGATTCCAGAACAGCGGCGGTACCGCCCAGCGCGCAGCTCGCCCGGCCGAGTAGCCCGGGATCAGGTAGGCCGGGGCCCAGACCAGCGCTGACAGCAGGTTGATGGCAACAAAGCGCCAGGCCGGCATGTCGAACATGCCGGCAACCAGCGGGATGATGGGGCGGATAGGACCGATGAAACGGCCCAGCACCACGCTCACCCAGCCGTAGCGCCGGAAAAAACGCTCGCCGCGGTCGATCCATTGCGGGTGACGGCGGAACAGCGACAGGCGGCGGATATCCTGGTGAAACCAGCGCCCCAGGGCAAAGCTGAGCAAATCACCAATGACCGCACCGCAGAACGCCCAGGCAATGGCTTCCAGTAGCGACATGTCGGCACTGGCGGCCAGTGCGGCGAAGGCGAACAGCAGGAACACGCCCGGCACGACCAGGCCGGCGACCGCCAGCGATTCGGTGAGCGACACCAGAAAGATTGCCACCCCCAGCCATTGCGTATGGGCGCCGAGCCACTGGGTCAGGTCGCTCAGCATGGGCGGCTCTCCTGTCGCGCCTGTTGTTGCGCGGTTTCCAGCTTCAGGTTGTGAAAGTGCTGGCCGTCAATCTGGCCGCGTCTGGCCGGGTTACGGGTACAGTGCCGGCTGTAGGCAGCGTCGACCCAGCGGTAGAGCAGGTGTTCGTCGCGGCCGGTGGGGATGCCCAGGCGTGGGGCGCGCAGCACCTGGCCGGGTTGGTAGCCGTCGTCTTCGAGCAGTAACTGGTCAGCGCTAAAGCGCTGCGCGTTCCAGTCAGGTACGCGGATCTGCAGCGAGCGGCACAGCAGTGTTTGCCCGGCGCACAGCCGCTCTGGTGAGCGAACGCCGCCGCTGGCGCTGGGGTTGAGTGCTTGCATCTGCGCCAGGCTGTCGGCTGGGCTGAGCGTGTCGACCACCGGATAGCCGGACTTGAGCAGCACGCCGCAGCCTTCGCCCAGTGAGCTGCAGTTCATCGAGTCGCCGCCCCGGGCGTAGTACATGTAGATAGTGCCGGGCGCCATGAACAGGGCGCGCCGGGCCTCGGTGTAGCCGAGCGAGGCGTGGCTGCCGCGCTCCTCCAGCAGGTACGCCTCGGTCTCGATGATGCGCGCCGCCAGCCACTGGCCGTTCAGCCGGCGGCGAATCACCTTGCCCAGCAGGGCAACCGCCAACTGGCGGGCATCCTGCTGAAAGAAATGCTCTGGCAAGGGTGTTGGGGAGGGGATGCGGGTGCGGGTATCGGACATGGGCTCATGGTAGCAGGCGGTGGATGACACATTGAATTGCACAGCGACCGCAGGCGGCGCTGTCAAGCCATTGGTGACCCGGCTATAATGCCGCATTTGGTCAACCGGTGGCAGGAGATAGCATGAGTGCGGAACAGGTAGCGGTATACATGACGACGCTGGGGCAGCAGGCCCGTAAGGCCTCGCGCGTGATCGCCCGTGCCCCAACCGCCGTCAAAAATGCTGCCTTGCTGGCCACTGCCGAGGCGATCGAAGCGGCCACCGAGCAATTGGCTGCGGCTAACCAGCTGGACCTGCAGGCCGGCCGTGACAATGGTCTGGATGACGCCATGCTGGATCGTCTGGCGCTCACACCGGCCCGCCTGGCCGCCATGGTCGAGGGTTTGCGTCAGGTTGCATCCCTGGACGATCCGGTTGGCGCGCTGCGCGACATGAAGTTTCTGCCCTCCGGTATTCAGGTCGGCAAGATGCGGGTGCCGCTGGGCGTGATCGGCATTATCTATGAGTCCCGCCCGAACGTGACGGTCGAGGCGGCCAGTCTGTGCTTGAAGTCGGGCAATGCCTGCATCTTGCGTGGCGGCTCCGAGTCCATCCATTCCAACCGTGCGATTGCCGAGTGCCTGCGTCAGGGCCTGGCCGCTGCCGGTTTGCCGAATGACGTTGTGCAGGTGGTAGAAACCACTGATCGCGCGGCGGTTGGCGCGCTGATCACCATGCCCGACTACGTCGATGTGATCGTGCCGCGCGGCGGCAAGGGCCTGATCGAGCGCATCAGCCGTGAGGCTCGGGTGCCGGTCATCAAGCATCTGGACGGCATCTGTCACGTTTACGTGGATGACCGCGCCGATTTTGACAAGGCCGAAGCCATTGTCATCAACGCCAAGACCCACCGTTATGGTGTGTGCAACGCGATGGAAACCCTGCTGGTCAACGAGGCCATTGCCGGGCCTTTCCTGCAACGCGTGGCGCCGTTGTATGCGGCCAAGGGTGTTGAGCTGCGTGGCTGCCCGGCCACCTGCGCACTGCTGCCTGACGCCGTTGCAGCAACAGAGGAAGACTGGTCGACCGAGTATCTGGCGCCGATCCTGTCGATCCGCGTGGTCGCCGATATGGATGCGGCCATCGAGCATATCAATACCTACAGCTCGCAGCACACCGATGCCATGGTGTCCGAGGATTACACCCGGGCTCGCCGCTTCATTGCCGAGGTGGACTCCAGTTCGGTGATGATCAATGCCTCTACCCGCTTTGCCGATGGTTTCGAGTATGGCCTGGGCGCGGAGATCGGTATCTCCACCGACAAGATTCATGCCCGTGGCCCGGTTGGTCTGGAAGGGCTTACCAGCGAGAAGTACGTGGTCTTTGGCGACGGTCATATTCGTCAGTGAGCCGTCGCTGATGCGCCGTGTTGGTCTGCTGGGCGGCACCTTTGACCCGATTCACTTCGGTCATCTGCGCAGTGCCGTGGAAGTCCGTGAGCAGTTGCAGCTGGATGAGCTGCGACTGATCCCAAGCGCCCGGCCACCCCATCGTGATCAGCCCGGCGCCAGCGCCGATGCGCGTCTACGCATGGTGGAGCTGGCGGTAGGGCAGCAGGGTGACTTGCAGGTCGATGATCGGGAGCTGCGGCGCGAGCGCCCGTCCTACACCGTAGAAACCCTGGAAACCCTGCGCGCCGACCTGGGCACGGAGGTTGCTCTGTTTATGGTGCTGGGCTGGGATGCCTTTTGCGGATTGCCGGGTTGGCACCGCTGGGAAGACCTGCTGCAATTGGCCAATCTGGTTGTGCTGCAGCGGCCCGATTATGACTTGGAAGTCCCCGAGGTACTGAAAGACCTGCTGGCCGCGCGTAGCGCAAGCCAGCCTGAGCGTAGCCATGGGCAGATCATTTGCCTGTCGCAGACGCCGTTGGCGATTTCCGCCACACATATTCGTGCGCTGGTTGCAGCGGGCGCGTCGCCGCGCTTTCTGTTGCCGGACGCGGTGCTTGACTATATTGACAACGAAGGGCTGTACCGGCCCTCAACCGAGGATTGAAAACCCCCATGCAGATTGAAGAACTGGTCCAGCTGGCCGTCGATGCCCTGGAAGAGCTCAAGGCCAAGGACATCGTCAAGATTGATGTTCGTGAGCACACCAGCGTGACCGACTACATGATCATCGCCAGTGGTACCTCCAACCGCCAGGTCAAGGCGCTGGCAGACAACGTGGTCGAGAAGGCCAAGGACGCCGGGCGCCAGCCGATGGGCGTCGAGGGCAAGGAGTCCGGCGAGTGGGTGCTGGTTGACCTGGCCGATGTGGTGGTCCACATCATGCAGCCGGCCACCCGTGAGTTCTACGACCTGGAGCGCCTCTGGCAGAGCGCCGAGTCGCGTCGCGCCGCTCAGCAGCAACCGACCGAGTAGGCCGGTTTGCGCATTCGCCTGATCAGTGTGGCGTCGCGCATGCCGCGCTGGGTCGAGCAGGGCTACCAGGAGTACGCCAAGCGTCTGCCGCCTGAGCTGCCGCTGGAGCTGGTGGAGATTCCCCTGACCACGCGTGGCAAGAACGCGGATGTCGCGCGCCTGATGCGGCGCGAAGGCGAGCAGATGCTGGCGGCTGTGCAGCCGGGGGAACGTATCGTTACCCTGGAGGTCAATGGTCGCGCCTGGTCTACCGAGACCCTTGCCGAGCAACTGGAGAGTTGGCGTCTGGATGCGCGCACCGTCAACCTGATGGTGGGCGGGCCGGAGGGGTTGCCGGACGAGGTGACGGCGCGCAGCGATCAGCGCTGGTCGCTGTCGCCATTGACGCTGCCGCACCCGCTGGTGCGCATCCTGCTCGCCGAGCAGCTGTATCGGGCCTGGACCATTCTCAATCGTCATCCCTATCACAAGTGATTCATGGCCAAGCCGATTCACCTGAAAGACCACAATATTGATGCCCGCATCGTGCAGCGCCGCCTGGCGCTGGCAGCGGTGTTTGTGGTCGCGCTGGTGGGCGCCCTGGTGGCGCGTATGTACTACCTGCAGGTGACCCAGTACGAGCATCACTCGACCCTGTCGGAAAATAACCGGGTTCACGTGCAGCCGATTCCGCCTACCCGTGGCCGTATTTACGACCGCAACGGCGTGGTACTCGCGGAGAACCGGCCCAGCTACAGTCTGACCATTACCCGTGACCGGGTTGAGGATCTGCCGGCTACCTTTGAGTTGCTGCGCTCGCTGCTGGCGCTCAATGACGAAGACCTGGCTCAGGCTGAGCGTCGTCTGTCTCAGGCGCGCCGCCCCTTCGAGTCGGTGCCGGTGATGTTCGAACTGACCCAGGAACAGATCGCCCGTATCGCCATCAACCAGTTCCGCCTGCCCGGCGTCGAGGTGCAGGCGAGCTTTGTGCGCTACTACCCCTATGCGGACCACTTTGCCCATGCGCTGGGCTATGTGGGGCGCATTAACGAGCAGGAACTCAAGTCCATCGATCCGGTGGCCTACGCCGGCACCCATTACATCGGCAAGACCGGTATCGAGCGCTTTTACGAGCAGTTGCTGCACGGCACAGTCGGTTATGAAGAAGTGGAAACCAATGCCCGTGGTCGAGTGCTGCGGGTGCTCAAACGCACTGAGCCGGTATCCGGCAGTGACCTGACCCTGGAGCTGGACGCCGAGCTGCAGGCAGTGGCCGAAGAAGCGCTGGGTGATCGACGCGGCGCGGTGGTGGCGATTGACCCGAACACCGGCGGGGTGCTGGCCTTTGTCAGCAAGCCCGGCTTTGACCCCAACCTGTTTGTCACCGGTATCAGCTACGCCGACTACGGTGCGTTGCGCGACTCGCTCGACCAGCCGCTGTTTAACCGGGTGCTGCGCGGTCAGTACCCGCCGGGCTCTACCATCAAACCCATTGTTGCTCTGGCCGGTCTGGATGCTGGTGTAGTCACGCGCACCAGCCGGGTCTATGACCCGGGCTTCTACCAACTGCCGAATGTCAGCCACAAATACCGCAACTGGAACCGTGCCGGCGACGGCTGGGTGGACATGCCCTATGCCATCGCCCGTTCCAACGACACCTATTTTTACGATCTGGCGCACAAGTTGGGCATCGATCGGCTGCACGACTTCATGAGCCAGTTCGGCATTGGCCAGCGTGTGTCTATCGACATGTACGAAGAGGCCGCCGGCCTTATGCCCTCGCGTGACTGGAAGCGCGGTCGCCATCGCCAGCCCTGGTATCCGGGCGAAACGCTGATTGCCGGTATTGGTCAGGGCTACATGCTGGCAACGCCGCTGCAGCTGGCACAGGCCACGGCCCTGATCGCCAGTCGCGGTGTCTGGCATCGTCCGCGCTTGCTCAAAGAAGCCGAAGGGCTGCTGCCTGACGAGTCCGATACGCCGCCGGACATCCAGATTCGCAACGACAGCGACTGGGACTTCATTACCCAGGCGATGCAGGATGTGATGCAGTCCCAGCACGGCACGGCGCGCGCCGCCGCAGCCGGGGCGCCTTACAACATGGCTGGCAAGAGTGGTACCGCGCAGGTGGTGGCTATTGCCCAGGGTGAGCGCTACGACTCGGCGGCGCTGCGCGAGCGGCACCGGGACCACGCCCTGTTTGTCGGTTTTGCGCCCACGGAAAAGCCGATGATTGCGGTGGCGGCGCTGGTCGAGAACGGCGAGTCGGGTGGGCGTGTGGCCGGGCCGGTGGTTCGCGCCGTCTTTGATGCCTGGGTCTTGCCGCGCCTGCCGCCGGAGCCGGAAGAGGGCGCAGCCGATCAGGAGAACGCACCATGAAGTCGATGCTGGTTTCCGGGCAGTCGTTGCGCAGCCGCGAGTCGCTGTGGACACGTATCCACGTTGATCCATGGTTGCTCTTGCTGATCCTCGCGCTGGCTGCGGTCGATGCCTTCGTGCTGTATTCGGCCAGCGGCAAAAACCTGGGAATGGTCTATCGCCAGTTGGCCTACTTTGCCGTGGGTATCGCTGCGATGATCGTGGTGGCGCAGTTTCAGCCGCGTTTTATGGAGCGCTGGGTGCCTGTGGCCTATGTCGGTGGCGCTTTGCTGTTGGTGGCCGTGCTGGCGGTCGGTACCGAGGCCAAGGGCGCCCAGCGCTGGCTGACGATTCCGGGCGTGATGCGCTTTCAGCCGTCGGAAATCATGAAGCTGGTCATGCCCATGAGCGTGGCCTGGTATCTCGGGCGGCGCACACTGCCGCCCAGTTTCAAGCATGTGGTCGGCTCGTTGGCGATTGTTATGGTGCCCACGGTGCTGATCCTCAAGCAGCCGGACCTGGGTACCTCATTGCTGATTGCTGCCTCGGGCATCTTTGCCCTGCTGCTGGCCGGGCTGCGCTGGCGCTACATCATTGGCGCCTTGCTGGCGCTGGCGCCGGCGGCTGCGGCGATGTGGTTCTTTGTCATGCACGGCTATCAGAAGCAGCGGGTGCTGACCTTCCTTAACCCGGAGAGTGATCCGCTGGGCTCGGGCTGGAACATCATCCAGTCCAAGGCCGCTATCGGCTCGGGCGGGGGGTTCGGCAAGGGCTGGCTGCAGGGCACCCAGTCGCACCTGGATTTCCTGCCGGAAGGGCACACGGATTTCATTATTGCCGTGCTCGCCGAAGAGTTCGGCATGGTCGGTGTTTGTCTGTTGCTGGGCATGTACCTGCTGGTGATCGCACGGGGTATGGTGATCACGTTGCAAGCCCAGGATGCATTCTGCAAACTGCTTGCGGGCAGCATTACGCTGACCTTTTTTGTCTACGTATTCGTCAACATCGGCATGGTCAGTGGTCTGCTGCCGGTGGTGGGTGTGCCGCTGCCCTTTATCAGCTACGGGGGGACCTCGCTGGTGACCCTGTTGCTGGGCTTCGGCATTCTCATGTCAATCCAGACTCACAAGAAATGGATGGCACAAAGTTGATTGCATTTTCTCTGTTTCGCCGCGCCCGCGCGGTACTGGTTTGCCGTTCTGCGGCAGTGTTGCTGGGCGCCGCCTGCGTGTTGCCGGCCCAGGCCCAGGATTACAGCCCCGAGCACCCGGGTGTGCCGGCCTTTATCGAGCAGATGCAGCGCGAGCACGGCTTCAGCGCCGAGCATGTGCAGGCACTGCTGGATCAGGCCGAGCATCAGGACAACATCATCAAGGCCATTTCGCGCCCGGCCGAGCGGGTCAAGCCCTGGCACGAATATCGCGCCATCTTTATTACCGACCAGCGTATCGAGCGCGGGCTGGCCTTTTGGGCTGAACACGCCGACACCCTGGCGCGGGCCGAGAAGGAGTACGGCGTAGAGCCTGAGGTGATCCTTGCCATTATCGGTGTCGAGACCTTCTACGGCCGCAACATGGGTTCGTATCGGGTGCTGGACGCGCTGGCGACGCTGGGTTTTGACTATCCGCCGCGCGCCGACTTTTTCCGCAAACAGCTGATGAGCTACATGGTGCTGACCCGTGAGCAGCAGATTGATCCGCTTGAGCTCAAGGGCTCCTACGCCGGCGCGATGGGGTATGGTCAGTTTATTCCCTCCAGCTACCAGGCTTATGCGGTCGACTTCGACGGCGACGGCAAGGTTGATATCTGGAACAACCCGGTCGATGCCATCGGCAGTGTTGCCAATTATTTCCACCAGCACGGCTGGACCCACGGTGCTCAGGTGGCGATTGCTGCCAATGTGGAGGGTGACCGCGTCAAGGAAGGCGTCACTGAAACCCAGGGGCTTGAGGCCCGGCGTACCGTCGCCGAGCTCAAGTCCCTTGGCTGGACGCCCGAGAGCGCATTGCCTGATGAGCAAGAGGTGATGGCATTCGAGTTTGATAACGGGGAACGAATGCAGTACTGGGTCGGTCTGAACAACCTGTACGTCATTACCCGCTACAACCGCAGCGTCATGTATGCCATGGTAGTGCACCAACTCGCAGATCTGTTACGTGAGGCCAGGCCCGAATGATGCCCGCTGCCAAGTTCCCGATGCGTTGCCTGCTGCTCAGCAGCCTGGCAGGCCTGCTCGTGGCCTGCTCTTCAGCGCCGCAAACCGGCAGCAGCGGTGGCGCTGCCAGTGGTCCGGCAGCTAGCTCGCCGCGCCCGCTGCATGACGGCCCGCCCAGCTATATGCAGGATGTGTCGCAGATTCCCGACGCCGTACCTACGCCGCACACCGGTGCCTACAAGGCGTCGCCCTATACCGTGCTTGGCCAGCGCTACCATCCGATGCAGGACGGGCGCAGTTATCGCGAGGAGGGGACGGCCTCCTGGTATGGCACCAAGTTTCATGGCCAGAACACCGCCAATGGCGAGCTGTATGACCTGTACGGCATGACCGCCGCGCACAAGACGCTGCCCCTGCCAAGCTATGTTGAGGTCACCAACCTGGAAAACGGCCGCAAGGTCATCGTGCGGGTGAATGACCGTGGCCCGTTCTACTCAGACCGCATCATCGACCTGTCCTTTGCTGCCGCCAAAAAGCTCGGTTATTCCGATCAGGGTACTGCCCACGTGCTGGTGCAGGGCATTGATCCGGTAGCCTGGCAACAACAGAACAACCCGAATTACCTGGTAACCCGTGAGGCTGTCAGTGAGGCGCCGGTGGCAGCTGCCCTGCCGCCAGAGCCGGTTGAAAACGTGCAGACCGGCCTCTATCTTCAGGTCGGCGCCTTCTCTTCCAACCAGGCGGCCGAGGCTCTGCGCCAGCGCGTGCAGGGCGTAGTCGGCGGTACCGTCTGGGTCAGCCCGGTGCAGGTCGATACGCGTACCCTGCACCGCGTGCGGGTTGGGCCGCTGTCCAGCCAGGACGAGGCGCGACGCATGATCGAAACCCTGCGCGTAGCCAACCTGGGCACGCCCACGCTGGTTACCGTTAACTGATTAGCTGTACCTGAATAACAACGCACTTCACCACCAACTGTGAGCACCATGTTGAAAAAACTGATTTCGACCCTGCTGATTTCCTCTGCCGTTGTCCTGACCGGCGCAGCCCACGCGCAGAGCCCGGCCACACCGACGCTCAACGCGCCCTCTGCGGCTGCGCCGATCGTGCCGTCGGCGCCGGATCTGGCGGCCACCAGCTACCTGCTGATCGACGCCAACAGCGGCGCGGTGCTGGTCGAGAACAACGCTGACAACCCGCTGCCGCCGGCCAGTCTGACCAAGATGATGACCAGCTATATCGTCAGCCAGGAGATCAAGCGCGGCCAGATCGGCGAGAACGATCAGGTGCTGGTCAGCGAAAAGGCCTGGCGTATGGGCGGCTCCAAGATGTTCATTCGTGTGGGTAACCAGGTGCCGGTCATCGACCTGCTGCGCGGTGTCATTATCCAGTCCGGTAACGACGCCAGTATTGCCCTGGCCGAGCACGTTGCCGGCAGCGAGGACGCCTTCGCCGACCTGATGAATGCGCAGGCCCAGCGTCTGGGCATGACCAACAGCCACTTTGTTAATGCCACCGGCTGGCCCGCTGAGGACCATTACGCCTCTGCCCGTGACCTGGCAACCCTGGCGCAGGCGATCATCCGTGATGACCCCAAATCCCACTACGCCATCTATGGCGAGAAGGAATTTGTCTGGAACGAGATCCGCCAGCCCAACCGTAACCTGATGCTCTGGCGTGACAGCACGGTCGACGGCCTGAAAACCGGTCACACCGAAGAGGCTGGTTACTGCCTGGTGGCCTCGGCCAAGCGCGATGACATGCGTCTTATCTCGGTGGTCATGGGCACCACCAGTGAAGCTGCGCGTGCCGCTGAAACCCAGAAGCTGCTGACCTGGGGCTTCCGCTTCTTTGAAACCAAGACCTTCTATCAGCCGGGTCAGGTGCTGGCTGAGGAGTCTGTCTGGAAAGGTGCGCAGGACAAGGTTGAACTGGGCCTGCAAGATGGTCTGATGCTGACGCTGCCCAAGGGCCAAGCCGACAAGCTTGAGGCCGGCATTACCTTGAACAAGCCGATCCTCGCGCCGATTCAGGTTGGCGATGTACTGGGTGAGGTAGAAGTGAAGCTGGGTGACGAGGTTGTGCACAAGGCGCCACTGGTCGCCCTGTCGGCCGTCGAAGAGGCAGGCTTGCTGGGTCGTCTGTGGGACAGCATCCGCCTGTTCTTCTATGGCCTGTTTGATTGAGGAGAACGTCCATGGCTGATGTGAACGAGCCGCAGGCTCCGAAAATCGAGTTTCCCTGCCAGTACCCGATCAAGGTGATTGGCACCGCAGGCGACGACTTTGCCGAGGTTATCTGTGAGGTTGTGGAAAGGCACGCCCCCGGCATCGACACCACGACTATCGATGTAAAAGACAGCAAGAACGGCCGCTTTTTGTCCCTGCGCCTGGTCATCATCGCGACCGGACAGGACCAGCTTGAAGCGCTGCATCGTGACCTGAAGGCAACCGGCCGCGTGCACATGGTGCTTTGATGGAAGCGTCGCCGGAGCTGGTGATTCGCCACCTCGGGCTGGTGGATTACCAGCCCACCCTGGAGGCCATGCGGCGTCTGACCGAAGAACGTGGCCCCGATACCCCCGATGAAATATGGCTGCTGCAGCACCCCCGGGTCTTCACCCAGGGGCAGGCGGGCAAAGCCGAGCACGTGCTGGCGCCGGGCGATATTCCGGTCATCAAGGTCGAGCGCGGTGGGCAGGTCACCTATCACGGTCCGGGCCAGCTGGTGGGCTACCTGATGCTGGACTTGCGTCGCAAGAATCTGGGCGTACGTGAGCTGGTGACAGCGATGGAGCAGAGCCTGGTTGATCTGCTCGCGCTCTACGGCGTGGACGCTGCGCCCAAGGCTGATGCGCCCGGCGTGTATGTTGGCGCCGACAAGATCGCCTCGCTGGGCCTGCGCGTGCGCCGCGGCTGCTCATTTCATGGGCTGGCGCTGAATCTGGATATGGATCTGGAGCCGTTTCGGCGCATCAACCCCTGCGGCTACGCGGGCCTGCGCATGACGCAGCTGAGTGAGCACGTGAGTGAGCCGGTTGATGTGGCGCAGGTAGAGCAGCAGCTGGCGTCAGTGCTGCGCAAGCGTCTGGGGTACGACGCAGCGTAAAGCAGGGCGGGCGCGCCAGCGTGGCTGCGCGCCCGAGTCTGCTATGTGGTTTAGCTGAGGTTGAGCGCCGGAATCAGGCTGGCGTCGACCGCCTGGCCCGGTACCGGTGCCGGCGCTGCCAGGCCCAGATTGTTCTTCTCAAATACCCGGTCGGCGCGATAGCTGGACCGTACCAGCGGGCCCGCCGCCACTTCCATAAAGCCCATCTCCAGCCCCACTTCGCGGTAGCGGTTGAACTCTTCCGGGCTGACCCAGCGCTGTACTGACAGGTGGTTGCGGGTGGGCTGCAGGTATTGGCCAAGGGTGACGATGTCGACGCCGATCTCACGTAGCTCCCTGAAAGTCTCAAGGATCTCGTCGTCGGTTTCACCCAGGCCGACCATCAGGCTGGTCTTGGTCAGCACCTCGGGGCGGTGCTTCTTGGCGTGGGCCAGCACGTCCAGTGTCTTGCGGTAGCCGGCGCGCGGGTCGCGTACTTCATGGGTCAGGCGCTCGACGGTCTCGACGTTCTGGGCAAAGACTTCAAGGCCGGAATCGACTACCGCCTCAATGGCGCTCAGCTCGCCGTCAAAATCAGGGGTCAGGGCTTCTACCACCACTTGCGGGGTACGCGCTTTAATCGCGCGGACGCAGGCTGCGTAGTGCGCCGCACCACCATCATCCAGATCATCACGGTCAACCGAGGTGAGTACGATGTAGCGCAGGGCCATCAGCTCGACCGATTTTGCGGTGTTTTCCGGCTCTTCCTTGTCCAGCCAGCCGTTCGGGTTGCCGGTATCCACCGCGCAGAAGCGGCAGGCGCGGGTACAGACCGAGCCCATCAGCATGATGGTGGCGGTGCCGTTGGACCAGCACTCGCCCATGTTGGGGCAATGGGATTCCTGGCAGACGGTGCTCAGACGGTGTTCGCTGACGTTGCGCTTGACCGCTTCAAAGCGATCTCCGCCGGGTGCCTTGACGCGCAGCCACTTGGGTTTGGGGCTGAATACCTGGGGCTCGGCGTTGTTACGGCGCTTCTGGCCGTCCTTGATGGCGGCAATGCCTTGGGCGTTACGGAACTTCTCGCCGCTGGCAACAGACTTCTGCGAACTGTCGGACATGGGGGGCAGGACTCCTGGTAGGGCTCCACGGGGTGCCGGTCGGCACGGGCGGCTTTTGGCCGTCGCGAAGTTTACCACAGCGTACGGCCCTGCGGGACCTGCAGAGCAGGGCAGGGCCGGCCCGAAGCGCTACTGTTGGCGCAGTTGCTCAAGCAGTGCGGCAGAGGCGTAGCCGTCAGCCGGTACGCCTTGCTGCTGCTGGAAGCGGCGGATGGCGTTGCGGGGGTTGGCGCCGATAATGCCGTCGATGCCGCCCGGCTCAAGGCCACGCTGGGTCAGCAGCTGCTGCAGCTCCAGACGCTCACTGCGCGACAGCGGACGGTCTGCAGTCGGCCAGTCACCCTGGATCTGGCCGCCACCCTGAAAACGGTCGGACAGCAGACCGATCGCCAGCGCGTAGCTGGACGAGTTGTTGTAACGCATGATTGTGCTGAAGTTGTGCTGCAGCAGGAACGCCGGCCCCTTGTGCCCGGCAGGCAGCAGCAGGGCTGCGCGCTGGTCGGCCATGTTGCCGGCAAAGCTGTCCTGATTGGCCGGACGTACGCCCAACGCCTGCCACTCGGCGACGGATTTCTTCACGCCCGGGTCGGCCAGCGCGTAGTCAAAGTTGGCTGGCAGGCGAACTTCCTGTCCCCAGCGCTGCCCGCTGTGCCAGCCGGAGGCCTTGAGGTAGTTGGCGGCCGAGGCGAGTGCGTCAGCGGGCGAATTCCAGATATCCCGTCGGCCGTTGCCGTCAAAGTCCACCGCGTACTGGTTGTAGGTGGTGGGGATAAACTGCGTCTGCCCCATGGCGCCGGCCCAGGAGCCAAGCATGCCGTTGGGTTCAATGTCACGGTGCTGCAGGATATCCAGCGCGGCCAGCAACTGATCGTGCGCAAAGCCGGGGCGGCGGCCTTCGTGGGCCAGTGTGGCCAGCGAGCGAATCACCTGCCGGCTGCCCATGTTCTGACCGTAGTTGCTCTCCAGCCCCCAGATAGCGGCCAGGATGTGGCGGTCGACACCGTAGCGCTGCTCGATGGCATCCAGAGTCTCTTCTTGCGCGCTCAGGCGGCTGCGCCCGGTCGCTACGCGCTGGTTTGACAGGGCGCTGTCCAGGTAGGCCCAGACCGGGCGCGAAAATTCGGGCTGGCTGCGATCGGCCTTGATAACGTCCGCATCGGGGGTGACGCCGTCGAATGCACGATCAAACAGGCTGGCATCAATGCCCTTGTCCAACGCTTCCTGGCGAAAGGCGTCACGCCATTGGTTGAAGGTCTGCGCTTGTGGTGCGGCGGCTGCGCTGATCTGTGCGGGAGCGGGCTGGGCCGGGGCGCTCGTGGGAGTGTCAGCGCAGGCGCCGAGGCTGATCAGGCTAAGTGAGGCAAGCAGGTGCAGTTGGGCCTTGCGGCGTGCGGGTGTGGGCATGCAGATTCCCTGAGGTCTTGTCTGTTCTGTCGGGCGCTGCGTAAGCCCCGTGCTTGAGCGGTTTGAAATCCAAGTGCGGCAAAGGTTCCGGCAGCAAACCATGACAATGACAGGTGCAGCGTTGCTCGGCAAGGCCCGCAAATGGCTTCATCCGGCCATTTGTGCTAGAGTTCGCGGCCTCTAACGGACCCCCGCCCGGAATGCCCATGCTGCAGCAAAACGGCGTTACGCCACCGTAGACCTTTGCCCCTCGGCCAGCCCTGCACGTGCTGGTGCAGTGCGCGCGTGCGCACCCTCTTTGCATACCTTGCTTATGCTTTGTTTTCTTTGTTTCTGTACAGGCAACACACCCTATGAATCTGATTGAAACCGTCCGCCGCGAGTGGTTCTCCAACGTGCGCGGTGATCTGCTGTCGGGCCTGGTCGTGGCGCTGGCCCTGATCCCGGAAGCGATTGCCTTCTCCATTATTGCCGGCGTAGACCCCAAGGTCGGGTTGTACGCCTCGTTCTGTATCGCGGTTGTGATTGCCTTTACCGGCGGCCGCCCCGGGATGATCTCGGCCGCGACCGGTGCCATGGCGCTGCTGATGGTGACGCTGGTGCGTGAGCATGGCCTGCAGTACCTGCTGGCCGCCTCACTGCTGTGCGGTGTATTGCAGATTGCCGCCGGTTACCTGCGCCTGGGGTCGTTGATGCGCTTTGTCTCGCGCTCGGTGGTGATTGGTTTCGTCAATGCGCTGGCTATTCTGATCTTCATGGCGCAGCTGCCTGAGCTGACTGGCGTTACCTGGCACGTCTATGCCATGACCGCGGCGGGGCTGGGCATTATCTATCTGTTCCCGCTGCTGCCCTGGGTCGGCAAGGTGATTCCCTCGCCGCTGGTATGCATCCTGCTGCTGACGGCGGTGGCAATTTATCTGGGGCTGGATATCCGTACCGTGGCCGACATGGGCGAGTTGCCCGACACGCTGCCGGTTTTCCTCTGGCCGGATGTGCCGCTGAACCTGGAAACGCTGAAGATTATTCTGCCGTACTCGGCGGCGATGGCCGTGGTCGGGCTGCTCGAATCAATGATGACGGCTACCATCGTTGACGATCTGACCGACACCAGCAGTGACAAGAACCGTGAGTGCAAGGGGCAGGGCGTGGCCAACATTGCCTCCAGCCTGATCGGCGGCATGGCAGGCTGCGCGATGATCGGCCAGTCGGTGATCAACGTGAAATCCGGCGGTCGTACCCGCCTGTCCTGTTTTGTTGCTGGCGCCGTGCTGCTGGTGCTGGTGGTGTTTGCCAGCGACTGGGTGGGGCAGATCCCGATGGCTGCGCTGGTTGCGGTGATGATCATGGTATCCATCGGTACCTTCAGCTGGGATTCGATCATCAATCTGAGCCGTTATCCGCTGTCGACCAACCTGGTGATGCTGGCGACCGTGGCGGTTGTTGTTGCAACCCACAACCTGGCCTACGGCGTGTTTGTCGGCGTGCTGCTGGCGGCCATGTTCTTTGCCAACAAGATTGGCCACTACCTGCACATTGGCAGCGAGTTGAACGCCTACGGCAGCGAGCGCCGCTATCAGGTGGTCGGGCAGGTCTTTTTCAGCTCAGCTGACAAGTTTGTTGCCAGCTTTGATTTCAAGGAAGCCCTTGATAGGGTGGTCATTGACCTGAGCAAGGCGCATCTTTGGGATATTACGGCGGTTGGTGCTTTGGACAAGGTGGTTATCAAGTTCCGTCGTGAGGGCACCTCAGTGAGCCTGATCGGTTTGAACGAGGCCAGCGCTACCATCGTTGATCGCTTCGGCGAGCATGACAAGCCGGATGCAGTAGACCACCTTGGCGGTCACTGATTGTAACTGACGGCAAGGAGAGCAGCATGAGTGAAGCAAGGGTATTGGCGTGTATCGACGGTTCTGCAGCGGGTGAGGCGGTCTGTGACTACGCCGCCTGGGCCAGTCTTCAACTCAATGCGCCATTGGCGTTGCTGCACGTACTTGAACCCATGCCTGCCTGCGCCCCGGCTGACCTGTCTGGCAGCATCGGACTGGGTAGCCGTGAGCATCTGTTGAGCGAATTGGCTGAAGTTGACGAGCGTCGAGCACGCCTGCTGCGCGAACAGGGTCAGCTGATGCTCGACGCGGCCGCTGAGCGCGTGCGTGCTGACGGGGTGAGCGATCCGATTGTGCGCCAGCGCCATGGTCGGCTGGTGGATACGCTGCAGGAGGTCGAAGCTGAGGTTCGGCTCCTGGTCATGGGCCGTCAGGGTGAGGCCGGAGACAGTGCGGCGAGTCAGGTTGGCAGCCAGCTGGAAAGTGTCATTCGTACCTTGCATCGACCCATTCTGGTTGCGGCGGGGCAGTTTCGTGCGCCCAAGCGCGTGCTGGTCGCGTTCGACAACAGCCCCAGCGTGCGCAAGGGGCTTGATCTACTGTTGCAGCGCCCGTTGCTTGCCGGGTTGTCGATTCACCTGCTGATGGTCGGGGCAGATACCGCTGACGCCAGGCAGGCGCTCGAGGCCGAACGCACTCGGTTGCAGCAGGAGGGCTTTACTGCCAGCGCTGATATCCGGGCCGGCGATGTGCAGGACGTGCTGCTTGGTTGTCGTCGTGAGCTGGACGCGGATCTGATCGTCATGGGCGCCTACGGCCACTCGCGGATTCGTCAGTTTCTGGTCGGCAGCATCACCACGGCCATGCTGCAGCGCACCGACTGTCCGTTACTGCTGCTGCGCTGATCGGCGCTCTCTCTAAAGCGGCAGGCGGGCGCCGGCCGCTTCAACCAGAATGCGCGCCAGGCCATCCCAGGGTGAGCCCGGTGCCTGTCCCTTGATTTGCTCATCCACGGTTTGCGCGGCCTTCAGCCAGCGCTCCCACGCATCGGCCGGGTGGCGTTGCAGGGCGCCGCGCAGCAGCGGCTTGCGTTTGTCCCAGACCGGCGGGCGCTGACTGGAAAACACTTTGTCTAGCGGGATGCCGCGCGCCTGCTGCTGTGCCATGTCGGTCAGCGAGCGCAGTTCGCGGCTGACCGCCCATAGCACCACAGGAGCCTCGACGCCTTCGCCGCGCAGGCCCTGCAGCATGCGCAAGGCATGTTGTGGCTGGCCCTGCAGCATGGCATCGCTGAGGTGGAAGATATCAAAGCGCGCGCTGTCGGCGACCACCTGCTGCACGGTATCCAGCGTCAGTTGCCCCTGAGGACAGTAGAGCTTGAGCTTTTCGATCTCCTGGGCGGCGGCCAGCAGATTCCCCTCTACCCGGGCGCTGAGCAGCTCGACGGCGTCCGGGCTGGCCTGCAGGCCAGACTGGGCCAGACGGTCGCGAATCCAGGTGGGCAGTTGCTGTGGCTCGATTGGCCAGATTTGCACAAACCGGCTGTCGGCATGATCGATCAGGGCCTTGGCCCACTTGCTGCGCTGTGTGCTGCCGTCGAGCTTGGGCAGGCTGATTAGCAGGGTGGTGTCTTCGGCGGGGTGCTCAAGATAGGCGAGCAGCGCCTTGGCGCCGGCGTCGCCGGGCTTGCCCGAGGGCAGGCGCAGCTCCAGCAGGCGCTTCTGGGCGAACAGTGACAGGCTGTGGCTGGCTTCGTAGAGCTGCGCCCAGTCGAAACTGCGGTCTACATCAAACACTTGGCGTTCTTCGCTGCCGGCGGCGCGGCAGGCCTGACGAATCAGGTCGCAGGCCTCGCCGCACAGCAGAGGATCATCTCCACTGACCACGTAGACCGGCGCCAGCTCTTCCTTGAGCTGCTTGCCCAGCTGGGGCGCGTTGAGCTTCATGCGGTGCTCAGTTTTCCTGCTGGTTGAGGCGAGACTCGTAGCTCGACAGTTGCCCTTCGGTGATGCTGGACAGGCGGAACAGCAGCTGACGGGTCAGGTCCTGACGCATTTCCCGGCGCAGCAGCTCCTCTTCCTCGGTGGTGCCGATGATGTTGTCCTTGTCATTGACGTAGGTGCGCTGGGTGCCCAGGGTTTCCGGGCCGACCAGCGGCCGGCCCTGACGGTTAGCGATCTGGAAGGTCAGGCTGCTGCTCAGTTCATACTCGGCCGGCGTGGAACTGCTGGTATAGCTGACGGCGCGGCGGCTCTGGTTTTCTTCCAGTAGCTGCAGCTGGTAGGGCGCGGTCGCGGTAACTTCTACCCCGTCAATTTCCAGGGCTTGCAGTACCTGCTGGTAGGTTGGTCCATAGCGGTTGTGGGCGCTGACATCGAGCTGGTTCAGCTCAACGCTGTCGACACCAGTGCCGCGCAGGTGAAACCCGCAGCCGGAGGCGAGCAGGGTTGCGCCAAGCACGGCGCAGCTGAGCAGCAGGCGGGGTGTAGTCAGTGACATCTTGGCTCTCCGTTGCAAAATCAGTTGGCGACAATGTTGACCAGCTTGCCGGGGACGACGATGACCTTGCGGATCGTCAGTCCTTCGGTAAAGCGCAGCACATTCTCGTTATCCCGGGCGGTGGCTTCAATCAGCTCGCGGCTGGCATCGGCGGCGACTTCAATATGGCCGCGCAGCTTGCCGTTGACCTGAATCACCAGTTGCAGGCTGTCCTGAACCAGTGCGCTCTCGTCGACCTGCGGCCAGCGGGCATCAATGATGGCGTCGCTGTGGCCCAGTGACTGCCAGAGGCTGTGGCTGATGTGCGGGGCAATCGGGGCCAGCACCAGAGCGACAGTCTCAAGGCCTTCCTGCAGCAGCGCGCGATCCTGCTCGGCGTCCTGCGGGGCTTTTTCGAGCACGTTCATCAGGGTCATCACGGCGGCGATGGCGGTGTTGAACTTGTGGTGCTGACCGATATCCTGGCTGGCCTGCTTGATGGCCAGGTGGATGGCCCGGCGGACGGCTTTCTGGTCGTCGCTCAGGCTGCTGAGGTCGGCTTTTGCTGCCGGGCCCTTGGCGTGATGCTGCTGGCTCAGGCGCCAAACGCGGCGCAGGAAGCGCTGGGCGCCTTCAACACCGGAGTCGGACCATTCCAGGCTCATGTCCGGCGGCGAGGCGAACATCATGAACAGACGGCAGGTATCGGCACCGTACTGGTCGATCATGGCCTGCGGGTCAACGCCGTTGTTCTTCGACTTGGACATCTTCTCGGTGCCGCCGATCTCGACCGGCTGGCCGTCGCTGCGCAGGGT
>MDSY01074416.1_pt1 | contig 51897 bp, 56 predicted proteins | sample 811131 | NCBI WGS metagenome assembly MDSY01 (sample SAMN05326643, study PRJNA326480) | marine metagenome | isolation source: seawater | place: Atlantic Ocean: South West | collected 2010 | reverse complement strand
TAATCACTCCGAATAATTACTATGATTCACAAAAAAATGAAACTACTTCAAAGCGAAATCCAATATTTAATAGAGATGGGCTAGCTCCAGCAGGAAGGTTAGATATTGATTCATCAGGGATGCTTGTATTGACTCAGGATGGGCGTATTGCAAAACAAATAATAGGGGAGGAAAGTGCTGATATTGAAAAAGAATATTTGGTGAGAGTTGAGGGTGCTATTAATGATGATGATATGAAATTATTAAACCATGGATTAATCATAGATGATTATGAATTAAAACCAGCCAAAGTAAATTGGCAAAACAAAGATCAGCTTAATTTTATTTTAATTGAAGGCAGAAATCGGCAAATAAGAAAAATGTGCGAATTAGTTGGTTTGAGAGTTAATGGTTTGAAAAGAGTTAGGATTGGAAATGTTAGGCTAAATGATTTACCTGAAGGTAAGTGGCGGTTTTTATCCGGAGAAGAATCATTTTAACTAAAATAGAAGCAAACTTGATAAACTATTTCTTATGATTAAAAAATATTTATTACTTACTTTTTTACTGATGAATTTTACGGCTGCAAATGGACAATCATTTAAAGAGTTTACTATAGGTAATTATTTTGCCCCAATAAATGAGAAGTATTTAGAGCTAACTGCAGTTTGTAGAAAGAATTATGATGAAAAAGAAAAAAAGAAATATTTTGAGATATTATTTTACAATCAAGATAAAAATGTTTTTGATATGAATAAGCATTACAAAACGTATCAGCAAGGCCATAAAAATCTTAAGCCACCAATATATTCTTTTACTGTAAGGAATTGGTTTAAAACTATTGCAATCAAAAGCGGAAAGTACGAATTTATTACAACAACAGCTCAGAGCAATATAAGAAGAAATGAGATTATTCCAAATAATTTATCTCATGAAATATTAAATTCAGGTCAATTTGATATGTATTTTAACTATCAAAATGACAATACAAAAAGTGTTGGAAGATTTAAGGTGGTTAACGAAAAGGTATTGGGCAATTGTTTTGAGTGAAGTATTTTTGATAAAACCTTAAGATGACCTTTCTTTTATCTGATTATGTCACAGCAGGATTAATTTTCCTGGGAGCCATACTTTATTCTTCTGTAGGTCATGGCGGTGCTTCATCCTATATTGCAATAATGGCAATAATGGGAACACCAATTGCTTCAATTAAACCTATAGGTTTAGTTTTAAATATAATCGTATCATCCGTTGCTAGTTATCGATTCATAAAAAATAAATTATTTAGTCTTAAAGTTTTTTTCCCTGTTGCTATAGGATCAGTTCCTGCTGCCTTTTTAGGAGGCTACATTCATTTACCCTCAGAAGCTTATAGAAGTCTAGTTGGAATTATTTTGATATTTGCTGGCCTTCAATTTTTATTTAATATTTTTAAATATTTTGAAAAAAAATCTAATCGTCCAGTCAATTTTTTAATGGGAATATTTGCTGGGATTATAATCGGATTTGTTTCTGGTTTAACAGGGACAGGAGGAGGTATTTTTTTGTCCCCATTAATTGTTTTTTTAGGCTGGACCAGTGTTAAAGGAGCCTCAGGAACTGCTGCTGCATTTATTTTATTTAACTCAGTGGCAGGGCTTTTAGGCAATATAACTTCGGTTCATTTAATACCTGATACAATATTTTTATATGCATTCGCTGTTCTTGTAGGAGTATTTATTGGGACTCAGCTTGGTATTAAGATATTTAATGAGAGTTTTATGAAAAAAACTCTAGGCTTAGTATTGCTTATTGCTGGCCTTAAATTTATTGTTTCATAACATTGTTGTATAGTTAATTAATTATTAGTTAAGAGAAAATTAAAAATGATAAAAAAATCTAGTAAACAATTCTTTTGGCTTTTTGCAATTATTGGATTCTTTTTATCCCTTTTCTTATTGGTAAATGAGTATTTCTCACATGATATATTTCTTCAGGAATACAATAGGCAATTGGCTTTTTGCACTGAATCTAATAAGCAATGCAATCTTGAAATATTAGCAAACAAACAAATAGAAGATCTAAATGCTAACCAATTAAAGTTGATTGAATTAAATGCACTGATTATTAGTTATAAAGAATATCTTTTGAACATATTGGTCATATTTGGTGTATTTAACTTAATTGCGATTATTCCAATAATCGTAAATTTTTACAACGAAATTAAATCAAGAATTAAGCTAATTAGGTAGTTTAGATACTTTTTGTTTTAAGAAAAATTTGACCTTTGGTATCAGTTGCAGAAACTGTGATAGTTCCTGATTCTGTAGGTGAAAATCTAAATTTAAGATATGGGTCTTGGCTCATACTAATCCCATTCTCAGCAACCAAAATACGCTCACCATTAAAATCATATCTTACTTGAGTGACAATCCATTCTGGTACAAACCAACCATTAATTGAGTCTTTTTGTAAGCCAGTGAAATTAGGATGTTTAATACGGGTAGTTAAATATTTCTGTTTTGCTTTTACTAGAATCTTACCTAAATCTTTGGTCAATTCTGGATCAGCACTATTCATATAACCACTACATCCTCCTGATGCTCTAATGGCTACTTTACTCATATATAATTTTCCATTACTGTCCTCACCAACTACACGAACAAAGGAATCAGTTTCCATTCTTATTCTTGTAGAAAGATCAAGGTTCTGAGTATTCCCTGTAAGGTGGTATGTGGCTGCTTTTTGGACTGGATTACTATCAATAATAAGGGTTACTTTTTTAATTACGACTCCAGCTTTTTGTTTTATTTTGATGTTAACTGGAACCTGTGCTCCACTTGAGGCTCTAGCTGGACCATCAATTTTGAGAAACTCAACTTCCTCAATTACCCTCTCTTGAAACATTCTCTCTTTAATGTAAGGCCATACATCTGGGTTTGCTGCTGCATTAGCAAACGATGATGCACTTATAAGAATGGCAAAGATCAGTAATTTTTTTATAAAATTCATATTTTTTATTTATTTTAATTAAACTACATTCTAGGTTAGTCCAATTAGACGTAAATGTCTAATTTATTACAATGTCAAATGAAACAATTATACAAGCAAGTGGTCGAGGCTTTAATTTAGCCTCTATCTTTCTAAAAAAAACTAAGTAATAACCATCTTAAGTGATTTTTTTGTCTCAAGAATATCTAGTAAACAATCTATATTTGGATGCTTTCCAGGATTATCTTTTGCGTCTGAAACGTGTTCACAATAGAGCTGAAGACCTTCAGCCGCCGCATTGACGTTCAGCTCAGCAAAAACAATGAACAAGTGGTTATATAATTTTAACGAACCTTGAGTACCTGCTTTATTTAAAATGTGCCCACATTCAGCTCCTGTTGAATCCAGTAATGTAATTTTCTTAAGATGGCTTACATCAGGTAATTCTGATAATTGATCTTTAAATTTTTTCATAAATTTAAAGCGATTAAAATTTAAAAGTCAATGAAGTCATAATTTTAGACGTGAACTTCATTACTTTTTGAACAGAGCCTGGTAAATCTTTCGCTCCCATAGATTTTGCAGCCGCTTCGTGCGTCTCTTCATCTTTCTTCATTTGTTCGATGATAGCAATCGTTCTTTTATCTTTGGAAGTGACTTTTTTTAAATGACTTTCTAGGTGAGATGATACTTGTTTTTCTGTTTCCGATAAAAACCCTAAATTATATTTTTCGTCGATTATGCTAGCAATACTTCCTATAGTAAAAGAACCTGCATATAAAAAGAAATTAAGACGGCTGGTACTTCCATTTAGCTCATTAATTCTTGATTGGCACCATGCTAAATGATCAAGCTCTTCACTCGCAGCTTTTTCTAATTGCTTATGAATTTCATTATTTTTGTTAAAAAAGAGTTGTCCTCTATATAAGGCTTGTGCACAAACTTCCCCTGAATGATTAACACGCATATATTTACTATGGTTTTCTCGTTCTTCAGGACTTAAAGTATAAGAACCCTTAAAATTACTATCAGGTCTTAATCTTCGTGGGGGTGAGGAAACAGTTAGGACTTTAAGAGCTTTATCAAATTCATTAATGACTGAATCAAGCATATATTAATTTTTTTGATAAAGGTCGATACCTTTAAGAATATTTAATGCCTCCATGAACTGCTTATCATCCTTTCCACCGAGCTCAATAGGTTTAAAATTTCTTAGTGCTTCTTGACCATCTGACGTCGGAACTCTTTCTACTTTATTAGGCTCTTCTGAGGTATCTTTTAGTTTTTTTTCTTCATCCTCAGGATTAGATAGTGTGTTATTTAAATCAGATTCTCTAACTGCAAATTCACTCAAACCATCTTCAACAACTATATCTGGAATAATACCCTTTCCTTGAATAGACCTTCCATTCGGAGTGAAATAACGTGCAGTCGTTAGTTTAATAGCTGTACCATTATTCATAGGCATAATACTCTGAACCGAACCTTTACCAAAACTTCTAGTACCAACTATCAGTGCACGTTTGTGATCTTGCAATGCACCTGCAACTATTTCTGAAGCCGAAGCAGATCCATTATTTATAAGAACTACCATTGGAGTATCTTTGATATCAGTAGGTAGGTCTTTAAGAAAATTATTTTTTTCTGGATTATTTCTTACAAAGTTTTCTGGCGAGGTAGTTAGATTCATTTTTGAGTCAGGCGCTCTTCCTTCAGTATAAACAACTAAATCACCTTCCTTCAAAAAGGCAGCCGATACTGCCACTGAGGAATTAAGAAGACCGCCAGGATTATTTCGCATGTCAAGAATAATCCCATTAAAAGCAAATTTATTTTCAACCCTTAATTTCTTGAGAGATTTTGCAAGATCTTCACCAGTTTTCTCTTGAAATTGAGTAACTCTAAAATAAGCATAGTTAGGCTCAACAAGTTTTGCTTTAACACTTTTTGTTTTTATTTGTGCTCTGGTTACTTTCAAATCAAAAGGTGCATTGACACCTTTTCTTAAAATCTGAAGAGTTATCGATGTGCCTGGCTTACCCCTCATTAATTTTACTGCCTCATTTAAAGTTAAACCTTTAACAGCAGTCGAATCAAGTTTCATAATCAAGTCACCACTCTTCAAACCAGCTTTGTAAGCTGGGGTATCTTCAATTGGAGAAATTACTAAAACAAAACCATCCTCCATGCCGACCTCAATGCCAAGCCCACCAAATTCTCCTGTAGTGCCTTGTTGAAGGTCTGTTGTTTGATCAATATTTAAAAAAGACGAATGTGGGTCAAGACCTGAAAGCATTCCATTTAAAGCTTCATTGATTAACGTTTTGTCATCAATTTCCTCGACGTAATCAGATTTTATCTTCCCAAACACTTCTGCAAATGTTCTTAAGTCTTCAATTGGGAGGTTTGAAGATTTTGCCTTATCAGCAAAGACTGGTAAATTAATACTGATGAGAATACCAATTATCGCCCCACTTAGTATTAGTAAAAATTTTTCTATTTTTGTACGCATATTAAAGTTTCATCTCGAAATTAATCATTAGTAAATCAGAATATACATTAAAATTTAACTATAATGTATGAGAAATAATTTAAATCTATGAAAGAATGCTATAAATGTAATTATTACTTTAAAAATAGACTTGTAGTATTCATCTTTAGTTCCTTCAATTGTCAGTAAATTTCTAATAAAAGCTTAAATGAAAAAAGAATTAATTATAGAAGAATTTTTTAAAAATGCAGGGCCACTCAGCTTAATTGTTAGTAATTTTCATGAAAGACAAGAGCAAGTTGACATGGCGAAGATCGTCAATGAAGCAATAGAAGAAAAAAAGTCATTAATTGTGGAAGCTGGTACAGGAGTTGGAAAAACTTTCGCTTATTTAGCCCCAGCATTGATGAACGGCGGAAAAGTTATTATTTCAACTGCAACAAAAAATTTACAGGAACAGCTTTTTTTAAAAGACATCCCTACAATTCGTGATGCCCTTAAAATTCCAGTTGATATTAAAATATTAAAGGGCAGGTCTAGTTATATCTGCCATTTACGAATGGAGAACACATTAATAGAAGGACAATTTTTAAATAAAGAAGATGCTAAATATATTCATGAAATAAAGAAAATATCTGATCATAGTAAAACAGGTGAGATATCGGAATTTCATAACATTCCTGAATCGTCATCAATATGGCCCTTTGTAACATCAACAAAAGAGAATTGTTCAGGCCAGGATTGTGAATTTTATAAAAATTGTTTTGTTGTTAAAGCCAGAAAAGAAGCAATTACTTCCGAAGTGGTAATTGTTAATCACCATCTTTTCTTTGCTGATTTTGTTTTGAAAGATGCAGAATTATCAGAAATACTGCCCAAGGCTGATACAGTTATTTTTGATGAGGCTCATAAGGTGCCTGAAGTAGCTTCAATCTTCTTCGGTGAAAATGTATCAACAAATCAAATTATTTACCTTATTCAGGACATGCAAAAAATTCTCTCTAATCTAGTGAAAGATAAACAAAAATTAGTAGAACTAGCAAAATTGATAGTGGATAAAACAAATTATTTAGGTTCACTATTTGATTCTAGAAATCAGAGAATTGGTATTGAAAAAATAGAAAATTTAAATATCTTTAAGGAAAAGGTAATTGATTTAACCTCAGAGCTAATTAAGTTATGTGAATTTTTTGGCGCTTATAGTGATCAAGATAATGAATTTAAGAGGCTTTTAGAAAGATCTGAAGCGATTGTTTTAAAGTTAACTCGATGGGCTCAAGAGACTAATCAAAACTATGTTCATTGGGTAGAAATATTTTCAAAAGCTATTCAGTTCAATATTACCCCTATAAGTATTGCAGATAATTTTAAAAAATTTCAAGACAATAGTGACACAGCATGGATTTTCACCTCCGCCACTTTGGCTGTCAATTCAAGCTTCAATCATTTTCAATCATTAATGGGTTTAGAGGATGAAAAAACTAAATTACTTAAAAGTCCTTTCAACTATGCAAAAAATGCATATTTGTATGTCCCAAAAGATATGCCAGAAACTTCTAGCAGATTATTTAATAACCACTTGGTTGCCCAGGCTTCCCCTCTTTTAATCGCATCAAAGGGTAGGGCATTTATTTTGTCAACTAGCATTAGGTCGATGAATGAAATCACAAGTTTGCTCAAAGACGAATTTGAAAAGCAAAATATTAGCTATCCAATTCTGACCCAAGGCACTGGCTCTAAAACAAAGCTATTAGATCAATTTAAGGAACACGGTAACGCAGTGTTAATTGGTTCTCTAAGTTTTTGGGAAGGTGTGGATGTTAGGGGGTCAGATTTATCACTTGTAATTATTGATAAGCTTCCGTTTCAATCCCCTGGAGATCCAATATTTGAATCAAAAATAAATATGCTTTCAGCTAAAGGGATTAATGCATTTATAACATTTCAATTACCAAAAGCAATTATTTCATTCAAACAAGGTGCCGGAAGGTTGATAAGAGACGAATTAGATAAAGGTGTGCTGATGGTTTGTGACCAAAGAATTATATCAAAGCCATATGGAAAAAATTTTTGGCGGAGCCTTCCTGATTTTAAAAGAACGAGAGATAAGATTGATGTAATAGAATTCTTAAAAGATTTATAATATATAGATGAAAATATTATCAATAGACTCTTGTACGGAAGTTATTTCAATTGCTTTAATAGTCGAAAAAAAAATTACCGAAAAGAGTTTTCCTTCCGGTAAGGATTTTTCTGAAAATATACTCCCTGAAATAACAAGACTTTTAAGTGAAAGCAATTTAAAAATAAAAGATGTAGATGCAATCGCTTTTGGCTCTGGACCAGGATCTTTTACTGGAATTCGAATCGCATGCGGACTTTCATATGGACTTGCATATGCAAATAATTTACCAATTGTAGGAGTTAATACGCTTGAGGCATTAGCTTTGCTATCAAAAAAAGAGAACTCTATTGCATGTATTGACGCGAGAATGGGGCAAGTTTACCTGGGGGTATATCAAAATATAAATGGAGCCATAATCCCCGTTATAGAGCCTGGACTATTTAATCCATCAGAATTACCCGAGCTTCCAAAGTTAAAAAAAGCAACAGTCATTGGTTCAGGCTTGAATATGTACAAAAAAGAATTTGAATCTCAGTATAGAAATATTGCACTGAGTTACTTTATGGACAAATGTCCGTTAGCTGCCTCAATTGGTATTCTTTCTAAACCCCAATTCGGTAAAGAATTTAATCTGAACAAAGCTGCGCCAATTTACATTAGGAATAAAGTAGCTCAAACCACAAAAGAAAGGCTAAATAAAAAATAATTTTGAATGAATAATATTGACATAAATTATGTAAAAAAAAAGGATTTAGATGATATTACTATAATTGAAAGTAATTGCCATTTATCACCATGGACAAGAATGAATTTTATTGATTCTTTTGAAGCAAAGAACTTATTTAAAGTTTTAAGAAATGAAAATGATATTATCGGATATTATATTGCTCTATTTGCTTCAGATGAATGCCAATTGCTAAATATTACCGTTAAGTCAGAACTACAAAAAAAAGGATTTGGGCAGTTGATGCTTAAAAGTTTATTTTCAGATTGCAGGAAAGCACATATGTCGAATATTTTTCTTGAGGTACGAAAATCTAATTTATCAGCTATTAGACTGTATGAAAAAAATGGCTTTAATGAGATAGGGATTCGAAATAATTATTATAAAAATAAGGGTAAGGATGCAAATGAGGATGCCATTTTAATGGGTTTAGCTTTATGAATAAAGATAGGATAAGCCAATCGTTAGTCTATGATGAGCTTGGGTTAAGCCCCGTATGGATACTCACAAAAAACCATACGCAAATTATAAAAGCAGTTGAGAAAAGTGAAGAAATTTCAATCTATTTAAAAAGAATTAAGTCACATGGGTATAATATTCTTTTTATTGCTCCAATTTCTAATATATGTGACGGCATCGAATTAGAGTTGCTAAAAAAAATTAGTAATTACTTGGATACATTGTGTGACAAACCTGAGTACTTAAAACCACTCGAGCAAATTAAAGAAAATACCCTTAAAAGCATGTTAGGAGATTCTGAATACATAGTAACCCTTGATCAAAACTCTGAAAATCCAATAAACATAGAAAATTTTACCATTCCCACTCTTTCTTCTGCTTCACTAAAAGAAATGGTTGAAAAGCCAGAGAAAAAGAAAAAATTGTGGCAAGATATAAAAGAATTATTACAATCGATGAACTAATAAGAAATAATTATGCGCGCATCTAAATTTTATATTTCCACCCTCAAAGAAGCCCCTGCTGATGCAGAATTAATTAGCCATCAATTAATGATACGTGCAGGGTTAATTCGACGACTTGGCTCAGGTTTGTATAGCTGGATGCCTATGGGTCTTAGGGTGCTCAAAAAAGTTGAATCTATTATTAGGCTAAAAATGAATGAAGCTGATGGGATTGAATTACTTATGCCAGCAGTTCAGCCAGCAGAGCTTTGGGAAGAAACTGATCGATGGGATATATTTGGCCCCCAAATGCTCAAAATAAAAGATAGGCATGATCGTCTTTTTTGTTTTGGACCAACACATGAAGAGGTAATCACTGACATTGTTAGAAAAGAGATTAATAGTTACAAGCAATTACCTGTAAATTTTTATCAAATACAAACTAAGTTTAGGGATGAGATAAGACCAAGGTTTGGAGTAATGCGTGCAAGAGAATTTTTGATGAAAGATTCATATTCATTTCATAGCGATATGGATTGCTTAAAAAAAACTTACAAAAAAATGTACAAAACTTATACAGAAATATTTGAAGCAATTGGCTTGAGATTTAGAGCTGTTCAGGCCGATAATGGAGCAATAGGTGGGGACGGTTCTCATGAGTTTCATGTGCTCGCTGATTCTGGCGAAGATGAGCTTGTATATAGTGAAGAAACAGATTTTGCCGCTAATAGCGAAGTAGCTATAGATCATCCTGATAGAGAAAAATTAAAAACTTGCCGAGGTATTGAGGTGGGACATATTTTTCAGTTGGGGACAAAATATTCTGAAGCTATGAAAGCGGAATTTATCGACGAATTAGGAAAGTCCAAGCCTTTATTAATGGGCTGTTACGGCATAGGTGTTTCAAGGATTGTAGCAGCAGCAATAGAGCAAGGGCATGACGATAAAGGTATTATTTTTCCAAGCTCAATAGCCCCATTCGAAGTTATTTTGACACCAATTGGTTACGATAAGAGCCAAGAAGTTAAAGAAACAACAAATTCTCTTTATCAAAGATTGCTAGATTTAAGATTCGATGTACTTTTAGATGACAGGGGCTTGAGGCCTGGCGTAATGTTTAGCGAGGCAGAGCTTTTGGGCATACCGCATCGAATCACAATAAGTGATAAAACTATTGCCGAAAATAAATTCGAATATAAAAAAAGAGACTCAGAAGAGTCTGAATTAGCAGATTTAGCTTCTCTAGAAAAATATCTAAAGTAAATTTATTTTAGTACCTTATAGGCGTGATAGCTTCCATGCTTACCATCTGAATCTATATAAACAAAGTAGTATCCATTTGATGTGTAACCTAACCCATTAAAATGATTTTGTGCTCTAACTTTTAAGGATTTAGGAAGTGCGCTCGATCCTTGGTATTTACCATCTTTGTTATAAACTAGAAATCTTTTGTGATCAACATCTAATAAGATTAGTTCTTCCCCAACCTTTTCTGTAAAAGCTACAAAATGTGAAGCTACATCATGATGGAGCACTTTAGGCGTATCAAAATCTAATTTAATTTCTTTTTTTAATTCCTTTGATTTGGCATCCACTACAAAAACAACATTAGAATTTTCTTGTTTTGCATAATATAAATTATTTTTAGAATCATGAGATGGCATAGTGCCAGCACTTCCAAATGAAGCCGATGGTTGAGAAACAACTTCTGATTTTGCAGTTAATAGGCCATTTTCATCTAATTCTAATGCAAATATACCCGTCATTGGTGCAAAACCAGCAGCGGTTGATACGTTGTATGTAATTGTTTCTAGTTTAAATGTTTTTTGGTTGAAATAAATTGAGCGATTATCAAAGCCAGCGCGTGTTGACTCTAAGAACTTACCATTTTCATCGAAAGTATGGATAAGTGATTTTGATATGGGAGCCTCGTAGTCAGATCCGCGAGCAGCTAATCCACCGTCTGCTACGTAATACTTTTTTTCTGCTGGAACATAGGCTATTGTCTGTGGTCTGGTAGTTGGTTTTTTTGTAAGATTTATTTTAAAAATAAATTCAGCATCTTTATTTATTTCAGCGAAGGTATTAGCTGAGCTTAAAAAGGTTAAGCATATTAATAAGAGTATTTTTTTAAACATAATATTTCCAAGTGTTAATTAAGTTAGTCATTATTTCATGATTTTTGTTCAATAAACATTGCATCGCCATAACTAAAAAAGCGATAATTTTTATTTATTGCATGACTATACATTTTTTTTGTGAATTCATAACCAGCAAAAGCAGAGACTAACATGAGTAATGTACTTTTTGGTAGATGAAAGTTTGTGAATAGACTATCAACTAATCTAAATTTATACCCAGGCCTTATAAAAATATTCGTTTTTTGATGCCCAGTTTTAATTTCATTTTCAGAAAATGAACTTTCCAGTGCTCTCAAAACTGTTGTCCCTATTGCAATTATTCGCCCACCATTTTTTTTTGCTAATTCAATTTTAGCTTTAGTCTCATTCGTAATTTCAAATTTCTCACTATGCATAATATGCTCATTGATGTCGGTGACCTTAACTGGCTTAAATGTCCCAGATCCCACATGAAGGGTGAGAAAAGTAAAATCAATATTATTTTTTTTGAACAATTTAAAATCAGACTCAGAAAAATGAAGTCCTGCCGTTGGAGCTGCAACAGCCCCTTTATTTTTTGCAAATACCGTTTGGTATCTAGATATATCATCTATATTATCTGATCTTTTTATATAGGGAGGTAAAGGTACATGTCCTGCTGAGTCCATTAAATCATCAAAAGATCCTTGATTAAGTTGTATTAAAAACAAATGCTCCCTTCTCTCAAGAATTTTAATTTTGTATTTATCAGAGAGGATAATATTAAAATCTATATTAATTTTTTTTGAGGATTTAATCATTGCTAAAGCTTTCTGATCATCAACGACTTGTTCAATTAAAATTTCAATTTTCCCCCCAGTTTCTTTTTTACCAAATAATCTAGCTCTAATAACCTTGGTATTATTAAAAACTATTAAATCATTTGGTTTTATTAAAGATATAAAGCTTTGAAAGGATAAGTCCTGAAGCTTTTGTGAAATTGGATTAGCAACTAATAAATTACTATCCCCACGATTTGTTGGAGGGTTTTGAGCTATTAATTCATCCGGAAGTTCGTAATTAAAATTTTCAATATTCATTTCATGTCATAGATTGTTATAATGTTTTTTCATCTTGCCGGGATGGCGGAATTGGTAGACGCACTGGATTCAAAATCCAGCGCTAGTAATAGCGTGCGAGTTCGATTCTCGCTCTCGGCACCAACAATTTTAATTTTACTTTGTATAATTTTAATATTGAATTATATCTTTTTTATTGAATCATAAACACACATGATTGAACACAAATTATTAAAATCTGATAAGCACCATTTTATTATTCGTCCAAACCCAGCGATGCCATGGAAGCTTATTAAGAAAATCTACATAACCTTTGCTATTTTTATTTTAATAATTGCTGTGGGATTAAGTATGATTAATTTATATTTAGCAATCCCATTTTATGGAGTTGAAGTAATATTTCTTGGGTATGCTTTATATATAACTGCATTAAAGAGTTCTTATTACGAAGAGGTGAAAATTGACGAATTTAATATTACGGTCTCATATGTAAATAGAAAGAATGTAAAAAAATATAATTTTGTTAGGCAGTGGGCAGAATTTAAGTTTAAACCCGCAACTAATTTGCATCATTCTGAAATTTCGATTGCAAACAAAGGCAAAATTTTTTTTATTGGGCGGCGAATAAATGAAGTAGAGCGAAAGAAATTATTTAATCTTCTTAAAACTTTCTGAAAAAACAGTTGTCAAGATAATTATAAGAAGGTAAATTGTGAAACTTAAATAGTGATTTGAGGTATTATTTAAAAACTGATAATATCCTTCAAGTTTTAAAATTTATGCTGTATCAATCGATAAGTAATTAATAACAATGAAAGGTATATTTAAATTGAAATCAACTCTGCAAAAATTATTTTTATTTTTACTTCTTGCGCCACTTTCAGCGCTGGCTGATTGGGGTCTTAATATGACCCAAGGCGTTACTCCTATCAGTCAAGAAATATACCAAATGCATATGGTAACTTTGTGGGTGGTTACAGTTATTGGAATTATAGTTTTTGCTGTTATGTTTTGGTCAATTTTTCACCACCGTAAATCTAAGGGTGCAAAGGCTGCTAAATTCTCTCACAGTACAACTGTCGAAATTATTTGGACAATTATTCCAACTGCAATTATTATTTCATTAGCCGTCCCTGCAACCAAGTTACTAATTAAAATGGATGATACATCTGAATCTGCTATTACAGTCAAAGCTACTGGTTCTCAATGGAAGTGGAAATATGACTATTTAGATGGCGTGGGCGAGGGTATAACTCTTTACAGTAATTTAGATAGTAAAAGTAAAGAAATTAGTCAGCGTGATTCAGGCCTTAGTCCAATGGATCATGAACATTACTTAAAAGATGTTGACGAACCAATTGTATTGCCAATCAACACAAAGATAAGAATTCTAACCACCGCACAAGATGTTATTCACTCATGGTGGGTTCCTGATCTTGGTTGGAAAAGAGACGCAATCCCTGGATTTATAAATGATAACTGGGCAGTTATAGAAAAAACAGGAACGTACCGAGGTAAATGTACAGAAATATGTGGTGCAGGACATGGATATATGCCAATTGTTTTAGAGGCTGTTTCAATGGAAGATTATACTAAGTGGGTTGATGAGAAAAAGTTAGCACAGGAAGCATCTAAAAATACAAGCGATATTGTTTTAAATATGAAAGAGTTAATAACAAAAGGTGAAGGAGTATACAAAGCGCAATGTCTTGTTTGTCATCAAGCCAACGGTGAAGGTCTTAAGGGAGCATTCCCTGCAATTGCTGGAAGTGCTATTGCTGTTGAAGCAAGCAATAGATTGAGACACATACAGCAGATTATTCACGGTAAAGGATTGATGCCAGCTTTTGGAGAGCAGCTATCTGATGTCGATATTGCTTCAGTGGTTACTTTTACTAGAAATTCTTGGGGTAATAATACTGGAGACATTGTCCAGGCTAAAGAAGTTTCTGAAGCAAGAGTAAAACCAAATATTGTTTCAGCTGGTGACCTTAAGAAAGAAAATTTAGCTTCAGATAATAATATTAAAGAACTTGCACAGGTTAAATAAGAACTAACATATAAATTTTGGGAATAAAATTATGAGTACAATTGCACACGATGATCATCATGACCATAAACCAACAGGCCTAAAGCGGTGGTTTTTTTCTACAAATCATAAAGACATTGGAACATTATATTTAATATTTGCATTAACTATGTTTTTTATTGGTGGTGCAATGGCAATGATTATTCGTGCTGAATTATTTCAGCCAGGATTACAATTTGTTGATCCTCAGTTTTATAATTCAATGGTAACTGTTCATGCATTAATTATGATATTTGGAGCAGTGATGCCGGCCGGAGTAGGTTTAGCAAATTGGATGATTCCTCTGATGATAGGGGCTCCTGATATGGCCCTTCCAAGAATGAATAATATGAGTTTTTGGATTTTACCTTTTGCATTTGCTCTTTTGTTAAGTACATTATTTATGGATGGCGGGGCCCCAGCAGGGGGTTGGACTATGTACCCACCTTTAGTCTTGCAAACAGGTGATGCTTTTCCATTTCTAATTTTTGCGGTTCACTTTTTAGGTATATCGTCCATAATGGGTGCAATTAATATTATTGCCACTGTTTTTAATATGCGTGCGCCTGGAATGACTCTTATGCAAATGCCTTTATTCGTATGGACATGGGTTATCACATCATTTTTATTAATTGCCTCTTTGCCAGTGCTTGCAGGCGGCGTAACAATGTTATTGACTGATAAATATTTCGGGACTAGTTTTTTTGATGCTGCAGGCGGTGGTGACCCAGTTTTATTCCAACATATTTTTTGGTTCTTCGGTCATCCTGAAGTCTATATTCTAGCGCTACCAGCATTTGGTATAGTATCTCAAATTATCCCTGCATTTTCTAGAAAACCTTTATTTGGTTATGCTTCTATGGTTTATGCAACAGCATCAATTGCAATTCTTTCATTCTTCGTTTGGGCACACCACATGTTCACCGTTGGTCTACCAATTAAAGGAGAATTGTTCTTCATGTACGCAACGATGTTAATTGCGGTGCCAACAGGGGTTAAGGTGTTTAATTGGATTGCTACGATGTGGAAAGGATCAATGACTTTTGAAACACCTATGTTGTTTTCAGTTGCATTCGTTATTTTATTTACAATTGGTGGCTTCTCAGGACTGATGCTTGGCATTACACCAGTTGATTTCCAATATCACGATACTTACTTTGTTGTAGCTCATTTCCATTATGTACTATTAACGGGAGCTATATTTGCTTTAATGGCTGCAGCATATTATTGGCTACCTAAATGGACAGGAAATATGTACGATGAGAGACTTGGTCAAATTCATTTTTGGCTATCCTTAATTTCATCAAATGTATTATTCTTCCCTCAGCATTTCCTTGGACTAGCAGGCATGCCAAGAAGAATCCCTGACTATAATATACAATTTGCTGATTTCAATATGATTTCTAGTATTGGTGGATTTGCATATGGTATAACGCAATTACTATTTGTTTATATTGTTATTAAGTGTGCTATGGGTGGTAAAAAAGCTAGAGCTAGATCATGGGAGGGCGCCAAAGGGCTTGAATGGGAAGTTCCATCACCAGCACCATTTCATACTTTTGAGACACCACCTAAATTAACTAAAAAGGTGCTTGAAGGCCTGTATTAATTTGTTAATGACTGAAAAAAAGGATAATACTGATGAGCAATTGAGAAAAAAAAACAAGCAGCTAGCCATAATTCTTGGTTTAGTTGCCTGCTTTTTTTACGGTTTCTTTGTTCTGATGCATGCAATAAGTGGATAATAAAAATAGTATTAAGAAAACGACAGCAAGCTTGGTTTTATTTACAGCGATAATGTTTGGCTTTGGTTACGCCCTGGTTCCTTTATATGATGTTTTTTGTAAAATAACAGGATTAAATGGAAAAACTATAAGGGTTACTGAAGATTTAAATAGAGAAGTTGTAGCTTCAAATCGTATGGTAAAAGTGCAGTTTGATGCGAACATAAATGGTGACTTATTATGGACTTTAAAACCTAATCAAAGAACAATGAGGGTGAAGCCGGGTAAATTTTATGAGGCAGTATATACTGTCAAAAATATAGATGATAAAGATATAGTTGGACAAGCAATTCCAAGTGTTTCGCCACAAATTGCATCATTATATTTTAAGAAAGCTGAATGTTTTTGTTTTGTAAATCAACTTCTTAAGTCAGGAGAAACTCAAGAAATGATGGTTAGATTTGAAGTAGATAAAGAATTACCAGAAGATGTTGCTGAATTGACACTTTCATATACTTTTTTTGCAGTAAAGAAAGTAGCAGCAAATTAATTAAAACTATAGGATAGGAAATTAATATGGCAAGTCAAGAAATATACTATATCCCTGAAGGAAGTAAGTGGCCAATTGTCGGAACTCTGTCTTTATTTATTACTTTTTTAGGTGGAGCTATGATGTTCAATAGTGCTGATACTGGAAAGTACGTTCTCATTATAGGCTTGGCTGCTTTAACATATATGTTTGCTGGTTGGTTTGCTGATGTAATTTCAGAAAGTATTGCCGGCAAATATAGTAAGCAAGTTGATGTAAGTTTTAGGATGGGAATGGGTTGGTTTATCTTGTCTGAAGTTATGTTTTTTGCAGCTTTTTTTGGTGCTCTTTATTATGCAAGAGTATTTTCAATTCCATGGCTGAGTGGTGAAGGTCAAGGTGGTCATAATGGAACGCATGAATTTTTATGGTCATCCTTCCAAGCGACCTGGCCAATGAATGTGATGCCAGATCCAACTAAATATACCCAATATAAAGATGTAGTTCCCGCGTTTGGAGTTCCAGCTATCAATACTGCTCTTTTATTGGCAAGTGGTGTAACTGTAACGTTTGCACATTGGGCATTAAAAAAAGCGAATAGAACTGCGTTAAGTGCATGGCTTTTCGCTACAGTCCTTTTAGGGTTCATATTTGTTTATTTTCAAGCTGGTGAATATTCACATGCTATGAATGATTTAAACTTAACTATTAATGGTGGGATTTACGGCTCAACATTCTATTTGCTTACAGGATTTCATGGGTTTCATGTGACTATGGGGGCTGTTATGCTAGCAGTAATTTTATTTAGATCGTTAAAAGGACATTTTACTGATAAAGATCATTTTGCTTTTGAGGCAGTAGCTTGGTACTGGCATTTTGTCGATGTTGTATGGCTAGGTTTATTTATATTCGTATACTGGATATAGAATTAAAAAAGCTACTATATGTAGCTTTTTTTAAATGTGATTTGGTGTAATCCATCCCATTGAGTAACCAAAAAATATTAGAATAAAAAGCAATACAGAGAGAACTACTCGAATAGTTAATGATTTAGCCATTTTAGTGGATTGGTCATCGTCCTTCATTAGAAAGTGCAACCCCTTGGTTAAAGAGATTAAAATTATTACCAGAATAAAAATTATTAGAAATTTAAAAGCTATCGAGATATCCATTACTTCTCCAAAAGGATAAAAATTGTTGTTTAAAAAATATGAAATTAACATTACATTAATTCCAACTATTGCTTTCATAGTTGCAAGTATATGCTTTATTCTGCTAGGATTTTGGCAGCTTGATAGAGCTAACGAAAAAAATAGCAAGAATTCCAATTATACGTTACGCCAAGCAGATAGCTCAATAGATCTCAATAAAGAACAGTCAATACAGAATGAGGAATTACTGTTATGGAGACGGACTATGGTAAATGGTTCATTTTTAAATAAAAAAAGCATAATTTTAGATAATCAGATTTTAAATAAAATTGCTGGCTTTAATGTGTTAACCCCATTTAAGATCAAGGATAGTCAATATATTGTTTTAATAAACCGAGGTTGGCAACCTAATCTTGTAAGGCGAGATTTGATACCAAATATTCAGAGTATTGAAGGTGATATTGTCATTAAGGGACATATTGCTAAATTCCCGACTGGTGGAATAAGTTTAGGGCAGGAAAATATTGAGACATTAAATTCATCAGTTTTTAGAATGCAAAAATTAGAGATTGATGAGCTTAGACATTTTTTAACATTCAATTTATTACCGTATATGATTTATCTAGACCCTCTGATTGATAAAGGAAACTATAGTACATTTAAGCTTCCAGCACCCGGGTCTGAAAAAAATTATGGTTATGCTTTTCAGTGGTTCGCGTTTGCTTTCACTTTATTAATTATTTTTATAAAGATTGGAGTTAGGAGAAAAAATGCAATTAAACCAAAAAAATAAGGGCCAAATTACTTTAATTGGGATTTCACTCTTCTTCTTTATACCCATCATTATTTCTTGGTATTTAGTTTTCTATTCTGACTTTATGACAAACTCGAAAGGAGTTCAGAATGGAGAGTTGATTGAGCCACTTATCACTATTGGGAAAATAGAAGCAGCTGAAATTAAAACAATGGAGAAAGTTTTAATAAGTGAAAAATGGACTTTAGTGTTTATCCAGAAAGGACAATGTGGTGAGCTTTGTAAGCAAAGGCTGTATCAATTGAGACAGATCAGATTAGCTTTAGGGGAGGATAGAGATAAAGTTGATAGACTAGTAATTTTTAATAACCAAAATAATATTGATGAATTTAGTGAGCCATATTCCGGACAAAAATTTATTGATAAAACTTTTACAGGTCATTCAATTTTGTTTGAAAAATTTAAAAATTTTGATTTAGCTAACCCAGGCTCAGTTTATTTAATAGATCCATATGGATTTTTAATGATGAAATATTCTCGGGATTTTAAACCAAAAGGAATCATAAAAGACATTGAAAGACTTATTAAGAATTCGAAATAGATTTTTTAATTGTTTTTTCTAGCAATTCATTAAATTCACTAAAATCAATCTCACCTATTATTTTATTAATAATTTCACCCTTATGGTTAATAAGGAATGAGGTTGGCGTAAGTGAAACACCATTAAATTCAGACATAATTTTTTTCTCAAGATCGAGGACTACTGGAAATGGTAGATTATTTTTTTTTGAAAAACTCACTACTCTGTTCGGAGGATCATAGTACATTGATACAGCAATGAGTTGAAAATTTTTATTTTTATACGTATTAAATGTTTTGATTAAGTCTGGCATTTCAGCGATACATCCAGAGCAGTCAGTAGCCCAAAAGTTTATTAATATGACCTTACCTAGAAGATCTTTTGAGGTTATTTTCTCGCCTTCAATAGTGATCATTTCAAGATTATTTACAGTTTCTTTATGGAAACTTATTACAACAATACTAGTCATTAATATGAGTAAGCAAGTTAAAGAAATAATAATATTTTTATTCATACTTAAATTGATCTTGACATTATTTTTAATGTCAAGATTGTTATAAATTTATTAAAATGTATTCTACATTATTTAATAATCTTCTATAGGACACTTATTAATTGAATTGGTTTAGACGTTTAATTTTATCTGCATCAATTTTAACACTTTGTGTTGTAGTTTTTGGTGCATTTGTAAGACTATCTGATGCAGGCCTTGGTTGCCCTGATTGGCCAGGTTGCTATGGGACACTTACAGTCCCAGAAAGTGAAATAGCAATTTTAGATGCTCAGAAATTGTATCCAGAAAGTATTATCGAGGTCGATAAAGCATGGATTGAGATGATTCATAGATATTTAGCAGGAATTCTTGGGTTAGCAGTTTTATCGATTGCAATTTTTAGCTACAAAATTCGGAAGGATCTTAAAGTTAAACTTATTCTACCTTTTGGCATATTATCTTTAATTATTTTTCAATCTGCTTTGGGGATGTGGACTGTAACTGAGCTTTTAAAGCCAGTTATCGTTACCGCTCATTTAATGGGTGGAATGACCACATTAGCTTTATTAACCTATCTATCACATCGTCATTTAGGTGCCGTTAGTAATATTATTATTATTAACCCAGGAATTAAATTTTATGTACGATTTAGTTTTGTTTTGTTATTTATTCAAATTCTACTTGGTGGATGGACAAGTACCAATTACGCGGCATTAGCATGTACAGATTTTCCAACCTGCCATGGTTCACTTGTTCCAGAAATGGACTTCAAGAATGGATTTAGTATTTTTCGAGAGCTTGGAATGACTCAATCAGGAGAAGGTTTATCAATTCAAGCACTTCAAGCAATTCAATGGGTCCATAGAGTTGGAGCCATTGTGTTAACAGCCTATTTTATTTATATGGCTTATTTACTTAGAAGCTACCCATCCACTAGATTTTATCGCAACCTTATGCTTTTAGTTTTATTTTTTCAAATTGTAATCGGTATCGCTAACTTGGTATTATATTTGCCATTATTTTTAGCCACTCTTCACAACCTTGGAGCTGCATTATTAGTTATAATAGTAACAATTATTAATTCAAGAATTACACCGCAATATGATAAAAACTATACCTATTAGGAGTTACTGTTCAGCAGAAAACTTAAAATCTTTTTTTGCCCTCTGCAAGCCACGAGTAAATGCTTTAATAGTTTTTACAGCTGTTATTGGGATGTTTCTAGCCACCCCAGGAATGGTGCCAATAGACTTACTAATTAGTGCTATTATTGGAATTGGTTTTGTCTCTGGAGCTGCAGCCGCATTCAACTGTTTAATTGAAGAAAAGATTGATGCAAGAATGGCTAGAACTCGAGGAAGGCCACTACCAATGGGTAAAGTTTCCCAACAAGAAACTATGTTCTTTGCATCTGTGCTGGGTGGATTAGGATTATTCATACTTTTTTACTTTGTAAATTTCTTAACAATGTGGCTTACTGCCCTAACATTCTTTGCCTACGCAGTAATCTATACAATTTTCCTTAAACCTGCTACACCTATGAATATAGTAATTGGAGGTGCCTCTGGGGCTATGCCACCAGTTTTGGGCTGGGCAGCAGTGAATAATGCTTTATCACCTGAGGCATGGATTTTATTCTTAATTATTTTTTGTTGGACACCCCCTCATTTCTGGGCTTTAGCATTATATCGCCGCGAAGAGTATGCCAAAGTAGATATGCCTATGCTTCCAGTAACGCATGGAGAAAAGTTTACGCTACTCCATATAGTTCTTTACACAATAATATTAGTTATTGTTACTATGATGCCATTTAGTATAGGGATGACAGGGCTTATTTATTTGTTCTTTGCGACTATATTAAATGCTGTATTTCTTTACTATGTAGTGATGCTCTACAGGAATTATTCTGATAAACTATCAATGAAAATATTTAGATATTCTATCCTGTACCTTGGTCTAATATTCACTGGATTTTTAATTGATCATTATTTTAAATTTATTTTTATTTAAATTTTAAGAAGGAAGATTTATGAGTCAGAAAAGAGAATTTAAAGAAGTTTTACAAACAATTTCGGTTGTTATCGGGAGTTTTGTTGGAGCGATAGTTATTATTGTTGCTGCTACAACCAAATATGACTTTAGTCAGCCAGAAGAAGTAAAAATTGTTAAAAATAGTTCAACAGTTAATATAGCACCGGTTGCCAAAGTCGCGATTGATGGGGAACCTGAAGCAGCGCCTAAGGTTAGTTCTGTAGCTGAAAGCTCAATATCTGCCGATGCAATAATAAAAGCTAATTGTGCGATGTGTCATGCAGGTGGGCTAATGGGGGCACCAAAAATTGGAGATGCTGGCCAATGGGCGCCAAGAATTGCTCAGGGTAAAGAGATGCTTGTTAATAATGCCATTAAAGGTATAAGAATGATGCCAGCTAAAGGTGGGAATGCAAAACTTACTGATGCAGAAGTTTCTGCAGCAGTTATTAGTATGGCGAATGCATCTGGAGGAAAGTTATAAATATATAGATGTCAGCTTATGCTATAGGTGATCTTCAGGGTTGTTTTTTCTCATTCCAGTCTTTATTAAGCACCCTAAATTTTAATATAAAAGAGGATGAAATCTGGCTTGTTGGAGATATAGTTAACCGTGGTAAAGGCTCTCTAGAGGTTCTTGATTGGTGCTTCAAGCACCAAGGTAATATTAAAATTGTCTTAGGTAATCATGATCTTCATTTTCTAGCTGTTGCGTTTCAGGTCAAAGCAATTTCAGCGCAAGACACAATCCAGCCTATTCTCCAGCATAAAAACCTATCAAAATATATTGATTGGTTATTATCAATCCCATTGGCATATGGTAATGATGAGTATTTAATGGTCCACGCCGGTGTCGCACCTTCATGGTCAACAGAGTTAACAAAGACTTTATCAAGTGAGGTATCAATTGAGTTAAACAAAAATCCGAAAATTTTTCTAAAAGAAATGTATGGAAATCAACCAGTAATATGGAATGAAGATAATAAAAAACAGGATCGTTTAAGGTTTGCAATTAATACTATGACCCGGATGCGTGTTTTAAATCAAGATGGAGCCATCGATTTTTCTTTCAAACAAGGGTTAGATAAAATCCCTCCTAATCTTATGCCTTGGTTTCTTTTTCCCTCTGAGGTAAGAAAAGAATTTATTTTATCAGGACATTGGTCTGCAATTGGCGTCCAGTCTTATGAAAAAGGTATTACATTAGATTCTGGCTGCGTGTGGGGAAAAAAACTTAGCGCCTACAGCTTTTCAGATAAAAAAGTTATCTCAGTTTCAGCTGATCCCAGAGATTTATTATAAAGACTTACCAAAAAGACTTTCAATTTCAGATATTGAAGCAGTGTGATTCTGACCACCTTGAGATTTTATTTTTATTGCACCCATAACAGAAGCAAGGTGGCCTGTTTGAGCCCAGTCGTATTTATTCATAATTCCATATATTAAACCTGATCTGTAAGCATCCCCACAACCTGTAGGGTCTATTGGATTTTTAATCGTTATTGGATCGATAACAAATTCTTCCTCATTAGAGTAAATAGAAGATCCTTTAGACCCTTTTGTAATTATTAAGGCAGTTACAGACGAAGCTAATTTTGGAATAGTTAAGCCAGTTTTATCAAGTAAAAGCTGTAATTCATAGTCATTTAAAGCAATATAATGGGCTTGCTTTATAAAGTTCATCAATTCATCTTTGTCAAACATTGGAAGCCCTTGTCCGGGATCAAACATAAATGGAATATTTTTTTCGTAACATTCCCTTGCATGTTGAATCATTCCATCTTTACCAGCAGGTGCAATTATTGCAAGACCTACATCTTCAGTCATTAATGAAATACTATTTTGATGGGATTGAGTCATTGCTCCAGGGTGGAAGGCTGTAATTTGATTATCATCTAAGTCAGTTGTAATATAAGCTTGAGCAGTATGAGTACCAGGAATTTTTTTTATATAATCCTGAATAATTTCATATTTACTTAAGCGTTCAACGTAGGGCTGAAAATCTTCCCCAACAGTTGCCATAATTAAAGATGGCGTCTTAAGAAGTGACAGATTGTATGCAATATTCCCAGCAGTTCCACCAAAGTTTTTTTTCAACTCTGGAACATAAAATGACACACTTAGTTTATGAATTTGGTCGGGTAGTATGTGATTTTTAAAATAATCATTAAATACCATAATTGAGTCATATGCCATGGATCCACAAACTAATATATTGCTCATTAAGGTTTCACCACAACTAAAATAACTATTGCAAATAAAAGAATTACAGGCACCTCGTTAAACCATCGGTAAAAGACATGAGAATGTTTATTTTTTTTAAGTTTAAAATCAATCAAATATTTAAAACAAACTATATGATAAAGAGTGAGCAGAATAACACAAAATAATTTTAAGTAAATCCATACACCACTGTAACTATATCCAAGCCATAACCACATCCCTAGAAAAATTGTAATTAAAGCACCCGGAGTCATAATCCCATAAAATAACTTTCTCTCCATAACGATAAACCTTTCATGACTAATTTTATCTTTTGACATTGCATGGTAAACAAATAGTCTAGGCAGATAGAACAAACCGGCAAACCAAGTAACCATAAAAATAATATGAAAGGCTTTTATCCAAAGCATGAAACTTTACCTATAAAAAATGTTCTTAATAATTGTGATAAATTTTCTCATAAAATGTACAATAACCCTAATAGATAAGTAGTAAAAAAAAATGAACGCACCTATACTTTCAAATCTCACTCGAGCCCAATCTCATTTTTCTTCACGTTTGCGCGAAATCCCTTATAATTACACATCATTTTCTGACAAAGAGATAGTACTTCGCTTTCTTGGCGATGATATTTGGATGATTTTAGAGGAATTACGGGTAGAAAGAAAAACCGGTCATTCAGCTAAGATGTTATTTGAAGTTTTAGGTGATCTTTGGGTGGTTAATAGAAATCCATACCTACAAGATGATCTTTTAGAGAACCCCAAAAGACTTAAGATGCTTATTCAGGCAATGCTTCATCGTGTCCGCTCAATAGAAGATAGAAGTTTTGGTAATATGAAAGTTGCTCAACTAACAACTGCTGCACTATCTGCAATTAATTCATTCGAATCTGAATTTAAGAAAATAAAGAAGCTAAGAAAACGAGTGCTATCTCGTTTAAAGCGACACACCAAGAAACATAATGTCCAATTCGATGGCCTTGCAAGAGTGTCGCATGTTACCGATGCTACAGACTGGAGGGTTGAATACCCTTTTGTTGTAATCAACCCAGATACAGAAGAAGAAATTTCTGATTTAGTGAAAGAGTGTATAGCTTTAGAGTTAACAATTATACCAAGAGGAGGAGGTACTGGATATACGGGAGGAGCAATTCCATTAACACCGTTATCTGCTGTAATTAATACTGAAAAATTAGATAATATTAGCTCAATAGAATATAAAAATTTACCAGGCTTGAGTAAACCTACCCCAACAATAAGTTGTGGAGCTGGCGTAGTAACAAGAAGAGCAATGGATTTAGCTTCAAATGCTAAATTAGAATTTGCTACTGATCCTACATCTGCAGATGCATGCTGTATTGGAGGCAACGTTGCTATGAACGCTGGTGGTAAAAAAGCAGTTTTGTGGGGGACAGCTATAGATAATTTAGCCTCCTGGAAAATGGTTGATCCAGACGCTAACTGGGTGGAAGTTGAAAGACTGGACCATAATTTGGGCAAGATTCATGATGTTGAAACAGCACGCTTTAAGGTCAGTAGATTTTTAAGCGATGGAAAACTAGCTGAAAGGGAAGTAGAGATTTTAGAGATTCCTGGTGCAAGCTTTAGAAAAATTGGTTTAGGTAAGGATGTGACAGATAAATTTCTGAGTGGATTACCGGGAATACAAAAGGAAGGTTGCGATGGCCTTATCACTTCTGCTACATTTATTCTTCATAAAATGCCTGAACACATTAGAACTATTTGTCTCGAGTTTTTTGGAAAAGTTTCTGAAGCAGTGCCGACAATTGTTGAGATTAAAAATTACATAGATGATCTAGATGGAGTTCTTCTTGCAGGACTTGAGCACTTAGATGAAAGATATGTTAAAGCAGTTGGCTATAGTACAAAGTCAACACGAACTATGCGACCCAAGATGGTCCTAATTGCAGATATTGCTAGTGATAATGAAGATACAGTGGGACAAACAGCATCCCAGGTGGTTCGAATATCAAATATAAAAGATGGCGAAGGTTTTATCGCTGTATCCCCTGATGCTCGAAAAAAGTTTTGGCTTGATAGAGCTAGAACTGCTGCAATCGCAAAGCATACAAATGCATTTAAAATCAATGAAGATGTTGTTATTCCACTTCCTAATTTAGCGGACTACTCGAATGGGATAGAAAGAATTAATATCGAGCTGTCGATTAATAACAAATTAAAACTTATATATGAGCTTGAACAGTTTATAGAAAAATCTTCAGTAAGTACTGATTCAATTGATAAGCAATTATTGGATAATAAAAAAACTTTAGCTTTTTCGCTACTAAAGAAAATAAAGAGTAGGTGGGTTTATTTTCTTGCGAACCTTGATACCTCAGTCAGTATGCTTGATGAAAGTATTCAAGAGGTAAAAGATAGTAATGAAACCTTGCTTGAAGTAATTCAGTCTCATGAAATTAGAATTTCATGGAAGTTAGAATTAAAAGAACCATTAAATGAGATATTTTCTGGTCGCGATTTCCAATTAATTTTAAAAAAAATAAATGATATCCATCAAGAAGTTTTAAAGTCTCGTGTTTTTATTGCATTACATATGCATGCTGGTGACGGAAATGTTCATAGTAATATTCCAGTTAATTCAGATGACTATGAAATGATGCAAGATGCTAATCGAGCAGTAGCCCGGGTTATGAGTTTGGCTAAAAGTCTTGATGGAGTTATTTCTGGCGAACATGGTATCGGTATTACCAAAATGGAGTTTATTGACAAATCAACAATTAATACATTTGCAAACTATAAGGCACAAGTCGATCCGAACGGTCATTTCAATAAGGGGAAATTGATGCCTGGGTCTGGGTTGGCAAATGCTTACACACCAAGCTTCGGATTACTTGAGCAAGAATCAATCATTATGGAGGAATCTGCTATTGGTGAAATTGCAGATTCCATTAGTGATTGTTTAAGGTGTGGCAAATGTAAGCCAGTTTGCACAACCCATGTTCCTAGAGCAAATTTGCTTTATAGCCCAAGAAATAAAATTTTAGCAACTTCACTATTAATAGAGGCCTTTCTTTATGAAGAGCAAACAAGAAGAGGTATTTCATTTAAACATTTTGATGAGTTCAATGATGTTGCTGATCATTGCACCGTTTGTCATAAATGCCTTGCACCTTGTCCTGTAGATATTGATTATGGTGATGTTTCAATTGCTATGAGAAACTTTTTAAGAGAGCAGGGAAAGAAAAACTTTAATGCCGGTACTTTTATGGCTATGAGCTATTTAAATATGAAAGACCCAATCACAATTAAGATAATGAGGAAATTGATGGTTGATGTCGGTTATAAAATTCAGAGATGGGGTCATTCTATATTCAAGAAGGTTGGACTGGTTGATTACCCAAAGAAATCACCAACACCGACTGTAGGGAAGGCTTCAATAACTACACAAGTTATTCATTTTATGAATAGACCAATGCCAAAAGATATGCCGACTAAAACATCTAGAGGACTTCTTGGAATAGAAGATGATAAGATAATTCCAGTAATTAGGAATATAGATCGAATTGATGATAACTCTGAAGCTGTATTTTATTTTCCTGGTTGTGGTTCAGAGCGCTTATTTTCACAAGTTGGCTTAGCTACACAAGCTATGCTTTATGAAGTCGGTGCAATTACTGTTTTACCTCCGGGATATCTGTGTTGCGGGTATCCGCAAACTTCATCTGGAGACCATGACAAGGGTCAAGAGATAACATCAGATAATAGAGTTCAATTCCACAGAGTCGCTAATACATTAAACTATTTAGATATCAAGACAGTGGTTGTTTCCTGTGGAACATGTATGGATCAATTACAAAAATATGAATTCGAAAAAATTTTCCCAGATTGCCGCTTACTTGATATACACGAGTACTTGATGGAAAAAGGCGTAAAGATGAAGGGTATTAATGGTCAACAATATATGTACCATGATCCATGTCATAGCCCAATGAAAACTTATTCTCCTACTGAGGTTACAAATGCATTAATGGACCAAGATATACCACTTAACGACAGGTGTTGTGGGGAATCAGGTACATTTGCTGTAGCAAGACCCGATATTGCATCACAAGTGAAGATGAGGAAACAGGAAGAAATTGAGAAGGGGTTAAAAGAGTTACCAAAGACAACTGACCTAAATCAGTATCCAGTGAAAATTCTTACATCATGCCCTTCTTGTCTCCAGGGGCTTGCAAGATATGGCGATGATACTAATACCGAAGCTGATTATATTGTTGTAGAACTAGCAAAGCATAATTTAGGTGACAAGTGGCTACAAGAATATGTGGAGAAAGTTACAAAAGGTGGGATTGAGAAAATTCTTTTATAATTAAAATGGCAAGAAAATCCCAGTCGTAAAGCTTTGAATCGCTCTTGTTACTGCTCTTTCTGTTTTTTCTGACAAGGTAAATGCGAAGTAGTCTGTCCGCCCTATTATCTTTCCAAACTCTCTTTCAAAAGATAAGTTAATATCTTCACTGTTAAGACCATTAGAGATTAAATAAGGTTCGTTGGTAGATTTTTTTTTAGAAGAGAGCTTCCAAACAATTATTTCAAAATTTCTTGAGGCATTGTAAATTTTTTGCGGGTCTAATGAATCAAACATATAAAATTCTTTTTTATCACCATGGGCTTTTATGAGCATAGTGTAAAGACCAGTAATTAATGATAAAACTCTGTCACCTTTGTAATTATCATCAAAAACTTGATTTAATGCATTAATACCTTGAGCATTATTTATTCTCTCAAATTTCCAGTCATGATCACCATTAAATACCCAATTAGTCATTTTCTCTGCGTTATCAGCAGTGCTTTTTTTTAATTGATTAGGATTTCTTTTGTAAAATTTAATCATTAATATTTTTAAACTTTCTATATTTTCACGGATTTCATAATCAGCCATTCGGTCAAAATCTGTCTTACCAAATTGATTTATAGATCCTTTATCGTATTGTGTAGAGTCTTTTCTCTCAAGAGTTGATGAGGAGCAAGAAAATAATACTAGAGTTAATAAAAGTATTAAAATTTTCATTTTAATTAACAATCGATTCGTCACTGAAGATTAATTTAAAAGTACTACCCTTACCAATTTCGCTAGTAATTTTTAATTCTCCATTGTGTTGATTAATAATATTTTTAACTATTGAAAGTCCAAGTCCAGTTCCACCGGTTTGCCTACTTCTATCAGGATCAACCCTATAAAACCTTTCCGTAATCTTATGGATGTGCTTTTTTTCAATTCCATTACCATTATCTCTAACTTCAAAAATAGGTAATCCATTTATCAAACCCCAACTAATAGATATTGAACCATTTTTGTTAGTGTATCTGATAGCATTAGTAATTAAATTTGTAAATGCACTTTCTATCTCTTTCTTAGACCCATATACCTGAAGGTTTTGATCAATCTGATATTTGATTATATGATTTTTTGAATCCAAAACAGAAACAGATTTTTTAATTTTACTAATCATTTTATTTATAAAAAGTTTCTCAGAGCGATTTTGAAAAAGACTTGATTCAACATTTGATAGTAATAGTAAATCATCAATAAGTTTAGACATATTGTGAGCCTGATCACCCATCATTTTTAATATTTTTTTGTGCTCTTGACCTTTAATTTTAAGAATATCTTCAAGTGTTTCAATAAATCCTGAGATAACAGTGAGAGGAGTTTTCAATTCGTGAGAAACATTAGATATAAATTCTTTCCTATCAGATTCTATTTTGATTGCCTGACTTATATCTTTCGCAATTAATACTTTTTGCTTTTCTCCAAACCTTACAATTTTTATCTCAATTATTTTGGTGTTGCCTGCGTCTAGATTTATCTTAATTGATTCTTCGTAGTTACCTTTTTCGAGATAGCTAATTAAATCTGTATTCCTAAATATATAATTAATAGGCTGCCCTGTATCTTTTTTTGAATTTAAATTTAGCATTAATTGGGATCTTTTGTTGCTCCAAATAATTTCATTACTTTCGTTTAGGGCAACAACACCGTCCATTAATGCTTCTGCAGCCTGAGTAAATTGATCTAGTGTTGAAACAAGATTTTTTTTAGATTTCTTACTTTCTTTATGAATCTGATAGTGTTTAGTAAATATGTGTTGCCAGATTCCTGTACCGTGAGGTAGGTTTGATAATGAAGGATTACTAAGCCAATTCGAGAGCTTATAAATCCAAAATACATGTAAAATTAAAAAACAACTCATTAAGAATAAGCAAACAATTAACCCGTCTTCTATCGAATAAATATTAGAAATAATGAGAAATAATAAAATCTCAAATACAAAAAACCAGAATGTGCTCCAACGAATGTCTTGCAAAATATTTATCTCTTTATTGAGTGATTAATTTAATCATAATTAGGATTACTTGCTATGTTTATTCCAATTCCTTAGAGAATCTATAGCCAGCCCCACGCACCGTTTGAATTAATTTATCATAACCAGATTGTTTAAGCGACCCTCTTAATCTTTTTATATGAACGTCAACTGTCCTATCATCTATTTCTGATTTATTTCCCCAAATTTTATCAAGAATTTTATTTCGACTATAAACACGATCAGAATTCTTCATAAATAAATGGAGTATTTTAAATTCAGTAGGACCTACATTAATAATTTTATTGTTTATTTGTACTTTGTGAGAGCTTGGATCAAGAACTAAGCCTTCAACTATTATTGGATCATTAACTAACTCTGGACTCCTTCTCCTAATCAATGCTTTGATTCGTGCTACTAATTCCCTTGGACTAAAAGGTTTTGTGAGGTAATCATCTCCTACACTTAAACCCTCTAATTTATTATCCTCATCTCCTTTTGCAGTTAACATAATAATTGGAATTGATTTAGTTGTTGAATTTGCTCTAAGTCTTTTAGCAAATTCAATTCCATTCATTCCAGGTAACATCCAGTCAAGAACTATTAAATCAGGCAATGTTTCTTTGACTAAGTTATCTGCATATTCAGCGCTAATAGCTCGAATTGGATTAAAACCAGCCTGATGAAGATTTAGTGATATTAATTCTAGAATGGAGCTTTCATCTTCAACTATAAGTATATTTGCTGCCACTTTAGGTACCTTTCAAATTTTTATTTTTATATTATGACATTTATATGACATTTATATGACATTTATATGAAATATTTTAATTTAATAAATCCTAAGAAAATTTGTAAGAAATAGCTTATGATTAAATATATAGAAAACTTCCAAGGAATTTTTATGTTTGAGATATTAGGAAAAGATAGAATTATTGCGGACAAAGCATTCAATCGATGGATGGTCCCCCCTGCTGCTTTATTCATTCATTTATCTATAGGTATGATTTACGGATTTAGTATTTTTTGGGATGCACTTACAAAGTTAGTTGGTGTTGAATGCGATGCTTCGGTTACTTTTATGGAGAGAATTTTTACCACCTCATGTGACTGGTTAAGAAGTGATGTTGTTTGGACTTTTGCAATTGCAATAGTTTTTCTTGGAATGTCTGCAGCAGTTTTTGGTCATTGGCTTGAAAAAGCAGGCCCAAGAAAAGCTGGATTTGCAGCTGCTATTGCGTGGGGCGGAGGCTTGATGATCACCGGATTAGGAGCATCACTTCATCAATTATGGCTAATTTGGCTTGGAGCAGGGGTAATTGGCGGAATTGGATTAGGATTAGGCTATATTTCACCTGTATCGACATTAATTAAGTGGTTTCCTGACAGGAGAGGTCTTGCGACTGGTATGGCAATTATGGGCTTCGGTGGTGGGGCTATGATTGGAATGCCATTAGGAGATAGCTTAATTGGTTCATACGGCGTTGCACAAACATTTTTTGTTATGGGATGTATTTATATAGTGTCAATGTCTATTGGTGCTTTTGGTTATCGAGTACCGGCTGAAGGCTGGAAACCTGAAGGCTGGAATCCTGAAGTTAAGAAACAATCATCAATGATTTCAGCTAATCATGTGCATGTTAGTACCGCCCATAAAACTCCACAATTTTGGTTGCTTTGGGGCGTTCTTTGTTTAAATGTTTCGGCAGGTATTGGTGTTTTGTCTGTTGCAAAACCAATGTTTAAGGAGATAGCGGCAAGTAGCTTCGACCCTATTATTATAGGAGCAGTTGCAACTGGTTTTGGAGCGCTATTATCATTTGCTAATATTATTGGTAGAATTTTTTGGGCTTCTTCATCAGATTTTCTTGGAAGAAAGCTAACTTATGCTATCTTTTTTAGTTTAGGAACAGCATTATATTTAGCAGCCCCATGGGCTGGATTAAATCAATATATTGCAACTTTTGTAATAATTAATCTTGTCATTTTAACAATGTATGGAGGTGGTTTTGCAACTATTCCAGCTTATTTAGCTGATATATTTGGCACCCAACATGTTGGAGCAATACACGGAAGGTTATTAACAGCATGGTCATTGGCAGGAATTATAGGACCAATGCTAATTTCTTATTTGCGTGAATATCAATTAGCTTTGGGAATTCCAACTGATCAAGCATATAACTCAAGCTTTAAAATATTAGCTGGACTTTTAGTTTTAGGCTTTGTTCTTAATTTATTAGTAAAACCAGTAAACAAGAAATTTTTTATGACTGAAAAACAACTTCAAGATGAACAGGGAAGCTTATCTAAGAAAGAAGTTCTAGTTGCATCAACCTCAACTAATGTCTCCTTACAATCGATTCTCTTGCCACTGGCTTGGTTAGTTGTAAGTGTTCCAATTGGGTGGGGAATACTGAATGCATTACAAAAAGGGTTGATAATTTTTCAATAAGATAATATGGGTAAAGAAGAAATAAAAAATTTATCTATTGGGATTGTTTCATCTAGATTTAATAGTGAAATTGTAGAGAAAATTTCTAAAGCTTGTATATCTAAATTACTCGCTTTAGGAGTAAGTCAGAGTAATATTAATCACAAAACAGTACCTGGTGCATTGGAAATACCTATTGCGTTGCAACAAATGAAAGAATCTATAATTGGTATTAATGTAATGATTGCAATTGGGTTAGTTATTAGAGGCGATACATATCATTTTGAGATAGTCTCTAATGAATCAGCGAGTGGAATTATGCGCGTCCAATTAGACCATTCAATCCCAATTATAAATGCTGTATTAACTACAAATAGTTCAAAAGAGGCACTTGCTAGAGTAGTTATTAAAGGTGAAGAGGCAGCAGAAGGCGCTATTGAGATGGCATTAAAAAATTACCATAATGATTGATTCTAAAATCGCCAAAAGCAAATCAAGAAAAAAAATTAATAATCGAAGAAAATCACGAGAATTGGTTATGAAAAGTATTTATCGTGGGTTGGTTAACACATTTGATTTGGTACAAATTCAAAAAGATATTCGTGATGACCCAGATTTTATAAGAGCAGATGAAAAGTTTTACGTTGAGGTTTTAAAAGGTGTTTTTAAGAATTTAGAGACACTTAAAATAGAAATTACAGGTTATCTTGATCGATCATATGAAGAGCTAAGCCCAATCGAGTTATCTATCATATATAGCTCATTGTACGAATTAAAGTACACCCCATCAGTTCCATATAAAGTAGTAATAAACGAAGCAATAGAGGTAGCAAAGTCATTTGGTGGGATAGATGGATATAAATATATAAATGGTATTCTTAATCAAGCAGCTGAAAAAAATAGAAAAGAAGAATTTGATAAAAATAAATAAGTTACAATGATTTAGTATAGAGTTTATCTTCCTTCCAAACCAAATAACTCCCTGAGTCATACCAGTCATTCAGTACCCATCGATTACAAATATTATTATCCAACAAATACTCATGCATTTTTGGTCGGTGTGTGTGGCCATGAATCATTATTTGAGGAAAGTTTAAATCCCTAAATAATTTTTTTACTTCATTTTCATTTACATCCATTAAAAAATCACTTTTATTTTTCTGTGCCTCACCACTTTTTATTCTTAAATCTTTACAAATTTTTAATCTTTTATTAATTTCCTGATTTAAAAAATCTTTTTTCCATTTATCTGATCTAACCTTTTTTCTAAAATCTTGATATTCTTTATCATCGATACATAATGTATCACCATGAAGAATTACTGCTTCTTGATTTCCAAGCTTAATTAATGTTGGATCCTCGAGAATAATAATATTAGTTTTATTTAAGAACTTAGGCCCAATTAAAAAATCTCTATTACCAGGAATAAAATAAATTTTTGATTTTAATCTTTGAAGTGTGGCAACTACTGAATTAAATTGATTGGCATCATCACCAATCCAATATTCAAAAAGATCACCTAATATAAATAGAAAATCATGCCGGCTTGCATGATTTTCTATAAAATTATTAAACTTATTAATTATCGATGGCGAATCTTCACTTAAGTGAGTATCAGAAACGAATAGTGCACTTGTATCAACCTTAATCAGCTGTTACTGTCTCAATAATTACTTGGTCAACAGGAACATCCTGATGGCCATTTTGAGATCCTGTTTTAACTAAGTTAATTTTATCGATAACATCAAAACCTTCAGTGATTTTACCAAAAACACAGTAGCCAGCCCCATCTTGTCCCGGATAATCTAGAAAACTATTGTCAGATGTATTAATAAAGAATTGAGAAGTTGCAGAATCAGGGTCGCTCGTTCTTGCCATCGCAACAGTATATTTTTCATTTTTTAACCCATTACTTGCTTCATTTATGATGGGTGGAAGAGTTTCTTTCTGGGTCATATCTAAATCAAAACCACCACCTTGAATCATAAATCCATCGATTACCCGATGAAAAATAGTCTTAATAAAAAAACCATTTCCAACATAATCTTTAAAGTTTTTTGATGATATTGGTGCATTTAGCTCATCAAGTTCCAACGAAAAGCTACCAAGATTTGTTTTAATTTTCATTTAATATCTACCTTTTTTTAATTGATTTAATGACGACTTTTCTTATGGGTACGTCGCTTTGCCCATTCTTTGTTGATGTTTTAAGTCTTCCAATTTTATCAACAATATCCTTCCCTTCGATTACTCGCCCAAAAACACAATAACCTATCTTGCCTGCGCTTGGCCCAGAGTAGTTTAAAAAATTGTTATCTTTGAGGTTTATAAAAAACTGAGAGGTCGCTGAATTAGGCGCATTCGTTCTCGCCATTGCTAATGTGTAGGCATTATTTTTAAGCTTATTATTTGATTCGTTAATGATTGGGTCATTCGTTTTCTTTTGCATCATATTATTATCAAAACCACCACCTTGTATCATAAAGTCTCCGATTACCCGGTGGAAAATAAGTCCATTATAGAATTTATTTTCAATATATTGCTTAAAGTTTTTAACTGTTTTCGGGGCTTTTTCTGGATAAACTTCGATTGTTATGTTTCCTCGATTTGTTTCAACAATAAATGTATTAGAATCTTCAGCAACTGCATTCATCCCTATCATGATGAATAAATTTAGGACTATTACTTTAAGTATATTTTTCATAAAAAATTTCTCTCTCGTTATAATTTATTAAATTTTGGTTGTATTACTAAAAATGTTGCATGGTATAATTTTCGAATAATTAAATTTATCATAAATGAATTTTTAATACCACTCAATGGCGTAAACACTCGATAATAAATGCTTTCACTATACAACAGCTTAACAAATCAAAAAGAAATTTTTAAATCTATTAAACCACAAGAGGTTCGTCTCTATGTATGTGGAATGACAGTATATGACTTTTGTCATTTGGGGCATGCGAGAGTTATGATTGTTTTTGATTTAATTAACCGTTGGCTAAGGATTAGCGGTTATAAGGTTCAATATGTGAGGAATATTACTGATATTGATGACAAGATAATAGCAAAAGCAACTGAAGAAAATATTACTATTAATGAGTTAACTGAAAGATTTATACTGGAGATGAATAAAGATGCTGATGCACTTGGTGTTCTTCGACCAGATTCGGAACCAAGGGCAACTAATCATATTCACGATATTATTAAAATGATTCAAATATTAATAGAGAAGGGATTTGCCTACGTAGGAGACAATAAGGATGTTTATTACTCTGTTTCTGAATTTAGTGACTATGGAAAACTGTCTGGCAAAACGTTAAAAGATTTAAGAGCAGGTGATAGAGTAGAAATTGATTTATATAAAAAAAATAATTCTGATTTTGTTATGTGGAAATCCGCCAAAAAAGATGAACCAGCATGGGAATCTCCATGGGGGGCAGGTCGGCCAGGTTGGCATATTGAATGTTCTGCTATGAGTAATTTAATCCTTGGCGATCATTTTGATATTCATGGGGGAGGGCAAGATTTACAATTTCCTCATCATGAGAACGAAATCGCACAGTCTGAGGCATCAAATGATTGTAAAATGGCAAATTATTGGCTCCATAATGGTTTTGTAAAAATTGATAATGAGAAAATGTCGAAATCTCTAGGTAATTTTTTCACGATTCGGTCAATACTAAAAAAATATTTACCAGAAGTCGTTAGATTTTTTATTTTAAGAGCACATTATCGAAGCCCATTAAATTATTCAGATGTCCAATTAGACGATTCTAAACAAGGATTAACAAGATTATATTTATCTATAAGAAATAAAGTTAAATCTCCTAAATTTGAAATTGATTGGTCAAACAATTATGCCGTAAGATTTAAAGCTGCAATTGATGATGATTTTAATACACCTTCAGCTATCGCTTTATTGTATGAACTAGCTAATGAAATAAATAAGAATAAAGATGATCAAAAAATACAGCTTTTAGTTAGCTTAGCTAATACCATAGGTATCTTAACCATGAATCCAGATGATTTTTTACAAGGAGTTATGATTCCTTCCATTAGAGACGATGGACTAAATATTGATAAGTTAATTAAAGAAAGAAATTTAGCAAAACAAAATAAAGATTACGAAGATGCTGACAGAATTAGAAAACTTCTTTTAGAAAATGATATTCTATTGGAAGATACTGCTGACGGTACTATTTGGAGAAAAAAATAAAAATATGGCTATTAATTTAAAAATGCCAATTAATAAAGATTTATTAAGCGTACCTGGAATCAAACTCGCTACTTTATCAGCTGGACTAAAGTATAAAAATCGAAAAGATTTAATGTTAATAGCTCTTGATGACGCGTCTATAGTTTCTGCTACCTTTACTCAGAATAAATTCTGTGCAGCCCCAGTGGTAACTTCAAAAAATCACCTTAAAGTTAATAGTGCCATAAAAGCATTAATTGTGAATACTGGGTCAGCAAATGCTGGAACTGGGGATAAGGGGATAGAGGATGCCGAATCAGTTTGTAAATCAATAGCAAAAGCGTTAGATGTTAAACCAAGCCAGGTTTTACCTTTTTCAACTGGAGTTATTATGGCACCACTACCTGTTCATAAAATAAATCAAGCTATTCCTGATTTAGTTAAAGGTTTGAAAGATAATAATTGGCTTGCGGCAGCAGAAGCAATTATGACGACTGATACTCTTCCAAAAGCTGTATCAAAAAGTATATTACTTCAGGATCAAAAACTAACAATTACTGGGGTCAGTAAGGGTGCAGGAATGATTCATCCTGATATGGCTACAATGCTGGCTTTTATTTTAACTGACGCAAATATTTCTCTAGGAATGCTACAAAAATTAAACAAAGAAATTGTTAATACTACATTCAATTGTATCTCTGTAGATGGCGATACATCAACAAATGATTCATTTATAATTGCTGCGACAAATCAAGCTAAGCACTCAAAAATAGTAAAGGAAGATAAAGATTATAAAGTTTTAAAATCGGCAATTTTTGATATTGCTCTTGATCTTTCCCAGGCAATTATAAGAGATGGGGAGGGGGCTACAAAATTTATTACGATTGATATTGAAGGAGGAAATAGTGTGGGGGAGTGCAAGGAAATAGGAATGAGTATAGCCAAATCTTCTCTTGTAAAAACAGCTTTTTTTGCATCAGATCCAAATCTAGGAAGAATATTAGCAGCGATTGGTAATAGTAATTTAAAGGAGCTGGATATACAATTAATTGACTTGTATATAAATGAAATACTATTTGCTGCTAAAGGTACAATTGCAGATGATTTTGATGAGATAAAAATTCAAAAAGAAATGAAGAGTTCTGAAATTTTTTTAAAGGTTAATTTAAATAAAGGAAAGTGTAAATCAACAGTGTGGACAACTGACTTATCATATGAATATGTTAAAATTAATTCCGAATATAGAACCTAAATTAGTGAATGTAAATGTTTCAGTTGCAGTTTTAATTAATACTAATCATCAAGTACTTTTTGCACAGCGCCCACCTTCAAAACCTTGGGAGGGGTGGTGGGAATTCCCAGGTGGTAAAATAGAAAAAAATGAAACATCAGTTGATGCTTTGTATCGAGAAATCTATGAAGAAATTGGTGTCAAGATAACCCAATTTGAAAATTGGGTTACAAGAAGCTTCACCTTCGGAGGTAACCATATAACACTTCATTTCTTTAAGGTTTTTAAGTGGGAGGGGGAGGTTACTCCAAAAGAAAATCAAAAATTAGTATGGACGTACCTACGAAAACCAAAAGTTTCTCCTATTCTGCCTGCTAATCTGTTTATCCAGAAAGCATTTGACATTCCAAAATATTATGCAATAACAAATTTATCAGAAATATCAAAGAAAGTTTTTTTTAATCAATTACAAAAAAAAATAAGTGATGGATTGAAAATGGTACAAGTACGTGAAAAAAATATTTCACGTAATGAATTTAAAATTTTTTCGACAGAAGTCATTAAGGTGTGTAAGCGAAAAAATGTAAAAGTAATAATTAATTCTGATGTTAACCTAGCATATGAATTAAAAGCTGATGGAGTCCACCTAACATCTGAAGATCTTCTAAATATTAAAATATTACCTAAGGATCTTATAGTATCAGCTTCATGTCATACAAAAGAAGAAGTTGATTTTGCTGACAAATTAAATATTAATTTTTTAGTTTTATCTGCAGTGAAAAAAACTTTATCTCATCCTGGTATTCAGCCAATAGGTTGGAATAAATTTAGAAAAATAGTAAGTGTAGTTAATACACCAATTTTTGCACTTGGGGGCTTAGGGACTAATGATTATGAAGTTGCTTTAAAGAGTGGAGCAATAGGAATTGCCTCACAAAGACTAATTTGGGATTGATTATTTAACTTTAAATTGAATGGATTTAGAAAGAGTTTTCTTATTTTTTAACTGGAAAGTAAATAATAGACTAATATCATCACCTTCTTTAAGGTCTCTTTCCACATCGAAAAGCATAAGATGGTTACCTCCTGGTTTAAACTGGTATTTTTTATTCTTTATTAGCTCAGGTACAATTTTTCTCATTTTCATTATTTCACCATCCATAACCATTGAATGAGCTTCAACACGTCCAATCTTTTTTGCTTCAATTTTTATTATTGTTGCATCGTCAGTGGTAATTATACTCATGTAACCAGCCGTAACTTTTTGGCCAGGACGTAACTTTGAGATAAAATTGCTATCAGTTGATATTGAAAATTCAACTCCCAATGCATGAAAAGAGATTAAAGAAAATAGTATAGTAAATACCAGAGAGTTAAAGGTTTTCATCGAATTCATTATCATTTTTATTTCCAGGTATTTGAAATTTTTCTGTTGCCCAAGCCCCAAAGTCTATTAACTTACACTTTTCTGAGCAAAATGGCCTATATTTATTATCTTTAGAGAGGCTTGAATCGTTCTTACAATTTGGACACTTATAAGACATATTAGAATGAAGCCATACCAAGTCTAAATTTAATAGCCTTAACTTGAGACTTAGTTGATTTTATTTTTAAATGCACATTAACAGCATATTTATTAGATGAAATATTAGGGAAACATTTTGGTTTTGAGGGCAAAGTTATTATAACCAAATCATTTTTGAGTAATGGGTCAAGTTTATATTGAATTTCATCCTTCTTAGTTTCCATTGTTTTGTTTACAACATTGTTTCGTAAAAGATGCATTAAGGTGTTGATTGCAATTTTTATTGAATTAATATCATCTAGTTTATTTTTAAAATAGGCTTTTCTTTCTGAAAAAGATGTAGACTCTAACCAAAACTGAAATTCTGGAAAGTCAGTTGATACTATCCCAAATGGGCTATCAGATCTTGTTTTAAGTTCGTGCAAAAATTTATCACCACCAAAATTGAATCCAGCAAAAACCTTTGCCTTTTCTAGCTGTAATCTTATCTTGTTGAGATCCGCTTGAACTTTTACATTTTTTTTTGTTTTAATTTTAGACTTTAATTTTAATCGTTGTTTTTCAATTTCCTGGATAAGCTCGACCTTAAGATCTCCTCGAGATGCAAATGACATAATATCAAAATAAATAGCGAAACAAATGTGAGCAGAGAATTCTTTCTTATTACTCAATTGAGCTTCCATTTTTTTAAAAATTTCTTCTACCCTAAGAAATTTTCTTATTCGCTCATTTAGGGGAAATTCATAGTTAATCATTATTATTTTCCATTAATTTTAGTTCTCAAGTCAATATGATAATGGTGAATCTTGTTCGCAAGTGATAATAAAGTTGAGTCGTTATTGATTATTTTACTAGCCAACTTATTTTTATAATCTCGAGATAATTGCGTTTTAATAATAGAATTTATTAGGTCACTATTTATTTTATCTCTTTCACCAACTCTTTTAAATTGTTTTTCTTCGTCACAATCAATGAGTAAGCTTTCGTTTATCAACTCTAAATAAACTTTAGTCTCAAAAAGTAATGGTATCACTATCACTATGTATTCATCTGATTTATATTGAGATATTTTCAGCTTGCACTCTTTAAATATTATTGGGTGAAGTATAGATTCGATTCTCATCTTTACCTCAAGGTCTATAAACATATCGTATCTTAGGGCGCTTCTTATTATTTCATTATTTTTATCAAGATATTTTGTCCCAAAAAAATTGGTAATACCAATATATCCCTGAGAGTCTTTTTGGGTAATTTCATGAGCAATATCATCAAGATCTATTATAGGAACTGCTAGACTCTTAAATATTTTTGTAGCCTCACTTTTTCCTGAACCAATACCCCCTGTTAAACCGACTATATACAATTACACTCTACCTTGAAAAATTTTAATTTTAATACCATATTAATTTATTAATTTATATGATAAGTTTAACAACAATTATGAAAGAAAAAAAAATAGAAAGCCATCTAATTGATTTACCTTCCGATTCTTTTGCATTACTCGATTCTGTAGTATGTAAAGTAGAGGTTGATTTGGCAGGTTGGCTCAGCCATTTGTCGGGACTAAATAATTGGGAAGTATGGTCAGAATCAGAGAATGATAATTATATAGTTTTCTTCTTAAAACAAGAAAATCAGGATGCTGAAGTCACTCTCTACAGTAGTGGTTATGCTAGAGTTGATATAGATGGCGAAGCAGTCTTTCAAGGCGACATTATTGAAAAAAATGCCAGCGCTGCACAGCTAAGCTACTATAATATCGAAAGTGGTGAGAAAATCCTTCTGCACTAATTTTTTCTAGATACACAATATTCAGCGAGGTCTTTTATTGTTTTCTTATAATTATTATTTGGAAGTTTATCCAGCACAAAATTTATTTTGCTTAACTGCTCTTCAGATTTTATTTGAACTTTAGTAATTGATTTTGTATCCTCAATGATATCAATAATATCTGGAAGTTTGCTTATATCTCCAACTTTAATAGCCTCATTAATAAGTTTGCGTTGATTCTTTGTTGAACCTTTCATTGCATATATTAATGGTAAGGTAATTTTTCCTTCACTTAGGTCATCACCTAAATTTTTACCAATTTGACTTGCGTTGCCTGAATAATCAAGAATATCGTCTATTAGTTGGAAGATAATTCCAAAATGAAATCCCAATCTAGCGTATAGGTTAATCATAATAGAGTTATTATCGTTCGCTATTCCTGCAAGACTCCCGCATGCCTCAAAAAGTTTAGCAGTTTTAAATTGGATTACTTTAAAATATTGCTCTTCACTTACGTCTGGGTTATGGCTATTTAATAACTGTAACACCTCACCCTCAGAGATGGCATTAGTGGTATTGGATAAAATATTCATTATTTTCATATTGTCTATAGCTACCATCATCTGAAATGATCGAGAATATATAAAGTCACCAACTAAAACGCTTGCTGCATTTCCGAATAGTGCGTTAGCAGTTTGTATATTCCTTCTTTTTGCAGACTGGTCTACTACATCATCATGAAGAAGGGTTGCGGTATGAATAAATTCAATAATTGCAGCAATTTTATGGTTAACCTCGTTAATTTCCCCATCCATGCCAGATATTAATAGATGTAAAATTGGCCTCATCCTTTTTCCGCCACTGCTGATAATATGGCTTGAAATTTGATTTATTATAGGAATATCGGAGCTAAGTGATTTTTTAATCACATCATTAACTGATTCCAAGTGAATCTTTATAGGAGAGGTTATGTTTTCTAATGACAAAAAATATATGCTTTAAGTAATTAATCTAGGTAAAATTTTATCACACTAAGCCTAAATTTTAATTCAGAAGAATAGTCATTAATAATTGCTTGTTTAAAACATCTAATTAATTGATAGTTTTTTGTTTTATGAGTATAATCGCTCATCTAATTTGTAAATAATTTAAATAAGGTATGTCAAATGTACGCGGTAATAAAAACAGGCGGTAAACAGTTTAAAGTAACCGAAGGTGATACATTAAAAGTTGAGAAGCTTTCAACCGATGTCGGGAAAGAACTCAACATAAATTCGGTTCTAACACTTGTAGATGGCGATAAAGTAACAATTGGGACACCTGTTGTTAAAGGCGCTAGCGTAGATGCTACTATTGTTTCTCATGGAAAAGGGGATAAAGTAAAAATCTTCAAAATGAACCGTCGAAAAGGTTATAGAAAGTCACAAGGACATAGGCAGAGTTATACCGAAATCAAGATTAATAAGATTGCGGTTAAATAAAGATTCAAAGGGAAATTAAATATGGCACATAAAAAAGCAGGTGGTAGTTCTCGAAATGGTAGAGATTCAAATTCGAAAAGACTAGGAGTAAAAGCTTTTGGAGATGAGTTTGTTAGAGCAGGAAGTATTATTTTAAGGCAAAGAGGAACAAAGATGCACCCAGGAGAGAATGTAGGTATGGGTAAGGATCATACTTTATTTGCTAAAACAGATGGTAAAGTGAACTTCACTACGAAGGGCGTTTTAAAAAGAAAACTAGTTAATATACTACCTGTTTAAGAAAATTTTATTGAATCTTAAGCCCTATCAGTTGATAGGGCTTTTTTGTTTGGAACAAATATAATGAAGTTTATTGATGAAGCGACAGTAAATATTTATGCAGGCGATGGGGGGAATGGCATTGCTTCTTTTCGAAGAGAAAAATATGAGCCAATGGGCGGGCCTAATGGCGGAGATGGTGGCAGCGGTGGTTTCATTTATTTTGAATCTGATGAAAATATTAATACATTAATAGATTTTAAATTTGTTAAGAATTACCGTGCAAAAAGGGGTGAAAATGGGCGAAGTTCTGAATGTTATGGAGCTAAAGGAGCAGATCTAATTCTTAAAGTTCCTGTAGGAACGGTAATATCTGAAAAACAAACAGGAGAGGTAATAGCAGATTTTAAGTTGCATGGAAAAAAAATAATAGTTGCTAAGGGTGGTAAGGGTGGATTAGGAAATGTCCATTTTAAATCCAGTATTAATAGAACTCCAAGGCAATGCACTCAAGGCGAGCCAGGAGAAGAATTTGAAATTTATTTAGAGTTGAAGGTGTTAGCTGATGTTGGTTTGTTAGGTATGCCTAATGCAGGGAAGTCTTCATTGATAAGATCTATATCTGCAGCTAAACCAAAAGTAGCCAATTATCCATTTACAACTCTTCAGCCTAATTTAGGTGTGGTTAGAATTGATATGCAGAGGAGCTTCGTCGTTGCTGATATACCAGGGTTGATTGAAGGCGCTTCTGATGGACACGGTTTAGGGCATCAATTTCTTAGACACCTTTCAAGAACAAAATTGTTACTTCATATTCTTGATATTGCACCTTATGATGAGTCTATAAATCCTGTATTGGAGGCAAAAGCTATTATTATAGAGTTAGAGAAGTATAGTGAAGATATTGCTCACAAAGAAAGGTGGTTAGTTTTAAATAAAATAGATTTACTAAGTGACCCAGATGAGGTTAGAGATATTATTGTAGAAAAATTAGGGTGGACTGGTAAAGTATTTTGTATATCTGCAATAAATGGAAGTGGATGTAAACAGTTAACATATGAGATTATGAAGCATATAGAGTTAGAAAAGATAAATTATGAAAAAATTTAAATTCTCAAAAGCAGAGAAAATAGTTATCAAACTTGGGTCAAGCATTGTAACTAACGATGGAAACGGTTTGGATGAAAAATGCTTATCAAGCTTGATCAAGCAAATTGAAATTTTAAATTCTCAGAAGAAAAAAATTGTTTTAGTTTCAAGTGGGGCAATTGCTGCTGGGTTAAAGAAATTAAAAATCAAGATAAGACCTCATGTTTTAAGTGAGTTGCAGTCAGCAGCAGCAGTAGGCCAAATGGACCTTGTTCAGATTTATGAAAGATTATTTTCTCAAAATAATTTAGTAGCAGCACAAGTTTTATTAACACATGATGATTTGAGTGATAGAAAAAGGTATTTAAATGCGAGATCCACAATTTTTAACCTAATCAATAAGAATGTTATACCAGTTATCAATGAGAATGATACTGTCGCATCAGAAGAAATTAGATTTGGTGATAATGATTCACTTGCCGCAATGGTCGCTAATTTAATTGAGGCAGATCTTTTAGTCTTATTAACGGATCAAAAAGGTCTTTTTTCTTCAGACCCAAGAGAGAATGATAATGCAAAGCTTATTAGCCATGCATATGTAGACGATAGCAACCTTGAAAACCTAGCTTCAGGAGCGAAGTCTGAAATAGGTACTGGAGGCATGACTACAAAGATTATGGCAGCAAGAAGAGCTGCTCTCAGCGGTGCACATACTATAATTGCATCTGGAAGGAGAGGTAATGTTCTTGAAGATTTGAATAATGATGAGGATATTGGAACATTTCTTCAAAGTAGGGAATTTAAATTGGTTGCTAGAAAGAAATGGCTTGCAGATAATTTAAAATCAAAAGGAAAAATATATATTGACCAAGGGGCTGAGAATGCATTGATAGGCCAAGGAAAAAGTTTATTAGTAGCTGGAGTCATAAAAGTTACTGGGACTTTTGATCGTGGCGAAGTTATTCAGTGCGTGAATGAATCAGGATTAGAAATTTTGAAAGGACTTGTGAATTATAATTCTGAAGAAGTGAAGAAGATAATTGGAGTTTCAAGTGATAAAATTGAAACAATTTTAGGATATGTTAATGAATCAAGTTTAATCCATAGAAACAACATGGTAATTATACCCACTGTAAGGAAATAGAATGAATAGTAAAAAAACTTTAGTAGCAATAATTATGGGATCGGATAGTGATTGGCCAATTATGAAGCATGCAGCAAAGGTCCTCGATGACTTTAATATTTCATATGAGACTAAGGTTGTTTCAGCCCATAGAACACCAGATCTAATGTTTAAATTTGCTCAGGATGCAGAACAGGAAGGATTTCAAGTTATTATTGCTGGAGCTGGAGGGGCAGCCCATCTTCCAGGAATGGTCGCATCAAAAACTACCCTTCCAGTCTTAGGTGTTCCTATACCAACTAAACATCTCAAAGGCCAAGACTCACTTTTATCAATTGTTCAAATGCCTAAAGGAGTTCCAGTTGCAACATTCGCTATAGGTGAGCCTGGCTCATATAATGCTGGTTTATTTGCCGCTTCTTTAGTTGCGGTATCTAATAAAGAAATTAAAAAAAAACTCAATGAATTTAGAGAAAAGCAAGTGAAAAAAGTTTTAAATATGAAGTTGGATTCAAGTTAAATTGAAGGAGCGTAATAAACCTTCCAAATTTATTGGGATTCTAGGTGGCGGACAGTTGGGACGTTTTTTTACAATTGCGGCCCAAAATATGGGTTATTCGGTTGTTGTATTTGACCCAGATAAACAAAGTCCAGCAGGAAAACTAGCTGATAAACATATATGTAAAACCTACGATAATTTAGAAGCACTCGATGAGTTGAAAGAAATTTGTAATGAAGTAACAATAGAATTTGAAAATGTTCCTGCTGAAACACTTCGATATCTTGAAAAAGATATTATTATTCGCCCAGAATCTAAAGCGGTATCAATTGCTCAAGATCGTATTAAAGAAAAAAGTTTTCTCGAGGAGTCAGGGGTTCCTTTAGCTAGATGGGCTTTAATAGATAGTGTTGAGTCAATCGAAATTTTTAATGATGAAGTCGATATATTTCCTGCAATACTTAAAACAGCTCAATTTGGATACGATGGCAAGGGACAAATACATGTTGATAATGCTATAGAGTTAGAGAATGCATTCGTTAGATTCAATAAAGTGCCATGCGTTCTTGAGGCAAAATTAGATTTAGATTTGGAGTTTTCTATAGTCATGGCAAGATCAATTAAAGGGGATTATTTAGAGTACCCATTAATTGAAAACCAACATGAAGCTGGAATATTAGATTTATCTATTATTCCAGCTAGAGTCCCTTCTATAATAAAAAAAGAGGCAACAAAATTTACTAAGAGGATAGCCACTGATTTGAATTATATTGGGGTTATGGCAGTCGAGTTTTTCATAAGTAATAATCACTTATATGTAAATGAAATCGCACCTAGACCTCATAACTCTGGGCATTTCTCTATTGATGCTTGTGTTTATAATCAGTTTGACCAACAAGTTTTAACATTATCAGGAAGTAAGCCAAAAGATCAAGAAACAAAATTTCCTGTATCAGTAATGCTTAATATTTTAGGAGATTTATGGTTTAGGAGAGGTGACAGAAAGTCTGAACCAAACTTTGAAATGATCAAAAGTCCTGAAATAAGTCTTCATTTATATGAGAAGTCTGAGCCACGTATTGGTAGGAAAATGGGTCATATAACAATTGTAGGCTCAGAAAAAGAGTCAATAGAAGATGTTATTCGCAAGGCTGAGAGTATAAGAAAGATTATATGGGAAAACTAAAAAACTCCTTTAATTAAGGAGCTTAGAGTCAATTACATTGATTTTAATGCAGAATTTAATCTTGATTTATGACGAGCGGCTTTATTTTTATGAATAATTTTTTTATCAGCGATTTTATCAATAACAGATACATTTTCATTAAAAGTTTTTTTTGCAACTTTTTTATCACCTGAGAGTATTGCTTTAGTAATTTTTTTTAAAGCAGTTCTTAATATCGACCTAAGACTTGCGTTATGGATGCGCTGACTATCATTTTGTCTTGCACGTTTTTTTGTTTGAGCCGTGTTGGCCATATAACTTCCTTGTACTATATTTATTGAAAACGTATTTTATATATTTTTGCTTATAGTTACAAGCATTTGAATACATTTACTTTCCTAAGTTTAGTTGGGCCTACCATGATAAAATCAAATTAAATATTTAAAGATCATTTATGAACCTATTAAAAACACTTTTAAGCGTTGGAGGAATGACCACTATATCTCGTATATTAGGGTTTGTTCGGGATAGTATTATTGCGAGAGTCTTTGGTGTTGGTATTGAAACTGATGCCTTTTTCGTAGCATTTAAAATACCAAATTTATTAAGAAGAATATCTGCTGAGGGTGCATTTACACAAGCATTCGTCCCGATTTTATCTGAGTATAAGAGTAGAAAGTCAAAAATAGAGGTAAGTTATCTAATTAATAAGGTAGCTACTTTGTTGGGATTTTTTTTAGTTTTAGTCACTCTTTTAGGAGTGTTTGGTGCCCCATGGTTAATATATATAAGTGCACCAGGATTTGTTTCAGATCCTGAAAAATTTGATTTAACAGTTAATCTACTTCAAATAACATTTCCTTATATTTTTTTTATTTCTTTAGTTTCTATGGCTGGCGGCATATTAAATACATATGGAAAATTTGTTGTGCCTGCATTTACTCCTGTCTGGCTCAATATTTCATTTATCTTGGCAGCATTATATTTCTCAGATCTTTTTGAAGAGCCTGTTACAGTTTTGGCTTGGGCTGTATTTTTTGGTGGAGCTTTACAACTATTCTTTCAAATTCCTTTCTTAAAACAAGTTGGGTTTTTACCTAAAATTAATTTAGATATGAAAGATAAAGGAGTTTGGAGAGTATTGAAGCTTATGGGCCCAGCAATTTTAGGTGTCTCAGTAGTTCAAATTTCACTATTGATTAATACCATCTTTGCATCTTTTCTTGCCTCAGGAAGTGTATCCTGGCTATATTACGCTGATCGCCTTATGGAATTTCCTGCTGGCGTTCTTGGAGTAGCTCTAAGCACAATCCTACTCCCAAATTTATCAAAAAGTTTTTCAGGGAAGAAGACAAAAGATTATTCTGATTTGATTAATTGGGGGCTTAGATTAGGAATTTTATTATCAATTCCAGCTGCAACAGCTTTAGCAATTCTCTCCATCCCTTTAATTTCGACTTTATTCCATTACGGCGCCTTTACAGAAACAGATGTTCTAATGACTCAACGTGCTTTAATTGCATATAGTATTGGCTTAGTTGGTTTAATTCTAATTAAAATTTTAGCACCAGCATTCTACGCCCAACAGAATGTTAAAACACCAGTTAAAATTGCTTTATTTACTTTATTTTGTACTCAATTTATGAATTTAATTTTTATTGGCTACTTTAAGCATGCAGGTTTAGCTCTGGCTATTGGCTTAGGGGCATGTATTAATGCAAGCTTACTTTTTTACCACCTAAGGAAGGGAATGATATTCAAATTAAATGATGGTTGGGCAATATTCTTAATTAAAATAATTTTAGCCTCATTGATTATGAGTCTTGGATTATTTTATTTTAGGGGTGAGATTGATATATGGTTTAATTATTCTGCTTTTTCAAGATTCTTACATTTATTTGCTTTAATAATTTTTGGAGCAATAGTATATTTTGTTGTTTTAAAAATGTTTAGATTAGACATTACAGAATTCTTTAAGAAAACTGTCCAATAAATGCAAATATATAGACATTTTCCAACGATTGTCCCTCACCCAGCATGCGCTTTAACAATCGGTAATTATGATGGGATACATTTGGGTCACCAAAAAATAATTAATGAATTACTAATTAAATCAAAAAAGATGAAAATAGAATCAGCAATTATGATTTTTGAGCCACACCCTAAAGAATTTTTTACTGCAAAAGAAGCTCCGAGTAGGCTAACAAGTCTTCGTGAAAAGATAGAATTTTTTAAATCAAAAGGAATTGATCGTGTTTATGTTATAAAATTTAATAAGAGTTTTGCTAATATGTCGGGTAGCAACTTTATCTTAAAATTAAAAAATCAACTCTCAACAAAGACTATTTTAGTAGGTGAAGATTTTAGATATGGTATAAATAGAGATTCTGGGATTAAAGATTTAGTAAAAAGCGGCATCGAAACCTTAATTGTTGAAGAGGTTGCTATCGGAGATAAAAGAGTTTCTAGCACACAAATACGAGAAGCTTTGTCATCTGGAGATTTGGTATTAGCTAAGCAATTACTGGGCAGATATTATTGCATTTCTGGAAAAGTTGTTTATGGTGATCAAAGAGGAAGAAAAATTGGATTTCCAACTGCAAATATTCATATGTTTCATAATCGTCCACCAATAAAGGGTGTCTTTGCTGTAAAATTAAATAACAAATTTGGAGTAGCAAATTTAGGTACGAGACCAACGGTAACTGGAATCTCGAAACTTCTTCTTGAGGTTCATGTTTTAGATTTCTCTAAAGATTTATATGGTCAGCATGTCCATATCACCTTTTTAAAAAAAATTAGAGATGAAGTAAAATTCGAATCAATAGAAGCACTTAAAATACAGATAAAGAAAGATATCGCTAACGCTGAAAATTTTCTAAAAAATTATGACTGATAATAAATATAAACTAAACCTTCCTGATACAGAATTTCCAATGCGTGGCAATCTAGCAAAAAGGGAGCTAGAGTGGGCTAAGGAGTGGGTAAAGAAGGATTTTTACAAAAAAATTAGGACTGCAAGAAAGGGCAAGCCAAAATATATCTTGCATGATGGACCCCCATATGCAAATGGAGATATTCATATCGGTCATGCTGTTAATAAAATTTTAAAAGATTTTATTATCAAATCTAAAACAATTTCTGGTTTTGATGCACCTTATGTTCCTGGATGGGATTGTCATGGCCTTCCAATTGAGCTAGTAGTTGAGAAAGAGCACGGTAAAGATATTGATTCAAGTAAATTTAGAGAGCTATGTCGGGAATACGCATTAATTCAGGTAGAAAAACAGAAAAATGATTTTAAGAGGTTAGGTGTTCTTGGGGATTGGGACAATCCTTACCTTACAATAAATTTTAAAACTGAAGCTAATATAGTTAGGTCTCTTGCAAAAATTTATGACAAGGGGTTAATATATCAAGGAAATAAACCAGTTCATTGGTGCACTGATTGTGCATCAGCATTAGCTGAAGCAGAAGTTGAGTATGAAGATAAGCCTTCCCTTGCCATTGATGTTCAATTTGATTGCCTTAACTCTAAAGACATTGAAAGTATTTTTGGAGTTAAAGAGGTAGGTAGAGTATCTGCTATTATCTGGACAACTACACCTTGGACCCTGCCGGCAAATGAGGCAATTTCAGTTAATCCAAAATTTCAATATGGCCTATATAAATGCCAAAATAATTTTTTTATTCTTGCAGATAAATTAGCTGATATTAAATTTAAGGCTTATGATTTATCAGCAATAAAAGTTGCGACTTGCAAAGGCTCCGATTTAGAAGGTGTACTATTTTCACATCCGTTCCTAGACAAAAATGTTCCGATTATATGCGGTGACCATGTAACTACTGAAGCAGGTACAGGTTTAGTCCATACAGCTCCAGCTCATGGATTAGATGATTATATTGTTGGGATAAAATATAACTTACCAGTAGAAAATCCAGTTGATGCAAAGGGAAAATTTAAAAATAATATTTTATATTTTTCAGGTTTAACTGTATGGGAAGCTAATCCTAAAGTTATTGATATTTTAAAAAGTAAGAATTTGTTGGTAAACGAAGAAAAATTTATTCATAGCTATCCTCACTGCTGGCGTCATAGATCTCCAATTATTTTTAGAGCAACACCTCAATGGTTTATTGGAATGGAGTATAAAGGTTCTGATGAGAATTCTCTTAGAGAATTAGCAAAAAAGGCAGTAAGCAAAACTAAATTTTACCCTGAGTGGGGTAAAAAACGTCTTGAATCTATGATTGAGGGGAGGCCTGACTGGTGTATCTCAAGGCAAAGAAATTGGGGAGTTCCAATCCCAATATTTATTCATAAGGATACTGATATCCCCCACCCAGATACACTTAAATTTTTTGAAATTGTTGCTCAAAAGATTGAAAAAGAAGGAATTGATGCCTGGTTTAATATTGATGCCCAATCAATCTTGGGCGACGATGTTGAGAATTATATTAAAATAAATGACACACTCGATGTTTGGTTTGACTCTGGAACAACACATCAATCAGTTCTAGAGGCTAGAGATGATTTAACATCGCCAGCTGATTTATATCTTGAAGGCTCAGATCAACATAGAGGGTGGTTTCAATCAAGCCTTCTTACAAGTTGTGCAATGAACGGAAAGGCACCCTATAAGTCTCTTTTGACTCATGGGTTTGTGGTTGATGGGCGAGGCTATAAGATGAGTAAGTCAAAAGGAAATGTTATCGCACCACAAAAAATAATAGACCAATTCGGTGCTGATATTCTAAGATTGTGGGTCGCGACTACAGACTACTCAGGCGAGTTAAATATTTCAAATGAGATTATAAAAAGAGTTTCAGAAAGTTATCGGAGAATAAGAAATACG